>UMFN01030111.1_pt1 | contig 12417 bp, 10 predicted proteins | sample 1965021 | NCBI WGS metagenome assembly UMFN01 (sample SAMEA4836047, study PRJEB28245) | human gut metagenome | biome: gut microbiome; material: fecal sample | place: Denmark | collected 2008
GAGCAGAACGGCTGGGTGGCCCTGGCCGCCCGTGCGGCCCGGTAGCGGAGTTCAAGAGGGGGGTGCGCGCCAGCCCGGTGCGCATCCCCTTCTTTGTCAAAAGGTATGACGAGAAATCCTCCTTGTGGATTCTGGCGGACGGCATTATAATGAGACGAAATGGACTGAAAACGAGGAGGGAACCCCATTGAAGGAGAACCTGATCATCATTCACGGGGGCGGCCCCACCGCCGTGCTCAACTGCTCCCTGTATGGGGCGGTCCGGGAGGCCCAGGCCAGCGGCCTGGTGGAGCATGTTTACGGCGCTGTGGGCGGCACCGGCGGACTGCTGAAGGAGAAGCTGCTGGACTTCGGCTCTGTGCCCGAGGAGGAGCTGGAGCGGCTGCCCACCCCCCCCGCCACCGCCATCGGCACCTCCCGGGACGCCCTGGAGGCGGAGGACTACGCCCGCATGGCGGATATCCTGGCGGAGAAGCACATCCGCTACGTGCTGATGAACGGTGGCAACGGCACCATGGACGCCTGCGGCAAGCTGGCGGCGGTGTGCCGGGACAGGGGGATCTCCGTCATGGGCATCCCCAAGACCATGGACAACGACATCGCCGTCACTGACCACTGCCCCGGCTTCGGCAGCGTGGCCCGCTACATGGCGGGCACGGTGCGGGAACTGGGGGTGGACGTGCGCAGCCTGCCCATCCACGTGGTGGTGCTGGAGGCTCTGGGCCGCAACGCGGGCTGGACCACGGCCGCCGCCGCCCTGGCCCGGGAGCAGGAGGGCGACGCGCCCCACCTGCTCTACCCTCCCGAGCGGCCGTTTCATGAGGACGAGTTCCTGGACAGGGTGGGCGATATGTACCGCAAGCTGGGCGGCGTGGTCGTGGTGGCCAGCGAGGGTCTCCACGACGACGAGGGCAAGCCCATCGTGCCCCCCATCTTCCAGACCGGGCGCTCCACGTACTTCGGAGATGTGTCCTCCCACCTGGCGCAGCTGGTGGTGCGGCGGCTGGGCATCAAGGCCCGCAGCGAGAAGCCGGGCATCCTGGCCCGGGCCTCCATCGCATGGCAGTCCCCGGTGGATGCCGCCGAAGCCGAGGAGGCGGGCCGCGCGGCCTGCCGGGCGGTGCTGGCCGGGGAGACGGGGCAGATGGTGGCCTTCCGCCGCCTGTCCTCCGCGCCCTACCGCTGCGAGACCTTCCAGGTGCCCATCGAGGAGGTCATGCTGGGCGAGCGGGTGCTCCCGGCGGAGTACCTCACCGCCGGCGGCACCGACGTGACCGAAGCCTTCTGCGGCTGGTGCCGGCCCCTGCTGGGGCCGGAGCTGCCGTCCATGGCACGGCTGTTATGAACCTGCGGTTCCCAATGAACCCGGCCGGAGCGTTTGCTCCGGCCGGGTTTTTGATGCAGCGCCGGAGAAAGTATGATAAAACTTCATACTTTCCGAAACCGGCTGGTTTTTGTATACTGAGAAGCAACAAAGGAGGCTCGGTTTCGATGCGACTGAAAAAATCGTCTTTCTGGAGCAAAATACCCAACTGGGTATGGCTGCTCATATCTTTGGCTGTAGCTCTTGTCTTGTGGTTGATTCTTTCTCAAACGGCAAGTTCTGTATTTGCTACCCCGGCAATGACGGTACAAAAATTTATAGCAAAGATGCAAGATGGGACGCTCCCTGCTCATATTGGAGCAAGCCTGTTTCGTGTAATTTCAGGATTTGCACTGGCTTTCATCTGTGCTATCCCAATTGCCTTTCTTATGGTTTGGTATGATCCGTTCCGACACGTAGTAGAGCCTTGGATTCAATTTGTTCGAAACATTCCGCCATTAGCTTATATTTATATGGTAATTGTTGCGGCAGGCGTGGGCGAAGCATCCAAGGTCATTGTTATTTTTGTGGCCTCGTTCTTGGTAATGGTGGTAACGATTTACCAAGGTGTCAAAGGCGTCGATCTCACTCTATTGAAGGCAGCCCGAGTGCTGGGTGCAAAGCAAGGAGATATTTTTGTTAAAGTAATTATTCCTGCCTCCACCCCTTTTATTCTTGTGGCTGCTAGACTAGGTCTATCAGCGTCTTTGACTACGTTGATTGCTGCAGAGTTAACGGGTGCGTCAAAAGGCCTTGGAACTATGATTCAGCGTTCTAGTGGCCAGTACGACATGGGAACCATGCTGATGGGTATCATTGTTGTAGGCATAATAGGCTTGATTTTTGAACAGATTGTCAAGTTCCTTGAGAGGAGATTTACAGGATGGCAGGAAACGGTGCAGCAGTAAAAGTACATATTGACCATGTAGTTAAGAAATTTAACGGTCGGAATGGGGAAATGGTAGCCTTGAATGGCGTCGACATGGATATCCATGAAAATGAGTTTATCTGTGTGGTGGGTCCTTCGGGCTGTGGCAAGTCGACGCTATTAAATATTATTGGTGGCTTGGAAACCCCCACAGAAGGAAAAGTTCTTGTAGACGGCAAAGAAGTGGAGGGCCCTGGCCCTGACCGTGGTATCGTATTTCAGCAGTACGCGCTGTTTCCATGGCTTACCGTGGAAAAAAATGTGCAGTTTGGCCTCAAACTCCAGGGGAAAAGTAAGGAGGAGTGCGAGGAATTAGCGAATAAGTATCTTAAGATGGTGGACCTAGAAGGATTCGCTAAGTCTTATCCAAAGGAACTATCCGGTGGTATGAAACAGCGGGTTGCCATTGCTCGTGCTTATGCGGTCAACCCAAAGGTGCTGCTAATGGATGAACCCTTCGGCGCCTTGGATGCCCAGACTCGCACCCAACTTCAACAGGAGTTGCTGGAGACCTGGGAAAAAGAACAGAAGACCTGCTTTTTTATTACTCATGATGTAGAGGAAGCCATTATACTGGCCCAGAGAGTGGTTATTATGTGTGCACGCCCCGGCCGGGTCAAGGAGATCGTGGACATTGACATTCCTTACCCTCGAAACCAAGAGACGAAGATGAGCTCACGGTTTCTGGAGCTAAAGAATTACATTTGGAGCCAGGTTTATCAGGAGTATCTCTCCGTCCGTAAGTAAGTATGGTCGTTCCGGGATAGCCTGGATCGTCATAAATTAAGAAGGAGGAATAAATATGAAGAAGAAACTTCTCTCTTTAGCACTGGCCTGTGGAATGTTTTTTTCTCTGGCCGCCTGCACAAACGATGGTGCTGCACCTGCCACTAATTCTCCTGTTGCCAATACCGAGAGCAGTGCGCCAGAATCCCAGACCCCCAGTTATGAAACAGCTTCTGTGAGGGTTGCCTATATGCCTAATATGGGGTCCGGCTCTACACTAGTTACAGCACAGGAAATGGGATACTTTGAGGATTATGGCCTGGATGTTACTCTTACTCAATTCCAGAGCGGCCCTACAGAAATTGCAGCTATGGCCTCTGGAGATATCGATATCTCACAAATTGGACATGGTGCCCACTCACTTTGTATTGAAGGACAAGCAAAGATTTTTGCTATTGATTGCCTTGGTGTGTCTGACGTGGTTATGGTGAATACAGAGCGGGGAATCAATTCTATTGAGGACTTGCGGGGAAAGACAGTAGCGGTTTCGACTGGTACGTCTTCTGAACTGATTTTGAACTTGGCGCTGCGGAAAGCTGGCATGACTCAGGACGACCTGAATCTTGTGGAAATGGATGCCCAAGGCATGGTAACTGCTATGGTTGCCAACCAGATTGATGGCTGTGCTGCTTGGGCACCCAGTAGCACTACAATTGAACAGCAAATGGGTGACAAAGTAAAAACAATTGCTTCGAATTACGATTTCCTGGATGTGGCTACTTTCCCCGGCAGCTTTATCACCTCTGATAAATTTAACGAGGAAAACCATGATGTGCTTGTGCGTTTTGGCGCGGCGCTTTTAAAGGCACAGGCCTATCGTAAGGACAATATTGAACAGGTGTGCGAGTGGCTGGCGGAAGAAGTGGAAGCAGACCCCGCAACGATTTTGGATACCAAAGATTCGGGTGAATGGCTGACTCCGGATGACATTGAGGCGGGGCTTGCAGATGGCACGATTCAGGGCTACTATGAGTCTCAGCAACAGGTATTCCTAGACGGTGGACAGATTCCTGAAAAAGTGGATACCAGTGAATATGTGCTTTACGATGTGATGAACGAGATTGTTGAACTTTACAACAGCACGAAGTAAAGAGACGATGGGTAGGGCAGGGTACAAAGCATAGGACTTTGTGCCCTGCTCTTTGAATTGTGGGAGGCAACAAAAGTATGACAAAAGAGGAAATTAGGAGCCGTCGAGCGTTTTATAGCGATCATCTTACAGAAGTGATACTTCCGTATTGGTTGCCCAAAATTGATCATAAGCATGGGGGTTTTTTTACCTGCTATGACCCAACAGGGCGAGAACTGGTTTCCACTGATAAATATGTGTGGTCTCAAGGACGTTGCACGTGGATGTATTCCAAACTTGCTCACTGTGAAAGCGTAAATATGCCTTATGCAATGCGGGAGGCATGCACAAAACGGGCGGAGATGGGGGCTCGTTATCTTATGGAACACTGTTTCCTGCCAAACGGCATGTGTGCATTTCGACTCTCAGGGGATAATAAACCCTTGGAACTGACCACTGGAAGTGGATATGGAGTAAGCAATTTTGCCGATTGTTTTGTGGCGCTTGGATTGTCAGCAGCAGGAGTCCTTCTGGGGCAAATTGAATTGGTACAAAAGGCCAGCGAGTTGTTTCATAAAACATTACATTTACTAAGCTGTGGACAGTTTCGCACCGCGCCAGACGTGTTGCCCAACGGTTGGCGAAGCCATGCTTCTGTTATGATTATGGTGAATACTGGTGATGAGCTTTCCAGGGCATTGCGTACGTCGGGCTTGGAAAAAGAAGCAATAGAGATAGACAAAGCTATCGTCCAAATGATGGAGGATATTTGCCTGCATTTTATTAGCCCCACTGGAATTGTACATGAGTGCCTTACAGCGGATAACGGACTATTGGAGAGTCTATACGGCAGACATATTAATCCTGGGCATACCAATGAAAGCATGTGGTTCCTTATCCGGGCGGGCCAACGCCTTGGACGGCTTGATGTAGTAGAGAAAGCAATTCATACGATTCGTTGTACAAGCTCTTTGGCTTGGGATACAGAATACGGGGGAATGATGTATTATTTGGACCGAGAGGGGGGAAAACCGCGTGGGGAATATGCTCCAGAGGAGGCAGCTCTTGCGGAAGCTGCTGTACGGGATTGGAGCAATAAACTTTGGTGGCCTCATACAGAGACGATTTATGCAAATCTGCTTTGCTATGCGCAAACAGGAGAGAGGGAATTTTTGGAAAGCTATCAGCGGTACCATAATTATACGTTTGACACCTTCCCCAATCCGGACAAGACAGTAGGAGAGTGGATTCAGCTTCGTTATCGAGACGGCTCACCTAATCTGGGTATAATAGGGGGCAGGCTTCCGGTAAAGGATCCCTATCATATTACCAGGAATCTAATGCTTTTAACGGATCTACTTGAGGATATTGAGAGGGGTAGAAAATTATGTGATAATATGTCATAATAAAAAGCAGATTAGACCACTTTGGCAGGAGAAACAGAATATGCTGATTATTGTTTTGGCACTCTGCCTTGGCACATCTCTGTTTGTAGCATTGCGTCGAAGGGATTCCCTGTCTTTGTACCTCTTGGGTATGAGTGTGTCCAATTCTATCATGTTGGCAGGGGTTATTATTTATATTGCCAAAATGGGTGGAATTGCGGCAATGAATCGGGAATTTCTTTTTCTGGTGCCGCAATTACAAACATGGTTGCAATATCTGGCTGTTTCGATGGATAAACTAGGTTATTTAACTGCATTAGGACGCTTTTTGTTTCCTTTATTTGCTGTTTGTATGGCCTTAGAGACTTGCATGATACCAGCACTCCGTCGACGAACGCGTACCTGTAGGGTTCTTGCTGCTATATTACCGATATTCAGCTTAATCTATTACTATCCAGATATTTTTCAAAGAATTGTCCGGGGACGATTCTGGATGCTGCTGCCGACCATCAGAATTTCGATCAGCTGGATTGTCCTTTACTTGATAGTGGCCGGACTGCTAATATTTTTGGAGTATCATGCCACTACCATGCCGATATTTAAACGGAACTTTCGATATGTGCTCTTATCCTATGCCAGCATTTCAATGCTTTATTTGCTTTATGCAAGTAAAGACCCAGCACAAATTTATAATATGTTTATATCAGAGTATATCCGTTTGGGCATAACCAGCTATATTAGCCCAACCCTTCCAGCAGTGGGGTGGATTGCGCTTGGATTATGTACCGTATTCTTCGTGATTTTGGGGAGTTACAACACGGTACGCTATGTTCAAATCGCTTATGATGACACCCGGCAGGATATGATCCTCAAGCGGAAGTTCGACGCGGCGGGCACCGGAGTATCCGTCTTTGTCCACGGGGTAAAGAACCAGCTCCTGTCCAGCCGGGTGCTCCACAAGAAGCTGTCCCGGGCTTTGGCAGGGGACCCTCCGGACATGGCGCAGGTGCGCGCCTGCGCCGTTCAGCTCAACGAGCTGAACGAGGGAATGCTGCGGCGGATGGACGAGCTCTACCGCACGGTCAAGAACAACTCCATTGCCCTCACGGCCGTGCCGGTGGAGGGGCTGGTGGAGGCGGCGGTGGAGCGGTTTCACGGCAAGTACCCCGGCCAGCCGGTTCGCCTGGATGTGGGTACCGACCGATTGGTGCTGGCGGATCTCAGCCATCTGAGCGAGGCGGTGTGCAATCTGCTGTGCAATGGGTATGAGGCGGCCGTTCAGGCGGGGCGGGAGGAGCCGCAGGTGGTGCTTCGTGTCCGCGCCGAGCGCATGTGGACCGTGCTGGAGGTGGAGGACAACGGCCCGGGCATCCCGCCGGAGCGCCAGGGCAAGATTTTCGAGCCCTTTGTCACCAGCAAAAACACCAATTACAACTGGGGCATGGGCCTGTACTATGTGCGGAAGATCGTCCGCAGCCACCTGGGCCGCCTGCGCCTGGAGAGCCGCGACGGGGAGGGGGCCCGGTTCCAGATCATGCTGCCCCTCTACGACCCCCGTCAGAAGGAGTGATCACACAATGGCAAAGACAATCCGGGTGATGGTGGCGGAGGACTTCCCCCTGCTGCGGGAGGACTTCTGCGACGTGGTCTCCGCCCAGAGCGATATGGAGGTGGTGGGCTCCGCCGCCTCCGGAGAGGAGATCGCTTCCCTGGCGGACACCGTCCCCTGCGACGTGATTCTGATGGATATCGAGATGGAGACCATCGACGCGGGCATCCGGGCCGCCGAGGTCATCACGGCGCGGCACCCGGAGGTCAAAATCCTGTTCCTCACCGCCCATGAGACCGACGACATGATCACCAGCGCCATGGGCACCGGCGCGGTGGACTATGTGGTGAAGGGCTGTGAGGAGGAGAGGCTGCTGGAGCACATCCGCCGGGCCAGCGAGGGGCGGGCGGAGCTGGACCCAAAGATCCAGAACACAGTCATGCAGGAGTACGCCCGTCTGCGCCGCAGCGAGCGCTCCCTGATTTTCTTCATCAACAACGTGGCCCACCTGACGCCGGCGGAGCACGAGCTGGTCAAGCTGCTGCTCCAGGACAAGAAGGTGGCGGAGATCGCCAGGCTCCGCTGCGTGGAGGTGGTGACCATTAAGACCCAGATCAAGGGCCTGCTGGGCAAGTTCGGCTGCTCCCGCACCAAGGAGATCGTCAAGATGATCCGCCAGATGAATTTGGAGCACCTGTTTCAATGACAAAAGGAGGTACGACTATGGACTACTATCATATTTCCGCCCAGGAGCTGGGCAAGGGCGCCAAGCTCCCCATCCTCAAGCTGGGCGACTCCGGCGAGGTCTTTTACGAGATGGCCGCCGAGATGTGCGCTGCCATCCGCGCCAACAACGCCGCCGGAAAGCCTACCGTCTTTATCTGCCCGGTGGGGCCGGTGGGGCAGTACCCCATCTTTGTGCGGCTGGTCAACCGGGAGCAGCTCTCCCTGAAGAACTGCTGGTTCATCAACATGGACGAGTACCTCAACGACGACGGCCAGTGGATCGCCGAGGAAAATCCCCTGTCCTTCCGGGGCTTCATGGCCCGGGAGGTATATGGCAAGATCGCCCCGGAGCTGCTCATGCCCGAGGAGCAGCGGGTCTTCCCCGATCCCAACGACCTGGGCCGCATCCCCGCCCTGATCGAGGAGCTGGGCGGCGTGGATATCGCCTTCGGCGGCATCGGCATCACCGGCCACCTGGCCTTCAACGAGCCCCAGCCGGAGTTGACGGCTGAACAGTTCGCCCAGCTCCCCACCCGGGTGCTGGACATCCACCCGGAGACGAGGGCCACCAACTGCGTGGGCGACCTGGGCGGCGCGCTGGAGGATATGCCCAGGAAGTGCGTCACCATTGGCATGAAGGAGATTCTGGGGGCGCGGAAGCTGCGCCTGGGCGTGTTCCGGGACTGGCACCGGGCCGTGTGCCGCCGGGCGGCCTACGGCGAGGTGACCGCCGCGTTCCCCGCCACCCTGGCCCAGAACCACCCCGACGCCCTGCTCTACGTCAACGCCAACGCCGCCCAGACGGCCTATTGAGGAGGCCGCCATGGACAACTCCTTTTATCTGAAAAACGGCTCCGTCCTGTGGAACGGGGCCTTCACCCCCCTGGACATGGCGGTGGAGGACGGGCGCATCACGGCCCTGAGCCGGGGCGATCACAACGACAAGGGCCTGCCTGAGGTGGACGCCGCCGGACTGCGGGTGCTCCCGGGCTTTCTGGACATCCCCACCCACGGCGCCGCCGGGGTGGACGTGAACGCCGCGGACGCCGAGGGACTGCGCACGATCGGCCGGTTCTTCGCCTCGCAGGGCGTTACCGGCTGGCTGTGCTCGGTGCTCACCGACACGCCGGAGCAGACCCTCTGGTGCATGGAGCAGGCCCGGCAGGTCATCGAGGGCGGCCCCTACGGCGGGGCGGCTCTGCTGGGCATCCATCTGGAGGGGCCGTGCCTCTCCGCCGAGTACAAGGGGGCCATGCCCGAGCACCTGCTGATGCACACCGCCGACGCGGAGCTCTTTGCCAAGTATCAGAAGGCCTCCGGCGGCCACGTGCGCTATACCACCCTGGCCCCCGAGATCCCCGGCGTGCCCGGGCTGATCCCCCGCCTCAACGCCATGGGCATCGTCTGCGCCATGGGCCACAGCGGCGCGGGCTACGACCAGTGCGCGGCCTGTGTGGACGCCGGTGTGCGTTCGGTCACCCATCTGGGCAACGCCATGCGGCTGTTCCACCAGCACGACCCCGCCATCTTCGGCGTGGCCCTGGAGCGGGATGTGTACGTGGAGGCCATCTGCGACGGCCGCCACCTCCACCCGGGCACCGTGCGCCTCTACCTCAAGGCCAAGGGGTACGACCGGGTGGTAGCCGTCACCGACTCCATCATGGCCGCCGGCCTGCCCGACGGCAGTTACAAGCTGGGAGTCAACGACGTAATTGTGGAGAACGGGGACGCCAAGCTGCCCAACGGCGTCCGGGCCGGCTCCACCCTCACCATGGCCCAGGCCCTGCGCAACCTCATGGCCTTCACCGGGGAGGGGGCGGAGACCGTCTCCCGCCTCATGACCGCCAACCCCGCCCGCCTCATGGGCTGGGCCGGCAAGGGGGAGCTGGACGTGGGAAAGGACGCCGATCTGGTCCTGCTGGACGGCGATTACCAGGTGGCCCGCACCGTGGTGGGCGGGCGCACCGTCTATACAAGATAAGGGAATAACCGAAAGGAGAATTGCTATGCCTCTGGTACCTCTGCGTCCGGTTCTGGACGCCACCGTGAAATATGGCTATGCCCAGGGGGCCTTCAACGTCAACGCCGTGGCCCAGGCCGAGGCGGTCATCGCCGTACATGAGATGTTCCGCTCCCCCGCCATCCTGCAGGGGGCCGACCTGGCCAACGCCTTCATGGGCGGCCGGGTGGATTTCGCCAACGGCACCCTGGAGGACAAGAAGAAGGGGGCCCGCAACATCGCCGAGGCGGTGAAGAAGTTCGCCGAGCAAAGCCCTATCCCCGTGGTGCTCCACCTGGATCACGGCAAGAACTTCGACTCCTGCGTGGCCGCCATCGAGGGGGGATACACCTCCGTGATGATCGACGGCTCCTCCCTCCCCTTTGAGGAGAATGTGGAGCTCACCCGCGAGGTGGTCAAGTACGCCCACGCCCGCGGCGTGTCCGTGGAGGGCGAGCTGGGCGTGCTGGCCGGCGTGGAGGACCACGTCTTTGCCGCCAACTCCACCTACACCAACCCCCTCTCCGCCATTGAGTTCTTCAAAAAGACCGGGGTGGACGCCCTGGCCATCAGCTACGGCACCATGCACGGCGCCAGCAAGGGCAAGGACGTGAAGCTGCGGAAGGAGATCCCCATCGCCATCAAGGAGTGCATGAACCACGAGGGCATCCAGGGCGCCCTGGTGTCCCACGGCTCCTCCACCGTTCCCCAGTATATCGTCAATGAGATCAACGCCCTGGGCGGGAACATCCAGAACGCCTACGGCATCTCCAAGGAGGAGCTGAAGGCGGCCATCCCCTGCGGCATCGGCAAGATCAACGTGGACACCGACATCCGCCTGGCCGTCACCCGCAACTTCCGCGAGCTGTTCCGCGACCACCCGGAGCTGAAGGAGGACGCCAGGGTGGGCGGCGTCTGGAAGCTGCTGGACGAGAAGCGGGATGCCTTTGATCCCCGCGCCTTCCTGGCGCCCATCATGGACACCGTCATGTACGGCACTGGCGACGAGGGGGCCGTGGCTCTCATTACCGACGCCATGCGCCGTGGCGTGAAGGAGGCCGTGGGCACCCTGATTGTGGAGTTCGGCAGCTACGGCAAGGCCCCCCTGGTGGAGCCGGCCACCCTGGAGGACATGGCGGCCCGCTACGCCAAGGAGGGCTGAGCATGGACGGCATCACCCTGTCCTTTACCGACGCGCGGCCGGTGCTGGCCCCCGGCGCGCTGGAGGAGCAGGTGCGCGCCGCCGCGCCCCTGCTGGCCGAGGCGGCGGCGGGAGAGGAGCGGTACCGGGACAACCTGGGCTGGCACAGTGTGGACGAGGCGGCCGGGCCCGAGCGGGTGGACTTCCTGCTGGAGCAGGCGGCGCGGGTGCGGGCCGATGCCGACGCCTTCGTGGTCATCGGAATCGGCGGCTCCAACCAGGCGTCCCGGGCCGCCATCAAGGCCCTGCGGCCGGAGGGGGGCCCCGCCATTCTGTGGGCGGGCAACACCATCTCCGCCTGCGAGATGGCCCGCACTCTGCGGGAGCTGGACGGATATCAATCCATCTACATCGACTGCATCGCCAAGAACTTTGAGACCCTGGAGCCGGGGATTGCCTTCCGGGTGCTGCGCCAGTACCTGGAGCGGCGCTACGGCGCGGAGGGCGCGGCAAAGCGCATCTTCGCCACCGGCACGCCGGGCTCCACCCTCCACCAGCTCTGCCTCGACCAGGGCTATACGTTCCTCACCTTCCCCGAGACCATCGGCGGGCGGTACTCGGTGGGCAGCGACGTGGGGCTCTTCCCCATGGCGGTGGCCGGGGTGGACATCCGCGCGCTGGTGCAGGGGATGCGGGACATGCGGGATACCCTCCTCGCCGCCCCGGCGGAGGAGAACCCGGCCCTGCGCTACGCCTGCCTGCGCCGGCTGCTGTTGGAGCACGGCTACCGCCTGGAGATGCTCTCCTTTTTCGAACCCCGGCTGGATTACTTCGCCAAGTGGTGGATTCAGCTCTTCGCCGAGAGTGAGGGCAAGGAGGGCACCGCCCTCTACCCCGTGGCGGCCTCCAACTCGGAGGATCTCCACTCCATCGGCCAGTTCATCCAGGAGGGCAGTCCCATCCTCTTCGAGACCTTCGTGGAGGTACGCGCCCGCGACGCGTCGGTGCTCCTGCCCCCCGAGGCCAAGAAGGACTACTTCGACTACCTGACGGGCAAGGACTTCTGGGACATCAACGACACCGCCCGCCAGGCCACCATGCGGGCCCACAGCGACCGGGGCATCCCCTGCCTGAACTTCTCCATCCCCGCAATCGACGCCCACACCCTGGGCGGGCTGTTCTATTTCTTCCTCTTTGCCTGCTATCTCTCCTGCAAGCTGCTGGGCGTCAACCCCTTCAACCAGCCGGGCGTGGAGGGCTACAAGGGCTATATGTTTCAAAATTTGGGAAAGCCGGGTGTCAACTGAATGAAACACATTTTTTTGAATCTCAAGCGTTTTGACGTGCCGGTGGAGCTGGGCGGGGTCAACCGCCTAGCCCCCGTGGCCGAGTGGGGCAGGGCCATTGTGGCCGGGACCCAGCAGGGCCTGACGGGCTACGACCCGGCGGAGGCGGAGTTTGTGGACTTCTT
>UMFN01036017.1_pt1 | contig 12414 bp, 6 predicted proteins | sample 1965021 | NCBI WGS metagenome assembly UMFN01 (sample SAMEA4836047, study PRJEB28245) | human gut metagenome | biome: gut microbiome; material: fecal sample | place: Denmark | collected 2008
CAGCGCTTCCACAGACGGAACATAAATCACATCTTCCGGAAGCGGCGTGTGTTCCATCTCTTTTAAGATCCGCTCTACCGGAATATCTGACATCACTTTTCCATATTTAGCAAATGCGGTATCTGTAACTTTCTGAATCTCCATAAAAAATGACCTCCAATCAAAAACCTGTCTCCAAGTTTCCCATTGAGGTCATTTTATCAACTTTTTTTCGCTTCTGCGACCTATTATTTATCTATTTTATGTCAATTTCTTGCTCTTTGTTATTGTGAACAGTCACTTCTCTCTTTTTCGATATTCGCTTGGAAGCATTCCGTATTTTTTCTGAAATGATCTGGCGAGCGCCTTGCTGTTTGGAAAACCATTCTCCATAGCGATCTCACTTAAGGTCTTATCACTGTCTTTGACTTCCTTCCATGCATATCTCAACCGGATATCCTGCAGATAGGCTTTAAAATTTACCCCCGCATATTTCTGAAACATCCTTGAAAGATAGGTCGGAGAATATCCAAAAATCTTCGCCAGACTCTCCAGTGTCATTTCTGATGCATAATTTTCTTTAATATAGGACGTAATCGTAGAAAGACGGTTCAGATTTTTATTGTCCCGAAGCTGCGCCTCAGTCACATCAATCCGCTGATACTCAGATACCAGCAAATGCATCACAAGATAAAACAGACCTTTCACTTCCATTTCATAGCCACGCTCTTTTTTTATGTACACCTCATACATCTGGCGGATCAACTCCATCAGCCGTTCATCCCGATCCACCGGATTGTGTGTGAACCAGATGAATCCTTCTCCCGTAAAATAATTCTCAAACAACCGGATCGGTATCTGCAATACAATCGTCTGGTTCGGCTTTGGAGAATGAACGGCATGAACTTCGTTGGAATTCACGATCATAAATTCTCCCTGCACAAGAGGATACGGCTTCTCTTTGATATAAAAACAAAGTTCCCCATCACAGACCGCAAAAATCTCCACAGAACGATGCCAGTGCGTTTCCCGCTTGTAATTTCCTTCTTTTCCTTCAAAAATAAACATTTTAAAGGGCAAGTCTTCATTCGGCACGATCAACTCATGATTGTACTGCATGGTCACACCCCTTTATAATCCAAATTCCTCGAATAATTTCTGCTGATAATCGTGATCTTCTGCTGCCTTTATAATATCAGCTATCCGGTCTGCCTTAGAAAGCGCCAGATTCAGAGTATTGATTCGTTTTTCTACTGCTTCAGAGCTCTCCTTTTTAGTTATTTCCAAGCGCTTGTTCACTTCCGCATCAATTCTTTCCTGTACCTGTTTTTTTACTTCCGCATCAATCTCATCTTTCATCAATTCCCGCAGTGCATCACACATTCCTTTTACCTCCTCAAACTTCTGTTTGTTGGCACGCACGATCAATTCCATGACGGAGCGATACAGTGCATTTGCCTGATTTTTTGAATATTCTTCCAATAATTTTTCTGCGGTCTCATTCTGTTCCAGTTCGTTGGTCAGACTTTTCAGCCACAGATTTTCAGCTTCTGTCAGTTCTTTTGTTACAATAATCTGAATCGGAATTTTATCTCCCGTCACATAATAAATCCCGCTTTCAGCTTTTTTTACTTGATATCTCAGTTTGGTTTTCAAGTGGTGCATCAATTTTCGCGGATACTTTCCTGTTACCAGGGTCATCGTAAGTTCTTCTATCGGAATGCTGTCCATCTGACTGGTATCGGATTTGTAAAAACAGGTATACCCATACACCTTATAGAAATCGTCAATACTCAGGTAATCCAGGGGACTTTTATACTCCACGATGTTATGTTGTCGAAAAATCCGCCCGATATTCTTTCGGATTACACGCCCCTTATCCTTTTTGATGATCAAAACATCGATTTCTTTTGGTTTGGTCCCCAACTGATGTTCATTCTCAAAAATCAAATGTTCGGCATCTTCCTGCAGTTCGATCTGTATCTCTGCGAAAAATGCAGGATGCCACTGAAGCATTTTTGCTTCTTCTTTTTGCATTTCCATACAAAACCTCCTTCTTTTGTTAATTTCAGGAGATTTCGCCTTCCGAAAACTCCTGCCTGCTTGATTTGAAAAGCATGAATTTTCTGAAAGGACAGGCGTTTGCCTGTTTTTGAAATGAATAAGATATTCCACATTACACACGTGGAATCAAATGAATGTTAGAAAAATATGCTTTTACCTATTTTACCACATTTTTCTCAAAAGCACACTTTCTTTCTTATAAGATCCATAGATGAATTTTCTCCTGTTCTGTGCTATGATAAACAGAGTTTCAAATACGCTTCAGAAAGGATTTTACTTATGAACTATAAACATATTGTCTTTGATTTCGGAAATGTCCTTGCTACCTTTCAATCAGATGACTTATTGCGCTCCTACTGCAATAGCGAAGATCTTCCCATTCTGAAAGATGCTATCTATCACAACTGGCAGGCATTGGATGAAGGTAGTATTTCCTATGAAAAATACCAGGAGGAAACACTTCACCTGCTGCCGGACTGCCTTCATGACACTGCCCGCAAATGCTTTGCCACCTGGTATCAACACATGATCCCGATTCAGCCGGTTTGGGATATGATCCACAGATTAAAAGAACAGCAGACAGGACTTTACATTCTTTCCAACGCCCCGATTTTCTTTGAAGAACATGCAGATTTTTTCGAGATTACCCGCTTATTTGACGGTGCCGTCTATTCCGGATCCATCAAAAAATTCAAACCAAATCCGGATATTTACCAGCATCTGTTTGATACCTTTTCACTGGATCCGTCCGACTGCTTTTTTATGGATGACAAACCCGAAAACATCAAAGCTGCTCAGAAGCTCGGGATGAATGGAATGGTCTTTACTGGAGAGAATCTCTCAGAAATCAAACATGCCATCGGACTGGAAGAATAACTTCCGCCCGATGGCATATTTCTTACAGATTTCTGATTTTAAATTCTCTCTGCGCTTCTCTTTTCTGGTCTTTTTTCGCGATATCATCCCGCTTATCGTACAATTTCTTACCTTTCGCAAGTCCAACTTCCACTTTTACAAGACTTCCGTTGAAGTACACCTGGAGCGGAACCACTGTATTTCCCTTTTCCTTCATCTTGCCGAAAATCTTGTCAATTTCCTTTTTATGGAGCAGAAGCTTTCTCGGTCTCAGCGGATCTTTATTAAAGATATTCCCCTTTTCATAAGGAGAAACATGCATTCCATAAATAAACATCTCCCCGTTTTCGATCCGGATAAACGCTTCCTTAATACTGCACTGACCCATGCGGAGGGATTTGACCTCTGTTCCATGCAGTACGATTCCCGCCTCATATTTTTCCAGAATAAAATAATCGTGATATGCTTTTTTATTGTTGGCGATCAATTTGCCTTCTTTTTTTGCCATCGCACTTTCCTCTCTTCTTCCCGTTAAACTCTACTCGTTTTCTTCGCAAAACTCAAAATCAATCGTTCTCTGCAGCCGGTCTGCACCAAGGACACGCACACGGACTCTCTGTCCCAGTTTATAGACATTACGGAAATGCTCTCCCACCAGTTCATACTGCTCTTCCCGGTACTCATAGTGATCGTCCTTCATATTCACCACATGTACAAGACCTTCGATCGTATTCGGCAGTTCCACATATGCTCCCCATTTTGTAATACCGGAGATTACACCTTCGAATTCCTCTCCGATTCGCTCCTGCATATATTCTACTTTCTTTAATTTTACGGTCTCACGTTCAGCCTCTTCTGCTCTGCGCTCCATCTCACTGGACTGTGTTGCCACCTCCGGCAGAATCTTTTCATAATGTGCCATCCTGTCATCACTTAGTCTGCCGCGCAGATTCTCCTTAATGATCCTGTGGATCTGAAGATCCGGATACCGCCGGATCGGAGACGTAAAATGTGTATAATACTGCGCCGCCAGACCGAAGTGCCCTGCATTTTCCGGTGTATAGCGCGCCTGCTTCATGGAACGCAGCGCCAGTCTGCTGATCAGAGCCTCCTGTGGAGTTCCCTCCACTTTTTCCAGCAGCTTCTGGATTTCTTTCGGGCGGATTTCATTTCCCATATGGATGTGATATCCGAAATTATTGATAAACGTACTCAGTTTTTTTACCTTATCTTCTTCCGGCGCCTCATGAGTACGATATAAAAACGGAATCTCTCTCCAGAAATACTCTTCTGCCACTGTTTCATTTGCCGCAAGCATAAAGTCCTCGATCATCTTCGTTGCCACATTTCGCTCATATGGTTTCAATTCCACTGGTCTTCCCTGTTCATCCAGAATCATCTTCGTCTCAGGAAAATCAAAGTCGATTGCGCCTCTCTTTTTCCTGCGTTCCCGAAGCAGCCCTGAAACTTCTGCCATCTGTTCAAACATCGGAACCAGCTTTTCGTATTTTTGTCTCTCCTGCTCATCCTGCGCTTCCAGAATTTTTGCAACACTCGTATAAGACATTCTCTGGTCCACCCGGATCACCGTCTCTGCGATCACATGATCCACAATCTCACCTTTTTTGTCAACAGTCATGATACAGCTTAGCGCAAGCCTGTTCTCTCCTTCGTTTAAAGAACAGATTCCATTCGAAAGCTTATGAGGCAGCATCGGAATCACCCGATCTGCCAGATACACGCTGGTCCCGCGTTTCAGCGCCTCCCGATCCAGTGCACTTTTTTCCTGCACATAGTTAGTCACATCTGCAATATGCACCCCCAGCTTCCATCCGTTCTCCACTTCTGTCAGAGAAACAGCGTCATCCAGATCCTTTGCATCCTCTCCGTCAATGGTCACCATCTGCCAGTCTCTTAAATCCATGCGCCCTGCCATATCCGCTTCACTGACATCTTTTCCGACACGTTCCGCCTGATTTAGCACTTTCTCTGGAAATTCCACTGGCATATCATAGCCTTTCACAATGGACATGATATCTGTTCCCGGATCATTGATGTGCCCGATGATCTCCACGACTTTTCCCTCCGGCTTCATATTTTCCCCGCCGTAGGACGTCAGTTCTACCACTACCTTGTGTCCGGTCATCGCTCCTTTTTCTTTGCCTGCCGGAATATAAATATCCTTCAAAAATCTCTGATTATCCGGTCGTACAAATCCAAAACTTTTGCTCTTCTCATACAAACCGATCACTTTTGTCGTTCCATGAGATACCACACGCACAATCTTTCCTTCTTTTCGTCTTCCCTCCGGTGACTTGGTGATCAGAAATTCCACTTCATCTCCCTGAAATGCACCGTTGATATTCTCTTCCGGAATAAAAACATCCTCTTCATCTTCCCTGAGCACAAATCCGAAGCCGCGAAGATTCGCCTGAAATATTCCTTTTAAATACTGAGGCTGTCCTTTGACATATTTTCCTTTCTTGGAAACATAAATCTTACCGTCAGCCTCAAGCGCCTCCAATACCTCTTTCAATTCGTGTCTCTGCTCTCTTGGAATCTGCAAAAGCATGGCAATCTCCTTCAGCTTCATCGGTACATAAAGATCGTCACAGATCAGATCATAGATCACCTTTTTTCGTTTCTCAAATGTATGTTCCATTCGTTCACCTTCTTTCATACTTAGTAGTTCCTTTTTTTATATCCTCTATTCGACTTCCGTCAATTTTTCATAAAAGAAAAACACCCTATTTTTGCATAGAGTGTTTTATCGCTTTCTCTTAGTTAAATACTTTCAGATTCAGCACTGCTGCAAGTACTAAAAATAAAATAGCAAGAAACTTGGTAGACTTCACAAGAGCGCCTTCCATAGAACGACCTTTATTCTGTCCCCAATAAGAATCTGCCGCACCACTGATCGTTCCAAGTCCTGCGGACTTTCCTTCCTGAAGAAGAATAATTGCTGACAACGCAATACAATCTATTACAAAAATAATCATTAACACAATTTTTAAAATATCCATACGTTCACACCTCCTGTGGATAACCTTTTATAGTCTAACACAAAATCTGCAATTCTGCAATAGATTTACGTGATAAAAATGGCGGATGAAACCAATTATTTCATCCACCATCTCATTTTTTCAGGCTTTTACAATCCTGTTTATTTTTTCTTTCTTCTGATAATCACTACTGCGCCGACAACTGCTACTGCTGCCACCAGAAGTACTGCCCACATGATCACATTGGCATTGTCTCCTGTCTGCACACTCTGAGAGTGGGAACCGGATGTACTTCCATTGTTATGACTTCCGCTGTTGCTGCTTCCACCGTTGTTTCCTGTATTGTTGTTTCCGCTGTTATTGCTTCCACCATTGTTATGGTTTCCACTGTTGTTGTCGTTTCCACCATTGTTATCATTTCCGTTGTGATCGTCGTCCGGACCCGGGTCTGGATTCGGATTCGGATCTGGATTTGGATCTGGATTTGGATTTGGATCGGCTTTTTCTCCTCTGACCAAAACCTTCACATCAGCTTTGGCTGTTGCTCCGTTTGTATCCGTTACCTGAATGGTCACGATCACATCCGTATCGTTTTCCGGTGTTGTTACCTTTCCATCCAGTCCGATGATTCCTTCCGGATTCACTGCCACGATCTCGATCTTACTTCCTTCCGGAACTTCCGGCAGAACCAACATTTCTGTTCCTGTTTTCACTTCTGATGGAATCTTATGGTTTTCCAGAATGTCATTTAAGATTTCCTGTGCACTCGGAACGTGTGGTACTTCCACTGCTTTGAATTCTCCGATCAGTTCGGTGTTCTTTGTCACCGTAAACTGATATTCTGCATCTTTCGATACATATTCGGTCTGTCCTTTTTCTTTCCAGCCCACGAATTCAAATCCTTCTTTTGCTTCTGCCTTCACATATGCTGTCACGCCTTCTTTGTAAGCACCGTCCTCTTTATCCATGGAAACCGTTCCCATGTTTTCATCATTGGACTGTACCACAATGCGGTAGTATTTCTCCGGAACCGGCGCCAGTCTGAATTCTGCCCGCAGCACACGATCGGCTTCTGCCTGGAACTCATATTCTGCTCCTGCTCCCTCTACCGGAGTGAGTACTTCTTCTCCATCCACTTTTGTCACTTCCAGCCACTGTACAAATTCATATCCGGCCTTCGGCTCTGCTTTCACCGTGATCTTTGTTCCTTCTTTGTAGATGTTTCCTTCATTTGCAGGATCCATTGTCACGGTTCCCATCTGCGGATCCGGTGTCTCTACATAGATCAGATAAGAATGCTCTACTTCTTTAAAGTTGGCTGTCAGCTCCATATTTTCCTGAATCTGGAATACGTACGGATTCTCCTTGCTGACAATCTCCTGGGTTCCTTTCTTTGTGAAGCCTACGAATTCATAATCCTCAGATGCCGGTACTGCACTGACCTTGATCTCAGTTCCCGCCTCATAAGAATCCTGCTGTGGTTCTACGAGAACAGATCCCATCGTTTCATCATTTGCTGCAACTGTAAATGTAAATTTCTCTACCGGGATTTTTTCGAAGTTGGCAGTCAGATCTACATCTTTGGTTACTTCAAATACATATGGGTTAGACTCACTGAGTACGTTTCCTTCTGCATCGGTCCAGTTCACAAAGCGGAATCCTTCGTTTGCCACCGCAATAACTTCTGCTTTTTCCCCTTTTTTGTAGCTTCCGTCTGTGGAATCAATGGTCACAGTTCCCATTGCATTGTCATTTGCTTTTATCGTTACATGGAAGATTTCTTCCGGTACTTCTTCTTTCACAAAGTTTGCGGTCAGATCTGTATTTTCTGTAATTGCAAATTTATATTCTGCCTCTTTGCTGACTTCTTCCTCTGTTCCGGTCTTTGTCCAGTTCACAAAGCGGAATCCTTCCTTCGCTTCTGCTTTGACTGTTACCTCAGTTCCTGCTTCATAGGAGTCCTGCTGTGGTTCTACACTCACGGTTCCCATCTCTTCTGCATTCGCTGCTGCCTTCAATGTGAAGGTCTCTTTTTCCGGCTCTGTAAATGTAAACTTAAATGGAGCTGGAATTGATTCATTTCCTGCGTTATCTACTGCTGTAATACGTACCTCATAAACAGTTCCGACTTCCAGTTTGTCCATTGTAAATTCTGTGGTCTTACTGTCTCCGATCTTCACACCATTCTGATAAATATTATAGCTTGCCACGTCTGTGTCAGCCGGTGCTGTCCATGTCAGCTTTGCTGAATCCTCATCAACAGGTGTTGCTTTGATTTCTGTAACGACTCCCGGTTTTACCACATCTGTTGTTGTAATTCCGTGAATTTCAATCGCATTTTCAGACGGCACATCTTTTGTATTCAGCGCAAAAATGTTAAAGTCATAAGTCACACCCGATTCCAATCCTTCAATCCGGATTCGCGTATCTGAGGTCTTGACTTCCTGATCATTCCATTTTACAAGATAAGATGCTGCACCCTTTACCTGATCCCATTCCAGAATCACAGCTGAACTTTCAACATGTACTGCTTCTCCTTGTGCTTCTCCGATTTCCGGAACATTTGGATCTCCAAGTGCTTCCATCGCCGCATTCAGAGCTGCTGCTGCTTTATCAACCTCATCCTTCGTTGCATCCGCATCATTCATTACTTCTACTGCCTCGTCGTATGCTGTCTTAAATGCTGTCCATTTGTCCGCATCATATGCACCCTCTATAAGCCCAGCTCCGCTTTCGATGGCTGTCTGAAGTTCTGCTTTGTTTACCTCTGCTGCCTGTACCGGTGCAAAGATTTTTAAGTAGTCAAGGTTTGCCTGATTTTTGTTTTCTCTTGTAGCGATCGTACATCTGATTGTATGCTTTGTATTTTCAAGATTTTTCGCCTCAAAAATCTTCTGCTGTGGATCTCCATTTCCAGATCCTGCTAATGATGCATTTCCATAAGATTTTCCGTCGATTGTCACATCATAGCTTGCAAAATTTGCATGCTTCTGTGCATAAACTTCAACCCCTGTTCCTGTAAAGGTGTACTCAAAATATTTACCTGCACCATTCGCTTCTGTCTTAGTTTCTCCGTAATGTTTTTGTGGTTCTCCATCATATGTAGACCAACCGTTGTCACTCCACTTGATTTCTTCATTACGCTTGTTATTCTCATCAGCATCATCTACGATCGTCTCTCCGGAACCAAGGTCTCCAAAGAGTGCCACAGTCAGTTTACAGCTTCCGCTCACTTCAGAATCGGCATTTGCTGTTGCTGTGATCGTCACTTCTCCGTTTTTCTTGTGAACTGTCACCAGTCCGTTTTCATCTACAGATGCGATGCTTGTATCAGAAGAAGTCCATGTAACACTCTTGTCTTTTGTATCTTCCGGTGTTACTTTTGCCTGCATCTGTACAGTGCCTTCTTTTCCGATCGTTGTAATTCCGGAAACTGTAGATACTTCTACTTTCTCTGGCAGTGTGATCGTATTATCCAGAATATTCAGAGCATCCAGTTCTACTTTTGTACCAGAACTTGCATCTACTTTTTCATTGAGCACTTTCAGCTCTAATGTATGTGTACCATGCTTCAGATCATCCTTTTTAAATACAACCTGCTGACGTTTTGTAGTAGAACTGTATGTATCTACCTTTCCGCAAGACTCTCCGTCAATAAATACTTCGTATTTTCCACGGTCTGTATTTGTACAAGTGATCACTTCGATGCCTGTTCCCACAAACTCCAGTTCTACGGTCTCTTTTCCTGTCGGGCTGTTCAGATACTTGATCGTATCCTTGTAGTTGCCTTCGTTTGCTCTGTCCCAGTCACCCCATGCACCTGTATACACGATATGCGGATCCTTATTATCAATCTTTCCTGCTCCAAGTGGCTCTGTCAGCTCTACCTTTTCACTGAGCTTTGTCTCTTTGCCATTGACTACTGCTGATACCTGATATCGGATCGTCCCCAATGCTTTATCTGCATTTTCATCAATGTATTCTGTTTTTTCTACACCGTCTGCAATTTTCTGTACGTCTCCGGACTCAATCTGACGATACACATTGTAAGTAATGTCTTTGTCTTTTTTCGTCTTGACTTCATCCCATGTCAGTTTTCCTGTATTATCATCGGTACGTTTTGCAGATAATCCTGTCGGTGCCTCCCCTTTCACAGGAACATCTTTAACATAATATGTCTGTCCGGCCTGTGTCTCAAAGGAGACTCTGTCCTGAGATTCTACTTTTACATCTACAACATTTCCATTTGCATCTGTAATTGTTGCAAAGGAAGCATTTGGAACCTGAACAGTTGCTGTTCCTCCGTTATTTGAAAGAATCTCTGCGCTTGTCAGATGTTTGTTCTTCCAGTTCATGGATACTTCAAAGTTTCCGCGTGCAACCAGTCCGCTTACACTTCCTGATGCCCACGCATCCGGTAATGCAGGAAGCATATTGATATATCCCATGTTGCTCTGCAGAAGCATCTCTGCAACACCGGATGTCATACCAAAGTTTCCGTCAATCTGGAACGGCGGATGTGTATCCCAGAGATTGGTCATAATACCATTCTTGAACAAGTCTGTGATCAGCTTGTATGCACGGTTTCCATCTGCCAGTCTTGCCCATGTATTGATTCTCTGTCCCATTCCCCAGCCGGTACTTTCATCTGTACGGTTGTTCATGGACACTCTTGCTGCCTCAAAGTACTCCGGTGTATCAGATGAGATCAGATCTCCCGGGAAAAGTCCCAGCATATGGGAAATATGTCTGTGTCCGTATCCCTGTCCCATACTGTTTACAGTCGTTTCTTCATACCACTCTTTGATCTGTCCGCTATCGCCGATTTCGATCGGTCCTTTTAATCTGGACTGATGATCTTTCCATATTGCCACCAGATCCGCATCAACACCAAGAGTTTCTGCTGCTTTGATGGTATCTTCATATAACTGCCAGATCAGTGTCTGCTCATATGTATTTCCTGCTGTTCTCGGTCCGTGCTCCGGTGAATAACTTGGTGAAGATACCAGATGTCCGGTTCCATCATCTATCAAAATATTATCGTAGAAAATTGCCTCTTCCTTCATCATTGGATAGATGTAATTTTGCATATAGGATACATCACCTGTAAATTCATAGTATTCCCAGCAATTCTGAAGAATCCACGGTACCGCTGCCGGTGACCATCCCCAGTCAAATGACCATCCCGGACAAGTCCATCCAAACGGATTGTTCTGGGTATGTGCCATAAATCCCTGATCCACACCTGCATAAATTTTTGCAGTAACACGTCCTGGTTCTCTTAAAGAATCTACGTACGAAATCAACGGCTGCGCACACTCTGCCATATTCGTAGAATAGGTCGGCCAGTAGTTCATCTGCAGGTTTACATTCATATGATAGTCAGAATGCCATGCAGAGTTATTTCCTCCAACCCAGATTCCCTGAAGGTTAGACGGAAGTGTCGCTCTGGACGGATCATCTTCCGGTGTCTCTCTGGAAGATTCAATTGTCAGATAACGGCCGTACTGGAACAGCATCACTTCCAGGTAGCGTCTCTCCTGATCACTTGCAGAACCATCATTATAAGCTTTCAACAGTTTATCTGTTGTCTTCTCAGATGGAACCTGTCCAAGATCCAGATTGACACGTCCAAAGATAGAAGAGTAATCATCCACATGTGTCTGTCTCAAAGCATCATAAGAATCTTTTTCTACAGTATCTGCTGCTTTATCCACATAAGCACGCACTCTGGAAGCAACCTGCTCCTGGCTTTCGCCTGTGCGATATACCGGATAATCATTCTTGTAATCTGTTCCAATCGATGTAATAATCGTAACAGCCTTTGCATCCTTGACTGTAACCTTTTCGTCACCATCTTCTGTTGTTCCGCCTTCTGTCAGAACCTTTGTCTGAGAACTGAATTTCATCTGATTGTCTTTCAGCTGTCCGTCGATAGAAATCAGCGCATCCTCGACATTTGTCGTCCATTCTCTTTCATAAGACTGTGGCTGTGGGTTGTTGCTTCCATTCCCCTTTTTATTATCCGGCTCCACTCTGACATCCATATTCAGCTTATCGCCACCTTCCGCAGTCAGTCGTGTCACAAGTACATTGTCCGGATAACTTACAAAGTTCTCCCGAGTATAATGTGTATCCCCGTTGTCATACTCAACTCCGGCAATCGCCGTATTCAGATCCAGTGTTCTCTCGTAGTTTTCAACATCTTTATCTGAGATATCTTTAAAATCCAGATACATATTTCCGTAACTCAGATAATATCCGTATCCGTTTACTCCTGCATCATCACTTAAACCTACCAGTTCTCCACACTTACTACTTGCTGCATCATTGTCCCCATTAGCAAACAGTTGCTGAATCTCTTTTACTGTCTGTCCATTTTTTCCTTTTTCTTCCAGGTTTCCTCCGTTATAATTCGGACGGCTATCACTTGGTCCACCGGACCAGAGTGACTTCTCATTCAACTGAATACGCTCTGTCTGCACACCGCCAAATACACTTGCCCCGATTCCAC
>UMFN01001229.1_pt1 | contig 12295 bp, 8 predicted proteins | sample 1965021 | NCBI WGS metagenome assembly UMFN01 (sample SAMEA4836047, study PRJEB28245) | human gut metagenome | biome: gut microbiome; material: fecal sample | place: Denmark | collected 2008
AGGGATGAAGAAACTGTATGTATATGCCGATTTTGACTGGCTGAATGAGATAGAACTCATTGGCGAGTTGGGCTACGAATCACTTCGTGGCTCTGACAGTTATTGCTTTACATTCAGCGATGATTGGTTGAAAAAGCATGGAGATTTGTTTTTGAGTGATAACTTGAATAATTATCCGGGGCAACAATATACGCAGCCAGGAAAAGATATATTCGGATGTTTTTCGGATGCATTGCCAGACCGTTGGGGGCGAACTCTATTGTTGCGGCGTGAGCAGCTTGCAGCAATGGAAGAAAAGCGGCCAGTACGAAGATTGTCTTCATTCGATTTCCTAACTGGTATTGATGACTTCTCCCGAATGGGTGCTTTCCGCTTCAAGGAAAACCCGGATGGCGATTTTATAAATGTGAGTGAATCGTTGAAAATCCCACCTTTGACGGATATTAGGGAATTGATTGCAGCCAGTGCGGAGATTGAGAGAAGCGAAGAAGATAACGTGCTGCCTGATCGAAAGTGGATTGTACAACTTGTGCAACCGGGTTCTTCATTGGGTGGAGCAAGGCCGAAAGCCAGTGTGATAGACACGGATAAAACGCTTTATGTGGCCAAGTTCCCTTCTCGTAAGGATGATTACGATGCCGGACTTTGGGAGCATTTCAGCCATTTGCTTGCAGCAAAAGCTGGTATAAATGCAGCGAAAACAAAAGTTATTGCCACAGGCGAAAAATATCACACCTTGCTTTCAGAGCGTTTTGACAGAACCAAAGATGGAAAACGGATTCATTTTGCTTCCGCAATGACTCTGTTGGGACTGAATGATGGAGATAATGCGACTACAGGGTATGGTTATCTGGAAATAGTTGATTTCATCATTCAGAACTGTACGGATGTAGATCGTAATTTGCAGGAACTCTATCGTCGTGTGGCTTTCAATATCTGCATTGGCAACAGCGATGACCATTTCCGCAATCATGGTTTTCTTTTGACTGCAAAAGGCTGGTCGCTATCACCTGCATACGATATGAATCCTACTTTGAATGCGTATCAAAGTCTGCTTATTTCTGCAACCTCCAACAAGGCAGACCTCGGCATTTTGCTTGATGCTTGTGGGGATTATATGCTTAATTGTAAAATAGCGGAGAAGATTATTTCAGAGGTTACTGAAGCGGTGAAAGGATGGCGAGAGTTGGCAGTACGATTGAGCGTGTCTAAGCGTGAGATGGATTTGTTTGCGGGAGTGTTGGATGAACGTCGAATGAATAATTTAAGGTAAGGTCTTTTATGAATATCGATATATTATGAAATTTGTGCACTACATAAATAGTCCGTTACTTTGGAAAGATAGTACCAATACGGCTTTTGCTATACTTGCAGGTATAGAAACATTATTTGCAGTTTCTGCAATTTCTCTGGAGAAATTTTGGGGAGATTATAGTTGGATTATTAAATTATTATTTGTCATAGTTATCTTTTTGATTATAGATGTTGTTATTTTTATCATTAAACACAGTCTTGCAAAAGATGGAATATCGTTAAATATTCGTGGTATAAAAGTTAATATAAGAAAAGGTGATATTTTTAAGGCAAATGGCTGGAAAGTTATTGCTTTTAATGAATATTTTGACACACAGGTCGATGATATAATAATTGCGCATAATACATTGAATGGCAAATTTATAGATAATTATGTCGCTGATATAAATGAACTAAACAAAATTATTTCATCAGAGAACGATGATAACACCTCTTTTAAGAGGCGAACTCGGAATAATAGGTCAATTTTTCCACTTGGGCGAATTATTAGATATAAAGATTATATGTTATTGGCATTTACTCATTTTGATAATAATCAAGCTCATCTTACACAAAAAGATTATGAGAATTGTTTGCGAGTAATGTGGGCGGAAATAAGTCGTACCTATGCGAATAAGCCCATATTTATTCCTCTTTTAGGCTCTGGTATAACACGATTCGACGGGACACCACATAAATCAAATTTTGATCTTTTAAGATGTATGTTGTGTACCTTACGAACTAGTGGAGTAAATATAAATCAAACAATAACAATTCTACTGACTGAAGAAGCGATGCAAAGTATTAATATTTATGAAATAAAAGGAGTAAAATAATGGTGTACAGAACAAAAACTTACATTGCCGCAGATTGGGATGGCGATAAAAATGCTGTAGAACAACTCTACAAATGGAAAAAAAGTAATTATTGGAGCTTGGATTTTCATGATGCACATGATTTAACACAAGCACGTGATAGCAGCCTAAATTGTAGTATTAAAAGTTCTCTTGCTACAAGGCTTGATGTATCTAAGACGTTCGTATTGATTGTAGGTAATACCACAAAAACAGTGAGAAGTGGTAGCTGTCAATATTGCGGTAGTTATAATAGTTGGACACAGAGTTGTGCTAGAGGTCATAGTGTTGATTATCGTAGCTATATCGAATATGAGTGTGAAAAAGCTATCCGTGATGGATTAAAAATAGTTGTTTTATATAATGCTGGTTCTGTGAATAAATCCAAATGTCCCGATTCTATAAAATATCATGGAACTCATGTCGCTATGTGGAAATGGGAGAATGGGCAATATTATTGGGATTATCAATCTGTAAAGCGTGCGTTAGAATAATATCATATGTAATCGAATTGTAGAATCTTATATTGTCCATTATCAAAAACGCTTTTTGCAATATAAAAGCATTGAATGTCAAGGTACTGAATAGCAATATAAAAATAAAGTAACCACTCATAACAAGGCAAGAATATGTCAACACAAAGCGAAGCGGCGTTGGAAGCCGGACTGATAGCCACACTCCGACAAATGGACTATGAGTATGTCCAGATTGTCGAGGAAGATAATCTTTATGTTAATTTCAAACGTCAGTTGGAGATTCATAACAAGAAACAACTGGCGGAAGTTGGTCGTACTTCATTTACGGATGAAGAGTTTGAGAAGATATTAATTTATCTTGAAGGTGGAACTCGCTTTGAAAAGGCCAAGAAACTTCGTGACCTCTATCCGCTTGATACGGTAAATGGACAACGGATTTGGGTGGAATTTCTCAATCGTACCCAATGGTGTCAGAATGAGTTTCAGGTCTCGAATCAGATTACTGTTGAAGGACGGAAAAAATGCCGCTATGATGTGACTATACTTATCAATGGTTTACCATTGGTTCAGATAGAGTTAAAGCGCAGGGGAGTAGAACTCAAACAGGCATATAATCAGATACAACGCTATCATAAGACTTCGTTCCACGGATTGTTCGACTATATCCAATTGTTTGTTATATCAAATGGTGTCAATACCCGCTATTTTGCCAACAATCCTAATAGCGGTTATAAGTTTACATTCAATTGGACGGATGCTGCCAATCATCCGTTTAATGAATTGGATAAGTTTGCCGTATTCTTCTTGGAAAAATGTACGCTTGGCAAAATAATAGGGAAATATATCGTGCTGCACGAGGGCGACAAATGTTTGATGGTGCTTCGTCCTTATCAGTTCTATGCCGTAGAGAAAATTCTAGATCGTGTGCAGAACTCCAACGATAACGGCTATATATGGCATACAACAGGAGCCGGAAAGACATTGACTTCGTTCAAGGCTGCCCAACTTGTGTCAGAGTTGGATGATGTGGATAAGGTTATGTTTGTTGTTGACCGACATGACCTTGATACTCAGACTCAATCGGAATATGAAGCGTTTGAGCCGGGAGCTGTGGATAGTACTGATAATACGGATGAACTTGTGAAGCGACTTCAAAGCAATTCTAAGATTATCATCACTACCATTCAGAAACTCAATGCCGCAGTCAGCAAGACGTGGTATAGCAACAAGATTGAAACTATTCGCCACTCACGTATCGTGATGATATTTGATGAGTGTCATCGTAGCCACTTTGGGGATAGTCATAAGAAGATTATGAAGTTCTTTGACAATGCTCAAATCTTTGGCTTCACGGGAACACCTATTTTTACTGAAAATGCGGTAGATGGGCATACCACTAAGGAGATATTCGGAAATTGTCTTCATAAATATCTTATTAAGGATGCCATAGCCGATGAAAACGTGCTTGGATTCCTTGTGGAGTATTATCACGGCAACGAAGTTGTTGACAACGACAATCAAGCTCGTATGGAGGAAATCGCCAAGTTTATCCTTAACAATTTCAACAAATCCACATTCGACGGAGAGTTTGATGCCTTGTTTGCTGTGCAATCCGTGTCGATGCTCATACGATATTACAAGATATTCAAATCGTTGAATCCGAAAATCCGTATAGGTGCTGTGTTTACTTACGCTGCCAACAATAGTCTGGATGATGAACAGACCGGCATGGGTACAGGGCAGTATGCAAAAGAGGGTGTGGGTGAGGCTGATGAACTGCAAACAATTATGGACGATTATAACAATATGTTCGGCACTGCCTTTACTACAGAAAACTTCCGTGCCTACTATGATGACATCAATCTGCGCATGAAAAAGAAGAAAGCGGATATGAAACCGCTTGACCTTTGTCTTGTCGTGGGTATGTTCCTTACCGGTTTCGACAGTAAAAAACTGAATACGCTCTATGTAGATAAGAATATGGAATATCACGGTTTGCTGCAAGCATTCAGTCGTACCAACCGAGTATTGAACGAGAAGAAACGTTTCGGTAAAATCGTTTGCTTCCGTGACTTGAAAAATAATGTTGATACGTCTATTAAATTGTTCAGCAACTCTGATAATTCTGAAGATATAGTACGTCCACCGTTTGAGGATGTAAAAAAGGAATATAAATGCTTGGCAACAGAGTTCCTGAAAAAATATCCTACACCCAGCAGTATAGATTTTCTGCAAAGCGAAAATGACAAGAAAAATTTTGTTCTGGCATTTCGTGATATTATCCGTAAACATGCGGAAATCCAGATATACGAAGATTATAGCGAGGATGCGGAAGATCTTGGTATGACCGAGCAGCAATTCAGCGACTATAAGAGTAAGTATCTTGACATTACAGTCGGGTTTATAGAACCGCCTGTAATTCCATCTGTAGTTGCAGAAGACCCTGTTCCGTATGGGAACAGTCAGGGATTAGAGGATATAGATTTCTGTCTTGAACTTCTACATAGCGACATTATCAATGTGGCTTACATTCTTGAACTCATTGCAGAACTTGACCCATATAGCAATGATTATTCAGAGAAAAGGCAACATATCATTGACACAATGATTAAGGATGCCGGGATGCGAGGCAAAGCCAAACTCATTGATGGCTTTATTCGGAAAAATGTTGATGAAGATAAGGAAAACTTCATGAGCGGACGTAGTAAGGCTGATGGTACAAGTGAATTGGAAGAGCGTTTGAATCAATATATTGTATCTGAACGCAATAAGGCTGTAAAAGATTTGTCGGATGATGAACAAATTCCTACCGAGGTGCTGAATCTATACATAAAGGAGTATGACTATTTGCAAAAGGAACAGCCGGAAATCATACAAAAGGCATTGAAAGAAAAACATCTTGGTCTTATAAAAACAAGAAAGGCGTTGACGAGAATCATGGAGAGATTGCGTAATATAATAAGAACATTTAATTGGGAGTAAATACGTATATGGTAAAAACAAATGAACCCGGATATGTGTATATCTTGACTAATCCAAGTTTTCGTGAGGATTGGGTTAAGATTGGCAAAAGCGCACGCCCTGTTGATATACGTTCCAAGGAACTTGACAATACGGCAGTTCCGTTGCCTTTTGAGATACATGCAACCATTAAAACGGTTAAATATAATGAGGTGGAAAAACTCGTGCATAAGATAATCGACAGTTTGACTGATTTTCGTATTCGTCAGAATAGAGAATTTTTTAATGTCGCTCCGCAAAAAGCATTGGAAATTTTTAAAGAAATAGCACAAACTATAGATGATGCCGTAATAACAGAATATGAGAATAATCAACCTTTGCGTAGCGATAACTTTATATCTCAATCTGTTCAAAATGAATTGCCAAGAAAATGTACTAATAGCAGAAAAGACTATACAAAATATTCACTTAATGGAGTTGGTTCTTATGGGAAAGGTAGATTAGCATTAGAAGTAGTTCGACTTTTTATCGAGTCTACCTCTGTTGATTATAAAGAGCTAATTAATTTGTTGCCTAAACACTTAGTTAAAACCGTTGAAGAAGTAGGAAATTGGAAACTTAAAACGTCAGATACGCATAAAAGATGGTTTGAAAAAGATATTCTTATGTCTAATGATGGTGTCAGGTTTGTTGTATCATCACAGCATGGTAAGAATAATATAGGTCGTATTTTAGAGTTTGCGAATAAATTTGGTTTTGTAATTAAAGAATTATAATAAATATGAGCGAAGAACTGCAACAGAAACTCCGTGACCAGCTTTGGGAGGTCGCAAATCGTTTGCGTGGCAATATGTCGGCGAGCGACTTTATGTATTTCACATTGGGTTTTATTTTCTATAAATACTTATCTGAGAAAATAGAAAAGTATGCCAACAATGCCTTGGTGGATGATGAAATAACCTTTAAGGAATTGTGGGAAATGGATGATACCGATGTAGTCGAGTTACAAGAGGAAGTAAAGAATCAATGCTTGGAAAATATAGGTTACTTCATTGAACCGAAATTCTTGTTTTCGTCCGTAATAGAGGCCATCAAGCGGAAAGAGAACATTTTACCTATACTTGAACGTTCATTGAAGCGTATCGAAGACAGCACTCTTGGACAGGACAGCGAAGAGGATTTCGGAGGATTGTTTTCAGATATAGACTTGGCTTCACCTAAATTGGGTAAAACAGCCAATGATAAAAATACACTCGTCAGCAATGTGCTTCTTGCATTGGACGATATAGACTTTAGCGTAGAGGCATCACAGGAAATTGACATCTTGGGTGATGCTTACGAATATATGATTTCGCAGTTTGCGGCAGGAGCCGGGAAAAAAGCCGGGGAATTCTATACTCCGCAGGAAGTTAGCCGTATTTTGGCAGAGATTGTTTCCATTGGACACCAGCGTTTGCGCAATGTATATGACCCTACTTGCGGTAGTGGCTCATTGCTTCTTCGTGCTGCAAGTATTGGAAATGCGGTTGATATTTACGGACAGGAAAAGAATCCGACGACCTACAACCTCGCCAGAATGAATATGTTGCTTCACGGTATCAGATTCAGCAATTTCAAGATTGAAAACGGCGATACGCTTGAATGGGATGTCTTTGGCGACACTCAGTTTGATGCGGTAGTCGCAAATCCTCCATTCTCTGCCGAATGGAGTGCTGCCGACAAATTTAATACCGATGACCGTTTCAGCAAAGCAGGGCGACTTGCGCCAAAGAAGACAGCAGATTATGCTTTTATCCTACACATGATTTATCACTTGAACGAAGGTGGTACGATGGCTTGTGTCGCTCCACACGGTGTTTTGTTCCGTGGTAATGCAGAAGGGGTAATACGCCGTTTCCTGATAGAGAAGAAAAACTATATCGATGCCATTATCGGTTTGCCGGCTAATATATTCTATGGTACAAGTATTCCGACCTGTATTCTTGTGATGAAGAAATGCCGTAAGGAAGATGATAATATTCTGTTCATAGATGCGAGCAAGGAGTTTGAGAAAGTCAAGACACAAAACAAACTGCGTAAAGAGCATATTGACAAGATTGTTGATACCTATCGCGAGCGAAAAGAAATAGAAAAGTACAGCCATCTTGCCACTTTACAGGAGGTTGCCGATAACGACTATAATCTGAATATTCCTCGTTATGTCGATACTTTTGAAGAGGAAGAACCTATTGACATTAAAGCTGTAATGGCAGAAATCAAGGAGTTGGAAGCCAAACGTGCCGAACTAGATAAGGAGATTGAAGTATATCTTAAAGAATTGGGACTGGTTGAATAATAGTGTTATGGCAGAGATAGATAACATCCCGGAAATGCGTCCTTCATTCGACAATATCCGCCGTCACGATGAGAGCGAAAATGAATATTGGAGTTCACGTGACCTATGCGCTGCTATGGGTTATTCGGCTTATTGGAAATTCCAAAAAGTCATAGACAAAGCAATCAAAGTCGCAGGCATAAAAGGAATGAATATTGATGAGCATTTCAACCAAGCGGTTGATATGGTGAAGATAGGCAGTGGCTCGTTCCGTAAAGTCAGTATCTTCCGCTTGTCACGTATGGCGTGTATGATTATTGCTGAAAATGCTGATGCAAAAAAAGTATTGGTACAACAGGCAAGAGATTACTTTTCTCAAACCATATCTACTAACGAATTGGTGCTTAACTCATATAGTTCCAATCTGTTACTGTATAAAACCGCACAAGGAGAAGTTCGAGTAGAGGTAATATTCAATAGTGAAACATTCTGGATGTCGCAAAAGCGCATGGCGGACTTGTTTGGGGTGGATGTACGAACCATCAACTATCATCTTGGACAGATTTATGAATCCGGTGAACTTACCAAAGAGGCAACTATCCGAAAAATTGGGATAGTTCAATCCGAGGGAGAACGAGACGTGGAGCGTACACCGTTGTTCTATAATTTGGATGCTATCATAGCGGTAGGTTATCGTGTCAATAGCTATCAAGCCACTCAGTTTCGTATTTGGGCTACGTCTGTTTTGAAGGAATTTGTCATTAAAGGGTATGCTCTTGATGATGAAAGACTAAAACAGGGAAAGCATTTTGGCAAAGATTATTTTGATGATTTGCTGGAGCGTATTCGTGAGATACGCACATCGGAACGCAGATACTACCAGAAGATAACAGACATCTATGCGGAATGCAGTGCTGATTACGACCCGAAATCGGATTGTACTAAATTGTTCTTCAAAATGGTGCAAAATATGATGCATTTGGCTGTGACTAATCGTACCGCTGCTGAAATAGTGTATGAACGTGCCGACTCTGAAATGCCCCATATGGGATTGACCACTTGGAAGAAAGCTCCCGATGGTAGAGTCCAGAAGTCCGATACGATTGTGGCAAAGAACTATTTGTCAGACAAAGAGATTTCCGAACTTAACGGCGTAACTAACGCATTCCTTGAATTTGCAGAGCTTCGTGCCCAACGTCACATTATAACAACGATGGAAGATTGGAAGCAACGTCTTGAACAGTTTCTTGGCACTATGGATTATAAGGCACAAGATACTGCCGGTAAAGTTTCACAAGAAGCAGCACGAGAGAAGGCGTATGGCGAGTACGAGAAATATAAAGTGATTCAAGACCGTTCTTTTATCTCTGATTTCGACCGGTTTAATAATGGCGACAAATTGTTGCCGTTTGATATTAACCCTGATAAAGAATAATGATTATGGCAAATAATAACGAAAATAAAATCCTCAATGTTCCAAATCTGAGATTCCCGGAGTTCTGTGGGGAGTGGGAAACGATAAAAGTTTCAGAGCTTTTAGATTTCTACTCAACCAACTCTCTGTCATGGGAACAGTTAGATTATAGTAACGGTAAAATCAAGAATTTGCATTACGGTTTAATTCATAAAGGAGTACCTACCATGGTAGATGTTGCTTGTGATTCTCTTCCTTACATCAAAGAGGAATCTATGCTCAAATCATTTACCCTATTCAAAGAAGGAGATGTAGCATTTGCTGATGCGTCTGAAGATACAAACGATGTAGCTAAAGCCATAGAAGTTGTTAATTGTGATAACCAACAAATCGTTTCTGGCTTACACACAATACATGGACGTGATAATTCTAATCGGACTGTTATTGGTTATAAAGGTTATGCTTTTGCTTCTGATTCATTCCACAAGCAGATTAGAAGAATTGCTCAAGGTACAAAGGTTTTTTCTATCAGTGTTCGCAATTTTGATGAAGCATATATCGGAATCCCTTCAAAAGAAGAACAAACCCAAATTGCAAAACTGTTAATAACCATAGACAAGCGCATTGCTACCCAAAACAAAATCATTGAGGATTTGAAAAAACTAAAGTCCGCAATAACAGATTTACTCTTTCATTCAATAGCAGATGCTCATACCATACGTTTAGGCAAAATTGCACATATTACGAATGGTGCTGGTGACGTGCAAGATGCTAATACAGAACATCAAGAAGATTGGTATCCTTTCTTTGACCGTTCAGAAGAATTAAAATGGTTTCCAACTTATTCGTTTGACAAAGAAGCTGTTATTTATGCTGGCGAAGGACAAAGTTTTTATCCTCGATATTATAATGGGAAATTTGCTTTACACCAAAGGTGTTACGCCATAACGGATTTCGCTTCATGTATTATACCAAAGTATTGTTACCATTTTATGAATACATTAAATTCTTATTTTGTTAGAAATTCAGTTGGTTCTACTGTACCATCTTTGAGAATGGATATATTTCAAAAGGTAGAAATTAGACTACCTCCTATACCAAAGCAACAGCATATATGTAAAATTATTGATGCTTTTTATACTAAACTTGAAGTCGAACAAAGGGGCATTTCTATTTTACAAGAATTGAAGCAATTTTTGCTCTCGCAGATGTTCATATAAACATTTGCGAGAGCAGGTATCTTCGTTGCTGCTGATATTTAGAAAATATGCTATCCACTAATGAAAGATTGTTTTCGATTTTTGAAATGTACTTACTGATATTCTTTTGTTGCTCAATACTTGGCAAATGAATTTCTATATTGCACAACTCCTCAAAAGTAAGACATAAGCGAACACTGCCTTCCAGGCGTTTATACATTTCATGTTTGAATGTTTGTGATGCAAAATAGTACTTTAGATAACTGGGTAATAATTCTGATTTTGTAGTAAAGCAAACATACATGGGACTAACAATACCATTACCGTCCATTTCGTACAATGCTATTGAGCCAACATTTATACGAGCAGGATTGTATGCAAACATACCTTTCTTCACAACCTTATAATTTGAGGTATCATCGCTTGCTACTTCTCTGTCCTCAAATTGGTTTGATTGAGCTATAAATCCGTATTTGTTACTAACCGAAAGAACTTGCAAATCAGAGCCACTGCGATTTCTATCAGAACATTGTTTGAGTAATTCGGACAGTGGAATCATATTTGTTTGTGAAGAATAGCACCGATGAATAATTGCGGACATTACTGTACAGCAATCCTTAATTAAAGGGCTTGCAGTTGCGCTAACGACCAAAGAAAAGGCTAACATTGCAATTTCTCAGTGTTTAGAGTGTCATAGCTCAACACTTCAAGAGAGCGAGGTTTTGTCTAGTGGACTATGCAAAGTGTTTGGTGCAAATGGATTGGTTGGTTATAAAGATGTGCCACAAATGAACGGTGATGCGATACTGGTAATCAAGGATGGTTCGGGTGTTGGTACAGTTTCCTATGCACAGGGCAAATTTTCGGTAATTGGCACACTCAACTATCTTACTGTCATAGGCAACAATGATTTGCGGTATCTGTACTTTGCGCTGTCAGTGTTCAACTTTCAACCGTACAAAACTGGTATGGCGATACCACATATCTACTTCAAAGATTATGGTAAAGCGAAAATATATTGTCCTTCACTTGCTGAACAAAAGCGTGTCGCAAACGTGCTTGACAAATTGGAGAGCAAACTTTTTGTTGAGCAAGAACTTCTTGCGTCATTCAATCAACAAAAACTGTATTTGTTGGGGAAGATGTTTATATGAACATCTTCCTTAATAGATATTGTTTCTGTATTTGATATTTCTGTAATAGTTGCCTTTCAACATCCTCTTTAAGCGATAACACTGAAAGAAAATGACTAATTTCTTTTTGCCTATCTAAATCTGGTATTGGGCATTTTATGTGATTTATATCCTTTAGGTAGGCTGTTTTCATCGTACCTTCAGTTACAACACGTTCAACTTCTTTTTGAAAATATGAAGATTGCATAAAGTAATAAAGAAATTCAACATCAATATTTGTATTAGGGACAATACCTAAAATTCCTTGTTTGGTACAGACTGGATATTTGTTTATAGAAATAGCACCGATTGTTGCTCCATTAGAGTATATAATGGAGTGCGTAGGAATCAGCCATGCTGAAGATTTTTTGAGTCCTAACTCTGTAATATAGTCTTTGTTAGCCGATAAATATTTATTGCTCAAATCGTCTATTTTTATGAAAGGAATGCTGCCGTTATCATAAAATTCTGTATTTGACGTAGTGGGTGTTCCACCCTCACCTGCTTTACTATATAATGTTTCAAATGCCACTAACTGCCCACATTTCAGAGTTATTATATCATCTATAAGCCCTTTAATTAAGGATTGCAGTTTCTCAATGATTTTGTTTT
>UMFN01012476.1_pt1 | contig 12002 bp, 9 predicted proteins | sample 1965021 | NCBI WGS metagenome assembly UMFN01 (sample SAMEA4836047, study PRJEB28245) | human gut metagenome | biome: gut microbiome; material: fecal sample | place: Denmark | collected 2008
CAGTAGTCGTTCTTGACTACACCATTATTATACTAGGAGGAAAAAAGATGACCGGAAAACGTGCGGATTATATAACGTGGGATGAATATTTTATGGGGGTGGCCCTGTTGTCGGGAAAACGTTCCAAGGACCCCAGCACTCAGGTGGGGGCATGTATCGTCAGTCAGGACAATAAGATTCTGTCCATGGGATATAATGGATTCCCAAAAGGGTGTTCGGATGACGAATTTCCCTGGGGCAAGGAAAATGAGAAGGAGGACCCCTACAATTCCAAATATTTCTACTCCACACACAGCGAATTAAATGCTATCCTTAATTACAGAGGTGGAAGTCTGGAGGGAAGCAAGCTCTACGTGACCCTGTTTCCCTGTAATGAGTGTGCCAAGGCCATTATACAGGCAGGAATCAGGACCATTGTATACAGGGAAGACAAATATGCGGACACGCCGGCGGTGAAGGCGTCCAAGCGCATGCTGAATGCGGCGGGAGTGCGCTATTACCAGTACCAGTCCACAGGCCATAAAATCGAGCTAGAGGTATAGTCTCATGAAGATACTGCTGACGGCTGTCAATGCGAAATATATACATTCCAATCTGGGAATTTACAGCCTGAAGGCCTACGCGGACCAGGCATTGGGGGCGGGTGAAGCGGGCGCCAGGAATGACCGGGCAAAAAAACGGGAAACCGGGACATGCCGGGAGGGCCCTGCAGAGCCGTTTATTGAGCTGGCCGAGTACACCATTAACCACCAGCCGGATCTGATTCTTCAGGATATATTCAGAAGAGAACCGGATGTGATTGCCTTTTCCTGTTATATCTGGAATATAGAATACATCAGATACCTGGTGGCGGATTTGGGGAAAATACTGCCGGATGTTCCCATATGGCTGGGAGGCCCGGAGGTGTCCTTTGACGCGGCTAAAGTGCTTCGGGAGCTGCCGGAGGTAACGGGCATTATGAAGGGGGAGGGGGAGGAGACCTTTGCACAGCTGGCCGGATATTATGTGGATAAGCGGTGCGAAAAAAGGGTGGGCGGTGGAAAACGTCTGCCGGAGAGACAGGCCGGTCTGAAAGATATACCCGGGCTTTCCTTTCGCCTCCCCGACGGTTCATTGGCAGATACCGGTGTCCGCCAGGCCATGGATATGAGCCGGATACCGTTTCCTTATAAAAATATGGATATAAAGGATTTGGAGCACCGCATCATATATTACGAGAGCAGCCGGGGCTGCCCCTTCTCCTGCAGTTACTGCCTGTCCTCCATTGATAAGAGCGTACGGTTCAGAAGCCTGGAACTGGTCCTTGATGAGCTGGCCTATTTCCTTGCGGCCGGAGTGTCTCAGGTAAAGTTTGTGGACAGGACCTTTAACTGCAATAAAAAACATGCCATGGCCATTTGGAAGTTTATACAAAGTCAGGACAACGGAGTCACTAATTTTCATTTTGAGATTGCCGCTGATTTGCTGGACCAGGAGGAAATGGAGCTTTTGGGCCAGATGCGTCCCGGACTGGTCCAGCTGGAGATTGGCGTCCAGTCCACCAATCCGGACACGCTTAAGGCCATACGCCGCAAGACTGACATAGACGAGATACGCCGTATTACCGGCGCAATCAATAAAGGGCATAACGTCCATCAGCATCTGGACCTGATTGCGGGGCTGCCGAGTGAGAATCTGGAATGCTTCCGCCATTCATTCAATCAGGTGTATTCCATGGAGCCGGAGCAGCTTCAGCTGGGCTTCCTGAAAGTACTGAAGGGTTCTTATATGGAAGAAATGGCGCCGTCCTATGGTCTCTGCTATTCCTCCAGGCCGCCCTATGAGGTCCTGTCCACCCGCTGGCTGTCCTACAGAGACATTCTGGAGCTAAAGGGAGTGGAGGATATGACAGAGGTGTATTATAACAGCAGACAGTTCGTCCATACCCTGGCTGAGCTTGTGGGAGCATACGGTTCGCCTTATGAAATGTTTCTGGATATGGCTGCATTTTACCGGGAGAACCATCTCACCGGCATCAGCCACAGCCGGATAGCCAGATATGAGATATTGTACAGCATCATAGCCGGACATGGGGCTACGGGGATGGATGCCTCTGCCATGGAACGGTTCAGGGACCTTCTCATGTATGACTTATATCTCAGGGAAAATGTAAAAAGCCGTCCCTCCTTTGCCCGGGACCAAAGCCCCTATAAACAGGCTGTCCGGCAGTTTTTTCAAAGGGAGGAGGAATCCCCCCTGTATCTTACGGATTATGAAGGGTATGATTCCAGGCAGATGAGTAAGATGGCCCATATTGAGGCCATGGGAGACGGAACCCTGGTGCTGTTTGACTACAGGCACAGGGACCCGCTGACGTACAATGCAAGGGCGGTCAGGATCAGGTGATGATCCTTGCGATGTTGTAAATACAACAAAAACGTTGTGATGAAAGGATTGGATATATGCCGCAGAAAACCATTTTGAAGCGACCTGAGACTGGAAGAAAAGCCGTCAGGGAAACAAAAGCAGAACTCACCGCCCGTATTGACCGTATCCTGTCTGCACTGGACAGGGAATACGGTACGCAGTACCGCTGTTATCTGAATCACAAGACTCCCTGGCAGCTGCTGATTGCGGTCATTATGAGCGCCCAGTGCACGGATGCCAGAGTGAATATTGTGACAGCTGATTTGTTTCAAAAGTATGATACACTGGAAAAGTTTGCTATGGCGGATTTAAAGGAGCTGGAGCAGGATATTCATTCCATTGGGTTTTATCACATGAAAGCTAAGAATATCATTGCCTGCTGCCGGGACCTGGTGGAACGGTTCGGCGGAGAGGTGCCAAAGTCCATAGACGAGCTTACCTCCCTTGCCGGCGTGGGACGTAAGACAGCCAATGTCATACGCGGGAACATATACAACGAGCCCAGTATTGTGGTGGATACTCATGTAAAGCGCATTTCCAGGAAGCTGGGCCTTACAAAAGAGGAGGATCCGGAGAAGATAGAGTATGCTCTGATGAAGGTGCTGCCAAAGGACCACTGGATTCTGTGGAACATACATATCATCACCCTGGGGCGTACCATTTGCGTTGCGAGGCGCCCTAAATGCTGTGAATGCTTTCTGCGGGAGGAATGTCCGGGCAGGGAGGCGTAAGATTTTATAAAGTTTTTCTCCCTGCCAGCCGTCCGCCCTACCTCCGGCTCTGGTACTCAGAGGGAGATTTTCCATAATATCGTTTGAATGCGGCGCTGAAATAGGCCGCATTTTCATATCCTACCCTGGATGAAATCTCATACATTTTCATGTTGGTATTCTCAAGCAGTCCCCTGGCTTTTTCCATCCGTATCTTAATCAGATAATCCGTAAAGGTAATTCCTGTCTCGCTTTTAAATACAGTGCTGAAATAGGAGGTGCTTAAGCATACCGCTCCGGCCACCTCTTCAATGGAAAAGGCGGAGGACATGTAGTGGTTCTGGATGTACAGGATGGCCTGGTCTATGAGCTTTCCGTAACGGCTTTTGTTGATGCGGATGCTGTCGCAGATTTTATACAGGTTCTGCTCCAGGTTTTCGATGCTGGACTCCAGGGTGCCTCCGGCCGCCACCTTTTTAAATTCTTCGATGGGATTCTGAAATATATCCTGAAGGTTAATTCCGGATTCGCCTAATTCTTTCATCAGATGGGTATAAAAGCTTCCCAGAGAAAATGTCATATACAGATAGCTCTCGCTTCCCTTCTGATAGAGCCATGTTTTTAACTGCTCCAGCTCTCCTGTAATCCCCTCCTTATTTTGTTCTTTGATAAAAGTAATAAGCCTGGTGTCCGGTATGGGATATCCCTGGCTGTTTTCCGGTTCATTGTAGATATAAGACTCCACTTCCTCGTAAAATATATCTGCATTGGAACCCTTGATGAAATGAAGCTTGCATGCTTCACGGCAGGTTTTGACACTTTTGTGGAGTTTTCGGATACCCTGTACAATGCTGCCCGAAGCAATGCTGACATCACAGTAGCTTCCCTCGTGGGGAAACTGCCTGCGTATGGCGTCCACCAAAATTTTCCGCTGGACGGACAGCTCCATCCTGGACCGGGAGGCGAGGCAGACGCTGTAGCTGTACTGATGGGATTCCAGCAGATAAGAGCTGTCCCTGAACAAAATCTGGTTCAGGGCTGAAAACCTGCGCTCTGACACGTACCGGATGTCGTCGGAAAGCTTGCGTAGGCTGTGCTCGTCCAGTTCCACCTGCAGGAAACAGCACCATGAATCAGGAGCCAGGTCCAGCTCGTTCCAGACAACGCCTTCCGGGTCGGCTGTCTCCTGGACCGCCAAGTTGCGCAGCTGCTGTGTGGCCATCAGGCGCTTGTCCTGGTGGAACTGCCGGCAATGGGAAACCGCATTGGACAGAATGCGGTTCATGGTATCCAGGTCAATGGGTTTCAGTATGTAATCCAGGGCCCGCAGATGCATGGCCGTCCTGGCATATTCGAAGTCATCATAAGCGCTGATGATGAGAAGCACAATGTTTGGATTTAAGTCCCTTGCCAGCCTGGACAGCTCCAGTCCGTCAATATAAGGCATACGGATATCCGTGATAAGGATGTCAGGCGGGTTATCCTTCATCTGGTTCCAGGCATCCTGTCCATCGGCAGCAGTACCGGAGAGACAGATACCCAGTCCCTCCCAGTCAATCTGCCGGGACAAACCTTCCAGTATGATTTCATTGTCATCACAAAGCATTGCCTGGAGCAAATATATCATCTCCTTTCAGTTTGGGAATCTTTACAATTACCTCGGTGCCAAAATCCGGCTCTGATGTGATGGTCAGTCCGTAGCTGCTGCCAAAGAGGATGTGGATGCGTTCATTGACATTGTAGAGCCCGTACCCCGAATCCCTGCGGTCCGGGTGGACGGCTGTACCCAGCTGTTGCTGCAGATTTTCAAGAGTCTCCTGGTCCATTCCCCTGCTGATGTCCTGAACCGACAGCACAAGGCTATCCTCCTCCTCGTAAATGCGCACCCGTATAAAGACCTTCTGTCCGGGCATGGGTATTGCGTGGGCAATGGCATTTTCAGCCAGGGGCTGTAACAGCAGCTTAAGGGTCCGGTAGGAATAAAGCACAGGGTCGCATTCAATGGCATATTCAAATTTCCTGCTGTAAATCATGTTGGTGATAAACAGGTAGCTGCTTATGTGCCGAAGCTCCTCCTCGATGGTGATGACTTCATTTCCCTTGCTGAGAGAAATCTTAAACAGCGTGGACAGCTCATTGAGCATTTTCTCCGCGTCCCTGTTCTTGTCCATCCTCAAAAGCCACATGACAGAGTCTAGGGAATTATAGAGAAAGTGGGGCTGTATTTGAGCCTGGAGGGCCTTCAGCTCCGAGTTTTTAAGTTTTTTCTGTTCCTCATAAATCTGGCTGATTAGTTTTTGGATTCGCTCCAGCATCTGGTTGAAATTCTTGCCCAGCCGTCCGAACTCATCAGAGGAGTGGTAGTTGTACCGGACGGAGAAATCCCCATTTTCCACCTCCTCCATCATACGGTAAAGAATCTGTACTGGTTTGTATACGGACTGGGATATGAGCATGGCCACATACAGGGATGAGAAAGCAATAATCAGCAGAACCAGCATGACAATATGGGTGATGTCCTTGCTGCTCTGGGTCAGAAAGCCCCGGTCTATGATGCCCGCAATTCTCCAGTTGGAATTCATCAGGGTACGGCTCACCACCAGGTATCCGCTGTCAGGCACTACCATGGATTTTCCCACGGCAGTGCCTGTGGATTCTAGAATATGGGATACAAGGCCGGGTGAAATGTCGATGGGATAATGGAGATCGTTGCCTGCATTGGAGCGGAACAGGATGTTTCCCTCCTGGTCAATGATACAGATAACCCCGTTGCTGAGACTGTGTTTGATTTTCTGGGTGATGGCATCCTCCTTGATGTCGGCCGCCACAATGCCGTTGACCATTCCTGAAGCCTTGTCCATCACCGGCTGTCCCACTGTGATGAAGTTATCGCTGATGGAGCTGCGGACAATGAAGCTGCCTTCATGGGAAGGAAACCAAGTGGCTTCCCTGCTTCCCGCAATGGTTCTATACCAGGTGGTTTCTCTTTGGTCTTCTGATTTGAACGAGTAGTAGTTGGATTTGTAACGTCCTCCGTTCTGGCCGAACACATACACCCCGAAGATATCCTTGCGGTAGGTGGAGATAGAGGCCAGCTCCATGCTTCCGGTCAGGTCATTGGAATACTGGTCCCGGATGGAGTCAAAATCCATACGCAGGTATTTCTGCATCTTGATGTCGCCTGTCAGCATGTCGCAGAGGCTCCAGGCATCATTGAGAAGGCCGTCAATGTCGTCGCAGACCAGATCAATGGTTTCGATGGAGGATTTCTCGGTCATGTTAATGATGAAATTAGTATAGAGATGGTAGGCGGCAATTCCCACCAGGAGCACGGGGATACAGGATAGCGTCACAAAGGAAATTAGCAGTTTCCTGCGGAATGAAAGCTGTCGGAAGAACTTTTTCATGAATCCCCTTTCCTTTCTGTCACTATTAGTAAGCGGTGAGCGCATACTCCGCCGCATTCTCAGCAGTAATAATTTGATAAGGAATCATTACCATGGGGAATGGCTTGCAGTCCCGTTCCATCTGCTGTATCAGGAAGGCAGCGATAAATCCCCAGCGGGGATTGCTCTCCACCGTGCCCAGGTATTCTCCGGCAATGATGGCCTTGCACACGTCCTGGATGCCGTTGATAGACACAATAGAGATTTTCCCAGGCGGCAGCCCCGCAACCTTGATGGCCTGGAGAGCCCCCAGCCCATCCTCGTCGCTGTGGGCAAAAACCGCGTCTATGGTCTGGCCACGGTTGGCGGCCTTGATGAGCGCGTTTTCCATTGCTTTTTGGGCTGTTACCCGGTCAAAATTCCCGTATTCCATATCGATGATTTCCATGTTGGGATACTGCATAAGGGCCTGGTGAAACCCTTTAGAGCGCGCCTGGGCTCCGGGTGAGCTCTCTGTGCCATAGATTTCCACGATACTGCAGGGCTGATCGGCGAATTTATCCGCCAGAAGGCCGGCGCAAATCTGCCCTTCCTTCAGGTAGTCCGCGGAGATAAGAGACACATAGTAGCTCTGGTCAATGGTCTCGGCTGACTGGTCTATGAGGATGACGGGAATGCCGGCGTCCTTGGCGTCCTGGAGTACAGGGGTCAGGGCCGACAGGTCCGCGGGCACAATGACCAGATAGTCCACGCCTTCCCGAATCAGGCTGCGTATATCCTCTAACTGCCACTGGACAGAGTAGTCCTCCGGTTCATGGTAGATAAAGTCCATGCCGTTGGGAATCAGGGCCTCGCGGAAACTGTTGATCTGGGCTGTCCTCCATGGGTTGTCTGTCTCTATCTGGGAAAATCCCACACGGAGGCCGGAGCTGTCAGCCGGTTCCGGCTCCCAGTTTACGGCCTGGTTGGAGGTATCATACAGGGTAATGCCCAGGATGATGCACAGGGAGCAGATGATGAGAAGGCACCAGTGTTTCCTGAACAGTGACTTGAACCGTGCTTTAAACTGCAGCATAAACCTCGACATAGGCATCAGTACTCCGCCCACATGGTGACAGGGGAACTGTCAATGCCCTCTATCATCAGCGGGACGGCGGCCGCGTGTTTCAGAAAGCCGGATGGAAGTCCCTCCATATTAACATCCTCGATGATACAGATATAACGGCTGTGGTACATGCCCAGCATGATCTGGTGGGCCAGATCCCCGTCCTTTGTGTCGCTGTAAGAGGCCAGTGACACAAAATCCAGGGCCACGGCCTTTAAATGGCCCATATTGTCCTGAAGGTATCGGGCCAGCCGGCTGCTGACAGCGGGACCGTTGTTTTCGTAGACATCTGGTTTTTCTCCGCGGTATTTCCAGAAACCGGTGCGGATTAAAAGTAAATCCGCGTCTTTTACGTATTCCCTGTAGAGAATCAGGTCCTCAGGCATGAGCTTTCCGCCTGGTTCCTTTGGAATGTCCAGGAGCAGTGGCTTGTGAAAGAAAAAATGCTTAAATGGAACCTGGTCAAGGGAAATGCCCTTTCCGTAAAAATGCATGGGTCCGTCCAGGTGGGTTCCGTAATGGTTGAAAAGATGGATGGTGCAGGTGTTAGCTGTGTCGCCTCCGGCAATAGAGGTATGCGGCTCCAGGCTGAATGTGGGGTTGCCGGGCCAGGTGGGCTGTCCCTCTTTTATGGGATACGATAAAATCTGATACATAAAATCCCTCCTTATGATAAAGACATCATCCGAATGTAACAGTTGTTATCATTAAATCACGATTTACCGGGAGCGTCAATAAGATAGGATGAAATCAAAACATATTCCAATCAAATCATATATACATAAAAATATGGTCATAGTATACTAATGACATCCGAAAAACAGTACTGTTAGAGTGCAATATACACAAAGATACAGGTAGGGGGAGTGAGATGAATGTAATCGATATCCATGCCCACATATATGAGCGGGTGGCGGGAATTACCCGGGGACAGCCCATGTCTTCCACAGGTCTGGGACGGGTTGCCATAGGAAATGAGGAAGTGCAGTTTCTTCCTCCCTCCTTTGAACAGAGCCGCAGCACGGCGGAAATGCTTATCGCCTATATGGATTGGTGCGGCATTGAAAAGGCGGTTCTCATGCCCAATCCCTATTACGGATACCATAACCGGTATTTTGCGGATAGCGTTCAAAGGCATCCGAGCCGGTTGAGGGGCGTGGCGTTGGTTGACATAATGAAAGGACAGGAGGCGGCCAGGGAACTGGCGTCTATCTACGACCAGGGAATCCTGTTTGGCTTTAAGGTGGAAGTGGACAGCACCTTCCAGTGCGCGCCGGGAACACGTCTGACAGATTCCAGGCTGGCTCCGGTGTGGGACTGCTGCAGCCAATACCATCAGCCGGTATTCATCCACATGTTCCGCACAGAGGACATTGAGGACATGGGGGTCCTGGCCTCAGCGTATCCCAACATCTGCTTTGTCCTGTGCCATATGGGGGCGGACGCATGTTTTAAGAAGGGAATGCCTGAATCCAATTACAGGCAGGTGCTGGACCTGGTAAAGAACCGTCCCAATGTATTCATCGATACATCCACCGTACCGGTGTATTTTGACGAGGAATATCCCTGGCCTTCCTCCGTGGAAATCATCCAGGCCTGTTACCGTCATGTGGGACCGGAGAAAATGATGTGGGCTTCGGACTATCCGGGAATGCTGAACCATGGTACCATGAGGCAGCTGATTAATCTGGTGGAGAAGTATTGCAGCCATATACCGGAGTCCCACCGGCAGATGATTATGGCGGATAACGCCAGACGGCTGTTTTTCGACAATCAGAAGTAACCTGCGTATGGCTGTTACTATTTCAGAAAAAAAGGAGAAGATGAGTTATGAGAAAAATGTTTACAGTAGGTTTGGCAGCAGTAATGGCAATGGGCCTGTGCGCCTGCGGTTCGCAGAAAGCGCCGGAGACAACAGCGGCCCCCGCAGTGGCAGCGACCACAACAGCCGCGGCTTCGGAGGAAGAAAAGGAAGAGACCACAGAGGCCCAGGCATCATCCGGGACAGCCGGCGGTGAAGGATATGTGGTGGCCCTGTGCAACTATTCCATCGGAAACTCGTGGAGGGCCCAGATGGAGCAGGAGTTTGTGGCTGAGGCGGAGAGGCTGAAGACAGAGGGCGTGGTAAGCGAGTACTATATTACCAATTCCAATGAGGATATCAACAAGCAGATCAGCGATATGCAGGATCTGATTACAAAGAAGGTGGACGCCATCGTCATTACGGCTGCCTCCCCCACAGCACTTGCGCCTGTGGTAGAAGAGGCAGCAGAGGCAGGTATCAAGGTGGTTTCCTTTGACAACGTGGTAGAGACAGACGAACAGGTGGCCACGGTAGGCATTGACGAGAAGGAATTCGGCCGTATCGGAGCGGAGTGGCTGGTGGACAAGCTGGATGGAAAAGGCAGGATTGTGGTCCTAAACGGTATCGCGGGAACAGCCACAGACTCCCTGCGCTGGGGCGGTGCTGAGGAAGTGTTCAAACAGTATCCTGACATTGAGATTCTGGGTTCAGCCAACGCTTCCTGGGACTACGCACAGGGCAAGGCTGCCATGGAGTCCATGCTGTCCGCTTATCCGGAAATCGACGGCGTGTGGTCACAGGGCGGCGCCATGACACAGGGGGCAATCGACGCATTTATAGCAGCAGGCCGTGACCTGGTTCCCATGACAAGCGAAGGCAACAACGGCGCTATCCGTGCATGGATTGAGAATAAGGATAAGGGGCTGTCCTGTATAGCGCCTTCCAATCCTACCTATACCAGCGCCGAGGCTCTGCGGGTAGTCATCAAAGCCTTAAACGGCGAGGATATTCCGGGAAATGTGGTCATGGATATTGAAACTGTTACAGAAGAAAATGTAGACCAGTATTACCGTCCGGATATGCCGGACAGCTTCTGGGTACTTACGGAACTGGATGATGCGACTCTTCAGAAGCTTTACAAGTAGTCAGCACACTTCAGAGATGATAGGCAGGCCGGTGAATATCGGCCTGTTTTGCACATAAAGACCATGTCTGTTCCGGAGAGAGAAGGAGGTTAACAGTGGCTGAAGAGATTTTAAAAATGGTCAATATAACAAAACGGTTTGCCGGCATCACGGCCCTGGACCGAGTACAGTTTTCCTGCAGCAAGGGGGAAGTACATGTGCTGGCCGGGGAGAACGGGGCCGGAAAGAGTACCATACTTAAGATTCTTGCGGGAATCCATCAGGCGGATGAAGGGGAGATTTATTTTCATGGTAAAAAGGTGGAAATCCGGAATCCTGGGCAGTCCCAGAAACTGGGAATTGCCATGGTGTTCCAGGAACTGACGCTGGTGGGGGAAATGACGGTCTGGGAAAATATCTATTTAAACCAGGAGCCGGTTACCCGTCTGGGAAGAATCAACAGAAGGGAAATCAAAAAGCGCATTCTGGACGTTATGGACCGCTATGGAATCCACATTGATCCGGATGCCACTGTGGGCAGCCTGCCGGTGGCTGAACAGCAGATGGCGGAAATCCTTAAGATTCTGGTCAGGGACCCGGAACTGATTATTCTGGACGAGCCGACTTCCGCATTGGCGAAAAAGGAGGTAAAGCAGCTGTATCAGATTATTCACAATCTGATTGCGGACGGAAAGACAATTATTTTCATTTCCCACCGTCTGGAGGAGCTGTTTGAGCTGGGCCACCGGATTACTGTATTCAAGGACGGATGTTATATTGGGACCAGGAACATGAACGAGATAAATGAGGATGATTTGATACGCATGATGGTGGGGCGTTCCCTGAATCATGTATTCCCTCCGTCTGTATGCCAGGTAGACCACAGCCAGGTCATATTTGAGGTAAAAAACCTGGCGGATGCGGACCATAAGCTGAACCACGTCAGCTTCCAGGTACATAAAGGAGAGATACTGGGGGTGGCCGGACTGCAGGGACACGGACAGACAGAACTGCTCAATGCTGTCAGCGGACTCTATCCCCTGTCTGAGGGAGAGATTATTGTAAATGGAAAACGGGTGGGAATAAAGAACGCGGGACAGGCCATTGCAAACGGAATTGCCCTGGTGCCCTCCGACCGGAAGAACCAGGGTCTGATGCTGGAGCTTTCCAACCGTCACAACCTGTCCATTTCCAGTATGAAAAAGCGCATGAAGGGATGTTTCATAGACAAAAAGGCGGAACAGGCATTCAGCGAGTCCATGGTGTCAAAGCTCTCCATTAAAATGGGAGAGCTGGACCTGCCTGTATCCAGTCTCTCAGGGGGAAACCAGCAGAAGGTGGTTCTTGGCAAGGAGCTGGCCACGGAGCCCAGGGTGATTCTCTTTGACGAGCCTACCCGCGGCATTGATGTGGAAGCCAAACGGGAATTCTATCAAATCATGCACGGCTTGGCGGCCCAGGGCGTGG
>UMFN01022852.1_pt1 | contig 11846 bp, 6 predicted proteins | sample 1965021 | NCBI WGS metagenome assembly UMFN01 (sample SAMEA4836047, study PRJEB28245) | human gut metagenome | biome: gut microbiome; material: fecal sample | place: Denmark | collected 2008
CGATTTCATGCGTCACTTTGTTCCTTTGGAATCGGTTCCCTACTTTGTCGTTGCCTCATTTCGCTACTTCATCTTCATGTTCCGATTTCTCCTCTTCACCGACATAAGTGACTCACTCGATTTCATGCGTCACTTTGTTCCTTTGAAATCGGTTCCCTACTTAACCGGTTCGATCTCAATCATCTATATCACAATAAAAAAGGTCACGTTACTTGCGATGCGTTCTTTTTTGTATAGACGCTAAAAAGGAACAATACCTCATCTATACGATGGTATCGTTCCTTTTTGTTTTACCCGGTATCGTCCAGAAAAATTATTTCAGAAATGCATCGTCGCGGACAGGATGTATGTCCGGCCGGGGTTCAGCATGACCATGCCGTCTGCCCACACGGTCGTAGCCGTCGACCAGTATTTTCTGTCAAACAGGTTATACGCATTGAAGGAGAAGGTGGTGGGTATCTTTGCCAACTCGGTATCGTATGTGGCGCCCAGATCAAATCTTGTCCATGAGGATACGTTCACTTTATTTCCCGTATCCGCATAGGATTTGCCGAAATGGACAACACGTCCATTAATAGAGAGTCCTTTTACCGGGGTGTCCCAATCGAGCGCCAAGGTGGCATTCAGTTTGGGCGTACCGTGGACACGGTGGCCGTCATTGGCACCATTCTGGGTTCTTTTGTATTTCGCATCGAGGAGCATGAGGCCGCCGGTAAGGGTTAAGTTTGAAGAAACTTTGCCGCTGATATTCCATTCCACGCCGCGGTTTCTTGTTTCACCATCCAGTACATAGTAGTTGTCAGTGTTTGTAATGCCGGTAGGCTGTTTGATATGGAAGAAGGACAGCGTCGTCACCCAATCTTTAAAGTCTTTCTTCAGACCGAATTCATATTGCTTTGTCTGCACCGGAGGAAGTACTTCTTTTTCATTCTTTGTACCGCTTGGTATGGACAAGGTGGTGAGTCCTTCCGAATAGTTGCCATACACCGATAAGGTCGGTGTCAGTTTGTATAATACACCGACAGCAGGGGATGTCTTCGTCTTGTCGTATTTCTTTGTCAAAGCACCTGATGTATTGAAAGACTTCGTCTGGATATTCTGGCGGCGGGCCCCCAGGATGACTCGGAGGTTCCCATCCAGGGCGGAAATAGTATCTGTCAGGATAAGGCTCCGGTTCATTTTGCGGCTGCTGATGTACCACGGTCCGCTGCTGGGCATCGGGGCACCGTCATTAACTTTCCAGATGCCTGTATAAATATTTCCTTCGGGCTTCGAACGTTTGGCAGAGGCGTTCATATAGTACCAGCCATTGGAAAGCATTTCAAAGCCAAGATTGATTTTGTGGCTGACCGATGGTGTATCTATGTTAAACAGGAAGCCCGTAGTGAGGGAGCGGCGTGACCATTTGCTGTCCTGGGCACTCCCAAATCCCCATTTGCCGAAGTTGTAATCGCCGGCATCATTCAGAAGTACCGGTTTCTGATCGTAGTAGCCCGGCCAGCTCAGTTTTTCATAGCCCCCTTTCAGATAGAAAGTGACATGTCCATTCAGCTGCTGTTCATGAGAAAGCGTGTACACGTGGCGCTGGTGGGAAAGATCTGACCATGTCGGCATAAAGTTTTCAACCACTTTGGACGGATCCGGCAGTTTTGTCACGGTGCCGCCCCAGTTGTTAATCACGTTCAAAACTTCCGGCATACCATGGTTAATGACATGGTCATGCCCATACATGACGGACGTATTGCTTGATTTTGTTCTCTGGTCAAAATGAATGTAAAGATCGTTTCCATGAAGCGTCTCATTCGAGAAACTGGTGGTTCCGCTGTATCTTTCCGCATTGATCCGAATACCGTAACGATGATCATCGCCGAAACGCTGTCCCCAGTCGATGGCATGATTGAACAGTCTGTGGCTGGAATATGTTTCTGAAATAGCAAGAATCGGTTTATCTTTTGCGATTTTAGGAACGAAATTGATATACCCGGAAACACTCTGATTGATGCCGGTGCCGCTGAGAACGATGTTCGGTCCTGTGACCACGTCAATTTTTTCCACCCAGTTCATGGGAATGATCCCCATGGCCATCATGCCGGGAAGTCCATCCATTGTCATATCGTGGGTATTGAAAGCACTGCCGCGGATTTGAAGTTCCACATTATTATTGGTAGAAGCACCGCCGACCATGATGGACGGATTATTGGTCACCGTATTCATGAACGTACGGGCAGGAATATAGTTCTGCTTAATCGTCTTTTCTGTATAAGAAGCAATATTGGCCGGAACGTCCATGAGATCCATATTCCCATACAGGCCGAAGTGGATACGGCGGTCCGTCTTGCCCCCGGGCATAATGGTATCATCGGTATACTTATCCCCATTCACGATGATTTCATCCAATTGATAAACAGCAGCATCAGCGGTAATCCCGCATAAAGCCGCACCGGCAGCCGCAGCAACGGCCATAGCCAACAGTTTCTTTTTCATCTTACCATCTCTCCTCTTTTTACCGACAAATAACTGTACGATGAAATAAATCCCCCGCAACACCTGCCTTTCCTGCACGTCTTACTTAATCGTGGGGGTGAAAATCGTATTCTTTAGGGAAATCAAACTGCCCCGGGTACATCAGCCCCGCCATATATCCTGCCGAATCGATGACCCTTGTCATCGGGCCGTAAGCGTACTTCAAGGGCATTTCATAAATCCGGCCGCTGCGGACAAAATTCAGATGACTGAAGGCTTTTTTATTTTTGAGACGCGCCAGGCGTGTTTCCGCATCATCATAAGTAATAACAAAAACAATATCCGGATTTTCTTTTATAATCAATTCATCGCTGACAGCGGCAGTTGTATTCGGGACAATGCCCCCAAGTTTTGCCGCAATGTCTCCGGCGATTTTATTTCTTCCATAGGAAATCGTCGAGGAAAGCAAGTCTAAAATCATGACTTTCGGCGGTTTTTGCCCTTTTACTTTTTGCCGGACTTCTTCAAACCGCTCCATCGTTGCCGTTATAATCTTTTCCGCCTGCTCTTCTTTATGGTAAACCGCCCCCAAATCACGGATGTATTTTATTTCTTTCTCCACGGTTTCCGGCTGATTTGTTTTGGCCGGTCCGGTTGTATTCAGAGACACCAAAGTATGAATACCTTTTGCGTTCCAGTACTCTGTGCTTCCCAAACGATTTTTTGAAAACCACGATTCTTCTGAAATGATCAAATCCGGCGCGAGATCCAGCACGCGTTCCATCGTCACTTGCTGCCGCGGCAGGAAATTCAATCGCTGAAAAGCAGCCTGATTGCAGTCTTTGATCGGATACTTCTTATCATCTTCGTATTTCACCGCCCACAGGATCGAATCTTCCACACCCATATCCAAAAGTGTCTCCGTCTGTGATGCCCCGATGACCAATACACGGGAAGGTACTTTTGAAAAATACTGCACATTCTCGCCTAAGTTAAAGTAGTTTTCCACTTGAATATTGGTAATGGGTATCCCTGATTTTTCCTGCTCCGGATCTGCTGCGCAACCTGACAAAAGGAGTATGCAGCCTGTAACCGCCATCCATTTCTTCATGGCCGGCCTCCATACTTCCCGCCAAGAAGCAGCCATGCAAAGAAAGGTGCGCCGCAGACCGCAGCCATGATTCCGATAGGGAGTTCTGTACCATTTATAAGGTTGCGTCCCAATACATCAGCCCACGCCAAGAAACAGCCACCTGCAAGGCCCGCCAAAGGAATAAGGGATTTGTGCCCGCTTCCCGCCGCCATCCTTACCATGTGAGGAATGATTAGGCCGATAAAACCGACCATGCCCGCCACGTAAACGATAGAGCCCACTAAAACGGCAACAACCAGTATATATATTTTCCTGTATACCGCCAGATTCCTTCCCATACTGAGGGAAAGCTCATCACCGATAAGCATGAGGTCAAGAATTCTTCTCTGTCCCATAAAGAAAATACTTCCTGCCGCAATAATGCCTGCCAAGATCCCGATATCCGTCCATCTGTCTGCCATAATATTTCCCATCAGCCAAAACTGGACCGACTTTGTTTTATGAGTATCCGCCATAGCCTGGATAATAAAACTAAGTGCCGCGGAGCAGAGAGCATTCATGGCAAAGCCCACAAGAAGCAGTGTCAGGCTGTCCCCTTTTCCCGCCGCAGAAGCAACAAAAAGGATAGCTAAAGAAATTCCCACAGCCCCCAAGAAAGCGCACATACTTACACCATGTACCCCCAAGTAAGCATCGGCGCCCAGCGCCATGGCAATGACCGCCCCAAGCCCGGCGCCTGAGGATATGCCCAGCAGATAAGGATCGGCAAGCGGGTTCCTCATAACCGCCTGCATGACTGTCCCGCAAAGAGCAAGTCCCCATCCCACAGCAAAAGACAGGATAAAATGAGGAAGACGCAGGTACTGTATTACATCGGAAGAAATATTCCCGCTCTCCATGCCGATGACCGCCTGCCATGTATAGACCAGCGCTTCCTTCGGCGTGATTTCCACCGTTCCCCAGCTGAGCGACAAAAATGACAGCACAAGGAACACAATCGACCACCCTGCTGTACGGATTCCTCCTTTCATCGTTTGTCTCCTCTTTCATAAATAATAGCAGGACGGCCGTCCGCTCTCATAAGAATTTCCGCATTCACATGGTAAAGAGCCTTTATGTTCTCTTTTGTAAGAACTTCCTGTGGAGTTCCTTGCGCTATTATTTTTCCATTTTGCAGTGCCACGATATGGTCACAGTACATGGCAGCAATATTCAAATCATGGATAGCGGCAATGACTGTCATATTTCTTGATGTAATCAAGTCCATAATCTGCAGCTGGTAGGTTATATCCAAATGGTTGGTCGGTTCATCAAGAATCAGACAGGACGTTTCCTGGCTCAAAGCCCGTGCCAGCATGACACGCTGCTGCTCGCCGCCGGAAAGTTGTATGAAACTGAGGCTGCCCATGTCAACCACGCCGGTCTCTTCCATGGATCTTTCGGCTATGGCAATGTCTTCCGCATTGTCCCCTTCCGCAATGCCTTTGTATGGAGTACGCCCCATAAGAACGACATCTTCCACGCTCAAATCAAAACCCGTTCCATGATGCTGTGCCAAGACAGCGATTTGTTTCGCGCTTTCTTTATAGGAAAGCTTCCCTATATTTTTATCTCCCACGAAAATCTGTCCTGCCGAAGGTTTCATAACGCGATAGATACATTTCAGCAGCGTACTCTTTCCGCTCCCATTCGGCCCGATTAAGCCGGTCAATTGATCGGATGGAAAAGAAATATCCACATCTTCCAATACTTTTTTATTTCCATATCCCGCAAAAAGATGGCGGACACAGATATTCATGACGGCTCCTTTCCAAAGTTATAGGATTTCCGGACTTGCATATAAATAAAAAGCGGCGCACCAATCAGTCCCAAAGTGACCCCCAGGGGTACATCAGCTCCCGTGACAAGGACCCGTCCAAGAATATCCGCCCACACCGTGAGAATACCTCCGCATAAAACAGCTAAGGGCACCAGCTTTTTATGATCTGCCCCTATAAAGGATCTCACGAAATGGGGAACCACCAGCCCGACAAAGCCGATGAGCCCCGCCTCCATCACGATACATCCCACCAAAAGTGCATTGACTAATATATACAGCCGAAAGAAGGGCATCAGGTCCCTGCCCAAGGGCAATGTCCCTTCCCTTCCGAGAAGCATCAGATTCAGTATCCGCGACTGCCGGAGGAAAAAAGCGGATACGGCAATGACAATCATTAAAAGAAAAACGGCGTGATCCGTCTTGGCAAAAGCAACACTTCCCATCATCCAGTACAGCGTCACATCTATGCCGGAAGACGCCGCGCCCGAATAAATAATCACGCCCGTAATCCCGCTGCAGACAGCGCCAAGCGCCACTCCTGCGATAAGAATATAAGACGTACCGCTTTTCTTTCCAATAACCCCTGCAAGTATGACAGACATCAACAAAGCGCCTGCAAAAGCACCCAGCCCGACACCACCTGCGCCCCAAGCCGAGCCGATTCCCAAAAACACGGCGGCAACAGCACCCAGTGAGGCTCCTGAAGAGATACCCATAATGTAAGGACTTGCCATCGGATTTCTGAACATCGCCTGCATAACGACACCGGAAAGTGCAAGTCCCATCCCGGCGGCTGCCGAGAGGAGGATCCGGGGCAATCGGAGATCACGGACTATATCTGCTGCCGCTCCGTCACATCCTGTCAGCGCGCCAAGCACTTCGGGAAAAGACAACGGAATATATCCGAGCATCAATCCTGCAAGGCATGAAAAAAGCAGTACAGAAACGGCAATCACTGCCAGTCCGCTGACGGACAGATATTTTCTGTACTGCATACGATTCTCCTTATTCCCAAAACAACTGACACCCAAGTATTAATTCCCTCAAAAGAAATTCAGGCCGTTCCGCCTCTGCACATTTTACAAATGAAGAGTGGCGGAGAGCATGAACGTACGAGGCGTACCGAGTACGACAGTACTGTTCCCCGCGCGGGCACTCCAATAATCTTTCCCAAATACGTTATAAAGCATCACCTTAAAAGTAATCGGCGTATTGCGGACATCAGCCTCATACGTTGCACCCAGATCGAAAAGAACATGAGACGGTACTTTGTACTTTTCATTGATAATCCAGTATGATCCCTGATAAGTCGCCCGTCCAAGAATATTCAGCCGTTCTGTCGGCTTATAAATGAGAGCCGCCGTACCGGACCATTTCGGCACTCCGTTTGCTTTCTTTCCCGTCCCTGCCTGTTTAGCGTCGACATAAGCAATACCGCCGATTAAATCAAGCTTCCTGCCAAGCGCGCCGGAGAAAGCATATTCAAAGCCTTTATTCTTCTGTTTGCCGAAAATACCGTAATAATTATCTTCTGTCCTTCCGAAGTTGGGCTGTTCGATCTTAAAGAAGCTTAAAGTATGGAGCATATCCCCCACTTTATATTTAAAACCGAATTCATTCTGTTTTGTCTTGCCGGGATCCAATGTTTCTCCGGAGTTTTTATATCCGGCGCCCACAACACGGCCGATCATGAAATCTTCTGCATGGCTGGCATATACGGAGAAATTTTCGGAGATTTTATAATTCAGGCCGAATGTGGGATTTACGCCATGGTATTTTTTATTCTCCCCATTCTTCTTGATTTGTTTTGCATGATGCCCATGAAGCCCGACAATCACATTTAATCTGTCATCAAACATGGAAATATCATCCGATATATGCCATCCCGTAACAAACTGGGAAGAACTCCACGGCGCACTTCCTTGTTCATGGGGATACATATAATACTGTGAATCATCCATATATCCGGTATACATATTCCCGCGTAGAAGGATTTCACCGTTATTGCCCCACTTCTTATTCGTTCCGCCATAGTTGTCATACATCATCCGATCCGCGCTTAATACATAGTTATGCTTTGTCAAGCCCAGATTAAACTTACCTTTGATGCCGCCGCCAAAATACTTCGTTGTTACTGCCAGCGGATAGTTTTCCGGATGAACAGTATAGTCCCCGTTCGCATTTTGAAGACGCGGCGTGCCATACTGGTAGCCATACCAGTCTTCGCGATGATATCCTGCATTAAAGAATGCCGTGGTATGATCACTTAATATTTGTTCATGATTCAATGTGGCGATCCAGTTATCATATTCATTATTCGTCCACTCCGGCAAGTAGCTGCGTCCGTTATCAGGCGCCTTGGGCAGGCGGCTTCCCTTAGGCTGATTATATTCATTGAAATTCCAGGTAAACTGCGCCCCTTTCTGATCTGCATAATTATATCCGACAAGCAGATTTGTCTTGCTCTTTTTTGTTTTCTGGTCAATATTCACGAAGAAATCCCGCTGCGTCAGCTTGTCTCCGTCAATCGCCGTTTCTCCCTGTATATTATCTGCCATGACACGGACACCCCAGCGCTGATTATGTCCGAGGCGGGTACCGAAATCAACAGCTTCTTTAAATGATTTCCCGCCCTGATAAGCCAAAGTCAGATCGAGGTTCGGTTCCGCCTGCGCCTTTTTGGAAGTAAACAGAATAGTACCCCCTAAGTTTTCACGGTTCGGCGTCCCTACAATGCCAAGATTCGGCCCTGCTATTACCGTTGCCTTATCAATATAAATGTCGGCAGCATGCTGCTGATCAAGCATCCCCTGTATACCGTTCAAATACATATTATGCCCGTTCAGGTTAAAACCACGGATAGAAACATCATTGTAAAGATTACTCGAAGCATCTCTCACGGCAGGATTCAAGGTAAGCATGTCTGTCGGTCCTTTTTCAGGGCTTCCGAAATAATCCAAATCTTTCCGCGTCAATGTCATGCTGTTAAAAGGTGTTTCCAATGCATCTTTTTCGCCTAAGAGTCCTATATTTTGGACCTGGTCCGCTACAACCCCCAATGGTTTAATAACACTTTCATTTCCGTTCTGGCGGTAACGGTCCGCTTCTACGACCACCTCGTCCAGCTGGCTTACCTCCGCCATAATTGGCACATTTGCCCCGGATACCATCATGATTGCCGCAAGCGCTGCAAGAATCTTTCCCTTTTTCATCTTTTCCTCCTCAGACGGAACAACTGATTGTGCTTTTCTGCTGCTCTATAAGGTCTCTGCGGCGCGATAAAAAATGTATCCCTGTTTCCATTTCCACCGCGCCCTACGTATATGACCCGCCGGCATCCACAAAGCAGCATGAAGCATTAATAATTACATACTACTACTTTAATTATAGTTAATCAATTTTGTATTTATTTTCATGAAATATTTTTGTAATTAATTTTATTTCAAATATAAACCGCACAAATTAAAAAGGAACCATACTTTATCTATAAGATGGTATCGTTCCTTTTGGTTTTGTTAAATTTGCTCACCCGGATAAAATCAGAATTCGAAGCGGGCGGAGAGCATGAATGTCCTCGGCATGGATAATCCGAAAGTGGTGGAACTCCCTCTTCCCATCCAGTAATCTTTATTTGCCACATTGTAGCACATGGCGCTTAAAGAAACGGGGATCCCGCCCAAATGTGTTTTGTAGTTCATACCCAGGTCAAATGTGGTGTAGGACGGGATTTTTGTTTTTCCTGACGGCGCATTGGAATTATCAATATAGGCAGCGTCATTCCAAATGACTCTCCCTATGATTCCCAGTCTGTCGTTCGGTTCGTAAACGAGTCCCAGCACACCGCTCCAGTCTGCCACGCCGTTAACGAAGCGGCCGTCGTTTTTCCCGCCCTGCGTTTTATCCCGCTTGGCGTCAATATACATCAGCCCGCCGGTCACTGTCCATTTCGGTGCCAATTTCCCATTGACTGTCCATTCCACGCCTTTGAACTTGTCTCTCCCGTCAGCAGCGCGGCGGTACTTACCGCCTCCCACATCTATATCAATGACATTTTCCTGATCGATATAGAAATAGCTCAAAGTGGTGAGAAGTCCGCCGTATTTATACTTCACACCGATTTCTTTCTGCCTGCTCACGGACGGTGCCAAAGTTTCTCCCTGGTTTACGTACTTGTTGTCATTGGAAACAACACCGCCCCTGGAAAGACTTTCCGTCTGTCCCGCATAAAAAGAAAGATGGTCATTTGCTTTGTAGGTAATTCCAAAAGTCGGGAGCCAGTCATCATTCCGTATGAGCTGCCCTTTGATCTCATTTCTAAAATGTTCGTGTTTTCTGGAAACTGCCAAAAGGACATCCCATTTCCCGTAGGTAAGAGAATCGGCCAGTGTAATGCCTGTATTGATTTCCGACCAGGAAAGTTTTGCTTTCCGGAGCTGAGGGATATAGAAACTGTTTGTATAGGCCGTACCGTCATAAAGATTGCCTATAATATTCCCTTTCACGCTGTTATTTGTGTCATTCCAATATTTAGCGCCGGAGCGGTCAACGGCAAGGGACATATGATGTTCCACTGCACCGGTATGAAATTTTCCTTTGATTCCTGTCTGGAAATAAGAATTCGTTCCTATTTCATTCTGTGCATTGGACACATTGCTGCTCATGAAATTTCCCTTTTCGTCAAACTTCAGGGCCGAACTGGAATTGTACTTATTCCCACTCCTGCGGTTGACGCCCCAGTTCACGAACCAGCTCCAGTTATCGCTGAGTTCTTTTTCGTGATTCAATGTAAGAAGCCAGCCGTGCATCCACTTCGTAGTACCGTCAAAATCATAATCCGTATTGGAATCCGGTGCGGAGGGAAGGACATCGGATTTGCCACCATAGGTAAACCAGCGCTGCCCTTTATTCACACGGAGATCGAAGGACCCTGCAAAAATATTCGTAACGGATGTTTCCCCTTTGCGGTCAAGGTTGATGAAAATATTCTTTTCTTCTTTTTCCGCATGACGGAGCGCCAGATCGCCATCCATGTATTCACCCATGACACGGATGCCCCATTCACCATTGGCGCCTGTCCTGCGACTTACGTCAATAAACTCGCCAAGGTTGCTTCTTCCCGAAAAGGTTTGCGTATAGTTGAAAACAGGAGTCAATCCTGCTTTTTTCGTGACAATATTGATGGTTCCCGGAGCAGGCGTAGCGCCGCCGTTGGTTCCATTATTCGACATGCTGACTCCATTGACGCCGGCATTCGGTCCCGAAGTAATATCCATTCTTTCGATGATGTGATTCGGCGGGCCGTTGAACTGGTAAAACAGGCTGGGGATCCCGTTCAGCATCATATGGTTTCCATTCATATTGATTCCGCGCATGGAAAAATCCGTATACATGGGAGACGAAGTGCTGGAACGGATAGAAGGATTATTCTGGAGCACATTGGCCAGCGGCTGGGACGGATCACTGAACGTTTCCAGTGTTTTTTCAGTCATACTCATTTCGGAGTAAGGAATATCCATAACGCTTTTATTTCCCAAAATCCCTAATTTGGCAGTCTGATTTACAAGCCCGCCCGGAAGCACCGCCACATTCCCTTCCCTGTCTGCCGTGACGGTGACTTCGTCTATCTCGTACACGGCACCTGCGGTCACAACGCCAAGCGCTGATGAAACCAGCGCAGAAAACAGCGCTGCCGATAAAATTTTCTTTTTCATACGTTTCTCCTCTTTCATAATAAAAATAACGGTGTTAAAAACGTCTTTCATGGCCTGCGATTTTGATTTCCACCTCCCTGATCCGATCCGGCTCAAAATGTAAAGAATGCGGAAATCAATTCTTTTGTATACGGAGCCGCAGGACTGTGGAAGAGTTTCTCCGTTTCCTCCATTTCCACCAGTTTCCCCTGATTGAGTATTCCGATCCGGCGGCAGCAGGCGCGAAGCAGGTCAAGGTCGTGGGAAATGAAAAGATAGGAAATATTTTCTTCTTCCTGTACCTCTTTCAGTATCCCGATGATCTGCGCCTGTACGGAAACATCCAGCATAGAAGTGGGTTCATCCAGAATCAGCAGCCCGGGTTTCAGAAGAAGAAGCCGCCCGAGGCATACACGCTGCAGTTCTCCTCCGGAAAGCTGATGGGGATAACGGTGCAAAAGTTCTTCTCTCAGCTGGAGGCGTTTCATCATATCATGGATTTCCTGACCGCGGGAAATATCCATTCCGTGTATCTTCGCCGGTTCTTCCATGGATTCCCTGATTCTCATTCGCGGATTTAAGGAAGACGCAGGATTTTGGAAAAGCATATGCATTTGCCGCCGCCTGCGCCGGGCTTCCCTTAAAGATGTTTTTGTCAGTTCTTTTCCCTGAAAGACAATGTCCCCGCCGTCTTCACGAAGCAGACCCATGATGACTCTCGCCAGCGTGGATTTCCCTGCTCCGCTTGCCCCTGTAATGCCCACCGTTTCCCTTTTCCCTA
>UMFN01044667.1_pt1 | contig 11784 bp, 6 predicted proteins | sample 1965021 | NCBI WGS metagenome assembly UMFN01 (sample SAMEA4836047, study PRJEB28245) | human gut metagenome | biome: gut microbiome; material: fecal sample | place: Denmark | collected 2008
GGAAGAAACATTGCAAAATATATTTCAAAACTTTTGCATCGGTAAATAGCCAACTTCTTGATTATCAGGCAGTTACAATTATAAACAGTCTAAAATACTGACTAAAAACGACTTAAACATGGCAAAATAATAGTTTTTGGAAAGGTATTTTCTTTTGTTATGCCTATTTTTTCAACATTTTTGTCCCCCGTTTGTCCCTCAAGCCACATACGGGGGACAAATTTACGTCCCTCTATGTAATTTGAGTACGTTTCACTATAAAATCTATCTAAATCATAGATAATTATTGCTTTATACAGATACCCTCAATCTCTTAGTCTCTAAAATATCAAATACTATAACCACTGATAACCAGATATATACATATAAACAAATACGGAATTAGAATTACATCAGATGAGATTTTGTTCGAAATGTTTGAAAAGTATTTTATCTTATTCCTTCATGCATCAGAAGGTTTATTAAATTACCTAGAAAGATTAACGCAAGGACATTAGATTTGATTCTTATTAAAAAGCACAAGTCCCCTTTTCCATCCCCTTACTCTTAAAGAACATAACATAGTAAGTAAAATCGAAATATAAAGGATATTTTTCGCAAAAAACGAGTAAGCTATTAGCAATCAATAAGAATGTAATAGTGCATGGACCTATTACCATATAATTCATTCTTGCAATATATTTAAGAAAGACATTGGTATAGTTTATTAATTATATTTGCAATAACATACTCACCCCGCTTCCCATAAGAACAGCGCGCTCAGGGTGAGTCTTTTATTTTCTATGTTACGAATTACAACATATGTAACCTTCCTGGCCATATGCATTTCTTTCAAGATGAATTAAAGCTATCAATTGCTGTAACTCGAATACACCTGACTTGACATCTTTGAAATGGCTATACTGTTCATCATATCTATTCTTGGAACCTGACTGCTATCTGGACTCAATATCATCAGGAATTAAATATTAAGAACGTTCCTTGCCTAGATACTGATGAAACTCAAAGAGAAATATATTGATTCTAGCCAAATCAAATTCTCCGAAAAGGAGAAAGTAATTGGGATAGAACACAGCTATCTTCTAAGATCACAAGATGGTGGATAAATCTGAAATAAGCATACACATTCCACTCATTTTCCATTTATTATGTGAGTTAGCAATGATCCGACTCTATATAAGTTTCCACTTCACAATTATGCGTCATCCACCATTCATCTTATCTCCTGCTCCTATATGTAATAATCCCTAATCAGATATGCGATAGCAGAACCATTTGATATTAAACCATTTAGGACTTCCACATAAGCGACTCTTAAAGCATCATCTCTACGAATGGCATCCCGTGTCTTTGCATCATCATATAAATCCTCAACGGCATTTTGCCATCGTATCATCAAACGCCTATCTCTTGATGATTGACGAAGAATAGCTTTATCTATATGTCTTAAGCAATCAGGCATAAGCCACCTAAAACCAATCTTGCAAACAAGCCAAGGCAGGTAAGAAACGCCCTCTTGAGGTAGTATATGCAAAAGTTTATAGATATGTTCATTCGCGCCATTAACGATTTCCCAATTTTCAAGCAAACTGGGTTTCATCACATCAAAACTAAGCATGAGCGAAGGAAGAACTTCCATCGCATTATTCTTCTTATACCACTCAAACATAATCTCCCACAACTGCCAGAAAGAATCTTTATTCGCTGGAGTGACCATATAGCAATAGTGGTTGAATATTGAACCTATCGGACTCTCACGCCTGTCATAATGATACCTAGTCTGTTTCAGACTTGACACCAACCATATTTCTTCTATAAACTTACATCTCTTCTGGGGCTTCGCAACCATATATGCAGCACAGAACTCCTCTATTCGCATATCTGGCATTTTCACGACGTATCGATCAGACATTTTATCCGTCAAAGCATCCATGAATTGTTTACAATAGATAAATGCCATCTCGTCTATAATCGTATCCTCTATATCTGTAGGAATCAGTTTGCAAACATGCGCGAATTTATCAATATCGTTTCGTTTACTTTCAGTATTGTGAATATATTGCAAGATGATCTTCTCTGCTAATTCTTTATGATTAAGCCAGATCAACGACTTGAAAGAGTTCTCAAAACGAGTAAACAAAGAGTCATTATCATCTATAGCATCAATTAATCCCCATATTACTTGCAACAAGTTCTCATCATCAGGCAGACGGTCAAGTAAATATACAAGCCCATCAGAGCTATATTCCGTGTACGGCTGAAACATTCTAGATACCGCAAATCCATAGGTCTCTTGAACAATGATTTCATAGCACCATGCTCGTTCTTCTTTGTTCAGATTTTCCCAATGTTTCTTTACACCTAACGCTGCAACCAGTCCTTTTGCTACAAACACACTATCTTGGTCTTTATGTAAGCAATATGCTTCACGCCATTCATCAATAACCTGTTCAGAATCCTCATCGTAGCGTGTTCTGGAGAGGTTACCCACCGATAGTATCTTATTAAATTGGTTGCTAAACGCCTCATTTTGAGCTGCCTCCTCTTTTATATCCTCGGAAGGACTTCCTTGTAAAATGACCCCCTTATCCGTCTTGCCTATAATTTCATACTGAGCTATATCCATACGACCGGCTGATACTTTCTCCAAATAAGTAGTGGCCGTTTCTTTCAGATGCTTGACAAGTTTTCTAAACTCGTCAGCAAAACCCTTGGTCATGGACATTCTTAGGATCATACCTTCTAAATCCTGTTTTCTATGTGCTAATTTATAGCTATCAGCCACCTCTTTTTGAACATTCTTGGATGCATAGGGGCTTATAGTGGGTGACATTAATTCAGCGCTTAATCTAGTTTTATCCCATAATATAAAATCTCGGCAACTGTAGATAGGCATAGCTTTCATACCGACAAATATCGGAAATCTTGTAGCGACACTGGCTAATACTCCCCAAGCACTTACATTGTAACACTTTTTGTAAACAATATCAAATACAGTCAAAAGCCTCTCCCTAGAAAGAGCATACTTAGCACTATCATTATTGTTTTTGATGGAGTCCATCATCCACTTCTCAAATGTCATCAAAAGGCTTTCTCTCACGTGTGATTGGTAATTGTTTCCTCTGTACTCGCGCCACATATAGTCATTGCCTAAAAGGGTTATTTCATTACCATCCACTACAACTTTTATTTTCTCTAATTCCTGTGTATGACTGCATTTGAGCTTCTCTATATCATAGTTAAGAATTTCACAAAGGAATTCTATTGCATCTTCTGGGTGAGAATAGAAGAAGCATTTGAAAGAAGTCGTCAATCCGCTGGATTGATGAATCATAGGATAGTAATCGTGTACGATTCCTTCATCATCAAGCCATTCCTGCCTAATTAGAGCTTTATATATATCGGGATATGTATTAATAAAGCCTAGTGTTTCTATACCTTCGCTGAGCAAAAGAAACTCTTTAATAACTTTGTACTTATAAGAATTTGCTTCTAACGCCTTTTCAACCCACATCTTAATCAGTTCTGGATTCTCATTCATCCATTTGAAAAGAAGGCGTATTACATTCTTGTCTGGTTCCTCAAGTATTCTATCATCAGCAAGAGTCTGATTTACGTCATCAGCTAATATGGAAAAGACATATTTTTTTAAATTAGGGGCATCCTTCTCAGAAAGACTGACATGCTCGCATTGCAGTAACAATGGTATCAAATTGCTTCTATATGCGTTGAAGGCCTCTCTATTCTCATAGAGGAATGTAACAAAGGTATACCATCCCTTCCCAGACGGGAGCATATAATATGAATTTCTTAACTTTGCGCCTTCCTCAATCATCCTATGTTTTGTAAAAAACTCTTTAGCACTCCAGTCCACTTTTCGGAACATGTACGATAATGCGACTGACAATCTCCCTAATAGCAAATTATTGTCTTTTAAAAGAAGGTCTTTTATTGAAGCGAGGAATGATGCTCCCTTATCAGAAATAAGGATAGCATAGAATAAGGCATCATAGAACGCATCGTCCAAGCGGAGCGAAAGACTCTCTCTAATAAAAGCATCAAGATTTCGATCTTCCTCAGAGATATGTGTCTCAATATACTGGCGGAACATGTTTCTTGACGCAATGTTCGAATCTATGTTCTGGTAGAACTGAGCAAGACTTATTTCACCTGTTTCAACCTCACGATAATTATTATCAATATAGCAATATAAGCCCCAATCAGTAAATATATCATGTCCGGGGCGTAATAGGCCTTGCTCTGGCTGTCCAACAAGAATATCATCATCAACAAGTGACTTTACAGCATCCGTCATCTCACATTTCACCAAATTCATACCTATTTTAGATGTTCTTCTTGCCACATCAATAAGAGATTCTATGCGCTGAGTAATCAATTGCATTTCATGTTTCTTTCCTGATACAATTTGTCGGCAAAGTCTATCTTTGAATTCACTTTCTTTTAAAGTACCTGCATTTGCTATAGTTGCAATGGAACAAGCAGTATTCAGATAGAATGGGTTTCTTAGGATATGTCGAGTCTTATCTGTTGAACAGTATGGTCGAATTTGAGGAATACCCCTTTCCACTTCCATCAATTCGTCTTCACTAAGAAGCCCGATATCTATAACGTAGTCATCTGTGATAATAATCCCATTACATGCCAGGCACAACCTAAATTGGTCAAGAGAATTTTTCCGAATTGTGAAGACTATTTTTACTTCATGATTTTCTTTCAGAAGATTTTCTAAGAATAATACTGCTGTATCAGTATTGCCATTCAGCATTCGTTCAGCACTTTCCACGAGTAACACCTTACCTCCATCTCCCCATATGGGTGATTTAAAAAGTTCAGGAAGTCTGCTTGTTATATTCCAATTTGCCAGTATCTCTGATTCTTTTGATTCATCAAGGTCATCACCCAACACCGCCACAGAACGATATTTATTATTTGCTAACACTTCTTTAGCAAGTGCTGATTTACCTATACCAGCTTCACCGGTAATGATAACGATATTGCCTTTGTCTAAAGAAGAAGTTATCTGATCTTTATATTCTTGACGAGATAGCTGTATCTTTCCAACAATCTTATTTTTGATGCGTTTAAGAACGAATTCAGTGTTATCAATCAGTTTATTGTATTGATCAATAATCTGTTGTCGCAATTCAATCGGGATTAGAGGTATCTCAGTCCAACCTTCACCTTTAATGACCTCATTAATTTTTTGCAACTTCCAACCAATAAATAGGTTTCTCTCTTCCTCAACCCTATGAATAATGCCAACGAGGTATTTTTCTCCATTGGAATCAACAAATACGCCAGAGCCGGAGAAGCCGCTTTCCATATACTGCATTTCCATTCCGTCTTTTCGCTCCTCGCCTAGTTTAACATAGAGCTCATTACCCACCTCGCTCTCTTGTGAAATATAACAGTTGTTTTCTATCCTAAGTTTATGGTCGATTGCATTTGACGGGAAACCATCTATCTCACACGGGTAGCCAGAACCTTCAAACGTAGCACACTTCACATTGGCAGCTATTGCCATGGCAATATCCTCAGAAAGTTTCATTACACAAATGTCAAATTCCTCGGTTGGCGAAATTGCCATTTCTGTAGGGATGACTTCATTCTCTTTGCCATCAATATCTGTAATAACAACGGCTTTTTTCGCCGGATGTTTATCGCACACGTGAGCCGCTGTAAGCAGATAATAACACTCATTATGTTTGACCAACACAGCACTACCTGTGTCGTTAGCTTTAAGCTTAACTGTAAAGTCGTAGTTCTTATTCATATTACTCAAAAGTGAAGTTGGCATCATAAACAACGTTTAGATTCCCACAATCATCGTTTGCAAAAATCTCCTTTAGTTTTAAGTTCATCTGGGTGAAATGCAATTCACAACCCATCGGGTTTGCGGCAATCAATCTAGCTATAGTTTCTTTGTCAGGTAGATGATATCTATTTGCACCATTGCCAGAGATAACATATTTGGGACAGATAATGTCTTTCAAGAAAACGAATGAGCTATTCCTACTGCTACCATGATGGGGAATATGCATAAGGTCAAACTTAAAGTTCCCATCCTTCAACATATTTGCATTCTTCAAGTCATCAGACAAAAGAGATGAACATGAATCAGCAGAAAACAGAAGGTTATAACCGTGATAGCTTAATACAAAAGCAATACTACTATTATTTTTCACTTCATTGTCTTCCTCGTACTGCATCAGATCGAAGTCCTTAAATTTTTTGTTATAATCCCAGTCTACGCCTTTAATAAGTCCATCTGCTGTTTGAGCGACATCTTTGAATTCCTTGTCATTCCACCATTCTATATAGCGTTTCATTGCATTCTCGTCTGGTGCAACCACGGTTATTGTGACATCAGATAAAGTAGAAGTATGCCCTGCAAGTATATCCTGCTTAACACTTACATGCTTTTCCCTAAGTAAGTCGCGCAATTTTTTTCCACCATGGTAGCCTATAGTTCCCGTTCTCTTTATTTCATAGTCACCTTTTCCACCATAATTCATCCAGACCTCTTTTAACTGTTCATGGTGAGTTTCGAAGAAATCGGTGTCGTTGATAAAATTATAGAGCCCTCCTATATGGTCATTATCAATATGAGTTATTATCCACAGATCTATCGATTCCCCCATACTGAATAAGAATTCAAGTTCCTTCTTTAATCTGTCGGTATAGCAGAACTTCCGTGAATTAATATTACCACCATCCACAAATATATTATGCACACTGCCATCGTCACCCATAAAACGGATGATAATGGCATCATAATATTGCATAGGTGTATATTTTACAGATAACATAACAATAAACTTTCGTATTTAATGTAAAAGGATTGAATTTAGGTTCAATCCTTTTACATCCTTTTTTTGAAAAATAGTCACTATTTCAAACTAATCCTTTAATGAGAGTTTTCAACTTTAGATATACTATCTTCATATTTAATAGCATAATCCATTAATTCTGTTATTTTTTTCATTGGCATCACTTTAATAGTATCATCGTTTTCATTAACTCTAATTGCCATACCTATCAATTGGTAAGCATTATTAAAAACAGGTCCACCACTTAAACCAGCCCAATGCTGATAAACGACTTTATTAGGATAGCTTAATATATAACAACCCTCATCATCAAATTCTTTAAATTTCAAATCAAAATGAATAACATTACTTCTCTCAAGTCTTATACCATCCGTTATATCCCATTTTACGCACCCTTCAATTAAACAATAATCTGATTCCTTCAATTCTGATATACACTCAGAATTAAGTATTATTTTCTCTTTTCCTGCAGCGACCTCAAAATTAAGATCTGGAACTCGAATTTCATGGGTTAAAAATGGAATTTTAAATGAATTTGAAAGAATACTAAAAGTTACATCTTGCATATCAGGGATTTCAAATGACAATTCATCTCTTATGTCAATCTTATCAAAAGAGAACAACCCTCCTATTGGAGTAAGCGCCGTCGCTAATTCCTTTGTACTATTTTTATTATTTATAACCCAAAGAAAATCGTCTTTTCCTAAACGTAATCCTTCTTCGAAATCATCAATATGAGCGACATGGTCTGCTGTAATAAAAAAAAGCTTATTACGATACTGTAAAAAAAAACCACTACCATAACCTTTAATATCCTCAGCACTAGCATCAGAGCTTACAAGTACCTGTTGAGTCGCTAACCAAGCAAATTCAAATACAGAATTCATATATCTCTCAATTAAATAACATATTGCAAATGTACTAAAAATCTTTATGTATATTCCACTATCTTGCGATATATATTAGTTGCACACAAATAGATACAGATAAATAACTAGATATACAAAAAACAAACTAAACTTAATCCATATGCTGAAGAAAAAAAGAGGGACAAAGAGAAAATCTAGAATTCTAAATCACGAAGGACAAAGGAACATATTGCTCTAAAACCATAAATCAGCAGAAATGAAATTGTATTAGTGTTTTCTTTGCAGATTGTCTCATTTTTTTGTCTCTTGTTTGTCCTCCAGCATAAAAAATGCAAAAGCTACACCTGATTATCAATATTTTATGAGTTTATAACACGTATTGCATCGTCCCTTTTCCATCTGTTCCGAGAAAAATATATTGTCTTTTAGCGAGCAAAACAGCCAGTATACATAGAGTTAATAATACATCTTTAGAAAACACTAACTTTACATACTAGAATGAACTATAGCAGTATCACATAATTTACTGCAATAATTTAACCCTATTTTATTCCTTCCTCATCCTTCATATCCATAAAATTTGCGTTAAAACGCTTAAGAATAGTTTCCTAAACTCTCCAGTTCATAAAATCATTATTTCATTTCTGACAGCAAATATCGCCCTCTACCACTGACTATGCAAGGCTGCCCTGTTAATAAACCAAGCGCAGACGGGAAACCGGCTAAATGCTTCTGTCTCCGCCATCCGGATACAATGTCGCTTGACGATTATACGCTTTGTCATATATTCGATAATGAGAAAAGAGGGAAAAAGCCCTTGTGGATAAATCTTGAAGAACAGGATCAAACAGAAAGAACATCATTCAATCATATTATTGCGATACATAATCCGCAAATTATCGGCACTATTTCAAATTTGTGCCGATAATTTGTTACATTTACGACTTAATAACAGATATGAGTAACGAAATAACATCAGCCATACTAAATTTTGCCGAAAAGCATCATGACTTTAATATAGAAGATTTGTCTGAGTGTCTCTGCAAAAGCATGGACATCAACAGATCTTCCCTGCTGTGGCATTTGTTTAAACTCGTAAACAGCAACGTACTTATCAGAACCGGACGAGGAATGTATGCCAAAGTGACGAAACCGATATTCTCGCCCCAACCTGCAGACGATATAATAGAGGTATTCAATCTGTTGCAGTCCAATTTCCCGTTTGCCAAGTTTTGTATCTACCAAGGTGAAATCATTTCACTCCTACAACACCATCTTTCATCCAACCGCATTATTTATGTGGAAACGGAGAGGGATTCAGCTGAAACCATTTTTGATTTTCTGAAAGGCGAAGGCCGACCGGTTTTTCTGCGTCCCACTAAAGATATAGTATATCGCTATGGATATGGATAGCAGGACCATCTTCGTGAAGAACCTTGTTTCAGAAGCTCCGTTGCAGGAAGTATCCGGCATTCCAATGCCCACATTGGAAAAGCTTCTGGTTGATATTCTGAGAGATTCTGATTTCTTCTATCTGCAAGGGAGTGAAAGCGAACGTTTCATAGAGAATGCCTTCAAAATGTATTCCGTTAATCGTAGTCGACTTTTCAGATATTCCAGCAGAAGAAAAGTCAAAGAAGAATTATTGTCCATACTGAATAACTTGAATTTGCAACGATAAAAAAATGTTTTACGAAAGAATGGATTGACCAAATGGTCACTGCACTGCATTACAATGACAAGAAGCTGATTGAAAAGTCATCCGTGCATTGTCATTGCTTGAGATGTCGGTCAAAGCAGAAGCCCTCTGATTTTCAAGGCACATTCTCAATGCTGACAATCGGCAGGTCTGTCCATCGCCTGTTCATAGACATTGATGTAATCTATCCTCCTGGAGCAAACATAGAAATAAGATTATCCGAGAAATCCATAGATTTCGGTTTCATCGAACTGGAGCTTGTAAAACGTAAACAGAGAAATGATGCAAATATCCTCAAGAGCCACTCCAAGTTCTTCTATAAAATAGCATACCGGAATAATACGGACCCCCAGTCTTTTATTCTGCAGCTTAATTATTTCCCTAAAAACAATATTTTTTGCGCAAATGGAAAGCGGATTTTTCTAATGACCGATTTGGAATAAAGCGACCTGCATAATAAACCAAACGCGGACAGGGAATCGGCCGAATCGGTTCTGCTTCCGCCATCCGAATGCAATGTCACTTGGCGATTTGCACTTTGTCTTATTTTGCCGACCCTAAAGCAGGAAAATCCAGCCCCAATGGAAACTGGTAACGACAAACCATGCAACAGAAACATCCACAAAAATTTGTCGGAATGAAATAATTGTTGTACTTTTACAACATTAGACCCCCCAAAGCCTCTCAACGATGCTCAAATCTGGGGGGCGTTTTATTTTTATACCCTATGGGCATTCAATCTGACAAGGTCTATACATACCCCATTGAGATTGCCATCCTGCAGAAAAACAGAAGTTGGGACGTTAGGGACTCCCAACGGACGGAGCATTATATCCGAAATATTGGCTATTAGAGGCTTGGCGGCTATCTGTGTCCCATGCTGCAGGCCCAAGGAGGTTCATCGATACAAGGCAGACAGCTCCTTTCAAGACGCACTTAACTCATATCGTTTCGATAAGAAATTGCGATTGTTTCTCTTTAACGATATAGAGAAAGTAGAGATTGCCTTGCGCAGCGCATTGACAAACATCGTGACGAGGAAACTGGCAATATCTCCTGGATGACAGATGGCAGCTTGTTTGTGAATGCTGACAATTTCAACCGAACCATGACATTGGTTGACAAGGAACTGAAAAGCTCAAAGGAGGAGTCCATCCTGCACTTCAAAAGAGAATATAAAAGGTCACTTGCAACAGCAATTGGCAGATTTTCCGATGATAGACATCAAGGTTATGGTTTACCTACGAGCTGCCAAGAAGAACCGCCGTGGAAAGAATAGCCCCATAGACTGAACATATATGTTCCATTATTCCGCCTGCATTTTGCGAATAACCGTAAGAGACAGACGGATTTTCTTTTTGTGTATATCAAGACAGTATATAAAATATTCATATAGGTTAGTCTTCTGCCTTAGTTCCTACATACTTGTACGAAGTTCCTCTTCATTGGAAGACAGAAGTATCACATTAATAATCCGAGGATACAATGCCCTAGCTTTATCGCTATATCGGCAAAATATCTGCCCTATTAGTGAGCAATACTGAGATTTTCTGCGCAGACTGGCCTGCCTCCAACAATCTGCATCTTCTGATCCAACTTTCTTGGCAACTTTGTACCTATTGTTATTTTCGATACTGCTCAATATATCATATAATATGCAAATACAGCAATTATATCTTACTTTATGATATATTGATGGATAAATATTAAATTCAAAACTAATTCTTCTGATATAAATTACTACAATTCATACTTGAATAAACATTATCTAAGAAGGTATATTCAAAGTATTCGATATTCTATTAATTACAAGTATTTCATACATTTTACGCAGTGGAGTGCGTATTTTTACGCAGTCAACAGAAAACTCAGAAGGAATTACAAAAATTAATTATGGCTGGCGAAAAGAGAATAAGTCAAAAGAAAATATTGGCATACAGAAAGATTACTCACCTCTAAGGTTGATATCAGTTTCCAGCCAAAATATACAAGTATCTATCTTTTTTTGGAAAGCAAAATAGTTTGGTTTAGAACTTTGATAGATATACAATAAACAAGACTAAACTTATATCTATAAGAGGCGGCGAAAGAAAAGAGGTATAAAGAGCAAATACATCGCTTCAAAACATGTGGGACACGAGGGACAAAGGAGATTTAATAGGCTCCTTAATCACGTTTTTCAAAAATGAAATTGTATTAGTGTTTTCTTTGCAGATTGTCTCCATTTTTTTGTCCCTCGTTTGTCCCCCAGCATGAAAAATTGCTAAAATCATATTTGATTATCAACATGTTATGAGTTTACAACATATATTGTATCGGCAAGTAGGATATTGTAATCAACTGCAACGAATTAGAACCAACTATA
>UMFN01001457.1_pt1 | contig 11781 bp, 10 predicted proteins | sample 1965021 | NCBI WGS metagenome assembly UMFN01 (sample SAMEA4836047, study PRJEB28245) | human gut metagenome | biome: gut microbiome; material: fecal sample | place: Denmark | collected 2008
CTCCAAGCTGGACTGGCTCCACGGCTTTTACGCCTTCTCCTCCTATTCCCAGATTGATCTCACCGCCTCCATGGACGCGGTGAGCGTAGGCTGGGCCCGGATGGAGTACGACCCCGCCGCCGGGCCCGTCCTCAACTCCTCCCGCACCAACGGCAACGACTGGGTGCGCCCCGACGACCCCACCCCCGCCACCGATTACTGGGATACCCGCAGCCTCCCCTACAACTTAAATGTATATGCCTCAGCGGGCGATTCCATCCCCCTCCCCGACGGCACCACCACCTCCACGGTGGCGGCGGTGACCGGCACGCCCGAGGCCCGGGCCCAGGCCGTGGCCGCGTTGACTGCCGCCAGCGCGGACTACGCGGGCCTGACCATCGACTTTGAGGGCCTGAAGGGGGATACCATAAAACAGAATTATGTAACCTTTCTAAAAGAGCTGGACGCCGCCCTGCCCCAGGGGAAAACCCTCTATGTCTGCGTCCAGCCCGACACCTGGTACACCGGCTTTGACTACCGGGGCATTGGCGAGGCCGCCGACAAGGTGATCCTCATGGCCCACGACTACCAGTGGACCTCCGTCCCCGACTCCTATGCAGGCACTACCAACACCGACTCCCCCGTCACCCCCTTCGCCAGCGTGTACGAGGCTCTGCGTGATCTTACCGACCCGGCCACCGGCGTGGCCGACCGGAGCAAGCTGGCCCTGCAGATCTCCTTTGGCTCGGCGGGCTTCCACGTGGACGGAGAGGACCGCCTGCTGGAGACCACTATCTACCACCCCGCCCCCTCCACCCTGGCTCTGCGCCTGGCCCAGCCCGACACCCAGGTGGTCTACTCGGAGGAATTCCGCAATCCCTGCGCCCTCTACACTACCGAGGACGGCAGCCGTTACAAGGTCTGGTACGAGAACGAGCAAAGCGTGCTGGACAAGGTGGCGCTGGCCCGGATGTTCGGCATCACAGGAGTCTCCCTGTGGCGCATCGGCAACATTCCGGCGGACGGTACCTACGACGTGTGGAGCGCCCTGCTGACCCAGCGCTGACCCGCTTACCATCTACTTAGGAAGTGAAACGGATGACCAACCGCAAGGAACTGCTGCGCGAATTCCTGCTGATGAACCTGGGCACCCTGCTGGTGTCGGTGGGGGTCTACTTTTTCAAATTTCCCAACCATTTTTCCATGGGCGGCGTGTCCGGCCTGGCGGTGCTGCTGGGAAAGCTGCTGCCCCAGCTCTCCCCCTCTACCTTCAACACCATCATCAATGTGCTCTTTTTGGTGCTGGGCTTTGTAATGCTCAACAGGGGCTTCGGCGCCCGGACGGTCTACTGTTCCATTCTCTCCGCCGGGCTCATTCAGCTCTTTGAGTGGGCGTTTCCCATGGACCGTCCTCTCACCGACCAACTCATGCTGGAGCTGTTCTTCGCGGTGATCCTCCCCGCCCTGGGCTCCGCCATCCTTTTCAACATAGACGCCTCCTCCGGCGGCACCGATATCGCCGCCATGATTCTCAAAAAATACACCGGCCTGGACGTAGGGCGTGCCCTGCTCCTCTCTGACGTGGTTATCGCGGCGGCCGCCCTCTTTGTCTTTGACATCACGGCGGGACTGTGCTCCCTGCTGGGCCTGGCCCTCAAGTCGGTGCTGGTGGACAGCGCCATCGAGTCCTTCAATCGGCGCAAGGCCTTTTTCGTCATCTCCTACGACCCGGAGCATGTGTGCGACTATATTACCCATACCCTGGGCCGGGGCGCCACCGTATGGCAGGCCCAGGGCGCCTATACCCACGCAGAGCACCACGTGGTGCTCACTGTCCTCACCAGGGGCCAGGCCGTGCTTCTGCGCCGCTACCTGAAAAAGATTGATCCCCATGCTTTTCTCATTGTAGCCAACTCCAGTGAAATCTTTGGAAAGGGCTTCTTACAGCCCTGATTCTCCGCCCGCCCGGACCTAAATGCCGGGCGGGCTTTTTTGCTGTGCAGGAGAGCAGAGCAAAATTAGCCCTGTGCCGCTTAACAGCGGCACGGCCATGGGATGACAGCGCGTGGGTCGGTACGGCCCACATGCGCAACCACTTCATGCGCCTGAGCCTTTGCGTCATTTCGCGGTACGCCCTGTGCGCACGAAGCTTTCTGTCATTTTGGAAAATATTTCCCAATCGACGGCATCCGGCTTTTTTTGCACCAAAATATGGTAATATATGGTTAGTCAATATTCTACCGCAAAGGAGGCTTTCCGATGTCCTTACTGCGTCGAAAAGGACTGTTTGAGAGCACCAAAGTGCTGTTTCTCCCCATTGCCGCCATTTCCCCCAATCCGGACCAGCCCCGCACCTGCTTTTCCCGGGAGGGCCTGGAGGAGCTGGCCGCCAGCATTCAGGAGCTCGGCGTACTCCAGCCCCTGTCCGTCCGCCGGTCCAAGAACGGCGGCTACGAGCTGATTTCCGGGGAGCGCCGCCTGCGGGCCTCCCGCATGGCCGGTCTCACCGAGGTGCCCTGCATTCTGGTCAGCGTGGACAGCCAGGGCTCTTCTTTGCTGGCCCTGGTGGAGAACCTTCAGCGGCGGGATCTCAACTTTGTGGAGGAGGCCACCGCGCTGGCCAAGCTGATCGAGACCTACCATCTGTCTCAGGAGGAGGCGGCCCGCCGCATCGGCAAGTCCCAGTCGGCGGTGGCCAACAAGCTGCGCCTGCTCCGCCTCCCGCCCGATGTCCTCACCCTGCTGCTGGAGCACGGCTGCACCGAGCGCCACGCCCGGGCGCTGCTCCGCCTGGAGGAGCCGGAACTCCAGCGCACGGCCGCCCGGCATGTGGTAGAGCAGGGGCTTACTGTGGCCCGGACGGAGGAGTATGTGGAAACCCTGCTTCATCCGGCAGACAAGCCCGCCCGAAAAAAACCAACCTTTGTAATTAAGGATGTGCGGCTGTTTCTTAACACCGTGACCCGGGGACTGTCCATGATGAAGAGCGCGGGCGTACAGGCCAACTGCAAGCGCCAGGAGACGGAGGACTCCATCTTGCTGACCATCACTATTCCCAAGTAGAGGCGCGCCGTACGCGGAGGCCATGGCGGTTTTCCTAAAAGGATGGGGCTGTTTCACGTGAAACAGCTCCATCCTCTTTTTTTCCTGTTTCACGTGAAACAGCGCGAATTTCAGTTGAATTACGTCTACCGCCGCTATATAATAGAACCTGACCCTTTGCAACGACCCAAAAAGGCAGGTGTGCTATGGCAAAGACCATTGCAATTGTGAATCAAAAGGGCGGCGTGGGAAAGACTACCACCTGTGTCAACCTGGCGGCGGCTCTGAAAAACCAGGGCTGCCGGGTGCTGGTGTGCGATTTTGACCCCCAGGCCAACACCACTTCCGGCTTCGGCGTAGACAAGACCACCTCGCCCAACATCTATGACGTGCTTCTCAACGGGACGGAGACCGCCAAGGCCATCTCCTCCACCTCCTACGGCGATGTGCTCCCCTCCAACAAGGCGCTGGCGGGGGCCACCATTGAGATGATCGCCCTGGAGCAGCGGGAGTACCGACTGAAAAACGCCTTGGAGCAGGTGGCGGAACACTATGACTACATCTTCATTGACTGTCCACCCTCTCTGGAACTGCTGACCCTCAACGCCCTGTGCGCAGCGGACACCGTGCTGGTACCGGTGCAATGTGAGTACTACGCCCTGGAGGGGCTCAGCGACCTTCTCTCCACCATTCGCATTGTCAAGCGATCCCTCAACCCCAAAATTGCCCTGGAGGGGGTGGTACTCACCATGTACGACGGCCGTACCAATCTCTCCATGCAGGTGGCGGAGGAGGTCAAACGCCACTTCCCCGGCCAGGTGTACGCCACGGTGATCCCCCGTAACGTCCGCCTGTCCGAGGCTCCCAGCTTTGGCAAGCCGGTGTCCGCCTATGACGCCCTCTCCCGGGGCGCGGAGGCCTACGATGCCCTGGCCCAGGAGCTGCTGGAGCACAATCAATACGCCGTCACCCGTGTGGAAAGGAAGGATTGACCTATGGCATTGGAACGCGGCCTGGGCAAGGGCCTGGGCGCACTGCTGGGGGACGCCGCCCTCCAGTCCCAGGAGGGGGGCTCCCTCTCCCTCCCCATCTCCCAGGTGGAACCGGGGCTCAAGCAGCCTCGGAAGCGGTTTGACGAGGAAAGCCTTCAGGATTTGGCCGACTCCATCCGCATCCACGGGATCATTCAACCCCTCACCGTCCGCCGGCTCTCGTCGGGCTACTACCAGATCATCGCCGGGGAGCGCCGCTGGCGGGCCGCCAAGCTGGCGGGCCTGAGCGAAATCCCCGCCGTCATCATTGAGGCCGACGACCGCAAGGTGATGGAGCTGGGCCTGATCGAAAACCTCCAGCGGGAGGATCTGAACCCGATTGAAGAGGCCAACGGCTACAAGGTGCTCATGAGCGAATACGGTCTCACCCAGGAGGAGGTGGCCCAGCGGGTGGGCAAGTCCCGCCCCGCCGTTGCCAACGCCCTGCGGCTGCTGACCCTTCCCGACCCGGTACACCTGCTGCTGGAGGAGGGCAAGCTCTCCGCCGGCCACGCCAGGGCCATCCTGGCCGTGCCCAGCGGGGAGCTACAGAAAAAGCTGGCGCAGAAGGTCATTGCGGAGGAGCTCTCCGTCCGACAGACCGAAGCTCTGGCCAAGCGGTTGGCCGCGGAACCCAGAGAAGCTGCGGAGCCCAAGTCCGCCGCCGGCCCTGACCTGTCTATCTATCTGCGGGAGGCGGAAAAGACCCTGGCCACCCGCTTCGGCCGCAAGGTTCACATCATCAACGGCCGCAAAAAGGGAAAAATCGAGCTGGAATACTACAATCCAGAGGATTTGAACACTCTGCTGGAGCTGCTGGAGCAGCTTCCCTCCGCCGGGAAAGGAGGGGTTTCCCTTTGAGCACCGATTCCGACAAGCAGGAGCGCAGCCGCCTCCAGCACGAGGCGGAGCATGAGCGGCCCCACAAGCGCAGCTCGGTACTGCTCTATCTGGTCATCCTCTTTGCAGCGGCTTTTCTCCTGCTGCTGATGTCCTACTTCATGCAGCAGCGAGCCAACCAGGAGGCCATGGACAAGCTGGAGCAGACCTCCGACTCGGCCACCCAGTCCCTGGAGAACATTCTCCAGGAAAACGAAACCCTCAAGGTGGAAAACGAGGCCCTGAGCCAGCAGGTGGCCCAGCTCCAGGAGGCGCTGGAGGACGCAGAAAGTGCCTCCGACGACGAAGCCGCCCTGGTACAGTTGGAGGCGCTCTGCTATTTGAACCAAATTCGCGCCCTATACAACGACGGGCGCTACTCCGATGCCCGGGATGCGGCCGCCGCCGCCGAGGCCGCTCTGGCTGGAGAGGGCGGCATGGAGGGGGTACTGGGTACAGTGGCCGATGGTCTCACCGACCAGCAGCGACAGGACTACAACCCCCTGGAGGCCTATCAGTCCCTTATGGAGTGGCTGGGCTGATTGTTTCACGTGAAACGGCGTCGGGACAAAGTCCGCTCCATTTCATCCGGCGCACAGCGCCGGATATCCATTGCACTCCCTTGTCCCTCCGCTTCCCCACGCGACCCGCTTCTCTGGGCTCCCGTGGGGCCCCATCTACACAAAGTCCGCTCCATTCCATCCGGTGCACAGCGCCGGATAGCCATTTCGCTCCCTTGCCCCTCCGCTTCCCCACGCGACCCGCTCCGCGCTTTTCTCTCCCCTGTAGGGGCGGCCTTTATGGCCGCCCGCGGGCGACCACAAGGGTCGCCCCTACGGGTTTATCTCACACCACTTTATTGAAGGAGAATCAACCATGCTGGACATTAAATTCATCCGGGAAAATCCCGACGCCGTGAAGGAGAACATCAAGAAGAAATTTCAGGAACAAAAGCTTCCCCTGGTGGATCAGGTGCTAGAGCTGGATGCGGAGAACCGCCGCACCATCCAGGAGGCCCAGGAACTGCGCACCGCCCGCAACGCCAAGAGCAAGCAGGTGGGCATACTGATGGGGCAGTCCAAGAAGGACCCCTCCAAGCTGGCGGAGGCCGAGGCGCTGAAGGCCGAGGTCAAGGCCGACGCCGACCGGCTGGCCTTCCTGGAGGGCCGGGAGACCGAGCTGGCCGAGCAGCTCCGCCACATCCTGCTCCAGATCCCCAACATCATCGACCCCTCCGTGCCCATCGGCCCCGACGACTCCTGCAACGTAGAGGTACAGCGCTTCGGCGAGGCGACGGTTCCCGCCTTTGAAATCCCCTACCACACCCAGATCATGGAGTCCTTCGACGGCATCGACATGGACGCCGCCGGCCGGGTATCCGGCGCCGGCTTCTACTACCTGATGGGCGACATCGCCCGCCTCCACGAGGCGGTTCTGGCCTACGCCCGCGACTTTATGATCGACAAGGGCTTCACCTTCTGCATCCCCCCCTTCATGATCCACGGCAACGTGGTGGAGGGCGTCATGAGCCAGACCGAGATGGACGCCATGATGTATAAGATCGAGGGGGAGGATCTCTACCTTATCGGCACCTCCGAGCACTCCATGATCGGCAAGTTTATCGACCAGATCATCCCCGAGGACAAGCTGCCCCAGACCCTCACCTCCTATTCCCCCTGCTTCCGCAAGGAGAAGGGCGCCCACGGCATCGAGGAGCGGGGCGTCTACCGCATCCACCAGTTCGAGAAGCAGGAGATGGTGGTGGTGTGCAGGCCCGAGGAGTCCATGGACTGGTACGAGAAGATGTGGCGCTGGTCGGTGGAGCTGTTCCGCTCTCTGGACATCCCCGTGCGCCAGTTGGAGTGCTGCTCCGGCGATCTGGCCGATCTCAAGGTCAAGTCCTGCGACATCGAGGCATGGAGCCCCCGCCAGCAGAAGTACTTCGAGGTGTGCTCCTGCTCCAACCTGGGCGACGCCCAGGCCCGCCGCCTCAAGATGCGGGTCAAGGGCGAGAACGGCACCTACCTGCCCCACACCCTCAACAACACCGTGGTGGCCCCTCCCCGCATGCTCATCGCCTTCCTGGAGAACAACCTCCAGGCCGACGGCAGCGTGAAGATTCCCGCCGCCCTGCGGCCCTATATGGGCGGCAAGGAAGTACTGACGCCCAAGCAGTAAGCCGCTCTCCCACGTATTGAAAGGAGCGCCTCTGTCATGAAGCACCGCTTACCGGCCGCCGCTCTCCTGCTCGCCTCCACCCTGCTGCTGGGCAGCTGTGCCGCCGGGCCCCAGCCCGCGGAATCCGCCCAGCCAGAGGAGACGCTTACCCAGGAGCAGATTGACGCCATCTCAGAAAAGTACGGCCTGGAATCCCCCACCCCGCACACGCCCCCCATGGATATGGACTGGGGCTGGAGTGTCAAGAATCCCTAACTGGGGCTATTCTCCCCGTTCTTTTGTCGCTTATTGTTTAAATAAGGAGTTTTTATGTCTGCTAAAGAGAAAACCACCGGCTTTTTGGCCGAATTCCGCAAATTCATTGCCCGGGGCAATGTGATGGATCTGGCCGTCGGCGTCATCATCGGCGGCGCGTTCAAGGGAATCACCGACTCCCTGGTAAACGACATCCTCAACCCGGTGCTCGGCATCTTTGCCGGGGACAATGAGGCCCTGGCTGGCCTGGCCATCCCCCTGCCCGGCGGCGGCGACCTCATGCTGGGCAGCTTTCTCAACGCCATCCTCAGCTTCCTGATTATGGCGTTTGTGGTGTTCTGCATCGTCAAGCTGCTGAACCGTCTCCACAAAAAGGAGGAGGCCGCCCCTCCCCCGCCCCCCAAGCCATCGGCGGAGGAGGCGCTCCTCACGGAGATTCGGGATCTTTTAAAGGAGCAAAAAAATGGCTGAACTACCAGATAATAAAAATCAGGAGGAGTCGTCCTCCTATACGCCTGCCTCCCCCGTCAAGCGGATCATCGCCTGGGTGGGGGTGACCTACATGCTCATTTTCGTGCTTCTCAACCTCTACCCCTTTTTCCACGGCGGCGCCTACCTCCAGGGGCTGGCCCCCCTGCTGGTCTGCCCCGGTGCCGCCGGTCTGGCGGTGATTGCCGTCTGGCAGTTCCGCCGGCCGGAGTGCACCTACTCCAAAAAAGCCTGCATGGCCCTGCTGTCGGCGGCCTGTGTGGTGATCCTTGCCGTCGGCCTGGTGCAGGGCGTGCCCGCCCTGCTGGCCGGACTGGGGGTGTGAGCATGGAAGCGCGTATTGCCTCCGGCCTGACCGCCCTGGGCCTTACGCCCCCCGCCGGGGCAGCGGCCCGGCTGGCCGAGTACGGCCGTCTGCTGCTGGAGCAGAACCAGGTCATGAACCTCACCGCCATCACCGAGCCCGACCAGGTGGCCGACCTGCACTTTCTGGACTCTGCCGCCCTGCTCACCCTGGGGGAGGACCTCCGGAGCAAGCGGCTCATCGACGTGGGCACCGGCGCGGGCTTCCCCGGCCTGCCCCTGCGCATCCTGGAGCCCAGCCTTCAGCTCACCCTGCTGGACAGCCTGGGCAAGCGGGTGAACTGGCTCGCCTCGGTGTGCGATACCCTGGGCCTGGAGGGGGTGGAGTGCCTTCACGCCCGGGCGGAGGAGCAGGCCCTGGTGGACGGCTACCGGGACGGCTTCGACTACGCCGTGTCCCGGGCCGTGGCCTCCCTGGAGCTCCTGTGTGAGCTGTGCCTGCCCTATCTGAAGGTGGGCGGCAAATTTCTGGCCATGAAGAGCGTGGACAGCGGCGAGGAGATCAACCGCGCCGCCCGGTGCATCTCCATCCTCGGCGGGCGGCTGCTGCCCAGTGTGGACTATGTCATTCCCGGCGCCAATGTGCGCCACCGGGTGGTGCTGGTGGAGAAGTGCACCCCCACCCCCAATGGCTACCCCCGCCGGTGGGCAAAGATACAGAAAGCCCCGCTGTAGCAGGAATTTTCTCACTATTCTGCACAAAAACCCATTGATTCCACTGTGGAAGTATGATATGGTATTTACGTCAAACAACGGGAGTGAACCTATGTCCACTGCAATTGTGATCACGTCGGGAAAGGGCGGCACGGGAAAGACCTCCATTACCGGCGGTGTAGCCTCCTGTCTGGCCGCGCTGGGCCACCGGGTGCTCTGCATCGACATGGATATCGGCCTGCGCAACCTGGACCTGACCTTGGGTCTGAGCGACCGGGCGCTGATGGACTTCACTGACGTGCTCTGCGGCCGCTGCACACTGGAGCGGGCCGCCGTCCCCCACCCCGTCATCCAGGGCCTGTTCCTCCTCACCGCCCCCGTCACCCTGCCCGAAGCGCCGCTCAGCGAGGCGGCCATGAAGGAGCTGATTCACCGGGCCAGGGAGGGGTACGACTACATCCTGATGGATTCGCCAGCAGGGCTGGGCGAGGGGTTCCGTCTGGCCTGCTGTGCGGCGGACCGGGCCGTGGTGGTTTCCACGACCGACGCCTCCGCCCTGCGGGACGCCCAGCGCACGGTTTCGGTGCTCCGGAACCGCATCCCCCGCATCCATCTGGTGGTCAACCGGGTACAGCCCCGGCTGCTCCGCCGCCTTCACACCACCATTGACGACGCCATGGACGCCGCCGGCCTGCCCCTGCTGGGCATTGTGCCAGAGGATCCCCAGGTGATGCTGTGCGCCAACCAGGGCCAGCCCCTCATTCTCCGGGCCAGCCGGGGCGCCGCCGTCGCCTATCTCAACATTGCCAAGCGCCTGCTTGGCCAGAAGGCCCCCCTTATGAAAATGCGATAAGCGCAACACGCTGTGGAAGAGAGGTTAGTACGATGAATATTGCCCTGATGAGCCATGACCGGAAAAAAGAGCTGATGGTGCAGTTCTGCATTGCCTACTGCGGCATTCTCTCCAAGCATACCATCTGCGCCACCAACACGACTGGCCGCCTGGTGGCCGAGGCCACCGGCCTGCCTGTCCAGCTCTTCCTCTCCCACGAGCACGGCGGCAGCCAGCAGATCGGCGCCCGCATCGCCTACAACGAGATCGACATGGTGCTTTTCTTCTCCGACCCCCAGTCCAACGATCTGGACGCGGATCTGAAGTATATTACCACCCTCTGCGACCAGTACAACATCCCCTTCGCCACCAATGTGGCCACGGCGGAGATTCTCATCCACGGCCTGGAGCGGGGGGACCTGGACTGGCGCGATATCATCAACCCCAAGACCAAGCCCTTTACCGCGTAACTGGGCGGTTCCCGGTTGACTTTTTCCCCGCTTTGGGGTAGTATTGTGGAGCAAAAACCGCCCTGACGGGGCAAGTACCGCCCACACCGCCGCAGCAGAGAAGGACGCCTCCGGCTGAAAGCGTCCGCGGCAGGAGGCCGGGAGACGGCCTTACCAGCGGGCCCGGAGACGGGTGTGGTCCCCTTCCCGCAACAGAAGGACAGAGGGAGCGGAATTCCGCTCTGAACATGGGTGGCACCACGAAAGCAGGCGCTTTCGTCCCGTGGAAGGGGACGAGAGCGCCTTTTTACGGCCCAACCCGCGGCCTCTGAATTCCCCGCCGCCCGGTAGGGGCCGACGCCCCATGGCGGCCTCTCTTGCCCCTCTGGGGCAATTCACCTTCTGCCCACATCGGCCCGGCCAGTGTGGAGACGAGACGCACCCTGTCCGGCTTTATGGAGTTGCTGACCCGCCGGGAGCCCCTCTTTTTCATCCAAACAGGCCGAAGTGAATTCGGCCTGTTCCAAGGTTTTACTGCGCAAAACGCTTGACGCCGCTTCCGCGGCGAGGCGGGCAGTAGCCTCAATTTCTCTTACAAAGGAGCATCACTATGGCCCAGATCAAACCCCGCACCCTGTCCGGCTTCATGGAACTGCTGCCCGCGCGGCAGGTACAGTTCGACCGGATGGTGGAGATTCTGCGCAAGTCCTATTCCCTGTACGGCTTCACCCCCCTCGACACCCCGGCCATCGAGGCGGCCGAGGTGCTGCTGGCCAAGGGCGGCGGCGAGACGGAGAAGCAGATCTACCGCTTCACCAAGGGCGACTCCGACCTTGCCCTCCGCTTTGATCTCACCGTGCCTCTGGCCAAGTATGTAGCCCTGCACCAGAATGAGCTGACCTTCCCCTTCCGCCGGTTCCAGATCTCCAAGGTCTACCGGGGAGAGCGGGCGCAAAAGGGCCGCTACCGGGAGTTCTACCAGGCGGACATCGACGTCATCGGCGACGGCAGCCTGGACATCACCAACGAGGCAGAGATCCCCTCCATCATCTACAAGACCTTTACCGCCCTGGGCCTGCGCCGCTTCAAGATCCGGGTCAACAACCGGAAGGTACTCAACGGCCTGTTCGCCATCCTGGGCCTGGAGAAGCAGGCCGGGGACGTGATGCGCACCATCGACAAGCTGGAGAAGATCGGCCCGGAGAAGGTGCGCGCCATCCTGACGGACGACTTCGCCGTACCCGGCGGGGCGGCCGACGCCCTGCTCGCCCTCCTGGCCGCCGGCGATCCCATGGCCGCGCTGGAGCCCTTCAAGGGGAAGAACGAGCTTTTCGATCTAGGCGTGGCCGAGCTGGAGACCGTGGTCAGGTATATGTCCGCCTTCGGCGTGCCGGAGGAGCACTTCACGGTGGATCTCACCATCGCCCGCGGCCTGGACTACTACACCGGCACCGTGTACGAGACCGTCATGCTGGATCACCCGGAGGTGGGTTCCATCTGCTCCGGGGGCCGTTATGATAACTTGGCGGAATATTATACCGATAAACAACTCCCCGGAGTCGGTATTTCCATCGGTCTGACCCGCCTGTTCTCCGTACTGGAGGCCCAGGGCTATCTGAACGACGCCCTG
>UMFN01010051.1_pt1 | contig 11649 bp, 10 predicted proteins | sample 1965021 | NCBI WGS metagenome assembly UMFN01 (sample SAMEA4836047, study PRJEB28245) | human gut metagenome | biome: gut microbiome; material: fecal sample | place: Denmark | collected 2008
CGGAGGGCTTCAGCAACTTCGGCATAGGCCTGATTGTATGCCACGAAGGCGAGTTTGAGTTCACCCTGTCGGGCCGCACCCATAAGGCCTGCCGGGGCGAAACCGTGTTTATACCCGAAGGGGCGTTCTTCAGCGTGGAGAGAAAGTCGGAGACGCTGCGCCTTAGCGTCATTGTCTATAAGACGGCTCCTATACGCTATCTGGTCGGTACGATGGTGCAGTCGGTGCAGCTCTACGCCCGTCTGTCGCCCGACCTGCCCTGCGTGTGGAGCACCGGATGCGAAGACGACATAGCGGGATATATCTCGCTGATAGGCAGCGGCGAGCCGCAGGCCGACGATCTCTTTGCCGTGAGCGAGCGAAAGATGCTCCTTCTGTCGCTCACTTACCGTCTGTGCATGGTGTTCAGCCGCAAGTATTTTGCCGACGGCTCTCACAACGCGCGGCGCACGGAGGTGTTCTTGAAGCTAATCCAGCTCATCGGCCGCCACTATATGGCAGAGCGCGGAGTGGCGTTCTATGCCGACAAGCTGTGCCTCTCGCCCAAATATCTGTCGGAGCTGTCTAAGGCGGTGTGCGGATACACCGTCCAGGAACTTGTATTCAAGGCGATAACGCGCAAGGCTATGTCGCTGCTCGACAGCACGGGAAAGACCGTTGCCGAGATTGCCGACGATTTCCATTTCCCCAATCCGTCAAGCTTCGGCACGTTTTTCCGCAAGCAGACGGGCATGTCGCCGCAGAAATACCGCGAGCGGATGTAACCGTCTGAATATCAATATGTTATAAATGGCGTTGCAAAAGGCCGTCTTTTGGCCTCTAAAAGACCACATATTGCACGCTAAAAGGCCACCTTTTGCAATGCGAAAGGTGGCCTTTTAGAAAACATACCCTGTGGGGGGGTGTCTGATGTCATGTTTTTTGATTTGCGCCTGTGGTCGGGCGGCGTTTTTGCCGCTGACTGTCTGGCGTCTGACAGCTATTTTATTATCTTCAAATTCTTGCCCGGTCTGTTGTAGCCGAAGCTCTCCTGCGGCATCTTGTTGTCGCTTACGGTGTAGCCGTCGGTGGCTTCGTCGAAGTAGATGCAGAAGGCTCTGCTGTTGGTTGCATACGGGGCAGGGTGGGGCATGCTTATCGTGTTGCCGCTGATAACTGAGCCGGGCTGGTTAGACAGCGTGTAGATGCCGCCTGCGTCGTACAGCTGGCGGGCGTAGTCGGTAATGGTGTTGCCGGTTATGCGGTTGTTGCGCATGCCGCTCTCGAGCGGAGTCCAGCCCCAGCCCACGCAGATGCCCGAGTAGTTTACATGCGAGACCTCGTTGCCGCTTATCTCCGTGTCTCTCACATATCCTGCGCTCACGGCGCCGCATCCCCAGTCTTCGTTGGCAGCGTCGGTTATCTTGTTGCGCTCAATGGTCAGTCTGTTGCACATGTCGCTGCCTATTGCCGGCGTGTAGGGTATGTGCGTCTCGAAGCCCTGCTCGCCAAACCAGCCCGCCATTATGGCCGTACCGCCTATGTCGGTGAAGGTGCATCCGGTGATGTCCGACGAGCTTACGGCGTATGCCAGGTCGACGGCCGTGGCGCCGGTGTGGCTGAACGTGCATGAGCTGAAGCCTATGCTGTCGGCAAACTGCGCCGTCACGGCTGCCTCTGGGCGCGCTATCCATGCCTGGTTTTCAAGCTCCGCCTTGTGGAACAGGCCCGGTTCGGCCAGCTTGTAGCCGTCTATGAAGCGGAAGCCTCCTTGCAGGGTGACGTGCCCCTCGTACAGCGGGCGGCGCCATGCGGAGTGCTCGAAGGCTATGTTCTCAAACCTTATGTTGCTCACGTGGCGCTCGCGCGTGCCGCCGATGGTCAGCAGCGTCTCGAGCACGGGCACCGTGATGTCCATCGTGTTGGGGTCCTTGCCGTCTTCGGGATAATAGTATATGCGGCCCGAAGGATGGTCCTGATACCACTCGCCCGGCTCGTCGAGCAGTTCGGCGGCGTTGCAAAGGAAGAACGAAGAGCTGCCGCGCTCGCCGTCGATGACGGGTTGAGGCCACGGATGGGCAAACTCTATCTGGCTTTCGGGCTGATGAAACCACACCTTTGTCAGTCCGTTGCCCATGTCCTTCATCTCTCTTACACGCAATATGGCTATCGCCCAGCGCTGATGCACGGTCATTTCGAGCTGCCGCGCGCGGCTCAGGTCGGTCTTGGGCGTGGGTATCGTTATGCTCTCGTCGGTGGTGTCGAATGCCTTCATGCGCTCCATAACGCCATAGGCAAACTGCGACGCGCGCACGGCCTTGCGTCCGTCGGCCCACAACTGGCGCGTCTCCACAATGCGGTTGCCAGCCATCGGAGCATCGGCCACCCACACCTTGTCCCTTACTTCGGCAGGAAGCCGCTCATCGTCGCAGCCCTTGCGCCAGCCTTTCACCTCAGTTCCGCCGCTGATTACTGCCCTCTCGCCGTCGGCAGAGCGTATTATCGTGGGACTATCGGCCGTTCCGCTGTCCTCGGGACGTATGAACAGGGGCTTGTACAGGCGATAAACGCCGCCGCTCATGATGATGTTTATGCCCCCCTCGGCGTTCCTTGAGCCGAGCCGGCGCCACTCTCTTGCCTGCTTAAGAGCCTGCTCGAGCGTCTTCAGCGGCGCCTCGCGTGTGCCTGCTGCCTTGTCGTTGCCGGCGGTTGATGACACGAATATGTCGCCTGCCGGTGCCGTGAGGTGGCAGCAGAGGGCGGCTATTACGGTAAAAAACAATTTCTTCATGATTTGATTTATTAGATAAAGGTAATTTAAGATACGTCTGTCCGTCCTGCCCGTGATGTCTGTCGGGCTGCAGGCCGGTTATCTCTGCAAATGTAAGAAAAATCGCCTTAACGGCAAAAACTTTGCTCCCTAATTGCGCATATTGGCCCTTCCGTATGTCGTGATACACGGTTATAAAAGAATGCGGCGAGGGTTTTGTGCCCCCGCCGCCTCTTAGGTAAATGATAAAGTTTAAGGTATTGTTGTTATTTCTTTTTCTTTCTTACGGCCCATCCTTCCTCGCTGAAGTCGGGTTCGTCGCCCACCAGCTTGGCGTTGTCGCGCTTGAAGAACTGCCGCCAGTCGTCGTTTATGCTGCTGTCGGCCTTCGGTGCCTTGGCCTTTTTCTTCTTCTTGGGGCTTTCTTCAGCCTCTCTTGCACGGCGCTTCGACTTCTTCTCAAATCTCTCGAAGCCTCCGTCCTTGGGCTCTCTGCGCTTTCTGCCGCGGCCTTTGCCGCCCTCGTCGGCGTCGTTGCAGCGCACGTCGCGTCCCTTGTATGTAGTTCCGTCGAGTGCGTCCATCACCTTCTCTGCGTCCTCTTCAGGCACTTCGATGTACGACATCTTGCTCAGCAGGTCGATGTTGCCCACCTCCTGGCGTCCCTTCATGTGCTTGTTGATAAACTGCATGATCTCTCCGGGATAGAATCCGTCGGCCTTTCCCAGGTTGATAAACAGGCGGCGGTAGCCCTCTTCGGCCTTGCGGGTGCGCTTGCGGGCGTCGTCCTTGCGGTCTTTCTTGCGGCTTTCGCCCTGCACCTGCACCTTTCCGATTTCGGGAGCGTCGGCATAATAGGCAAGGAACTTGCCGAACTCAACGCTCACAATCTTCTTTATGAGGTCTTCTTTGTCGATGTATTCAAAGTAGCGGTTGATGTCTTCCATGAACGGAGCTATCTCTTCCTCGTTCACGTCGGTCTTGACTATCTGGTCCATCACCTTGTAGAGCTGCTTCTTGCATATCTCCTGAGCCGACGGCATGACGCCTTCTACGAACTTCTTGCCGATGGTTTTCTCTATGGCGCGCATCTTTGAGCGCTCGCGAGAGTGGATTATTGATATCGAAGTGCCCTTCTTTCCGGCGCGTCCTGTTCGTCCGCTGCGGTGAGTGTAGCTCTCAATATCGTCGGGCAGACCGAAGTTGATGACGTGCGTAAGGTCGTCCACGTCGAGTCCGCGGGCAGCCACGTCGGTGGCCACGAGCAGCTGGGTCATGTGCTGGCGGAACTTCTGCATGGTGAGGTCGCGCTGCTGCTGCGACAGGTCTCCGTGCAGAGATTCGGCGTTGTAGCCGTCGTGTATCAGCTTGTCGGCTATCTCCTGCGTCTCGCGTTTTGTGCGGCAGAAGATTATGGCGAATATTTTCGGGAAGTAGTCTACCACGCGTTTCAGTGCCAGATACTTGTCCTTGGCGTTCACCATGTAGTATATGTGGTTTACGTGCTCGGCTCCTTCGTTGCGGCTTCCCACCACAATCTCCTTCGGGTCGTGCAGGTAGTTGCGTGCAATCTTCTCTATTTCCTTGCTCATCGTGGCCGAGAAGAGCAGCGTGTTGCGGTCTTCGGGCACGCCTTCGAGTATCTCGTCGATGCTTTCAGAGAAGCCCATGTTGAGCATTTCGTCGGCTTCGTCGAGCACAACGTTCCTCACGGCGTCGAGCTTTGCCACTCCGCGGTTCATCAGGTCGATAAGACGGCCGGGCGTGGCCACTATTATCTGTGCCCCGTGGCGCAGCGACTTTATCTGGTTTTCGATAGAAGTGCCGCCGTATACGGGCACGATGTTGATGCCGTCGATGTATTTGGCAAAGTCCTTCAGATCGTCGGCTATCTGCAGGCACAGCTCCCTGGTGGGACTGAGGATGAGCGCCTGTGTCTGACGCACACGCGAGTCGGTGCGCTGCAGCACCGGAATGCCGAACGCAGCCGTCTTGCCCGTGCCCGTCTGGGCCAGCGCAATTACGTCGTTTCTGTTACCAAGTAAATAGGGGATTACTTCTTCCTGTACGGGCATGGGATGTTCAAAGCCCAGCTCCTCAATAGCGCGGCGAATCTCTTCGCTTACGCCTAATTCTTCAAATGTCTTCAAATTAATTATAATTAATGCGGTGCAAAGATACGAAATAAATGAATAAAGCACAATGAATAATGAAAAATCTTGCATCTTTTATGCTGAAATGCCCGCCGTGGCGCAGGCCTTTGACGCATGGAAGCGTTACATGCTGAAGGATGAAAGAGGTTTTATGAAATTTAATATTCACTTTTTTTGTGAATAGGATAATATGTGTTATCTTTGCCGTTGGATAGAGATAACTTCCACATTTACGCCTGAGTTATGGCAGTGTTGCCGCTGTTTACACGGCAGCATGGACGAATTAGTGTGGAGAGGTGTCTGGTTTGAATTTATGAAAATAAACTTTGAGAAAGATTATCTGCGCGAGCTTTACGAAAAGGGAAAGGCTCAGGACAAGAAACACAGGTTTCAGCCGCAGGTTGTCAAGGGATACGTGAAGTGCGTTAGAGTGCTGTACAAGGCACGGCGCATAGAAGACCTGTTTCCGTTCAGGTCGCTCAATTATGAAAAACTGCAGGGCGACAAGAAGGGACTTTCGTCGGTTAGAATAAACAACCAGTACCGGCTTGAGTTCAGGGAGATAGCCTCGGCAGATGACAGCGCAGTGATTGAGATATGTTCTTTGACTGACATTACGAATCATTATAAATAGACAAGACAAATGGATGAGTTGGCAACACCGTTCAGTCCGGTGCATCCGGGCGAACTGATAAAGGACGAACTGGAGTGCAGACAGCTGTCGCAGAAGTTGGTGGCAGAGCGTCTGGGACTGCCTTACACGGCATTCAACGAGGTGCTTAACGGCAAACGGCCCGTAACAACCGACCTTGCGCTGGTGCTTGAGGCCGCTCTCGGCATTCCGGCATATATACTTGTGGGCATGCAGAGCGACTATAACCTGCAGGTGGCAAGGGAGGACAAGAAGCTGGCAAAGAGGCTGGCGGAGATAAGAAAGGCAGCTGCGCTGCTGTAAACGGATAATTATTTGAATACAATGAAGATAGCAGTTTTTTGTTCGGCAAATTCAAATCTCGACCCCGACTTCTTCAAAATGACTGAAGAACTGGGGCGATGGATGGCCGAAAACGGGCATACGCTGGTGTTCGGCGGATGCAACCTGGGACTTATGGAGTGTGTGGCGAAGGCCGTGCATGATGCAGGCGGCACTACGATTGGCGTGGTGCCGATGATTATAGAGAAGGGCGGAAAGGTGTCCGACCATGTTGACGTGAAGATGATGTGCGACAACCTGAGCGACCGCAAGGACCTCATGCTGGCTCAGTGTGACGTTGCCGTGGCGCTGCCGGGCGGCGTGGGAACGCTCGACGAGATATTCACCATCGCTGCGTCGGCGTCTATCGGATATCACAGCAAGCCCGTGATACTCTACAACATGAAGGGCTTCTGGAACTCTCTCCTTGCCATGCTCGACGACCTTAAGGCCAAGGGCGTGATACGCAGCGGCTTCGACAAGACGCTCATGACGGCCGATAGCATGGACGAACTGAAGGCGCTGCTAACACGCTGACAGTCAGAGGCTTTCTGAAAGGCCACGTTTTAGATCCTAAAAGGTGCCCTTTTAGCATGCAATATGTGCCCTTTTGGAGGCTAAAACGTGGTCTTTTGCAAATAGGTATGTATCGTGCCGATTTCAGACGGGTATCGTCAGGCGTTCTGATATCGGTTAAGGCATAAATAAAAAGGCATTTTTCCGCAAGCGGAAAGATGCCTTTTGTTTTTCTTTCAGATATATTCCGTTATTCCGCCGGTGCGTTGTCCGCAGCCGTTGCGGCTACCTTTCTGTTCGGCTTGAACATCTTGTCGATAACCAGCGCTATGGCTCCGTCGCCCGTAACGTTGCATGCCGTGCCGAAGCTGTCCATGGCAATGTAGAGCGCAATCATCAGAGCCTGCTGCTCGGTGTTGAACCCCAGTATAGAGGCGAGCGGTCCGAGCGCCGCCATGATGCTTCCTCCCGGCACTCCCGGAGCTGCCACCATCACTATGCCGAGCATCATTATGAAGTGTATGAACACGGGCAGCGAGTGGGGTATACCCTCAAGCATGCACAGCGTAAGCGCGCAGGCCGTGATCTTCAGCGTAGAGCCTGACATGTGGATTGTGGCGCACAGAGGCACCACGAACGACGCAATGTCATTTCTCACGCCGTTCTTCAGCGTCTGGCGCAGCGATACCGGTATTGTGGCTGCCGACGACGACGTGCCGAGAGCGGTGAAGTAGGCAGGCAGCATGTTGATGAGCAGCCTCAGAGGGTTGCGCCTTACGATGGCTCCCGCTATGACATACTGGTAAAGAAGTACAAAGATGTGGAGCGCGAAGATTACAACTATAATCTTGGCAAACACCGTCATGATGCGCATGGCGTCGCCCTTCATCGTCATATCAAGGAATATGCCGAAGATAAAGAGCGGCAACAGCGGAACCACCGCCACGGCTATGGTCTTGGTGATTACCTCCTTCAGCTCCATGAAGGCATTTTTCAGAGTGGGCGTGTTGCTGTAGGCTATACACAGGCCCATGAGAAACGAGAACACCAGTGCGCTCATGACGTCGGCCATTGGCGGTATGGTTATCTCGAAGTAAGGAGCAGTTCCCTCCGGCTTCACAACGGAACTGAAGTCGGAAACCGACGAAATCATCGACGGGAACAGGCTTGTTCCCACGCCATACGACAGCACTCCCGTGAGCACCGTGTCGGCGTATGCTATGGCTACCGTGGCCAGCAGCAGCTTGCCCGCGCCCTTGCCGATGTCGGCAATGGCAGGAGTAACCAGGCCGATGATTATCAGCGGAATGACAAAGTTGAGAAACTGGCTGAACACAGCGTTGAAGGTGACGAACACCCTTACTACCGGCAGGCTGAGCACATTGCCCAGCGCTATGCCAAGAGCTATCGCTATGATAACTCTTGGCAGCAGGCCCAGCTTTATCTTTTTCTTTATCGGTCTTGTTTAAGCCTTTCAGCCATGGCGCGGCCCAGGGCCTCACACTGTGCGTAAGAGTCTTCTTTCAGACTCTGCTTCATCTCAACCGGAGTGCCCACAGCCTCAAACTTCAGCTTGGTTTCGTTCCAGTGGTGTATGCGCTCAACGGCCTTGCCGGCCCATGCGTAGCTTCCGAACCATCCGATATAGTGGCGGTTCTTGATGTCCTTGCCTGCTATCTCGCTCAGCAGAACCTCCATTTCGTGGTAAAGACCTGCGTTGTAGGTCGGTGCGCCCACGATGAGTGCGCGGTAGCGGAATATGTCGCGCAGTATGTAAGAGTGGTGAGTCTTCGACACGTTGTACATAACGATGTTCTTGATGCCTGCCTGGCTTGCCGCGCGTGCTATCACCTCGGCCATACGTTCTGTGTTGCCGTACATCGTTCCGTAGCATATCACGATGCCTTCCTCGGTCTCATAGCGGCTCAGACGGTCGTATATGTCTATCACTTTGCTGATATGCTCGTGCCATACGGGGCCGTGCGTAGAGCAGATATAGTCGAGCTGCACTCCCTCAAGCTTCTTCAGGGCGTTCTGTACGGGCACTCCGTACTTGCCGACGATGTTCGAATAGTAGCGAACCATCTCGAGCCAGAACGTGTCGCAGTTGATGTCAGAGTCTATTATGCCGCCGTTCAGCGCGCCGAAGCAGCCGAACGCGTCGCCCGAGAAGAGCACGTTGCTCGTCGTGTCGAGCGTAACCATCGTCTCTGGCCAGTGAACCATAGGCGTCAGAACGAAGTTGAGCTCATGCCTTCCGAGGCTTAGCTTGCTGCCGTTCTTCACCTCCACCTCGTTGGTCGTTATGCCGTAGAAGCCTTCGATCATGCCGAACGTCTTCTTGTTGGCCACGATCTTTATCTCGGGATAATATTTTCTGATAAGCTCTATGGCGCCGCTGTGGTCGGGCTCCATGTGGTTTATCACCAGATAGTCTATCTTGCGGTTGCCTATCACCTCCTTGATGTTCTTGATATATGGCATGAAGAAGTCTACCTCGACTGTGTCGACGAGGCACACTTTCTCATCGACAATGAGGTAAGAGTTGTACGAAACTCCGTTAGGCAGCGGCCACAGGCCCTCGAAGAGCTCCTTGTTGCGGTCGTTGACGCCTACATAATAGATGTTGTCTTTAATCTCAATCATGGTTCAAATAAATTTATTTGGTTTATTGTTATTCTTTTTTCATGGTATGGGCTTCCGCCTCCGGCTGTCGTGGCGGCGTGTCTATCCGGCCTGTAGGGCCTCCTTGCGCATGGCCTCGCCAAACTCCTTGTCGATAGAGTTGTCTATGCTCTTGCAGCAGTTGGCCGAGAACTTCTGCGCACATTCAATCACCTTGTCCCACAGCTCCTCACTGAGTCCGCGGTCGATGACGTCGCGCGTCACTCCGTAGCGCATCATTCCGTACACCAGTCCGGCGTTGAAGTTGTCGCCGGCGCCTATCGTGCTCACCGTGCTGGTGGCCGTAACGGGGTAGCTCTTCCTGAATCCGCCCTCGGCATGGAGCTCTACCGGCTGCGCGCCGTTGGTGTAGATGAACTTCTTGCAGTAGAAAGAAATCTCCGAGTTGTACACTTTGTCGGATGTCTCCATCTTGTACATCACCTTAAAGTCGTCGTGGCTGCCGCGCACGATGTCGGCATATTCAAAGTTCTCGAGTATGTTCGGCGTGAGCTTCATCACCTCGTTGGCGTGCGACGACCTGAAATTTACGTCGTAATATATTATCGCCCCGTTGCTGCGCGCATGGTTCATGAGTGCTGCCACCTGCGGCCTTATCACGGGATTGACGGCATAGTAGGAGCCGAGCATGACGATGTCGTCGCGGTTGATCTCAGGACATATGTAGTCGAGACGGTCGTGCGGGTGGTCTTTATAGAAGATATATTCTGCGTCGTTGTTGTCGTTGAGAAACGCGAGCGACACGGGCGACTTGCTGCCCTTGAACATGTTGACGTTAGAGGCGTCAACTCCGTTTTCCTTAAGGAAGTCGACCGTGCGCCGGCCTATGCGGTCGTCGCCCACCTCGCTGATAAAGGCTGCGGGCACGCCGGCACGTCCGAGCGATATTATGCCGTTGTAGACCGAGCCTCCCGGCACGGCGCTCACCGGACGTTCGTTCTTGAAAATGATGTCAAGCACGGTTTCACCTATTCCTATAACTTTCCTCATCTGTTTTAGTTTTGACATTTTCGGGCTGCTGCCTGTGCGCATCCTGCCGTCCGCCTAGCCGCAGGCTACTGTGCCGCCGGCGGCTGATGGTCCTGCGGACTGAGGCCTCCGGCTGTTGCGGTGCGGGCATGCGGCGCTGTGCGCGGCGTGCGCCCTGTTGATATAATTAGCTGCAAATATCCGAATTTTTTATTAAATAACAAACTAAAAAGTTGTATTTTTGCACAATGGATTTTGAGCTTTAATAAAAGATACAAATGCAATATAATACATCTACTTTGGCCAACGGCCTCAGGATTATCCATCTGCCGTCGGCCTCGCCCGTGGTTTATTGCGGCTACGGCATATGTGCCGGCACGCGCGACGAGCAGCCCGGAGAGGAGGGCATCGCCCACTTCTGCGAGCACACCACGTTCAAGGGCACCGCAAGGCGCACCTCAATACAGATACTGAACCGGCTGGAGAAGGTGGGAGGCGACCTCAACGCCTTCACCAACAAGGAGGACACAGTGTTCTATGCGGCACTGCTGAAGGAGCACATCGCAAGGGCTGTCGACCTGCTTACCGACATGGTGTTCCACAGCACGTATCCGCAGGCAGAGATTGACAAGGAGATTGAGGTGATATGCGACGAGATAGAATGTTACAACGACTCGCCTGCCGAACTGATTTATGACGAGTTTGAGAATGCCATATTCAGCGGACATCCGCTCGGACACAACATCCTGGGCAGGGCGGAGCGCCTGCGCGAATATACAACGGACAACGCGCTGAGCTTCACGCGCCGCTTTTACCGTCCCGAGAATGCCGTGTTTTTTGCCTACGGCGACATCAGTTTCAGCCGTCTTGTCAGGATGCTCGAGAAGGCCACGGCCGACTTTCCACCGTGCAGTCCGCTCGTAGACAGCGTGCCGAAGGGCGTCCTGTCCGAATATAACCCGCAGGAACTGCTCCGCCATAAGAACACCCATCAGGCACATGTGATGATTGGCAACCGTGCCTACAGCGTGCACGACAACAGGCGCATGGCCCTGTATCTGCTCAACAACATACTCGGCGGACCGGGCATGAACGCCCGTCTGAACATAGCCTTGCGCGAGAAGCACGGACTGGTGTACACCGTAGACAGCTCGATGGTGAGCTATTCTGACACTGGAATGTGGTGTGCCTACTTCGGCTGCGACCCTAAGGACGTGAAGAAATGCCGCCGTCTCGTGATGCGCGAGCTCGACCGCATGGCGCAGAAACCCATGTCGGCAGCGCAGCTTGCAGCCGCCAAGAGGCAGATAAAGGGACAGATTGGCGTGGCGTGCGACAACCGCGAGAGCTTCGCCCTCGACTTCGCAAAGAGCTTCCTGCACTATGGCTGGGAGAAAGACGTAACGGCGCTGATGAGCCAGATAGACCGTCTGACCGCCGAAGAGCTGCAGGCCGTGGCTGCCGAGGTGTTCTGCAAGGACAAGCTCACGGCGCTTACATTCGTCTGATCCGCGCCGGTCTCATCGCAGTTTGTCGTGTTTGTGTAACATCTTGATATACACCTAAAATCCGCAACTATCATCCAATACACGATTAAGGGTAGA
>UMFN01007164.1_pt1 | contig 11583 bp, 9 predicted proteins | sample 1965021 | NCBI WGS metagenome assembly UMFN01 (sample SAMEA4836047, study PRJEB28245) | human gut metagenome | biome: gut microbiome; material: fecal sample | place: Denmark | collected 2008
GTATGCCAGAGAGATCATTCTGGACGGAGCAGGAGAGCTGTACTTAAAGTTTGAAGCGTTAAAAAAAGAGCTGGAAGAGATGGGGATGTTCGCACAGGAGTACAAGCGACCGATTCCGCAGTTTGTAAAAAAAGTCGGGATCGTGACTGCATCTTCGGGAGCTGCGGTGCGGGATATCATCAATATTGCCGCCAGAAGAAATCCGTATGTACAGCTGATCCTCTGTCCTGCCAAGGTGCAGGGAGAAGGCGCAGCGGAAAGTATCGTACAGGGAATCCGGATGCTGGAAGAACAAGATGTGGACGTTATGATCGTGGGACGCGGAGGCGGATCGATCGAGGATCTGTGGGCATTCAATGAAGAGATCGTTGCGCGTGCGATTTTTGAGAGCCGGGTGCCTGTGATTTCCGCAGTAGGGCATGAGACGGATACGACGATCGCGGATTATGTGGCGGATCTTCGGGCTCCGACTCCTTCTGCGGCTGCAGAGCTTGCGGTATACGAATATCAGGCTGCAGAGAATCTGATGAAGGAGTATCAGATGCGTTTGAGCAGTGCGGTTTTGAAAAAGGCGGAACAGAACCGTCAGTATTTGAAACAGGCGGCACTGAAACTGCGGCTGTTTCACCCAAGGCAGAAGCTCCTTGAGAACAGGCAGTATGCCTCAGATCTGGAACTGCAGCTGCGCAGCCGGATGGAAGAGATCCTTCAGCAAAAGAGACACCAGTTTGCTCTTTATGTGGAAAAGATGAAGGGATTATCCCCGCTGGAAAAGCTGAACCAGGGATATGCTTATGTAGAAGATAAGAAAGGCCGCCCGGTGCGGCAGATTGCAGATGTAAAAGAAGGAGATGCGATCCGTATTTATGTATCGGACGGAATGATCGAAGCGCAGGTAAAAGGAATGACAGAAGAAATCCAATATCACGCATAAAGGAGGCAGACATGGAAAATCAGGAACAGAATACACCCGGTCTGGAGAAATTGTTTGCAAGACTGGAAGAAGTGACAGCTGACATGGAAAAGTCAGACATTACTCTGGAAGAGTCTTTTGCATTATATAATGAGGGAATGCAGCTGTTAAAGCAGTGTAATGAGACCATTGACGCAGTAGAAAAGAAAGTTCAGGTTCTGGACGAGAATGGAGAAGTTCATGAGTTTTAAGGAGATACAAAAAGAAAAAACAGCACAGATCGAACAGATTTTAAAAGCATATCTGCCCAGGGTGCAGGGGTATCAGGAAGTGATCATGGATGCCATGAGCTACAGTATGCTGGCAGGGGGAAAGCGTCTGCGCCCAATGCTGATGCAGGAGACATATCGGATGTTTGGCGGAGCGGACAGGGTGATCGAGCCGTTTATGGCTGCCATTGAGATGATCCATACCTATTCCCTTGTTCATGATGATCTGCCTGCCATGGATAATGATGAGTATCGCAGGGGACGAAAGACGACCCATGTGGTATATGGGGAAGATATGGGAATCCTGACAGGGGATGCGCTTCTCAATTATGCATTTGAGACAGCGGCATCGGCATTTGAGATGGCGCCAGAGAAGAATCTTCTGATCGGAAAAGCAATCCGTATCCTTGGACAAAAAGCAGGGATCTACGGAATGATCGGCGGTCAGGTGGTGGATGTAAAATCTTCCGGTAAGAAAATTGACGGAGAGAAGCTGGAGTTTATCTACCGTTTAAAAACAGGAGCTCTGATCGAGGCTTCCATGATGATCGGAGCAGTTCTGGCAGGAGCGGACGATGAGTGTGTACAGGCAGTGGAAGAGATTGCAGCAAAAGTGGGAATGGCTTTTCAGATCCAGGATGATATTCTGGATGTGATCAGTACCACTGAAGTGCTCGGAAAACCGGTGCACAGCGATGAGAAAAATGAAAAAATGACGTATGTTGTGTGGAAAGGGCTGGATGTGGCCAAACAGGAGGTGGAGCATTTGTCCAGAAAAGCCATCTCAGACTTAAGAGCACTGAATCCAACAGATGATTATCTGGAGATTTTGCTGGAGTCATTGATATACAGGGAAAAATAAGGGGGCACCTTATGCTATTAGAAAAGATTCAAAAAGAAAATGATATCAAACAGTTAAAGCCGGAGGAGCTGGAAAAGCTGGCAGAAGAAATCCGTCAGTTTCTTGTGGAGAAAATCAGTGTCACAGGCGGGCATCTGGCATCGAATCTCGGTGTGGTGGAGCTGACGATGGCGCTGCATCTGGCGTTTGAACTGCCGCAGGATAAGATGATCTGGGATGTGGGACATCAGTCCTACACACACAAGATCCTGACAGGACGGCGCGCCGGATTTGACGATCTGAGAAAATATGGCGGCATGAGCGGATTTCCAAAGCGAAAGGAAAGTGAATGTGACGCATTTGATACCGGACACAGCTCCACCTCTATTTCCGCAGGCCTCGGGTACGTGGCGGCGAGAGATATCAAGGGGGAAGAGCACAGCGTGATCTCCATCATCGGAGATGGAGCCATGACCGGAGGGATGGCATATGAGGCACTGAACAATGCGTCCCGTTTAAAAAGCAATTTTATCATTGTATTAAATGACAACAATATGTCGATTTCTGAAAATGTGGGCGGGATGTCCAGATATTTGAACGGACTGCGCACGGCAGAGGCATATACGGGACTGAAAAAGGGTGTTGAGGATACCTTGATGAAGATTCCGGTACAGGGTGAGAAGATCCTGTACCAGATGAAAAAGACGAAAAGCGGACTCAAGCAATTATTTGTTCCGGGTATGTTTTTCGAAGATATGGGAATCACCTACCTGGGACCGGTGGACGGGCATGATATCCGAAAGCTGTATAAGACATTTCAGGAGGCCAAGCGGGTAGATCATGCAGTTCTGGTTCATGTACTCACCAAGAAAGGAAAGGGATACGGTCCCGCGGAGGAGAATCCATCCAGATTTCACGGGATCGTTCCGTTTGACATTGAGACCGGGGAGGCAAAAGAGAAGAGCTCTAAGGACAGCTATACCGATATTTTTTCCAAAGTATTCTGTGATATTGCAAAGCAAAATGATGCAGTAGTCGGAATTACAGCAGCCATGGCGGATGGAACCGGACTTGCCAGATTTGCAAGGATGTTTCCGGATCGGTTCTTTGATGTCGGGATTGCAGAAGAGCATGCGCTGACCTTTGCAGCAGGGCTGGCAGCAGGGGGACTAAAGCCGGTTGTTGCGGTGTATTCCTCGTTTTTGCAGCGGGCGTTTGACCAGGCGATTCATGATGTGTGCCTGCAGAACCTGCCGGTGATGATTGCAGTGGACAGAGCCGGTCTGGTGGGCAGTGACGGAGAGACACATCAGGGACTTTTCGATCTGTCATTTCTGAATATGATCCCTAATATGACGATCCTTTCACCGAAAAACAGGTGGGAGATGGCGGATATGGTGCGGTTTTGTGCAGATTTCCAGTATCCGGTGGCACTGCGTTATCCAAGAGGCGCCGCTTACGAGGGATTGTCGGCGTTTCGTACTCCGATCGTCTATGGAAAAAGTGAGATTCTTTATGAAGAGGAGGATATTGCGGTGATCTTTGTGGGGCACATGGCAGAGCTGGCAGTTCAGGTGCGTGACAGACTGAAAGAGATCGGATATCATTGCTCACTGATCAATGCCAGATTTGTAAAGCCTCTGGATACAGAGATGCTGGAAGCTCTGACAAAGGATCACAGACTTTTTGTGACGATTGAAGAAAATGTATTGTCCGGCGGATTTGGAGAACAGGTACTTCACTATGTATCGAGAGCAAAGCTGGATGTAGGTGTCAGGTGCATCGGAATTCCGGATGATTATGTAGAACACGGCAATGTAGACTTGCTGCGCAGGGAAGTCGGACTGGATGCGGAGACGATTGTAAAACAGATTATTGCAGATTATGTGACGATAGGGAAAGATTGACATGAAAGAACGATTAGATGTATTGCTTGTAAAAAGAAATCTGGCAGAGTCCAGAGAAAAGGCAAAAGCTGTCATTATGGCAGGAAATGTGTTTGTAGAAGGACAAAGAGAGGACAAAGCCGGAACGACATTTCCGGATACGGTGCAGATTGAAGTGCGCGGTCATGTGCTCCCTTATGTGAGCAGGGGCGGATTGAAGCTGGAAAAGGCGATTGCCAACTTTGACGTCAGTGTGGATGGAAAAGTCTGCACAGATGTGGGTTCATCCACCGGCGGATTTACGGATTGTATGCTTCAAAACGGCGCCAGAAAGGTATTTGCGATCGATGTGGGAAGAGGACAGCTGGACTGGAAACTCAGACAGGATGAGCGGGTTGTGTGTATGGAGAAGACCAATATCCGTTATGTAGTGCCCGAAGATCTGGGAGAACCGATTGATTTTTCTTCCATTGATGTTTCCTTTATTTCGCTGACAAAAGTGCTGGAGCCGATCCGGAATTACCTGAAGGAAGACGGTGAGATCGTGGCGCTCATCAAGCCGCAGTTTGAGGCGGGCAGAGAAAAAGTCGGCAAAAAAGGGGTAGTCCGCGAGAAGAGTACCCACCATGAAGTGATTGAGAAAGTAGCGCTGTATGCACAGTCCATCGGATTTAAGATTTTGAATATTGATTTTTCACCGATCAAAGGACCGGAGGGAAATATTGAATATCTGATCCATCTGAAAAAATGGCCGAATCCGGTGGAGGATGCACTCTTGGAAGATTTGAGTCTGGTTGTGGACCGGGCATTTGAGACACTTGCAAAATAAGAGGTGTGGTATGGAGCGTTTTTATATTATTACAAATCTGATGAAAGATCCGGATTATGGGATTACAAAGGAGATTCAGAAATATATAGAACAGCATGGCAGAGAGTGTATTCTGGCAAAAGAAGATGAGCAGGGGTTTATTTTTCCCGGAACTGTGCCGGAGAATGTGGACTGCGGGATCGTGCTGGGCGGTGACGGAACACTGATCCGTGCGGCAAGAGAGCTTGCAGAATATGAATTTCCGCTGATCGGGATCAATCTGGGGACGCTTGGATTTCTGGCAGAAGTGGAACGGTCGGATTTTTCATATGCGCTGGAGCGATTGTTTAAAAATCAAGTGGGATTTGAGGAGCGGATGATGCTTTCCGGTGAGGTTTCCGGCAACAGCAGTTATCAGAATGTAGCAGTCAACGACATCGTGATTACCAGAGATGGAAGTCTTCGGATCGTTCACTTTGATGTTTATGTAAATGGAACGTTGCTCAACAGCTATATGGCTGACGGTGTGATCATCTCCACTCCGACAGGAACGACAGGCTATAATCTGTCAGCAGGCGGACCGGTTGTAGAACCGACAGCCAGTATGTTTGTGATTACGCCGATCTGTTCTCATGCGCTGAATACCAGCAGTATCGTGCTTTCGGCGGAAGATACGATCGAGATTGTGATCAGCCAGGGACGATATGGAAAAGACGAGCAGGCACTGGTGACGTTTGACGGGGCAGATATGCTCCGCCTTGGTACTGGAGACCGTGTCACGATCAAAAGATCAGATCATGTGACAAGACTTGCAAAACTTAGTGAAGAGAGCTTTATGAAGACAATGAGAAAAAAGATGAAAGGAAACTAATACAATGAAAGTAAGCCGTCATGCAAAAATTATTGAACTGATCGCACAACATGACATTGAAACACAGGAAGAACTGGCAGAATATTTGAACAGAGAGGGATTTAAGGTGACTCAGGCTACCGTATCCAGAGATATCCGCGATCTGCGGCTTACAAAAGTGGCAGTGGACGGCTCCAGACAGAAATATGTGGTACTGGCACCGGAAAAGGATGAGATGAATGAAAAATATATCCGTGTGCTCAGAGACGGATATATTTCCATGGATATGGCGCAGAATATTCTGGTGATCAAGACCGTTTCCGGAATGGCAATGGCGGTAGCGGCCGCAGTAGATGCCATGAAATGGAAAGAAGTAGTAGGGTGTATCGCAGGGGACGATACGATCATGTGCGCGATCAGAAGCGTACAGGATACGGAACATGTGATGGATAAGATTCGAAAGATTGTGTCAAAAGGGATATAGGAAAAAATATGCTTCAAAATTTACATGTAAAAAATCTGGCGCTGATCGACGAGGTGGAGGTGGATTTTGGACCGGGACTCAATATTCTCACAGGAGAGACAGGAGCCGGTAAATCCATTATCTTAGGTTCCGTGAATCTGGCACTCGGCGGAAGATACAATGCGGATATGCTCCGAAAGGGCGCCAGGTTCGGACTTGTGGAACTGATGTTTTCAATTGAAAATCAGGAGTTGATCCGTCAGCTGGAAGAAATGGATATCTTTCCGGAAGACGGGATGCTGATCTTAAGCCGGAAATTGATGGAAGGCAGAAGTGTCAGCAAGATCAATGGAGAGACGGTGACGATGGGAGTACTGCGGGATGTGGCAAGTCTCCTGATTGATATTCACGAGCAGCATGAACATCAGCGTTTGTTAAATAAGCGCAATCACCTGACGTTTCTGGATGTATATGCCAAGGAGCAGGTGGAAAAGCCAAAACAGAAGATGGCCCTGGCTTACCGGGCATATCAGGAGTACAGCCGCAGGCTGGAAGCATCTGGAATGGAAGAGAAGGAGCGGCGCAAAGAGATTGATCTGACGGAGTATGAACTGCATGAGATTGAAAGCGCGCATTTACGCATGGGGGAAGACGAAGATCTGGAAAGTCTCTATCAGAGGATGACGCAGAGTAAAGACCTGACCAGTGCGGTGGCCCAGACATACCAGTACACCAGTGAAGATGACCGAAACAACGCCAGCGACCTCTTAAGCCGTGCAATCCGTTCCCTTCAGGAAGTGGAAAATTTCGATGAAAAAGGAACTGCACTGTATGGCCAGCTGGTGGAGATTGACAGTCTGCTCAATGATTTTAACCGGGAACTCTCGGAGTATGCCAAAAGCTTTGAATTTTCAGAAGAAGAGTTTTATGAGACAGAGAACCGCCTCAATGAGATTAATCGATTAAAGGCAAAATATGGAAATACAGTCAATGAAATCCTGGAATACGCAGAGGAAAAACGGCAGAGACTAAATGAACTGGAGCATTATGAGACTTATATTGAAAATCTGCGGTCTCAAACCGAAGCGGCGCAAAAGGAAATGCAAAGCTGTGCCGAAAAGTTGAGTAAGATTCGAAAAAAAGCAGCTATTTCCTTTACAAAAGAGATCAAAGCCGGGCTTGAGGATCTTAATTTTCTGGATGTACAGCTGGAAATGCGTTTCTTACAAGAGGCAAAAATGTCTGCTCTGGGAATGGATGACGCGGAATTTTTTATTTCTGTGAATCCGGGAGAACCGCCAAAGCCGCTTGGAACTACGGTTTCAGGAGGTGAACTCTCAAGAATCCTTCTGGCGATCAAGACTGTGCTGGCAGATAAAGAAGACACGCCAACACTGATTTTTGATGAGATCGACTCCGGCATCAGTGGAATCACAGCTGGAAAGGTGGCGGAAAAACTGCATATCATCGGACAGAAGCGTCAGGTGATCTGTATCACCCATCTTCCGCAGATTGCGGCAGCTGCCGATGCTCACTATCTGATTCAAAAGCAGACGGATCAGACAACGACAAAAACAGGCATTTTTCCGTTGGATGAGGATGCTTCTGTGGGCGAGCTGGCGCGTCTGCTCGGCGGCGCCCAGGTAACGAAAAATATTCTGGACAGTGCAAAAGAAATGAAAGAAATGGCAAAGAGAGTATAGAATTCCAGTGTGAAAATAAAAAAATGTCACATACTAAAACGGATACCTTTTGGTGTCCGTTTTTTACTTGGCAGAGAGGATGTGACAAAGATGAAAAGAAAGTATAGGCAACTGGCGGCTGTTCTGATGTTCCTTGTGTGTCTCTCCGGCTGTGCGATGTCTCCCCAAAAGGAGACACAAAAGGTCAGAGAAGCCAGTACCCAGGCAGTCATGGAAGAAGGCGTCATACCAGGCGGCATGCCAGTCGGGATTTACATGGAGATGGATGGGGTTATGGTACTTGGTACAGACCAGATCACCGGCGCAGACGGAAAACAGTATCAGCCGGCAGAGAATCTGGTGCGGCCGGGAGATTATATTGTGGCATGGAATGATGAAAAGATTGAAAATAAAAAAGAACTGTTCCAGAAATTATCCGAACTGGACGAAGATCAGGTGGCGCTGACGCTGCGAAGAGGGCAGCAGGAGCTGACAGTTGCGGTCAAACCCGTAGAAACGAAACCAGACGAATATAAGCTGGGAATCTGGGTGAGAGACAATGTGCAGGGACTTGGGACGATTACCTTTATGACCAGAGACGGAGCTTTTGGAGCGCTGGGGCATGGGATTCATGATATGGATACAAGCGCGCTTTTGTCGATTCGGCAGGGGACTCTTTATAAGACCAGTATTCATTCGATTCAAAAGGGACAGAACGGAATTCCGGGGAGTATGGAAGGAATGATCGTGTACAGTCATTATAATCGTCTTGGAACCATAGATAAAAATACGGAGGCGGGGATTTACGGGACGATTGAATCCGCAGAAAAACTGTTTTTGCAGCAGGAGATGGTTCCGGTGGCAGAGCGGGGAGAAATACAAAAAGGAAAAGCTGTGATTCGCTGTTATGTTAACGGAGAAGTAGAAAATTACGACATTTTGGTGACAGATATCGACGATTCCGGACAGGAAATCAACAAAGGGCTGGTGATCGAGATCACAGATCAGAGACTGCTTGATGCGACCGGCGGCATCATACAGGGGATGAGCGGAAGCCCGATTTTACAGAACGGAAAGCTGATCGGAGCGGTTACCCATGTGTTTGTACAGGATTCGGCAAAAGGCTACGGTATTTTTATTGAGAATATGTTGTCGAATCTTTCTGCCTAGTTTTGTCGAATAAGGTCTCCCTGATTTTCTTGCATTTTGGCAGATAGGGCAGATATAATGGAAAGCGTGGCGTTTGAAAGTTCAGGCAGTGAACAGAGGGAGAGGAACTATGGAACAGGTAAACGTGGCGATTGCTGACGATAATGAGCGGATTTTGGATCTTCTGGAGGAAATCATCAACATGGACAAAGAACTTCATGTTGTAGGAAAAGCAAAAAATGGGGAAGAAATGTGTCAGATCATCCGAAATAAGCAGCCGGATGTCGTATTATTGGACCTGATTATGCCGAAAATGGATGGTCTGACTGTGATGGAGAAGATTAATCAGGATAAAAATGTACAGAAGCGTCCGGACTTTATCGTAGTGACAGCAGTCGGCCAGGAGCGGATTACAGAAGATGCATTCAATCGAGGCGCAAATTACTATATCATGAAGCCGTTTAACAACGAAATGCTGTTAAATCGGATAAAAACAGTCAGAAGACCAGTGAGAAGCTGCGAAAAGAGGAATGATGAACTGTCATCACAGGTTCCATACATCAGAGAAGGGGATTTGGAGAACAGAGTGACAAACCTGCTCCATGAGATCGGAATTCCGGCACATATTAAGGGGTATCATTATCTGCGGGATTCGATCATCATGGCAGTGCAGGATATGGATGTGTTAAATGCGATCACAAAGGTGCTGTATCCAACCGTAGCAAAACGGTATCAGACGACATCCAGCCGTGTGGAGCGGGCAATCCGTCATGCGATCGAGGTAGCATGGAATCGTGGAAAACTGGATACACTGGATGAGCTGTTCGGTTATACGGTCAGTACCGGAAAGGGGAAACCGACCAACTCAGAATTCGTGGCATTGATCGCAGATACGATCCAGTTGGAATACAAACACAGATAAACCACACAGAAACCTTTGCAATCTTCGGGAAATGGAGTATAATGTAGAAAAATACTGGCTTAGTAAAACGGAGGGAAATGGGAGGGAAAGCTATGAAGAACATTTTATTTGCAGCTTCAGAATGTGTGCCATTTATCAAAACAGGAGGACTGGCAGATGTTGTCGGTTCACTTCCAAAATATTTTGACAAAAAGAAATACGATGTGCGGGTGGTACTTCCGAAGTATTCCTGTATGAACCAGAAATGGAAGGACCAGCTGGAATATATGGATCATTTTTATATGAATCTGGCGGGAGAAGACCGTTATGTAGGAATTCTGAAATATGTGCAGGACGGGATCACATTTTATTTTATTGATAACGAGTATTATTTTAATGGATTTGCACCGTATGACGGAGATCCGAGATGGAATATCGAGAAATTCGCCTTTTTCTCAAAGGCTGTGCTGAGTATCCTGCCGGTGATCGACTTCCGTCCGGAGCTGATCCATTGTCACGACTGGCAGACAGGCTTGATTCCGGTTTATCTGGACAATTTTAGATTTCTGGGTGAATATTACAGAGGAATCAAGAGTGTCATGACGATCCACAATCTGAAATTCCAGGGCGTGTGGGACACCAGCACTGTACGTCAGATCACAGGGCTTCCGGAGTATTACTTTGCTCCGGATAAGCTGGAGGCATACCGGGATGCCAATCTGTTAAAAGGCGGTATCGTCTATGCGGATAAAGTGACAACGGTAAGTCAGACATACGCGCAGGAGATCAAGACACCGTTTTTTGGAGAAGGTCTCGATGGTCTGATGAGTGCAAGATCCAATGACCTTTGTGGAATTGTAAATGGACTGGATTATGATGAGTACTGTCCATTTAAGGATACACGGATCGCAAAACGTTTTACGGTCGATACATTCCGCAAGAACAAGGTTTCCAACAAGCTGTCTCTGCAGGAGGAGCTTGGACTGGACAAGGATCCGAAGGTGATGATGCTCGGTATTGTGTCCAGACTGACCGATCAGAAGGGATTTGATCTGATTGATTATGTGATGGATGAGCTCTGCCAGGATGCAGTACAGATTGTAGTACTGGGAACCGGGGAAGCAAAATATGAGAATATGTTCCGCCATTTTGCATGGAAATATTCGAATAAAGTATCGGCCAATATTTTCTATTCAGAGGATATGTCGCATAAGATCTATGCATCTGCAGATGCATTTCTGATGCCGTCTCTGTTTGAACCATGTGGATTGAGCCAGCTGATGAGTCTGCGTTACGGCACGCTTCCGATCGTGCGGGAGACAGGCGGGCTCAAGGATACGGTAGAGCCTTACAATGAGTTCGAGAAGACAGGTACGGGATTCAGCTTTTCCAATTACAACGCGCATGAGATGCTTGGCACGATCCGGTATGCAGAGCATATTTATTATGACAAAAAGCGGGACTGGAATAAGATTGTAGAGCGTGCGATGGAACAGGATTTCTCATGGAAGAATTCTGCAAAACAGTACGAGACATTGTACAAAGAGCTTATTGGAGAATAGACAAAATATACACAGGAGAAAAATGCATGAAGATTATTGACAGACTCAGAGAAGACGGGATACATATTTCCTTTGAGATTTTTCCGCCAAAGACAGATGCGGGATATGACAAAGTAATTCGGGCAGCAGAAGAAATGGCAGGCTTAAAGCCGGAATTTATCAGTGTGACTTACGGGGCAGGCGGCGGTACCAGCAAAAACACAGCAAAGATCGCATCCTATATCAAACATGATCTGCACGTAGAAAGCCTGGCACATCT
>UMFN01014340.1_pt1 | contig 11572 bp, 10 predicted proteins | sample 1965021 | NCBI WGS metagenome assembly UMFN01 (sample SAMEA4836047, study PRJEB28245) | human gut metagenome | biome: gut microbiome; material: fecal sample | place: Denmark | collected 2008
GTCGAGCAGTTCATCGAACTCGAGCTGGGCCTGCTTTTCCTCGGCCATCGCAACGATGCCCTGGTGCGGAACGTCGGGAGCCATGCCGTCAAGGCGACGGTTGTCGGCGGTCATCACGCGCACGCCGGCGGCGATCAGCTTCTCGCGCATCTCGCGCATGCGCTTGTCGCGGCGTTCGGGATCAAGGTAGACGGCGGAGATGGACTTCGGGTCCATGCGCAGACGGGCGCCCACGGCATGGAAGCCTGCCAAAACAATGTTCTTCACTTACAGCAACTACTATTAAAAGCGCGCTGTCGAGCAAACCAACAGCGCGCAGGGGTTTTGAAATTTGCGCTCATTGTAGCGCACGATGTTTCGAGCGTCAGCTCGAAACGGGCTCAATCGTCCCAGTCGTCATCGCCTTCCTGGCCGAACAGCTCGTCGAAGTCATCGTCATCAATGTCGAACGGGTCGAACTTGCGCCCATAGAGCCTCGAACCGCGTCTCGAAGAACGGCGCGAGCCGCCCTTTCCGCCCTTGATCAGACGGCGCTCTAGGTTCGACTCGAGCACGAAGGACATGCGGCGGTTCTCAAGGTCGACTTCCTCAAGCCTGACGATGACGCGGTCGCCGACGCGCACCTGCGTCATCTCCTCGCGGCTCGTCATCGTGAGGTTCTTCTCGTCGAATTCGTAGTAGCCCCAACCGAGGTTCGAAATGTGGATGAAGCCGTCAACGGCGATGTCCTTCAGGGCGACGAAGACGCCCGCGGGAATCATGCCCGTGACGACCGCCTCGTGACGGCCCTTGCCGTGGCGAAGCATGTAGTCGCACTTGAGATAGTTCATCACGTCGCGCGTCGCGTCGTCGGCGCGGCGCTCCGCCGCGGAGCAGAGAATGCCGAGGCGCTCCCAGACGCTGTGGCGCTTCTCGGCCTGCGTTGCGGGCTTGTCTCCGTCCCCTGCCTCAGGCCTGCTGCCGAGGCCTCGGGCCTGACGCGAGACCATCAGGGACGAGTCGTCGAAGACCACCTGCGGCACATAGATGCGACGCGAGAGAATTCCCTTGATCGCACGATGAAGCAGCAGGTCGGGATAGCGACGAATCGGAGACGTGAAGTGGGCGTAGGCCTCGTACTGCAGCCCGTAGTGACCGACGTTGTCGGGCGAGTAGCAGGCACGGGACATCGAGCGCAGGATGGCGGTCTGCAGGAATTCATTTTCCTTCGTGCGCGAGATGAGCTCCGCGAAGCCCTCGGGCGTCGGCGACTCGAGCTTCTCGTTGAAGCTCTTGAGAACGGTGCGCAGCGTCTCGAGACGCTCCTGACTCGGCGCGTCATGAACACGGAAGAGTGCCCCGCGCTTTTTCTGGATCACGAAGTCCGCGGCGCAGACGTTCGCGACGAGCATGCACTCCTCGATGAGACGGTGCGCGTCATTGTGTTCGCGCACCTTGAATTCGCTGATGACGCCCTTGTCGTCAAAGACGGCCATCGTCTCCTTCGTCTCCAGGTCGAGCGTATGGCGTGCATCCCGGGCCTTGCGCAGCGTCTTGAAGAGATCGTAAAGCGCACGGATGTCGTCAAGGCGATCGCCGACGGCGGCGAGTCCCCCTTCCTCGCCCTGCAGCGCGCCCCAGACCTGAGTGTAGGTGAGGCGTGCGTGAGAGTGGATGACGGCGGGATAGAACTGATAGGCCTCGGTCCTGCCCTCAGGATCGATGACCGCATCGCAGACCATCGTCAGGCGATCGACGCCGGGATTGAGCGAACAGAGGCCGTTCGAGAGCTTCTCAGGCAGCATCGGCACGACGCTCGCGGGGAAGTAGACGCTCGTGGCGCGCTGCTGCGCGTCAACGTCGAGCGGCGCACCGGGCTTGACGTAGTGGCTCACGTCGGCGATGGCGACGAGAAGGCGCGTTCTGCCGTCTTCGACGCGCGCGCAGTAGACGGCGTCGTCGAAGTCACGGGCATCCTCGCCGTCGATCGTCACGAACGGGATGTCGCGCAGGTCGACGCGGCGACCCATGTTTTTGGGATCGACTTCGTCAGGCAGGGCCTGAGCCTCGTCAAGCGCCGCAGCGCTGAATTCAACGGGCAGGTCGTATTCGGCCGAGGCGATGGCGATTTCGCCGAGCGGATCGAAGCGGTTGCCGATCTCCTTGACGAAGCGCACGAAGATCTCGACGTAGGGCTCGGGCTTCATCGATTCGGGCAGGAACTCGACCTCGAAGGCCGCCTTCTCGAGATCGACCTCGGCGGGAACATCTGCAAGGTCCATCTGCATCTCGACCGGGGCGAAGCCGTTGATCGGAACGACCTGTGCGATACCCGAACGACGGCCGCGGCGGATGCGGCCGCGAAGCTTGCAGACCCAGCGCGTCTGATGACGTGCGACGAAGTTCGAAACGCGCCAGTTGCCCGTGACCGTCTTGCGAAGCATGAAGACGTCGCCGGGCAGGCAATGGATTGCGCAGGGCAAGGGAACCGAAACCTCAGGATCGCTCTGGAGCATGATCGTGAAGTTCGAGACCTCGCGGGCGCCGCGCACGACGCCGGGTTCGGCAGGCGCGTTCGGATTGCAGAAATAGTTCTTTTCGCCCGCCATGAAGCCCTCCTCGTGGAGGGCCACGATGACGGCGTTGGACTTCGAGCGTTCCCAGCCACAGGCTTCTGCAAGCTGGCGCTTTGCCTGCGAGTAGGCAATGTCGGCATTGAGCCCCTCAAGCCAGGCACGCGCCTTGGCGAGATCCTCGTCAGGAAGGGAAATCGGTTCGATCTGCGCCACTGGCGTCTTCTTCTTTTTAGCCATAACACCTCTGTTGTTCATGCATTGCGACAGTCTACAGCCAACTCAAAAAAATATTTTTAGAAATTCTTGACAAACTCGAAAAGCATGTGCATAATTCAAATCCTCAAGGTTGCCCGGATGGCGAAATTGGTAGACGCACCAGCTTCAGGTGCTGGCGGCTTCACGGCCGTGGAGGTTCGAGTCCTCTTCCGGGCACCACCAAATTCTAAAAGGTCTGTACGAAAGTACAGGCCTTTTTTCATTTCAGCCCGTGCTATCCTGACTGTCGACAGCAGAACACCATTATCGTCCATGATCACAACAACACGCTTCCCCTACTGGATTGAACGCACAGCCGACGGCAGCTACCGCGCGCGCTTTCCGAGCATTCCGGAAATTCTGCCTACGGCGCCGAGCATCGCAAAGCTCGTCGAGGGGCTGCAGGACGAGGTGCTGCCCGCACTTGAGGCAAGGCTCAAGGAGGACAGGCTGCCCGAGCCGCGCGAGCCCCGCGCAGGCGAGGAAGTCTTCTCGCTCTCCCCCAACTTCGCGAGCAAGCTTCACCTCATCGTCGCGCTGAAGAAGGAGAAGCTGAGCGGCTCCGAGCTTGCCAGGCGTCTGGGCTGCCTGCCGCAGGAAACCCACCGTCTTCTGAAACTCAGCCACCCGACGAAGATCGACACGATCTCCGCGGCGCTCTCAGCGCTCGGTGGCGAACTCACCTGTTCGGTCACCTTCAGACATTGACTGGTCGAAAGCAGCCGCGTCCGCGCTCAAGTCCGACCGCAGCAATCGAAATAACAAGGGCGCGCCTCGCGGAAGGCGCGCCCTTTCTCGTTGAACATTTCCGAGTTGTCGGTGACGATCGTCAGGAGGACTGGACCTTCATGCGGACCGGAATTTCACCGACGTCGACCTTGCGCAGGTTGACCTCGAGCTGGTTGTACGGCACCTCGATGCCCTCTTCGGCAAAGCGCTTGAGAATGGCGAGCGAGATGGCGGTCTTGAGACCGGCGACGCCGTTGACGGGATCCTTCACCCAGAAGCCGAGCCTCAGGTTGATGCCCGAGTCGCCGAAGGTGTCGAGATAGGCCCAGCCGCGGCGGCCCGTATCGATGCGCGGACGCGCGCGCATGCCTTCCTCGAGCATGATCGCGAGGGCGCGCTCGACGTCGGCGTCGTAGGCGACCGAGATGTCGATGTACTGGACGGACGTGGACTCGGTGTAGGAGTGGTTGAGCACCGCGCTCGTCACGAAGGACTCGTTCGGCACGATGTTCTCGACGCCGTCGTTGTTGCGCACAACGGTGAAGCGGGTGTTGATTTCCGTCACGCGCCCCTTGAAGCCGCCGACCGTGACCAGGTCGCCGATCTTGATCGACTTGTCGAGCAGGATGATGAAGCCCGAGATGTAGTTCGAGGCGATCTTCTGCAGACCGAAGCCGAGACCGACACCGACCGCACCACCGAAGACCGAGAGGATCGTGAGGTCGATGCCGACGGTGCCGAGCGCGATGATCACGGCGAGGACCATGAAGATTACGGTGACTACACGCTTGAGGACGACCTTGATGTTCTCGGACATGTTCTCGAGGCCCTCGACCATCTGGTTGACGAGGGATGCGAGCCAGTTCGCGACGCCGAGCGTGAGGAGGACGGAGACGATCGCGACGAGAAGCTTCCAGACGGTCATGCTGCCCCCGCCGATCGGGATGACCGTCGTATCGAGGTACTGGATGATGTCGGTGAGGATGCCGAAGAACTGCAGCACGGCCATCACCCAGAAGATGATCGTGACGATGCGGCGAACGCCCGGCGTGATCATGCGCAGCCCGATGCCTCCCTGAAGGAAGGCCATGAGGAGCGAGAGAAGCGCAAAGGCGTAGAGGATGTTGTAGCAGACTCGGGCGATGACCATCGACTGCGGCGCAAATTCGAAGATCTTGACGATGCAGTAGACGATGAGGGCGAGAAGAGAGCCCGAGATGAAGCTGAAGGAAACGTTGTGCGTGAAGGCGACGAGCGCGCGGCGGGCGTATGCGCCGAGACCGCGCACGTCCTCGCCGGGGAGCACGCGGTCGACGAGCGTGTTGATGCGGCGGGAGATCACGTAGCCGATCGCCATGCTGACGAAGACGGCCGCAATCTGCATGAGCACGTTTTCAAGCGAGAGGTGCTGGAGCAGCCCCTCGATCACGCTCGTGAAGCGCTCGGCCGTCGAGGCGATGACGTCCTTCGCACCATCGGCGAGTTCCGTGACGTCCATGCCGGCGTTGGTCAGGTCGGGCGTAACAGGTTGAGTCATTGTTGTTGCTCAGTATGAGTATTGAGAATCTTCCACGCCCATCCTCCCTTTCGGTCGCATGGACGTGCCTTCCCTCCGACTTACCAGAGGGCTCCCTAACCACAGATAGCGGGAATGCTCAGAACTCTGCGCTCACTTGGAGTGCAGCTCCGCACATACCCTAATTAGAGTGTTCAGGGTGCGAGGGATCCTATGGGCGCACTCCGGAACTTTTGCCGAAATGCGTCGCCATTCCGTTGCCGGAATGGACTTCTCGTACTCCCGAAGGAAGTAGCGAGATCCGATATTGTACGAAGCCGACAGATCACACTCATGGCGCTTCCCTGTCTTGAACGTACACATGCTGTAGTTCTCCGTGTCTCTTGCGACAGGACCCGAGCCGCCGTAGGCAAGCTTCGACGTGTTCCAGGCGCAGACGCGACGAATGCGAATGCCGCACCGATGCGCCTTGTGCTCCACCATCTTCTAGACATACTTGGCCCGCCAGTGATGCAGCCGTTGCCGCTTGGTGCCCCGTTTTCGACCCGTAAGATCGCGGTGCTCCATGACGATGACGTCAACCTTGAATTCATTCGCAAGCTTCACGATGAAGTTTGCCGTCTTGACGGCAATGTCCTTATTGACAACGTTCAACCCCTCTGCAAGTCGAATGCAGTCGTTGTCATGCTTGAGTTCCGTGAATTTCAGATCCCGGTGCCTCAGCATGATCTCGATGAAAAAGTCCACTGCCTTGCGATACACCTCGACCGTATCATCGAAGACGCGGCAGAAGTTGCGCAGGCGCACGGAATAGGCGGACGCAATCTTCATCGAAATCTGCAGTCTGGTTAACTGGAATATGGATCCATGCTACCAAGTTTTGATTTTTTTGGACAGGCTTAAAAAGCACTACATTAAAATCGAACATTAGTATGCTTTTTAATCCTGATTATCCATCACCCCGCGCAGATCACATACCAAATCAAAATCACCTTCATTGCGTTTCGGCGCAACTTAAGTGGATCAACGATCAATCGACACCCATACAGACTTCATCAGCCCCGCTTGCCCCCATGCTTCGCATAGATGGGAAATCAGTTCAAAAGCCGCTTCCGGAAAGTTCCGAAAACGGCTTTGCGCTCTGGTCAGTATAACTCAGCGCGAGGCGTGTTCAAGAGCCGAAAAGCTCTCGAAATGTGACGCCCCGACCGGTCCTCAGGCCTTCTTGGCGGCTTCCTTTGCTTCGACGAGCTCGATGAGCTTGGCCGGGCCGAGGGCGTCGTAGCATTCGAACGGCTGGTGGATCCAGGAATTGTCCTCGAGGTATTCGACGTGCCAGTCGGGGACGAGGACGGAGTGGGCCTTGTACCAGAGGACGGCGACGCGGATCTCGGTGATGCCGGGGTAGCGCTTCTTGAGGTGCTCGATCACTTCGCGGATCGTCTTGCCGGAGTCGACCATGTCGTCGACGAGAAGGACGCGGCCCTTGAGTTCGGAGACGCCAGTGATGCAGTCGGAGATGTCGAGGTCGGACTGGACCGTGCCCTTGGCTTCGCGGTAGGAGCTCGTGGCGAGAACGGCAAGAGGCATGTCGTAGACGCGGCTGAAGAAGTCGCCCGGGCGCATGCCGCCGCGAGACAGGCAAAGGATGCTGTCAAACTGCCAGCCGCTCTTGGCGACCATGGCAACAAGCTTTTCGTTAAGGTCGATGTACTCTTCCCAGGTGTAAGAAATGTCCGACATGTGTGTCTCTCTGAACGTGCCAAGTGAGCGGACCCGCGAGGATGGGCGGGATCCGAGAAATGAAAGACGGGATTTTAGACCAAAAAGCTCGCCTTGTTGAGAGGTTTCGGTCAAGAAGGGGCGAAATAGATGAAAAAAACGGCGGGAAGCATGAGCTTCCCGCCGTTTTTTTTTCATGGTTTCAGTCTAACGGAGTTCAGGCTTCGAACGGGTCGACGTGAAGAATCGTCTGTTCGCGGTCAGGACCGGTCGACACGAGAGCGATCGGGGCGCCGGCGACTTCGGAGAGGCGCGTCAGGTACTGACGGGCGGTCTCGGGGAGTTCATCCCACTTCGTGACGCCGAAGGTGCTCTCCTTCCAGCCCGGGAATTCTTCGTAGATCGGTTCGCATTCGGCGACGGCATCGGCGCCGGCGGGCATGATCGCGATCTCTTCGCCGCGGTACTTGTAGCCCACGCCGAGCTTGACGGTTTCCATGCCATCGAGGACGTCGAGCTTCATGACGGCGAGGCCGGTGAGGCCGTTGATCTGAACGGCGCGGCGCAGGGCGGCACCGTCGAACCAGCCGCAGCGGCGGGGACGGCCCGTGACGGCGCCGAACTCGCAGCCCTTTTCACGGAGCATCTGGCCGACTTCGTCGTGAAGTTCGGTCGGGAACGGACCTTCGCCGACGCGGGTGCAGTAGGCCTTGGTGATGCCGAGGACGTAGTTGAGCATGTGCGGACCGACGCCGGCGCCGGCGCAGGCAGAGCCGGCGACGGTGTTGGAGCTCGTGACGTACGGGTACGTGCCGTGGTCGATGTCGAGCATCGAGCCTTGGGCGCCTTCGAAGAGGAACTGCTTGCCTTCGGCGCACTGCTGATGGAGTTCGGCGGAGACGTCGCAGACCATCGGACGGAGGCGCTCGGCGTAGGAGAGCATGTGGTCGATGACTTCGTCGGCGTCAAGCGGCTTGGCACCAAGGTAGTTTTCGAGAACGAAGTTGTGATACTTCAGGACGGAGCGAACCTGCTCGACGAAGCGTTCCTTGTCGAAGAGGTCGGCGACGCGCAGCGTGCGGCGGGCAATCTTGTCCTCGTAGGCGGGGCCGATGCCACGGCCCGTCGTGCCGATCTTCTTGTCGCCGGCAGCGGCTTCGCGGGCATGGTCAAGGGCGACGTGGTACGGCATGATGAGAGCGGCGTTGGCGGAGACGCGCAAACGCTTCTCAACGTTGGGCACGCCGATGGCGTTGAGTTCGTCGACTTCGCGGAAGAAGGCTTCCGGAGAGAGGACGACGCCGTTGCCGAGGTAGCAGACGGACGTGGCATGCATGATGCCGGACGGAATGAGACGGAGAATGGTCTTCTTGCCGTTGATCACGAGCGTGTGACCGGCATTGTGACCGCCGTTGAAGCGGACGACGCCGGCGACCTTTTCGGTCAGCCAGTCAACGATCTTGCCCTTGCCTTCGTCGCCCCACTGAGCGCCGACCACAACTACATTCTTGGCCATGAGATTACCCTTAATGAACAGATTGACGGCGGATCCGAGCCGCCCATTGGCTGCCCGCAGAAGCAGGGAAGCAGCTGCGGGCTTGAAATGGATTGAGAGCGGCGACGCAGGCCCGCTGCAGGCGACCGCAAAGTCTGCGGGCACGGCGGAAGCCGACAGGGCTTGGTACCCGCCGGCGGGGCGTCGTCTCTCACACGAATCGTAAGTTTAGCAAAATGCGCGCGCCGCTCCCGAATCAGGGTCCGAAAAACCACTTAGACGCCTTCGCCGAGCGCAACAAACTCAGGGGGCGGATACCTCAAAGCATCCGCCCCCTGAAGGACAGTGTCCCAATTCAACTCGGCTCGAACGGCTTTGAGAGCCGAGGACCCGATCCTGAATCAGCGGATCAGACGATCCAGATGATCGCCAGTCCGAGTGCGACGAGCAGAAGGCCCGTGATGCGCAGCGCGCGGTCGGGCTCGTCGAGGAATCGGCTTATCGACTCCTTCCAGAAGCCCGGGGCCACCATCGGCGTGAAGCCCTCGATGACGAGGACCCACCCGAGCGCGAGCATCATGACGTCGAGCCTGCTCATTGCGCCTTTTCCGACTTGAAGTAGCGGAAGAAGTCGGCGGACGGATCAACGACCATCACGTCGTTCTTGTCGGCGAAGCTGTCGCGGTAGGCCTGCAGGCTGCGGTAGAAGCGGGCGAACTCGGGATCGCGGCCGAAGGCCTCGGCGTAGATCTCGGCGGCCTGAGCATCGCCTTCGCCCTTGACCTTCTGCGCATCACGATAGGCTTGGGCGAGGATCACCTCGCTCTCGCGGTCGGCGGAGGCGCGGATGCGCTCGGCCTGGGCGGCGCCCTTGGAGCGTTCCTCGCTCGCGACGCGCTTGCGCTCGGCCTCCATGCGGCGGTAGACAGACTCGGAGATCTCGGGCGTGAAGTCAACGCGCTTCATGCGCACGTCAACGATGCCGATGCCGACGTCGCGCACGCGTTCCTGAAGGAGCTGCGAGATTTCGACCATGGCCTTGTCACGCTCGGAGGACGTGATCTGGTTGACGGTGCGTTTGTTGACGACCACGTTGAGCACGTCGCGCAGAAGTGCGGAGACGCGGTTCGCGGCAGCGGGTTCGGAGCCCTGGAAGGAGACCCAGTAGAGGCGCGGATCCTCGATGCGCCACTTGACGAACGTATCGATCAGAAGGTTCTTCTTTTCGGACGTCTGGACGAGGTCGGCGCCGGCCGCATCAAGGTTGAGGATGCGCTTGTCGAGGTAGACGATGTTCTGCAGGGGCGGCGGGAGTTTCACATGAAGGCCGGGCTCGGAAATCACGGTCTTGAGTTCGCCGAGGGCGAAGACAAGAGCGTACTCGCGCTCGTTCACGGTGTAGACGCACATGCGGAGCAGGCCGGCCGCCACGAGGACGGCGATCAAAAGCGTGGAGAGTTTCTTCATGGCTGTCGTCCTTTAGCGGCGGTCGCGGAGCATGCGCTGATATTCGTCGCCGGGAGCGGCGGAAGAAGTCGTCGGCTGGGCGGAGCCCGTCGTCTCGACGGCGCTCTGGGCGGCCGTGACGCCGTGGTCGGCGAGCGCGGCGGCCTCCTTCTGGGCCTGAGTCATGACGTCGGACTTCGTGTTGTTGACGATCTTGTCGAGCGGCAGGTACAGCAGGTTGTTGCCGCCCTTGGCGTCGACGTAGACCTTGGTGACGTTCTTCATGACGTCGCGCACGGTGTCGACGTAGAGTCGGTCGCGCGTGACTTCAGGAGCCCTGGCGTACTGGGACTGCAGGGCGGAGAAGCGGTCGGCATCGCCTCGGGCGGTCTCGACGATGCGGGCCTGATAGCCGAGCGCCTCTTCCTTGAGGCGTGCGGCGGTACCTTCGGCCTTCGGGATGACGGCGTTGCGGTAGGCCTCGCCGAGGTTGATCGAGCGCTCGCGGTCCTGACCGGCCTTGACGGCGTCGTTGAAGGCGGCCTGAACCTGCTGGGGCGGCTGGGCGTTCTGGATGGCGACGCTCATGACCTCAATGCCGGAGGAGTAGCGATCGAGCATGTCCTGCATCGACTTCTTGACGGCCTCGGCGATCTCGGCCTTGCTTTCGAAGAGGACGCTGTCCATTGCCTTGCGGCCGACGACCTCGCGCATGGCGGACTCGGCGGCCTGCGTCACGGTGAGGTCGGGCTGGCGGATGCGAAAGACGTAGTCGCGCGCGCCGTCGCCCGGCTTGATGCGGTACTGGACGGTGAACTGCACGTCGACGATGTTCTCGTCGTCGGTGAGCATCAGGGCTTCGCGCAGACGGTCGGAGCGGCCGGCAAAGCCGATTTCGGTCGTGCGAACGCTCGAGACGTCGACGATCTGCACGTCCTGAATCGGCATCGGGAGATGCCAGCGGAAGCCGGCGGCGGTCGTCTCGGCATAGCGACCGAACGTGGTCACGATGCCGCTCTGGCCTTCGGGCACGATGTAGAAGCCCGTGGCGCCCCAGGCGAGAACCGCCAGGCCCACGATCACGGACATGCCGATGCCCGCCCCCTTGCGGCCCGCAGGCAGATTGGGACGCTTGCCGCCGAAGCCGCCGAGGCCTCCCATGCCGCCGAGGCCGCCGAAGATGCCGCGGGCTCCCGTCGGGCGGTCGGCGCGGTCGTCACGACGGTCGTCGTCGCCGTAGCGGCGGGCCTGAGGACGCTCGACACGCTCGTCGTCACGATCCTCGTCACGACCGTAGCGGTCATCACGCTCATCCACATCGTCGCGGGAGAAGTCGTCTCGGCTGCGAAGGTCGGGATGACGGCGGTCCTCCTTCCTGTCGCGGCCCGTTGCGCCGTGCAGAAGTTCGGAGAATTCCTTCCAGAGACGGTCGAGATCGTCCATCCCGTCGTTGTCATCGCGTCGATCGCCGCGGCGGCGGTCGTCGCGGCGGTTGTCGTCACGTCGGTCATCGTCCTCGTCGGGACGACGGGGCGGCTCTTCGTCGGCGGAACGATCGTCCCTGCGCGGCTCCTCGTCGGAGGAGCGGCCCCAGCGGGGGTCATTGAGCGGCATATGCGTTGCTCCAGTCAGCAATGTTTGTCTTTGAATGGCGTGTCGGCGGGTCTGCGCAGGACTCTGCTGAAGACTCCCGAACTGAATCTTTCATTTTAATGACTTTTGTTGCATGCCCGACTCGCGGGCAAGCTTCTTTACAACTACCGGCCTCGCACACAGCAATCCGAAAGCGCCTTTTCATCAGTAAGATAGGCGTTTCCAATCGGCAACCGGCAGGAACACCTCAAGCAGTCGCGC
>UMFN01000965.1_pt1 | contig 11530 bp, 9 predicted proteins | sample 1965021 | NCBI WGS metagenome assembly UMFN01 (sample SAMEA4836047, study PRJEB28245) | human gut metagenome | biome: gut microbiome; material: fecal sample | place: Denmark | collected 2008
GTGTAACGATGAGATGGACAACGGCCTGAAGACAGGCGACGAGGGGACCGTGACATTCACAGCGCAACTGCCTTCGGAGATGGAAACTCGTGCGTTTGCCGACGGACTGACGGCGAAACATCTGCAATATGCAGTGTATGAGGCTGGGCAATCAACACCTCTGAAGGTGTTCGGCGACGAGACAACTGTTGTGGGAGAAGCCGAAATGAACAATCTCAAGCAGACAGTCTCGTTGAAACTGACCACAGGCAAGACCTACGACGTGATTTTCTGGGCCGCAGACAACTCCGCAAAGAAGCCTTACACATTCGACCCGTTGACTCAGACAGTCAAAATAAAGTATACAAATGTGTATTCCAACAATGACATCTGCGACGCTTTCTTCAAGAAAGAAACAATCACCGTAAGCGGCAACCAAAATGTTGACGTCAAACTTACGCGTCCGTTCGCGCAGGTGAACATCGGAACCGACGACTTTGACGCTGCGACCATAGCTGGTCTCAATCTTACTCAGACACAAGTCAAAGCAACGGCTGGCGACATCTTGAACTTGGCAACAGGCAAGATGGAAGGCACTGAGGCAACACGCACATTCAAAATGAAAGCTATACCTACAGCAGATGACGGTGCATTCCCTGTTGCCGGCTATAAATATCTATTGATGGCATATATTCCCATCAGCGACACCAAGGAAACCGTTGATATGACATTCGGTTACAACGGCAAGTCCTCATTCCGCTCTTTCACAAATGTCCCATTGCAACGCAACTACCGTACAAACATCTACGGCTCGCTGCTCACAAATTCTGTTGACTTCAATGTGGTCATCGAACCGGCATTCAGCGGCGAGTTCGCACACGAAGTGGTAAGTGCGTCTACATTTGCTGCTTTGAAAGCTGCCGTTGCCAACGGCCAGAGTGTTGACGCCGAAAAAACGCTTGTCCTTTCAGGCGGACAAAGCGAGACGCTCAATCTCGGAGACCTCTCAATCAGCAACAAAAATGACATTTGGAGCGACTCCGATTGGTCACTGCTTTCTGTAAGAGAAAACAGCTCGCTGACAATTACCAGTGGTGCATACATCGCCAAAGCCAACGACTGCTACGCTGTCGATGTTCAGGACGGAGGACATCTTGTTATCGAGGGCGGACACTTTAACGGCAACGTCCACGCAGTCTATGTACTTGAAGGTGTTGCGGAAATAAAAGGCGGAACATTCGAGGTGCAGCAGAAATATCCTGACGCAGAGAAAGCCGATGAGTTCGTGCTCAACTGCTATGACGCGAACCGCAAAAACGGAACAGCAAAAATCATCGTTACCGGCGGCACATTTATTGGATTCAACCCTGGCGACTGCAAGGCTGAGGGCAACGGCACCAACTTCGTAGCCCCTGGCTATGCTTCAATCCCCAACGGCACAGCTGCCGACGGCCGCACCATCTGGAAAGTTGTGCCGGCTGTGGAGGCTACAACAGAAGCGGAACTTGAAAACGGCAATGCATCCTTCGCCATTAATACAAGTTTCACTATCGGTTGTGCTTATTTAAGCAATTCAAGAACTAAAAACATTTCTTTCACAAACTCTTCCGTTATCAATGCCGACAATTCTATCACTCAGACGTTCCTTATAGGTAAAAATTCAAATGTAACAATTTCTGGAAGAGGCAAGATAGTAGGACCGACACGTGCATCTTCCAACACTGCCACTATTTGGTTGGCAAATGGCGGCACAGTCAATATCAACGGCAATATGACGATCGAGGCTGGAAGTGGAAGTTCTATCAACAACTGCATCCGCATTGTTAAAGGCACAGCAAACATCTATGATGGATACTTCCACGCAGGTTTGGATAAAAATGGCGGAGCTAACGCATGTATTCTGCTAACAGCCGGCACTGCATCTTCCACAAGTCCAGCAAATTTGAATATCTATGGTGGCGTTTTCGAGACAGACGGCGACTTTCCTGTTATAAACATTCAAAACGGGGCATCCGCGAACAAATACAATCATGTGTTGATATATGGTGGCACATTCGTTGGATTTGACCCATCTATAGGCGATTCTGGCGCACACGTACCAACATTCGTTGCCCCTGGCTACAAATCGGTAGAGACCACCTACAATGGCAAGCAGGCTTGGAAGGTTGTTAAAGAATAACGAACAGCAAGCATCTACAGCTTCATAATATGGTCGGCGTCGTGTCTGCACAGGCACGGCGCCGATTTCGTTTCATGTCACCGTCATGCCTCGCGGCGCTCGTCGGCGCGGCTCTTGCTCGTTGTGACGAGAAACACGCCCACAAAAATCATCGCCACGGCAAGCCCCTTCATCACATTGAACGAGTCGAGCCCGAGACAAACCGTCACGACACACGCCACTACGGGCTGCACGTAGTTGTACATTCCAGCCACCGTGGGACGCAGATTCTTCTGCCCGACAATGATAAACATATAGCTCACAAACGTGGCAAACACCACGATAAACGCCACGGCAAGCACATCGTCCCATCCAAGCGCAAGCCAGTCGGTTGCCACAAGACTCGAATATGAGAACGGAAGCGTGCAGAGAAAAGCATAGGTAAACATCCACTTCATCACCGTCACAAGCGAATAGCGGCATATAAAATTCTTGAACAGGACAAGATAGGTGGCATAACTCAGTTGGGCGAAAAGCACAAGCAGGTCGCCAAGTATGGGATGCGCGCCGGCTGCCGTGGCAGTGGCTCCACTGCCCAGAATGAGCATCAACGCGCCCCCAGCCCCGAAAGCTATGCCTGCCACCTTTTTCCCCGTGACCGGCTCACGAAGGAATACGGCGGCAAGAAGCATTGCCCACAAAGGCATACTCGTGGTGATTATCGACGCGTCGGCAGGCGACGACAGTTTGACCCCAAAGATGAAACTGCCCTGATTGAACACGATGGCAAGAAGCGACGCGGCAAACAGACGCAACATGTCGCGCGGCGGCACGTGCTCCGGTTTTTGAAACAGCGACACTGCCCAGAACAGCACCATCGCGCCGAAAATGCGCAAATCGGTGAGCACAAACGGCGTGACCACACCGCCAGCCATAACAACCTTGGCAAGGGGCGACATCAAGCCCCAACTCGTATTCGCCAGCAGCATCGCGCCGTGGCCTTTCCAACTGAATTTTTCCATAATCGGGTACAAAATTAGACATAAATCTATTATTTATACCTACCTTTGCACCAAAATTCAAAAGATGACAGACAAGAGTTATTCTCTCACCATAACAAAAGAACAACTGGCAGAATTGCCCCGAGTGGAGTTTCCCGGTGTAATCAAGGTGGTAAACACCGCCGCCGAGGCACGCAAAGCGGTGTCGATACTGAAAAAATATCCTATCCTCGGCTTCGACACCGAATCAAAGCCCACATTCAGAAAAGGAGTGCCTATCCACGTCTCGCTGATTCAGATTTCAGCCGACGATGTGTGCTTCCTGTTCCGCGTGCGCAAGATTGACGACCTCGAGCCTCTGCACGAAATCATGGACAACCCCGACATTCCAAAAATCGGACTGTCGCTCCACGACGACTTCTCGATGCTCGCCCACAACTACGACTTCCACCCCCAGGGATTCATCGACCTGCAGAAACTTGTGCCCGACTACAATTTCGGCTGCTCAAGCCTGCAGAAAATCTACGCAATCCTGTTTGACATGAAAATCTCAAAGTCGCAACAGCTGTCGAACTGGGACGCCGAGACGCTCACCGAGGCACAGACATCCTACGCCGCCATCGACGCATGGGCGTGCATACGCATCTACCGACGGCTGCTCAGCGATGCGTTTGTGCCGGAAGAGTCAAAATATAAAGTCATAAAATCAACCGACAATGAAAACTAAAAAATCCACATGGCTGCCGCTGCTGCTGCTTGTTTATCTGATGGTGATGGCCTACGTAGGCCGCGGACAGGTGGCTGCAGGCAAGTATCTGCAATATTTCGGAGTGATGGGCGTGTCGCTGCTCGTAATCGTGCTGCTGCATTTCACGCTCAAACACAAAGAGCGCCTCAAAAAGCTGCGCGAGAACGATGAAGAATTGCCGCAACGGAGCCGAAAAGAAGGCAACGAAGAAAAATGACCCGTTTATTTTTGGTCATTACCTTTTATATCATTAAATTTGTTCACTTTAGAAAAATCTTATAAAACCTAAAAATATTATGGACAACGAACTCCTAAAACAAGTTACGGAAAAAGCCGAGAAATGGCTTTCTCCTGAATACGACGAAGAAACACGCGCTGCCGTAAAGGCTATGCTCGACAGCGAAGACAAGACAGAACTCATCGAGTCGTTCTATAAAGACCTCGAATTCGGCACTGGTGGCTTGCGCGGAATCATGGGCGCCGGCTCAAACCGTATGAACATATACACCGTTGGCGCCGCCACCCAAGGCTTGTCAAACTATCTGAAAGTGGCGTTCAAGGACCTTCCGGAAATCAAGGTTGTGGTGGGTCACGACGTGCGCAACAACAGCCGCAAATTCGCCGAAATCGTTGCCGACATCTTCTCAGCCAACGGCATCAAGGTGTATCTCTTCGACTCTTGCCGCCCTACTCCGGAAATGTCGTTTGCAATCCGCCATTTCGGATGCCAGAGCGGTGTGATCATCACTGCATCTCACAACCCGAAAGAATACAACGGCTACAAAGCCTATTGGGACGACGGCGCGCAGATGATCGCCCCTCACGACGTGAACACAATCAAATATGTCAACGAGGTGACCGACGTTGCCGACATCAAATTCAAAGGCGACCCGTCGAAGATTGAAATCATCGGAGAGGAAGTTGACAAGATTTTCCTTGAAAAAGTAAAAAGCCTGTCGCTCAGCCCAGAGGCAATCAAGAGACATCACGACATGAAGATTGTCTACACGCCAATCCACGGAACCGGCTTGAAACTGATTCCCCGCTCTCTCGCAAACTACGGCTTCACAAACATCATCGGCGTGCCTGAGCAGGAAGTGCTCAGCGGCGACTTCCCTACCGTCGCTTCGCCAAACCCAGAAGAGCCGTCGGCTATGGCAATGGCCATCGAGAAAGCAAAGGAAACCGGCGCAGAGGTAGTGATGGCTTCCGACCCCGACGCTGACCGCATCGGCCTCGTGATCCGCGACAACAACGGCGAGTATGTGCTCATCAACGGAAACCAGATTGTGATGATTTTCCTCAACTATCTGATGACCCGCAACACGGAGCTAGGCACACTCACCGGCAATGAATACATCGTGAAGACAATCGTGACAACCGAGACAATCCGCACAATCGCCGAAGCTCAGCACATAAAGATGTATGACTGCTTCACCGGCTTCAAATGGATTGCCAACGTGATGCGCGAAAACGAAGGCAAAGCCCGCTATCTGGGTGGCGGCGAGGAAAGCTACGGCTTCCTGGCCGAGGATTTCGTCCGCGACAAAGACTCAGTGTCGGCAATCTCGCTCATGGCTGAAATCGCAGCTTGGGCAAAAGACAAGGGCTTGAACATGACCGACATGCTGATCGACATCTATATGAAGTACGGCTTCTCGCGCGAGAAAGGCATCTCTTTGGTGCGCAAAGGCAAATCGGGCGCAGAGGAAATCATCGCCTTGATGAAACAATTCCGCGAGAACCCACCGAAGGAAATCGCCGGATCGCCAGTGGTGACCGTAAAAGACTTCCAGTCGCTCGTAGAGACAAACGTGGCGACAGGCGAGACAAAGAAACTCGACATGCCGGCTACGTCAAACGTGCTCCAATACTACACAGCCGACCGCACGAAAGTGTCTGTCCGCCCGTCGGGAACAGAGCCTAAGATCAAATTCTACATCGAGGTTCACGACACTCTCGCTTCCGCCGATGAATATAAAGCAACAGAGGCACGCGCAGACGAGAAAATCGACCGCATAGCGAAAGAATTCGGCATCACTAAGTAAAAATAGTCTGATATTTATCATAAATAATGGGTTGCGCATGTGTGCAACCCATTATTTTTTTGCCTGTTATATAATAATTCGCCACACTGATGCGTTACTGATATGTATGAACTTTAAACAATATTGCCTATGCAGAAAAACTCTACTCATTTGATTACAAAAGAATGCAACGGAACACAACAATCTTCCGTCAAACCAAGAAAATCAACAATCGAGTTTTTGAAGCAGTTTGCAAGAGCCTACACCTATCAGCAGCAAATGCCATACCAGTTAGGCGGATTCATTGCCAATTAAAACTGCCAATTCAGAAACCTGGCACAACGCTTCCTCCACATGGAGGAAGCGTTTTCCATTAAAAATCACACTTTTCCGTCCAACCGCCGCATTTTCAAGTTAAAAACAGTTTACAATCGTGTATTTTAATTAAAAACTAAAAAATTAATAAATTTAAGAGTCGGATTTAAGATATGTTTCATATATTTGCAATATCAAAAAAAGTGTAAAAACGATGAAGAAAAGTACGATTTGGATATTGACCATCATAATGGCGCTGACATTTGTCGGCCTGTTGTATATGCAGTTCGTATATATGGAGGAGATGGTGAAGATGCGCGAACAGCACTTCTCGGAAGGCGTGAAGCGCAGCCTCTACTCTTTGTCGACAGCTTTGGAGAAAAACGAGACAAAAAACTATCTCGAGGAAGAGCTGCTGATGTTGGAGCCAGGGATATTTGACTCAAACTCATTCCTGAAGACAGACAACTTCATGAACACATCCCTCTCGCAAGAGTCCGACCTTCCGGCAACAAACCGGCGCACTCCCGTAGAGCAGGACAAGCTGCGCAAATTTCAGGAAAACCTGCGCAAGCAATTCCTTTATCAGAAAGGTCTGCTCAACGAAGTGATACTCACCATACTCAACCAGTCGAGCAACCGCCCCATCACAGAGCGCGCCGACTCAGCTATGGTCAACAACTACCTTCGCACCGAGCTCGGCAACAACGGCATTCCACTCGCATGGGAATATGCCATAGCCGACCGCAAAGGTCACATTGTCTACAAGACTAACGGCTACGACGAAACGGTAGACAAAGAAGACGTATTCATACAGACGCTGTTTCCCAACGACACCGAGTCGCGGCGCAACTATCTATACGTCTACTTCCCCGAGCGCGACAAATACATATTCTCATCCGTACGGTTCATGATTCCGTCGTTCGGATTCACATTCGTGCTGCTTGTAGTGTTCCTGTGCACCATCGTAATCGCATTCCGCCAAAAGAAACTGTCGGAAATGAAAAACGACTTCATCAACAACATGACCCACGAATTCAAGACTCCGATATCAACCATCTCGCTCGCAGCGCAGATGCTCAACGACGACACCATGCGCAAAAGTCCGACGATGATGCAGCACATATCAACCGTAATCAACGACGAGACAAAGCGGCTGCGCTTCCAAGTAGAGAAGGTGCTCCAGATGTCGATGTTCGACCGTCAGAAAGCCACCCTCAAACTGCAGGAAGTGAACGCCAACCAATTGATACAAAACATCGTAAACACCTTCAAGCTCAAAGTTGAGAAATACGGCGGACGCATCGACGCCCGACTCGACGCCGAGATTGCCGACGTGAAAGTCGACGAGATGCACTTCACCAACGTGATTTTCAACCTGCTCGACAACGCTGTCAAATACCGACGCGACGACTGCCCGCTGCAGCTCACCGTGGCGACACGCAGCCTTCCGGGCGACAAAATCGAAATCTCGATAGCCGACAACGGCATCGGAATAAAACGCGACGACTTGAAAAAGGTGTTCGAAAAGTTCTACCGCGTGTCGACCGGCAACCGCCACGACGTGAAAGGATTCGGCCTCGGACTGGCATACGTGCACAAGATGGTGACCGAGCTGAAAGGCGAAATCCGCGTGGAGAGCGAATTCAACAAGGGATCGAAATTTATAATTACATTACCATTAATAAATGAATAATCATGGAAGAAAGATTGCGTATTTTGTTATGTGAAGATGACGAAAACCTCGGCATGCTGCTGAGAGAGTATCTTCAAGCGAAAGGCTACAACGCCGATTTGTTTCCCGACGGTGAAGCCGGCTACAAGGCTTTCTTGAAGGGTAAGTATGACTTGTGCGTGTTCGACGTGATGATGCCTAAGAAAGACGGCTTCACGCTCGCCCAGGAAGTAAGAACCGTAAACAGCGAAGTGCCTATCATTTTCCTTACGGCAAAATCACTGAAGGAGGACATCCTCGAAGGCTTCAAAATCGGTGCCGACGACTATATCACAAAGCCGTTCAGCATGGAAGAGCTCGTGTTTAGAATCGAGGCTATCCTGCGCCGCGTGAAAGGCAAGAAAGGCAAGGAAATCACGATGTACAAAATCGGCAAGTTCACTTTCGACACTCAGAAACAAGTGTTGATGATCGAGGATAAAATCACAAAACTCACAACCAAGGAATCGGAACTGCTGAGCCTGCTCTGCGCTCACGTAAACGAAATCCTCGAGCGCAACTTCGCCCTGAAGACAATCTGGATTGACGACAACTACTTCAACGCCCGCAGCATGGACGTATACATCACCAAACTGCGCAAGCACCTGAAGGACGATCCTTCAATCGAAATCATCAACATCCACGGAAAGGGCTACAAACTCATTGCTCCCGACGTGGAAGCAAAGGCGAAATAAGACAACGCCAACTTAAACCCCAACACAGGGCGGAGAGCTGCAAAAGCAGCTGACTCCGCCCTGTTTGCGTATGCGCCGACAGAGAAACTTCCACATCGCGACAAAGCGGCATATAAGCTGGGAAACGGCGCGGCGTGCGTGACGGCAGCACACACCTGTTTGGCGCGGAATCGCGCAGGGCGCATCCAGACTGTCGGAGCGCATGCCTGCCAACGTAGCCGATGCGCGAGCACAGCAGAGCGCGCCGGGACTCGACATGCCCCAGCAGCCTGCGTGCCGGAGGTACGCCACTACGGATGAGTCGGCGCACATGCCTATGCCGAGCATATAAAAGATGAGAGACCCACCAAATGGTGAGCCTCTCTTAGTGGCGGGAGCAGGATTCGAACCTACGACCTTTGGGTTATGAGCCCAACGAGCTACCTCTGCTCCATCCCGCGATGTTTCGTTTACGTGTGCAAAGGTAGTAACTTTTTCATCCACTTCCAAATTTTCAGGCATCTTTTTTCACGCATTCTTCTCTCATTTACCATAATCACTTATTCTACACTATATTACGCACTGAAGTTTTTTCATCGTCGTTTTCGCCATGCTCCACACACACGGCTGAAAAGCCGGACACGACAGCAATTCACCCCACACTTTTTCTGTTCCAAAACTTGCTGCTGAACAAAAGACGAATGCCCGTCAGCACCAATGCCGACGACAGCCCAGTATAAAAAGGAGCGATAAACCACAGCGGCATCAACTCATAACGCCTTATCGACACACCCAACGTTATCATAAACGCCATAATAATCCAACCACGAGCGTCGAAAAAGCCCATCAGACAATTGGAGTCGCCTTTTTGCGAAATCCTACGCTTGTGCTTATGAAACATCCTGCTGAAAACCATATAGTGGAACGCCGCGAACACCGCAACCGCCCCCAGCAACATCAGCACAAACCCGCCCGACACCTGCGCCCAGCAGTCTATCCCGATACGCAGGATGTTGACGCCGGCAACTGTCCACACAATTCCGGCCACAACCATCAACGTTTTCCTGCTAACACCAAATCTCATTATCGTGCAATTATATCATGCCACCCCGCGCCAAGCCACAACAAACACGGCAACGCAAGAATCAGCCAATACAAATATACCAATTTTGTCCAACTCGCCGGACGTTATTTGTGAAAAATCGCAATATCGCGCAATCATCGCCCCGGGGAAGTCGCGTTTGCACAGTTTTTTAGCACAACATTCCGTAACATTCAGAAAAATACCGTATTTTTGTGACAAAATATTTTTAAGAAAATGGCAATAGAGCTAAAACAACTTACAAAACGCAGCGAGAACTATTCGCAATGGTACAACGACCTGGTCGTTAAAGCAGACCTCGCCGAGCAGTCGGCAGTCAGAGGATGCATGGTTATCAAACCCTATGGCTATGCCATCTGGGAAAAAATGCAACGCACTCTCGACGATATGTTCAAAGAAACCGGACACGTCAACGCATATTTCCCTCTTCTAATCCCGAAATCATTCCTCAGCCGCGAGGCAGAACATGTGGAGGGATTCGCAAAGGAATGCGCCGTAGTGACACACTACCGTCTTAAAAACGCAGAAGACGGCAGCGGTGTGGTTGTCGACCCCGCAGCCAAACTCGAGGAAGAACTCATCATCCGACCAACCTCGGAAACCATCATTTGGAACACTTATAAAAACTGGATACACTCATATCGCGACCTCCCTATCCTTTGCAACCAATGGGCAAACGTGTTCCGCTGGGAAATGCGCACACGCATGTTCCTGCGCACCGCCGAATTCCTATGGCAGGAAGGACACACCGCACACGCCACTAAGGAAGAGGCCCTCGTGGAGGCTAAGAAGATGCTCGGCGTATATGCCGACTTCGCTGAAAAATATATGGCCGTGCCTGTGATCAAAGGCGTGAAGACAGCACATGAGCGTTTCGCCGGAGCTCTCGAGACATTTACCATCGAGGCAATGATGCAGGACGGAAAAGCACTGCAATCGGGCACGTCGCACTTCCTCGGACAGAACTTTGCAAAGGCTTTCGATGTGAAGTTCATCAACAAGGAAAACAAACTCGACTACGTTTGGGCAACGTCATGGGGCGTATCGACACGACTCATGGGCGCTCTGATCATGACCCACTCCGACGACAACGGCCTTGTATTGCCACCACATCTGGCTCCTATACAAGTGGTGATTGTACCTATTTATAGAAAGCAGGAACAACTCGCCATGGTCTCTGAAAAAGTGGCAGGCATCGTGGAAGGCTTGAAGGCAAAAGGCATCAGCGTGAAATACGACGACGCCGACAACAAACGCCCGGGATTCAAATTCGCCGACTACGAGCTGAAGGGTGTGCCTGTGCGCCTCGTCATCGGACCGAAGGACTTGGAGGAAAACACGGCAGAAGTCATGCGCCGCGACACACTCGGGAAAGAGACCGTTTCGCTCGACGGAATCGTTGACTACGTTGCAAACCTTCTTGAAGATATCCAAAACAACATCTACACCAAGGCTCGCAACTTCCGCGACTCCCACATCTTCGAGGCGAACTCTTACGACGAGTTCAAAGAGCTTATCGAAAAGGGAGGCTTCGTTCTCGCACACTGGGACGGTACCACCGAGACAGAAGAGCGCGTAAAAGAAGAGACAAAAGCCACAATCCGATGCATTCCTTTGGACGGCGACACAACACCCGGCACCTGCATTTTCACAGGCAAGCCTTCTGAGCGCCGAGTAATCTTCGCAAGAAACTACTAATCGCAGAAAAATTTCAAAGCGGAGGAGCAAATTTATAACAGTTTGTTCCTCCGCTTTTTATCCCTCAAAACACCCGTCAACAAAAGGATTCCGGTGATTTTTTCTAATTTTTTT
>UMFN01024595.1_pt1 | contig 11528 bp, 10 predicted proteins | sample 1965021 | NCBI WGS metagenome assembly UMFN01 (sample SAMEA4836047, study PRJEB28245) | human gut metagenome | biome: gut microbiome; material: fecal sample | place: Denmark | collected 2008
GAGAGGGTCTATAAATACTACTACTTTATAATACGAGAGAGGAAAAATTATGAATTGTCCAAAATGTGGGAGTGAGAACGTAACTATTGAAATGATTCAGAGTAGGTCTGTCAAAAGAGGAAAGAAAATATAAAACAACAAGGAGTAACTAATTATGGAAAAAAATTCTAATAAGATTGGTAACGTAATACGTATCATCGATAACAGGACTATAATTGTAAATGTTGGAAGACCTGTACTGGATGTTGGTGAAGAAATAAAGGTGTATGAATCTCTTGATACTTTAAGAGACTTAGACGGAACAGAACTTTGTGTGTTTGAGTACACAAAAGCCACATTAAAAGTAACTGAAGTTGAAGACTTGTATTCCATATGCAAATATCAAAAAACACAAGTTGAGAGAACTGCACTTGCAATATCCCCACTTCTTACAATGACTTCTTCACATTATGTCCCTTTAAACGTCAACGAAGAGGAAATTGAACCCTTATCTCCGATAGATCCCATAATCCATGTTGGCGATCCTATTAAAAGAGCATAATTTTCTTGACAATAAATAATAATAATGATAAGATTTCCTCATAACAGAAATGGTTACCGCCTAAGGTGACTGGAGATTCCCCCTTATCATTATTATGATAAGGGGGTTTTAACTTTAATGGATAATTCATCTTTTGATAAGCCGTTTAAAACTTACGATGAGCAAATTGAAATATTGAAATCAAGAAACGTAGAAATAGATGACTATGATTTTGCGCGGCAGGTATTAGGAAGCTTATCATATTACACCATCATAAACGGATATAAAAACACGTTTTTATCTGTTGTTGGCACTGATAATTTTGTTGAAGGGACTAACTTCAACCGACTGTATGCCTTGCATACTATCGACACAGATCTTAATAATGTAATTTTAAAAAACATATTATTTGTTGAACGTTACCTAAAAACAAGACTTTCCTATCTCGTTGCCGAAAAATACGGTGTATACACTGATACTAATGATTTAAATAATATAAATCCAAATGATTATCTTTATAGAAATAATTACAGTAGCACTGGAACTGGACGTAATAATATATTAAAGACAATAAAAGAATCACTATCTTCAAATAGAATTAATGAAAGTGTTGCTCATTATGCTAATAGCAAAAATCATATTCCTCCTTGGATCCTTGTTACAAACATACCGTTCGGGCTTACTATTAAGTGGTACAATATTTTGAAATCAGATGATAAAGATCGAATCTGTTCTGAATTTATACCAACCGATGCTTTAAGTATACCAGATAAAAAAGAATTTATTTCCGTTGCTTTTTCCTTATTAAGAGAATACCGTAATAAAATTGCTCATTCAAATAGAACTTTTAATGTATCGGGTCTTCCTGTTCTTCCTAAAAGACAACTTCTTGAATTGTCTTTTAATGAATTATCAAGTACTGAATACAATAAGAATTTCGGGAAAAGTGACTTATTTGGCGTTATACTTGCCTGCTTTATCTTAATTGATAATCGTTACATTTTAACTCATTTTTTAAGGGATCTTATTTATATCTTGGATCCATACGAAGATATTCGTATGAACAAAAAAAGTATTCTTGAAATTTTTGGATTGCCAGAAGACTTATTTGAAAGACTAGAACGATTATATACTAAAAAATTTACATATGTGTTTCCCACCGCAGAAACAAATTTAGATTGACATTAAAAAAGAAAACCGCTCCTGCGCCAACAGGAACGGTTCAAGTAACATTCCGAAGAATGATACCCCAATTCAAAGAATATTGTATCATCTTCGGTCAGCTATCGCAATCAGAACGTTTGTTTCTTGATAGCTGTTATTTTTATACTCATTTTCCTGCTCTGTCAGGAATAGAATGAATCAACCGAGGTGATGTCATGAAAACTAAATATTGTTATGGTTATGTTAGGGTATCCACATCCGGCCAAGAAGAGCTCTCTCCTGATTCGCAGGCAAAACTGTTGAAAGACTTTGCTAAAAAGAACGATATGATTGTCCTGCAAATCTTTTATGAGCTCGGTATTTCCGGTCGGAAAGCTGACAAGCGTCCGGAGTTTCAAAAGATGATCGCTCTTGCGAAATCAGACAAACATCCTGTAGATTGTATCATCGTGTGGAAATTCAGTCGATTTGCAAGAAATCAGGAAGAGTCTATTGTTTATAAATCTCTTTTAAAGAAGAAGCACAACGTAGAAGTCTTGAGCGTTTCCGAGCCGCTTGTAGACGGTCCGTTCGGCTCTTTGATCGAGCGCATCATTGAATGGATGGACGAGTACTATTCTGTCCGTCTTTCCGGCGAAGTGACACGAGGGATGACAGAAAAGGCAAAACGCGGCGGCTATCAGGCGCGTCCTCCGCTTGGATATAAAATCCAAGAGCGCGGAAAACCTCCCGTTATTGTACCGGAAGAAGCTGAAATAATTAAAATCATATTTGATAAATATGTAAATGAACATACCGGAATATTCGACATAGCACGCTATCTAAATTTGTGTGGGTTTAAAACATCTCACAACAAACCGTTTGAACGCAGATCTATTGAATACATCTTACAGAACCCAACTTACTGCGGTATGATCCGGTGGAACCGTACCGTAAGCGAAACAAACGAAATCCGGCCGGAATCAGAATGGATTGTCTCTGATGGTCAGCAACCTGCTATTATATCTAAAGAATTATTTGACAAAGCGCAGATCCGTTACAAAAGCGAATACAAACCATCCGGCACCAGACCATCCTCTACATACAAACATTGGCTATCAGGTCTTATGAAGTGCCCTGTATGCGGAAGAACCATGATTGCCAAAACAGTAAATAACCAAAAATCATACTGCTATTTTACATGCTATGGGTACTCAAAAGGAAAATGCCTTGCAAAAACATCTGTAAGCTCGTTAAGGTTAGAACCGGCGGTACTTGCATCCATAAAAGAAGTTCTGGACACTGGCAACATCATCTACAGGCACGTTGAACCGGTGCAGGAAACTTCTGTGGATCTAAACGTCATTATTACGGAGCAGTTAAGAAAGAATGCGGAAAAATTTGACCGCATCAGAGAAGCGTACCGTAATGGAGTAGATACACTTGACGAATATAAAGAAAATAAGCGCATGGTTCAGGAAGAAAAAGAGATGCTGGAAAAGCAGCTTGCAGACATAAAACCAGCAGAACCTACTATTGATACTTCTAAAATCGCTATGTTGGAAAAAGTAAGAAATGTATATGAAATCATAGAATCTGACTCTGTGGATCCTGTAACCAAAAATGAAATCCTAAAGAGCGTGATAGAAAAGATTATATATGATCGCTCAAAAGATGAGCTGAAAGTTTATTACTACTATGCGCCGGAATCCCAGTAAAATCAAGGGTTTTCGCAGTTTTGTAGGTTATAACAAAAAGGTCATCCAATTCGGACAGCTCACCATTTTCCCGTCACAATACTGTGTCAATATCGGCTGCCGCACGTTCGGTCTTGAAAGATAATTTGCAAACAATTCATCTACGATCACGGAAATGCTTTCATATACATTTCTTTCCGGTATCCACTTATGATCGAATGCTGTAGATGAAGTGATCGTAAAATCATACCCTTTGTTTCTATACCATTCGGTATAAACGCGATTGAGCGTAAAAGACATAATCGCAAGAACGTTTGCCCGAATCGTATTTGCGGGCCAGGTGGCATAAATTTCGCTGGACGCCACATTTTTGATATAATCTTTATACTTCACATAATAGTTTTTTGCAGTCGAATCTCTCGGAGAACCGTCATGAACAACAATGTATTCAGGAACAACAACACGGCTTAAAACGATCTCTCCGCTTTCATTTACAGGCTTGATCTCATCTTCCGCTATTTTAGGAGGATATTCTGCATATAAAGTATGAGCAGGGATGACGAAAATTTCTTCCTCTTCCCTGCCCGTATCTGTCGGTCTCATCCTGATATTTTGAATTGCTTTTGTATTTGCCAGAATTTCTGTTCCCGCAATGCTCACAGGCTCAAACCCCGGAGCGCTTACATTCAATGTATATTCCGAATAAGGCTGCCGTTCGTTTTCAGGGTCCAGACTCCACTCTTCCGGCGGCGCATCCAGCTCAATCATATCCGTCTGCCCCGAGGAATCAGTCACCAACTGTTCTAATGTATTTTCCGGAACACCGGTATACGAAATCGAAATGCGAGCTTCCGAAATCGGATATGAATTCACCGATGAAGTTACATTCACCTGTAATGATCCTTTATCTGCCGCCTCCTGCTGCATTTTCACATTCTGCATCCCGACTCCTTGCATTGCAGCTTTATACCTCTTATTGTTTTCTGTTTCCCGCATACGTTCTCCTTCATCAGATTTATTCTCTCTAAATATATATGCGGAAGCTTTCGTTTAGAACAACTTTCGTATTCGGAGTCTCTGCAAGAGCATATGATAATCAAAACAACTTCATGATATCGTTATACATCACAACGGCCATCAGTACCATAAGCAATGCGAATCCCGCAAAATGTACCATTCCTTCTTTTTCCGGCGGAACACGTTTTTTACGGATCGCTTCTATTATAAGAAAAACAAGTCGTCCTCCGTCCAATGCAGGGAGCGGAAGCAGATTTAAAATTCCGAGATTTGTTGTCAGCAGAACACCGAAGTTCATCATACTGAGCATCACAACGCCGAACCCTGCCGGAGCTGCTTCCTGATACATGTCGTCTACGGCATTTACAATTCCTACCGGACCTGAAAGATCTTTAAGTCCTGCCTGACCTGTCACAAGCATGCGCAAACTGTCTACTGTATAATTCATCCAGTACTTTACTTTGTAAATACTGTATTCAACAGATTTGAAAATCCCCGGTTTTACTATATCTCCGCTTGTCACCCCAAGCAGCGGTGCGGCATCGCCTTCCAACTGTCGAGGCTCCAGTTTTGCCGTATATTTCTTGCCGTCACGTTCATACTCTACTTTGAAAGGCGCTTCATCGGCATGTGTCATTGTATACAGACTGACATCATCCCATATATGCACGTTCCGCCCGTTGATCTCTGTGATAACGTCTCCGGCTTGAAGTCCCTCTTCCTGCGCGGAATAGCCGTCCAGCACTCCTGTTATTTCCGGACTTCTGTAACCGGTTATCATAATCAATATAAAACAGAAAACACACGCAAGAATGAGATTGAAGATCGGTCCCGCCGCAACAACTGACATTCTCGCCCACACGGATTTACTGTTGAAACTTCCTTCCGACAGATCGTCGGCATCATCTTCGCCCATCATACACGCGCCGCCGAAAGGAAGCAGTTTCAGAGAAAATTTTGTCTCTCCGATCTGTTTTCCTAATAACGTAGGTCCAAGTCCTAAAGAAAATTCATCTACCCGAATTCCGTTTTTCTTTGCAAGAAGAAAATGTCCCAATTCATGAAAGATGATAATAAAACTAAATAATAAAACTGCAATAATGATTCCCATTCGCTACCACCTGTTTTTTATAAATTCATATGTTTCCCGCTCAGTCTTTAGTATCTCTTCCACTGTCGGATCTGCAATATTTTTATGATTTTCCATACACGCCGAAATAATCTCCGGAATCTCAAGATATGCGATCTGTCTTCCGAGAAACATTGCAACAGCACGCTCGTTTGCCGCATTAAACACAGTCGGAAGAGAACCGCCTTTTCTCCCGGCTTCATACGCAAGCTTCAGTCCGTAAAACGTCTCCATATCCGGCTTCTCAAAAGTAATCTGCGAAAGTGTGGAAAAATCAAGACGATCTCCCGGAAGATACCTTCTCTCCGGATAATAAAGCGCATATTGGATCGGCAGTTTCATGTCCGGTGTTCCAAGTTGAGCGATCACCGCACCGTCCTCATATTCTACCATAGAATGAATAATGCTTTGAGGCTGTACGACAACTTGGATCTGATCGACCGAAACGTCAAAAAGCCATTTGGCTTCTATCACTTCAAGACCTTTATTCACCATTGTAGAAGAATCGATCGTAATCTTCTGTCCCATCTCCCAGTTTGGATGTTTCAAAGCATCTTCAACTTGTATACCGGTAAGTTCTTCTCTTTTTTTCCCGCGGAACGGTCCGCCCGAAGCAGTCAATAATATTTTATGGAGAGCTTTGCGCTGTCCCCCCTGAAGCGACTGAAAAATCGCGCTGTGTTCACTGTCTACAGGAAGGATCGACACTTTATATTGTTCCGCCAGCGGCATGATAATATGCCCTGCCGTCACAAGTGTTTCTTTATTTGCCAGCGCAATATCCTTTCCGGCTTTGATCGCCTCGATCGTCGGCAGGATTCCGATCATACCTACAATCGCAGTTACAACAATCTGTGAATCTTTCCAAGATGCAGCGGCAAGCAATCCGTCCATCCCGGATAAGATCTCCACATCCAGATCCGCAGTCTTTATTTTCAGCTCTGCGGCTTTTTCCTCATTCCACACTGCGGCAATCGACGGTTTGAATTCCCGGATCTGTTTTTCCAGAAGTTCAATGTTATTTCCCGCAGCAAGCGCCGTGATTTTTATATCTTTGTTTGTTCTTACAATTTCAAGCGTCTGGGTTCCGATCGAGCCGGTAGACCCTAAGACAGCGATTCTTTTCATATCTTTGTACCTCACTTCTGCATCTGTCCTGTAACATATCGCCCGTAAACTTATCTTCCGGCTTCATAATGCCCTTATGTCTTACAATAAAACCGCAAGATAATATATGATCGGAGCAGTAAAAATGACACTGTCAAAACGATCCAGAATTCCTCCATGACCCGGAATCAGTTTCCCGTAATCTTTAATATTATGATAACGTTTGATCGCCGATGCCGCCAGATCGCCGATCTGGGAAATTGCGCCGCCGACTGCACCGATCACTGCATAAGAAACGATACTCGCCCCTGCATTTCCCCAGTGGTTCACAGCTAATGCATAAAGCACACCAATCAGGGCTGCGCCTGCAATTCCTCCTATCCCGCCTTCTACGGATTTTTTCGGACTCAGAACCGGAGCCATCTTATGCTTTCCGATGAGCATGCCTACACAGTATGCACATGTATCGCATCCCCACGAACAGATAAACACAAGCCATACGGTAAACACTCCTCCCGGAAGCATTCTTGTAAGGTAAATGTAAGACAGCATTACCGCTACATAAAATACTCCGAAAAATGCCGCCATGATCTGCTGTGTATTATATTTCGGATAAGAAAATACAAGCACTGCCATCTGGCAGATCAAATACGCCATAAAAAGCAGCATAAACCATGTATGTTTTTCTCCCGGGAGATATTCTTCCATATAAATAAGCGCATAATACCCGAAAGCAAAAATATAACCGACAATTCCCGGCGCTTTTTTCTCAATGCCAAACACTTTATAAAGTTCTGACATTCCGATCAGGCTGATCGCGAAAAGAACCGTAAATAAAACTTGCCCTCCGGCAATCACTGTCGTCAATGCAATGATCATCAGCATAATGCCGCTCAACAACCGTGTTTTAAACATAGATTACGCCTCCTCAACTTTGCCGAATCTTCTGTGTCTGTGGTTATATTCTTCGATTGCTTTTACAAGTTCTTCTTTTGTAAAATCCGGCCAGGGCACATCCGTAAAATAAAATTCCGAATATGCAAGCTGCCAAAGAAGATAATTCGACAATCTCTGCTCCCCACTCGTTCGGATCATCATATCTGGATCCGGAATCCCATGAGTATCTAAATATGTCTCAAACACCGATTCATCAATCTCTTCTGCTTTTATCTTTCCTTCTGCACAGTCTTTCGCCATTTTTTGCGCTGCCCGTGTCAGCTCATCTCTGCTTCCGTAATTCAAGGCAATCGTAAAATTCAGACCGCCGTTGTCTGTGGTAGCAGCTTCTAGCTCGCGAATCCTGCTTTTGATATCGTCATCCAACGGCTCAATATCTCCGATCACACGGATCTTCATATCATTCTTGGCCGCTGTTTTCAAGCATGTTTTCATATAATTACGAAGCAGTTTCATAAGAGCCGCAACTTCATTTTCCGGGCGGCTCCAATTTTCTGTTGAAAATGCATAAACCGTCAGATATTTAATTCCCATACGCCATGCCTCTTCACAGATTTTCTCCACATTTTTGCTTCCCTGTGCGTGTCCGTAGTTTCGCGGCATCCCCTTTGCTTTCGCCCATCTGCCATTTCCGTCTAAAATAATTGCTATATGCTGCGGTACGTTCATCTTTTCTTCCTCTCTATACGAAAGGGGGCTTACAATCAAAGCCCCCAGTTTTTGTAACGGCGTTAAGAATCCGATTACACAGTCATAATCTCTTTTGTCTTTACCTCGACCATCTTATCAATCTTTTCGATATATTTATCCGTAATCTTCTGAAGATCGTCTTCCAGATCTTTGATCTCATCTTCCGAAACTTCCGTTCCTTTTAACTTCTTAAACGCTACATTTCCGTCACGACGGATATTTCTGACAGCCACTTTCGCAGCCTCTCCTTTTTTCTTCACATCTTTTGCCAGTTCTTTTCTCCGATCCTCCGTAAGTTCAGGGAATACGAGGCGAACCGTCGAACCGTCATTAGTCGGATTGATGCCGAGATCTGACATAAGGATCGCTTTCTCAATCTCTTTGAGCATGCTCTTTTCCCACGGCTGGATCTGAATCATCCTTGCTTCCGGGACAGATACGTTTGCCACCTGTTGGATCGGTGTCGGCGATCCGTAATAATCAACTGTCAATTTATCAAGAACATGTGGATTTGCGCGACCGGCTCTGATCGTAGCTAATTCTCCGTCAAGATTATTGATCGTTTTTGTCATCTTTGAATCATATGTCGTCAATCTTTCATTCATATTTATATCCTCCTGCAAATTTTTTATAACGCTTATACAGTCACTTTCGTTCCCGTAAAGTTTCCGCTCATCGTTTCCACAATACTGTTTTCCTCGTTCAAACCGAATACAAGCATCGGCATCTTATTTTCAAGGCAGAGAATCGATGCTGTAAGATCCACCGCGGCAAGTTTCTGATCGATCACTTCCTGTATGGATATCTCGTCATATTTGACCGCTTCCGGATTCACTTTCGGATCGCTGTCATAAATACCGTCTATCGCCTTTGCAAGCAGCATCGCGTCCGCTTCAATCTCGATCGCTCTTAATACCGCCCCTGTATCTGTTGAAAAATACGGATGTCCCGTTCCTCCTGCGAAAAAGATCACTTTTCCTTCTTCCAGCGCCGCTACTGCCGCATCTTTTGAGAATAATGACGTAAACGAACCGCATACAAACGGCGTAAACACTTCTGTTTTCATCCCGACATAACGGAAAATATCAGATACATAAATACAGTTCATCACCGTTGCCAGCATTCCGATCTGATCTGCTTTTGTCCGGTCGATCGTCTCGCTCGTCCTTCCCCTCCAGAAGTTGCCTCCTCCGGTCACGATCGCCACCTGAATGCCATCCTCAGTCAGTTTCTTTACCTGCTCTGCAACTTTAATACAGGTTGCCTCGTCAAAACCTGTTTTTTTATCTCCCGCGAGCGCTTCTCCGCTCAGCTTTAACAGTACTCTTTTCATATCGTACTCTCCTTTGTTTTCTTCACATTAACTATTTAAAATCAATGCTGACCTAAAATGAAGTATAACATAAGTTTTTCATTTTGTCATGTACATATCCCGCATCTCGTTCATCTGCCATAACCGTCAGTTTATCGCCTGCCATAAGGCATGTTTTTCCTTTCGGAATAAACTCTTTTCCGCCTCTGTCTACCGCGACAAGAAGGCAGTTGTCCGGCAGATCTATTTCCATGACGGTGCGGTTTTCAAGAGCAGAACCTCCCATGATCACAAACTCGCTCAGCACTTTCTGCCCGCCCGCATAAACCGGCTGTTCTTCCTCTTTTTCTCTTTGCAGCAGATTTGCCAGAAGGCTTTCATAAATCGGTTCAGATCTTACCAAAGTTGCAGTGACATATGCAGTCACCGAAACAAGTGCAAGAGAAAGCATCTGACTTACCGAGCCGGACATCTCAAACAGAAGTATGATCCCTGTGATCGGCGCACGAACGATCGCCGTGAAAAATCCGGCCATTGCCAGTAAAACGAAATTATTCATATACATCGGATCTAAACCGAAGATTTCCGTTCCTGTCATAGAGAAGATTCCGCCGACCATTGCGCCTAATATCAGAAGCGGAAAAAAAATTCCGCCAGGAGCGCCGGATCCGAAACTGACTGCCGAAAACAGAAATTTCACAAGAAACGTAATGATCGCAACTTTCAACACCATCTCTTTATCCGTCAAAGCAACGATCAGATCCCCTCCGCTTCCAAGTACCGAAGGCATGCAAAGTCCAAGCACTCCCGCCGCCGAAAACGCGATCATAAGACGAGTCGTCTCGTTTAAAAATTTCGGTCTTTTATAAAGTTCCTGCGCTTTTAGCATTACCTTATTATAGAGCGCTCCCATCAGACCTAAAATCACTCCCAACACAAGGATCATCCAATAATAATTCTGGGGAAGCGTCTGTTCCAACTGAAATCGGAACACCGGATCAAGCCCCATAATATGAGACGATATATAATCTGCCGTAACCGAAGCTGTCATAACCGAAATAAGCAGACTTGTCGAAAACCCTTTGTGCAGTTCTTCCAACGCAAACATAACGCCTGCCAAAGGAGCGTGAAATGCCGCAGCCAGTCCGGCGCTCGCCCCACACGTCATCAAATACCGTTCTTCTGTTTTCCCTCTGCTTAAAATCCGTGATATTCCCTGTCCGCTCATCACTCCAAGCTGTATAGACGGACCTTCCCTGCCAAGAGACAGTCCGCCGAACAGACAAAGAAATCCTCCCGCAAACTTAGCGGGCAGAACTTTAAGCCAGTTTTGATTCAATTTTCCAAGTATTTCACCTTCAACCTGCGGTATTCCGCTCCCCGATATCATCGGTTCCCATTTTATCAGTTTCCCGACAAGCACTGCAAGCAGCATCAAAACAGCAAACCATCCCGCAATCCGCAGTGGATTTCCTTTTATAAACGCCAGCGCTTCACCAAGCCATTTTCCCGCACAAGTAAGCGCGATTCTGTAAAGGAGCACGATCAACCCTCCGACAGCTCCTACGAGAAGTCCTTCCCCGATCAATATAACAGGAAAACGCTGCGCTCTTTTTATTGTATGCGATGTATTTCTTTTCATTTTATCCTCATTTCTTCCATTCCTTTTTTCTACAGTTCCGACAAAAAGCCGTAAAGATCATCGAAGATCTTCCCGAAAATATTTCACACCAGAAATATAGACACAATCACAGTGACAATACCGCATATACCGATTGCAAGTCCGCTCATCGCGCCTTCCACTTCCCCGATCTCAATCGCTTTCGATGTTCCTACCGCATGGCTGGATGCCCCTATGGCAAGTCCTGCCGCAACCGGATCAGATACCTTAAATAATTTTATAAGAAGGGGCGCAAATATCCCCCCTAGTATTCCTGTTCCGATAACGGCGGCAAC
>UMFN01033697.1_pt1 | contig 11461 bp, 7 predicted proteins | sample 1965021 | NCBI WGS metagenome assembly UMFN01 (sample SAMEA4836047, study PRJEB28245) | human gut metagenome | biome: gut microbiome; material: fecal sample | place: Denmark | collected 2008
TCCTGCATTTTTTCTTTTACAATCTTTAAAAGTGCGGCATAAATCTCTTCATTAGACGCCTGGCAAATTTCCTTTCCGAATAATTCCTTTACTTTTATTGTTAATTCTTTTTCCATTTGTTCTCTTTCCTTTCTTATAGCTTCTTATTTTCCAGTGCTTCATAAACCCGCAGAATCTCCCCTGTACTCCATGCCTGGGCAAAACAGCCTCTGGATGAGGTAGGATTTTTTCCATCATAAATCTCCGGTAACTGTCCCACACAGCCTTCTCTCATAGCGCTTTCCATGACCTCTAACTGGGCTTTCACTGTTTCTACAGCCTCATCGCTATACTGGTGAACCTTCAGGTAAGCTAGATAATAGGCTCCCAGGGGAAATGTCCACACAGTTCCCTGGTGATATGCCATATCCCGTTCTTCCACAGGCCCACCATAGATTCCATGAAATTCCTGGTCTTCTTCTTCCAAAGTACGCAGACCGTATGGGGTATACAATTTTTCAAATACAGTTTCCACTACCATTTTCTCCTGCTCTTTGGAAAGCATGGTAAATGGCATGGATACTGCCCAAATCTGGTTGCACCGTATCTGAGTGTCTGCTTTTGTGCCGGACACCAGGTCTTTTAAACAACCTTTTTCATCTAGCCAGAACTGCTTCTGAAAATTCTCTTTTACCTGTTCTGCCAGTTTCTCATAGCTTCCCGCCTGTTCTCCTGTAAGTTCTGCCAGAATGTCCATGATTTTCAGTGCATTGTACCAATAGGCATTGATTTCCACTGGTTTTCCATGTCTTGGTGTGGGAAGAATTTCTCCAATCCGCACATCCATCCAGGTAACCTGCGCCAGGCCTTCCCCAGCCTGTATCAACCCGTCTGCATCCATGCGGATGCCAAAATGAGTTCCTGCCATATAACCACTGATGATACGTTTCATCACCGGATAAACTTCCCGGACAAAATCTGCATCCTGTGATGCTTCATAATAGAGGTAAACTCCATTGATAAACAGCAAGGCAGCATCTACAGTATTATACATAGGTTCCTGTTCCCCTTCCGGAAACAGATTTGGCATAAGTCCGTCCTTTTCGTGAGCAGCAAAGGTGCGGAGGATTTCTTTAGCTTTTTCATACTGTTTTGTTGAAATGCAAATGCCAGGCAAGGCAATCATGGTATCTCTTCCCCAATCTTCAAAAAAGGGGAATCCTGCTAAAATGGTGCTTCCATTGGTGGATGCTCTTCTGGCAATAAACTGATTCGCACTTTTTGCAAGCTGTCCTGCAATGGGTGAAGTAAATCCTGCACGCTTTTCCAATGCTTTTCCGTATGTCTTAGCTTCCTCTAAGATTGTTTTGGCATTTTTCTGAGATTTTTCCATTTCATACACAATTTCTAATACCGTCTTGCATCCTTCCGGTATCTCTATAGATATTTTATGATTGGCTTTTGCATGTCCGCAGGCTCTTCTTCCATCACACACATCATAAGAGTAAAATAAGGTTTCCCTCTCCCTGGGAATTTTCAAAACTTCCCCATTGGTTCTGAAAAGCAGCTTCATTCCCGCGCTTTCTATCTTATTCTCTTTTTGACAGAAGTGGATTTCCTGCAAAGGTTCCATATCCTGTGTTTTCGGCACAAACTGGAAAAAAGGTGTTACCGAAAAGCGTCCCTTCCTTTTGCTTCTGTTGTGCAGCCGATACTGCAGGGCAATACGATTCTCATTTTGTTCCATAGCCGCCTCTTTGACAATCTCCATTCCTTTTACATGAAACCGCCACAAAGGTGTATTTTCATAAACAAAAGAGGAAAGATACTCATATCCCTTCTCAGCTTCTTTTCCCTGGAATTCCTGGGAAGAAATCACAATCTTCTCTTCTTCTAACTCCACTTCTTCTCTGATTCTGTGAATCAGATTATATCTATGATTGGGTGGATTCGTACATGCCATGAAAAAAGCATGGTCATTTCTGGAAACCCCTCCCATCATATTCATAGAAGAAAATCCACCCAGACCATTGGTCATTAAATAGCAATTTTCTTCTCCCCTTTCCAGGGTTTTAAAATCTTGTTTTCCATAAATCCATTTCATATCTGTTTCCATCACATTCTACATTTCTATTTCAGTTTCGTATTTTAGCATAAGGATGGAATACGCACATACAAATATCTAAACATATACTATCAATTATTAAACTCTTCTATTTTTCCTTCCGGATGACTTCCAGGCGCTTATCCATCTCTGCCAGAAAGTCTTCCTTACTCATTTCACCCTTCAGATAAATGGGAAGATATTCATTAAAGAGATCTGTCTGTATCTCCTGCTCCCATTTCATCTGATAATTGGGCATCACGCGTTCTGACTGTTCTACTGCTTCCACGTACTCTTCCTGAAGGCTGTTTAAATCTTCCTTTGCATAAAATCTCTGTGTATTCTCTCTTTCTCTTTGGGAGCGGTATTCCAGCAGTTTTACAGCTCCCTGTGTAACCTCTTCATCATATCCGGCAGTAACTGCCCAGGCGCTCATTCTTGGAGAATTCATAAGAATATTTCCGGGAAAAGGTGCAAATCCCATCTGTTCCTTGATTTCATCCGGCATTTCCTCTACCATCCAATATCCATTGGCAAAAATGGCTGCCTCTCCCTTCTGGAAACGCTCTGCGGCTTTGTCATATTCTATTTCTACCGCATCTTCAAAGGTGTATTCAAACAGAGTGGTAAGCACTTCTAAAAGCTCATACATGCTTTCATTATTATAGCTTTGGGGAAAATCTTCTTTTAAAAACACTGTCCCTTCTTCTGTTCCGTAGATATAGCTGGTGGCAAACAGCATGGGAACCCAGTAGCTTCCGGAACCATGAAGAGATAATGGCATAATCCCCTGAGCCTTTAATTTTTCAAGGCAATCAAAAAATCCTTCCCAGGTTTCCGGAAATTTTTCATATCCAGCCTGCGCCAGAAGTTCTTTGTTATAAATAATTCCTGCGTAAGACTGAATCGGGCTTCCAAGAGGAGAAAGATAAATGGCTCCATCTTCCTCCTGACACTCCTCCAGAATCTCTTTTCGAAAGGTGGCTTCCCATTCCGGGGACTTCTCCATATAAGGCCGCAAATCCACCAGACGCCGCTCCTCCACCAGCAAACGGTAAAAATCATAATCAAATCCGGCATCTGTAATCACTGCCGGCATCTCATCCAGCACATTCCACTGTTTCAGTCTCTCCCTGTAGCCTGCTGTGCTTTCTGTAAGCCACTCCACCTCCACAACATACTCACCCTCATACAACGCATTAAATTCTTCCACAAATTCCAGGTTATTACTTACATTTGTAGCAGGGTCTACGCGAAACACAACTGGAATTTTCACTGGTTCTTCTTGCTTTTGTTCCACTGTTTTCTTTTCTCTGTTACAGCCTGCACATAAAAAAGCTATGAACAGAAGCGCGAAAGACCATCTTCTTCTATTTTTATTACACATTCTGTTCCCTCTTCTTTTCGTATATAGCATATGCTCACCTGTTCTCCATAATAAGTACGCAACCGTTTTACCACATTGGAAATTCCAAAACCGCCTTCTTTTTTCTTCACAAACGCTGTGATTTCCTCCAGAGGCATCTGTCCCATATTATTTAAATGATTCAGCGCCTCTTCCTGGATTGGTGTACCATTATTTTCTACAGAAAAACATAAATGTTTATCTTCCTGGTAAACCCGAATCCAAATCATGCCATCTGAATAAATATCCCGAAATCCATATTTAATGCAGTTCTCCACAATAGGCTGCAGGGTCATTTTCAGAATTTCCACCTCTCTGACACTGTCCTGAATCTCAATCTGATAATCAAACAAATCTGTATTTCTGATTTTCTGTATATCCATATAGGCTTTCACATGTTCAATTTCTTTGTCCACCTGGATATAACTATTTCCGTTACTCAGATTAATTCTCAGGAACTTGGACAGAGCCTGTATCATTTTCATGATGGTTTCTTCTTTTTGAATTCTTGCCAGCATATAAATGGTATCCAGAGTATTATATAGAAAATGCGGTCTTATCTGATAAAGCATAACCTGTAATTCACTTTCTTTTAATTCCCTCTCCTTATGCTGCACGTTTTCCATTAAATGCTTCACTTCCCCAAGCATTCCGTTATATGCCTGTCCAATATAATCAAGCTCTGTATTGGTATGCAGAATAAGCTGGTCATCCAGCTTCTTATCACCAAATTCCCCCATCACTCTGCGTATCTTCTTAATAGGTCTTGCCAGTCTTTCTGACCAGAAGCTCATGCACACCATTAAAAGGATATAGCCTGCCAGAAACAAGATAATCATGATTTTCTGCACTTCTTCTACAATCTGATTTGCTACATGTTTAGGCGCAAAGGTTACCATGGTAAAGCCTGTGTCTGCATCTGTTTTTTCAATAATCATTCCATTCTTCAAACTGTTCCCTGAAGCCTTCTGCCTGGTTTGCTGAAACTCTTTTCTCCATTTCTTGCTGTCCTCATCCGGGAACTGCTCAAAACAGCGATTCCCTTTGGCATCCTGAATAAAATATACAAGCTCCGGATTATCAATCTGTTCCCGCAAGGGGCTCCAGATATGCTTGTTCAGTTTCAAAATCAGAAATCCCGGCTCATGCAGGGAATTCATTTCATGAATACGCCGCAGGGCAAATAAGCTTTTCTCTCCTGTGCCGAAAATCGTATCTTCTGCCCAAAGGAGTTTTGTTTTTGAATATTCTTCCCCGAACCCCTGATAAATCTCCGTCTTTTTAAACTCTGCATAAGAAATATGCACATCTCTCAGAGAATAGAAGTTTTCCTTGTTATCTACTATAAGATAAGCATCCAGAAAACTCCGGTTATAGCAGGAAACCGACCTTTTCAGCATTTCCTTTTCTGCTGTATCTACAGATGTATTCCGAAGGGTTTTCTGCACATATTCATTAATTACAAAATCTCCGGTAAGCTGGTTTAATTCCTCATAAAGATTCTCAAATTCTCCTGCCAGCTTGTCATTTACATTCGTATACTGCTCTGCAAGAAGCCCTGATATTTTGTCAGTAATGACCTGTTCCACTGCCAGGTAGGTAAAAATATAAATGGTTCCACAGATGAGCGTTACAGACAGAAACGTCTGCTTACGAATTCCAAATAAAAATTTTTTGAAATTTATTTTCTCCTTCATCCGTCCACACTCCTTTTATACTCACTGGGCAGCATTCCCGTATATTGCTTAAATACCTGAGAAAAATAAGAAGCGTTGGGAATCCCGACTTTATCGCAAATCTCTGCAATATGATATTCCTGCTCTGCCAGTAATTCCTTAGCCTTCTCCATTCTCATATTCTGCACATACCGCTTAAAGGACATCTTCACTTCATTTTTAAATAATCTTCCAAAATAGACCGGATTCAAATAAACATGTTCCGACACCTCTGTAATAGATAAATCCTCTTTTTGCAAGTGTTCCTGTATATAAGCAATAGCCACCGGTATATATTCCTGAAAATACCGGTCTGATACCTGCTTAGGAGCTGTGCTTTTCCATTCAATAATACGGACAAACAGTTGATACAAAATACTTACCATTTTGGTAATGGCAACACTATCTACCGTCTCGTAAAAGTTGTGAAAACTTTGCCGGAGTCCTTCTGTAAGCCCCCAGGCTTCTTCCATGGCAAACTCAATCCGTACAGCAAGACGTCTTAAATAAATCCGGATAAAATACTCTGACTCTGGCAAAACATAAAGGAATTTTTCAAAAGCCTTCTTTAACTGCTCCTTATCCCCCTTACGAAGGGCGCTGATAATCTGAGTTTCCATATCTGCAGAATATTTCGGAAGGGATTTTAAAGAAATCTTATTATCCATTAAAATCGTTCCTGCTCCCGCTTCTGCCGCGATTTCATACAATTCCAGGGCATGATCACAGGCATTTTTCATTCCCTCTATGCCAGTTCCAATACCTGACAGTGCAGAAATCATATCCCCCTTCATTTCTTCCTGAAGATTTTTTAAAAGAATTTTCAGGGATGCTGTTTTTTTCTCTTTTCCAAGGTCAATGACAAAACACAAAGTCCCATCCTGAGTTTTCCGAAGCCATACCTGGTAGGATTCCTTTAATTTCTTATACAGTTCTGTTTCCAGCGCATACTGTTTCATGTTAAACTCTTTTTGATTTATAATGCGCCTTGCAATATCAATCCCTACTGCTGCCACTACAAAATCATTGGTCATCATATCCTGTCTTCTAAGACTTACCGCCAGTTCTTCCAGCTCTTTTTCTTCTACCATGCCTTCCAGATATTTCACTACCATTTGATTCAGGAAATTATCCTGATCCTCCAGAAGTATTTTTTCCCACAGAGAATAATTCTTTTCTTTAAATTTTTTCTCCCTGCATTTCTGATAAATTTCTCCCATGGTTTTTTCCAGTTCCTCATCCTCAATAGGTTTTACAAGATAAGCCATGGCTCCATTTTCACAGGCTTTTTTCGCATATTCAAAGTCCCGGTACGCACTGATTACTACAAAGTTTGCGGAAATTCCCTGTTCCTTCACTTTTTCAATCAGAGTCAGACCACTCATTTTCTTCATGCGCACGTCAGTCAGTACCACATCCGGCTTCTTCTCCACAATATCCGGCAGCGCTTCCTCCCCATCTCTGGCCCATCCCACTACCTGGAATCCCATATTTTCCCAATCGTAGGTTTCCAAAAGACCTTTTAAAATAATGGCTTCATCATCTATTAAATATAATGTAAGTAATTCCATATCTTCCTCCTGCAACATCAAATCTACAGTAATTATAGACGCTTCCAGGAAGAATTTCCATGGTCCCATAATTATTTTACAAAAACATACGCTCCGGACTCATCTAACTTCGCTTTTTCCCGTTTCAAATATACTCCCTGTAAATCAATGCCTGATGGTGATACAATCCTTTTATATCCAGTGTTCCCCAGAACAAACTCTGTCGGCTCCTGGCTTGCATGAAAAATCACTACAACCTTTTCCCACTGGTCTGTTCCCCGTATGCCTTCCATTTCATAAGCAATGATTCCTTCAGGCAGATTTTCATAAAAATGCTGGCGTGTCCTTGCCTTTTCACTTAAATCATAAAATCCGGAAAATTGGTTTCTCACTTCATGGAGTCCTTTATAATAAGAAATCAAATCCTGGAATTTGTACATTCTGTTCCAGTCCAAGCGGTTTAATTCTTTTGACAGATTGTAACTGTTATCTTCTCCCTGCTTGGTTCTTCCCGCTTCCTCTCCTGCCTGCATAAATGGAATCCCTGCTGAAAACTGTACAATAGCTGCCGCCAGCTTGTTCATAGCCAGCAAATCTTCATGGCGGGTTTCATAATCCTGGTCTTTTTTCACAGAGTCCACCAATTTATCCCACAGAGTGCTGTTATCATGGGCAGACACATAGTTCAGAAGCTGTGCCGGAGAAACCGGCTGTACTTTTTCTTTTTCGTCAAAGAGTCCCTGAATACCTCGTTTGATTTTTTCTTCCAGTCCTTTTTTCCCATTGACAAAACCTGGGACTTCCAATTTATCATAAGGTCCTTTCACAGCATCTCTGGTATCATCATTAAACACTGCAATTCCTTCTGCCAGCTTTTTCATTGCCTCTTTTGTGGCAAAACTTTCACTTTCTTTTAATGCGCTTGGCCCTGCAGACCATGGTTCTCCATAAAGAAAAATCTGTTCTCCGTCTTCCAGTTCATTCAACGCCTTGCGGATTTCATTCATAGTCTGTGTATCATGCAGCCCCATTAAGTCAAACCGGAATCCGTCCACATGGTATTCCTGTACCCAGTGCAAAACAGAATCCATCATGTATTTACGGAACATGGCGCGGTCACTTGCCGTATCATTTCCGCAGGCAGAACCATCAGAATACGTGCCATCCTCCCAAGTCCGATAATAGTAATAGGGTACCGTAGCATTAAAGAAAGAATCTAAACTGTGAGTGTGATTATACACCACATCCATAACCACGGAAATTCCGGCTTTATGTAAAGCTGCAACCATTTCCTTAAATTCCCGGATTCTTACTTCCCCATGAAAAGCATCTGTGGCATAAGAACCTTCCGGCACATTATAATTTACCGGGTCATATCCCCAGTTAAAGGTATCGCACTTACTTTCATCCACAGAACCGTAGTCAAAAGATGGGAGTAAATGAACATGGGTAATTCCCAGTTCCTTCAAATAATTTACACAGGTTGGGTGTACTCCATCCTGATTTAAAGTGGTATTTTCTGTAAATGCCAGATATTTTCCCCGATATTCTTCCCGGACTCCACTGGCAGGGTCATTGCTGAAATCCCCAATATGCACTTCCCATACCCAGGTTTTCCCCAATGGATGGAATACATGTGTATCCTCTTCCCATCCTTTAGGATTAGTCTTTTCCAAATCTACTACCATACTTCTTTTTCCGTTTACACCTGCTGCTTTTGCATAGATATCTCCGGTTTCTCTGGTTTCCCCGTCAACGGTCACGGAGAAGGTATAATACACACCATGGAGGTCACCCTTCACCTGTTTTTCGTAAATTCCCTGTTCCCTTTTTTTCATTTCCACCTGAAGAAGTTCTTTCTCTCCTGCTTCTCCTGTGCTTCCCGCTGTGTACAAATGCAGCATTACCTTCTCTGCTGTAGGCGCCCACACCTTAAAGGTCGTTTTCTCCTTTTCATAAACAGCTCCCAAATCATTGCCTGCATAGGTATACTTTTCTTCAAATTCCCTGGATTCAAACATTTGTTTCCATTCTCTTGCTGTCATGTGATTTTCTCCTTATCTTTCTTTTTCTTTCACAAAAAGGGATGCCGCATTAAGTGCATATCCATTAATGCGACATCCCCCCTTTTTCCTTAACCTTTTACAGCACCATCCGCTACACCTTCTACATAAAATCTTTGCATAATAATAAAGACAATGGCTATTGGTATAGAAACCAGAACACTTCCTGCTGCAAATCTTGTATAATAATAGTTAATAAATTCCCGGTCTAACATTTTTGCAAGACCGATAGCAACTGTATACTTCTCATAATTATCACCCATAATGACACTGGCAAAGATGTAGTCCACCCACGGAGCCATAAAGGAAGTCAGCGCAGTATACGTAATCATTGGTTTTGATAATGGCAATACAATTTTTGTAAATACCTGGAACTTGGTTGCACCGTCCAAAATAGCTGATTCATCCAGAGATTTCGGAACCGTATCAAAAAATCCCTTGGCAATATAAAAGCCAAGTCCCGCGCCTCCGGAATAAACCAGAATCAATGCAACCAGAGACTGACTGATACCAATACCTTTTAAAATATAGTAAATGGCAATCATGGACATGAAGCCTGGAAACATTCCCAAAATCAGCGCCAGATTCATAAATGGTTTTCTGATAGCAAACTGCAGTCTGGAAAGACAATATGCAGTAGCCAGGTTAAAAAAGGTAGAAAGCACACAGGAACATACTGCTACAAACAATGTATTCATAAACCACTGTGCAAAATGAAACTGTGTATCCGTAAATAAATTAATATAATTGTCAATAGTAAAACTCTTCGGCCAAAAATATGGTGTAAAAGACCCAGGTTCTCCACGAAATGATGTAAGGATAACCCATAAAATAGGCAAAATCCAGATAACACTTAAAACTGCCAGCACAACATGAGAAATCCCGGTATCTAACATTTTCTTAATTTTCATTATGAGAAATCTCCTTCCTCTTTATATGCTGCTGTCCGCCTGTATGCAAGCAGAGAAACCGTTGCAGACAGAATAAAGACAATAATACCAATGGTTGAAGCATACGAATACTCTTTTCCGGTTGTTGTCAGCTTGTAAAGCCAGGTAACCAGAAGGTCTGTTTTTCCTGCCTGGAAGTAATTCAAATCAGCCGGTCCGCCTCCTGTAAGCAGATAAATAACATTAAAGTTATTGATATTGCCAATAAAGCTGGTAATCAGGGTTGGCCCTGTAATGAACAACACATATGGCATGGTAATCTTAAAGAAAATAACTCTGTTATTTGCGCCATCCACCTTGGCAGCTTCATACAATTCTTTCGGAATATTCATCAAAATACCGCTGACTGTCAACATGGTATACGGAACACCAATCCAGAAATTAATGGCAATAATAGTAATTCTGGCAATCATAGGGTCATCCCAAAATGGAATTGGCTGACTGATCAGTCCAAGACTCTGAAGGAGCACATTTACCGCACCTTCATTTTCCAGCATGGTACTCATGGTCAAAAGTGTTACAAACTGAGGAACCGCAATAGAAATAACAAACATGGTTCTCCAAAGTCCTTTTAACCGTACATTCTTTTTATTAATAAGAAGTGCCAGTAAAATTCCCCCAAAGTAGGTGGTAAAAGTTGCTGCAACCGCCCATACCAGAGTCCATCCCAAAACAGGCCAGAAGGTTTTTGCAATGGTGCTTCCTGCTCCCAGCATGGTTTTGAAGTTATCCAGCCCAACCCAGGTAAACAAATTACCTGGTGGCTGGTGTGTGCTGTCATAATTGGTAAACGCAATCAAAATCATGAAAACCAAGGGCAAAATGGTAAACAAAAGAATACCAGTAAGAGGAAATGCCATTAATGTTACATGAAGTTTTGAATTCAGATATTCTTTTAATTCTTCCCGGAAGTTCGGTATATGCTGTTTATTTTCTGCCATCTTCTGTACAGAAAAGGCACATTTAATGTTAAAATAGTACACAATCAAAAAACCAAGTACCACGAACACCGATGCTACGCCATACAGCAGTATCAGCATAGAGTTATCACCATCCTGGAGTACATCAATCCCCAGTGTCTCATTGTATACCCATCCCTGCTGTGTTTCTCCCAGGGTCCACAGGTCTCCAATGGCACCTGCACCATACTGCACCATAAAAATAAGGAATGCAATCTCAATGGCCAGAAACAGAATTCCTTTTACAATCTGTTTATGTAATATATTTCCAAATCCCAGAATGAGAAAAGAAAGTCTGGTTTTTAAATCACCTTCCAGAAATGCTTTCTTTAAAAAAGAAAATACATTACTATTTTTTCCTTTCTTACTGTTTTTCATTTTGTTCCCTCTCTACATTTGTTCACAAAGATTCTTGTCTGTTATTCTCCTAATTTAGACAGAATATTTTTTACCATGGTATCCAGGCTTTCCTGCATATTATCTCTGGTAATGGACTGGTTCATTAAGCCTGCTCCAAATGCTTCTGTTGGTGTCCAGAAATTAGCAACCTGAGGAATAGATGTCTGTAAGACAGATAACTGTGCCTGTTCTGTAAGAGCTTTTAAGGCTTCATTTTCTGTATCTGCTGCAATAGTTTCTTCCATTTTTTTATTGGTGGAAGCTGCCGGTCTCATTTCATAACGCATTTCTAATGCAGTATCACTGTTGGTCATCCACTCTGCTAACAGCATTGCTT
>UMFN01001104.1_pt1 | contig 11258 bp, 10 predicted proteins | sample 1965021 | NCBI WGS metagenome assembly UMFN01 (sample SAMEA4836047, study PRJEB28245) | human gut metagenome | biome: gut microbiome; material: fecal sample | place: Denmark | collected 2008
TGAATATTCCAATTTCAATCAAGATGGAAAAGAATAGCGATATATGCCCGGCAAATCGGGTGAGACAAGTTAAGGAGTACTACTTCTCAAAGAAGTTGAAAGAAGTGGCGCAGCTGAATGCAAAAGGTATGGACATTATATCTTTGGGCATCGGAGGCCCTGACCGTCCGCCGCATCAGTCGGTGATTGACACATTGTGTGATGTGGCTCGGAGGCACGACACTCATGGCTATCAGCCGTATGTCGGATTGCCGTCGCTTCGCGATGCTTATGCTGATTGGTATCGCCGTTGGTACGGTGTAGAACTGAATCCTGATAAAGAAATCCAACCGTTGATTGGTTCAAAAGAGGGTATCCTTCACATTACGCTTGCTTTTGTCAATCCTGGCGATGCTGTGCTTGTGCCAAATCCGGGGTATCCTACATACTCTTCGGTGAGCAAATTGGCGGAGGCTGAAATCCTGACATATAATCTAAAAGAAGAAAATGGGTGGTATCCTGATTTCAACGAGTTGGAGCGGATGCCGCTCGACAGGGTGAAACTGATGTGGGTGAACTATCCTAATATGCCAACAGGCGCGCCTGCGACAATGGAGTTGTTTCAGAAGATTGTGGACTTCGGCCGCCGGCACAATATCGTGATTGTCAATGACAATCCGTATAGCTTTATCTTAAACGACAACCCTGTAAGCCTGCTTTCTGTGCCTGGAGCAAAAGACATTGCCATTGAGATGAATTCGTTGAGCAAATCGCATAATATGGCGGGATGGCGTATGGGAATGCTGGCGTCAAACGCTCAGTTTGTAGAGTGGATACTTAAAGTGAAGTCAAATATTGACTCCGGACAGTTTCGCCCGGCAATGGAGGCGGCGGTAAAGGCTTTGTCGTGCGATGGGTCGTGGTATGCCGAGCTTAATAAGGTGTATGCCGAACGCCGAAAGGTGGCGGAGGCGATTATGACGCAACTCGGATGCACATTTGACAAATCTCAGAAGGGGCTGTTCCTGTGGGGAAGGATTCCTGAAGGGGAGGAGTCGTCTGAAAAATTCGCCGACCGCATTCTGTATGGTGCGCGGGTGTTTATCACTCCTGGATTTATTTTCGGAAGCAACGGAGAGCGCTATGTCAGAATATCGCTTTGTGCGACAGAGGAAAAGATGCTGGAGGCTTTGAATAGAATTAAAGAAATGAAATAAAAACATAAGATTATGAACGATATTAAACCGATTAAGTTTTGTGGCGTTGACTCAAAACGCCCTGTTGTAATTGCTGGTCCGTGCAGTGCCGAGACAGAGGAACAGGTGATGGAAACGGCTAAGGATTTGGCAAAGAATGGTGTTAGAATCTTTCGTGCCGGCATTTGGAAACCGCGCACCAAACCGGGCGGATTCGAAGGTGTGGGCAGTGTCGGTCTGACATGGTTGCAGGAGGTGAAGAAGGAGACTGGTATGCTTGTGGCAACAGAGGTTGCAAACAAACAGCATGTTGAAGAGGCTCTCAATGCCGGAGTGGATGTGCTTTGGATTGGCGCGCGCACTTCGGCCAACCCGTTTGCCATGCAGGAAATCGCAGACTCGCTTGTCGGAGCGGATGTGCCGGTGCTGGTTAAGAATCCGGTCAATCCCGATCTTGAGTTGTGGATTGGTGCGATGCAACGCATCTACAATGCTGGAATCAGGCAGATTGGAGCCATTCACCGTGGATTCAGTGCTTACGGCAAACATTTGTACCGCAATATGCCGCAGTGGCACATCCCTATTGAATTGCGACGCCGTATGCCGGAACTGACACTGATCTGCGATCCGTCGCACATTGGAGGCAAGCGTGAGCTGGTGGCTCCGTTGTCGCAGCAGGCGATGGATATGGGCTTTGACGGACTTATCGTGGAGTCGCATTGTGATCCTGACAGTGCTTGGAGCGACAAGAGCCAGCAGGTCACTCCCGAGGTGCTTAACTTTATACTGAATATGCTTGTGGTGCGCGACACAACGCAGACCACAGAAAGCCTCACGCTATTGCGCCAGCAGATTGATCAGATAGACAATGATTTGCTTGAAGCCTTGAGCAAGCGTATGCGCATTTCGCGGGAGATTGGTCAATACAAGAAAGAGCACAGTATGCCGGTGGTGCAGACGGGACGTTACGACGACATCCTTAACTCGCGTGCGGCGGCTGCGGAAGAGTTGGGCATGAACGGTGATTTCATGAAGACGGTTTACCAAGCAATCCACGAAGAGTCGGTTCGTCAGCAAATTGAGGTATTGAACAATAGAATGCGATAGTGACGATGAGAATACTGATTATAGGAGCCGGAAAGATGGGCTCGTTTTTCTCCGATTTGTTGAGTTTCAAGCATTCTGTTGCGGTTTTTGAGACTAATCTGCAGCGTTTGCGTTTTACTTATAATGTGAGACGAATGTCGTCGCCGGATGAGATTGCCGACTTCGACCCTCAGTTGGTCATCAATGCCGCAACGGTGAAGTATACGCTCGAGGCATTCCGCATGGTGATTCCGTATATCGGCAAAGAATGCATTCTTGCCGATATAGCTTCGGTGAAGACGGGATTGCCTGAGTTTTATGCCGAATGCGGGCATCCCTTTGTCAGCACACACCCGATGTTTGGACCTACGTTCGCTTCGTTGAGCAATCTGCAGGATGAGAATGCGATAATCATAAGCGAGGGCGACCATTTGGGCAAGGTGTTTTTCAAGGACCTTTACAACGAGTTACATCTCAATATCCGCGAGTACACGTTTAAGGAGCACGACGAGGTGATTGCTTATTCGTTGTCAATACCGTTTACGTCGACGCTTGTGTTTGGCAGCGTGATGAAGCATCAGGACGCGCCGGGAACCACCTATAAACGCCATATGGTGATAGCCCGTGGACTGATGTCGGAGGATGATTTTCTGCTCACGGAGATTCTGTTTAATCCGCACACTGTGGAACAGATTGGCAAGATTCAGGACAAGTTGGAAACGCTGAAGGAGATTGTGGCGCGCAAGGATTCCAACGCGATGAAGGAGTTTCTTGAACAGGTGCGCGAGAATTTGAAGTAGTGCTTTTGAAAGCAATATGCAGAGCCAGACAGCCTTTGGGTGTCTGGCTCTATTCGTGATGGTATGGCTCGTTGTGCATTATGGAGTATGCCCGATAGAGCTGCTCGCAGAACACAAGGCGTATCAAGTCGTGCGGAAATGTCATTTTCGACAGCGATATTTTTCCATTGGCGCGGGCATAGACATCGTCGGAAAATCCGTATGGTCCGCCTACTACGAACACCAACCGCTTGCCTACGGTCTGCATCTTCTTTTCAATATACGCTGAAAATTCCATAGATTTCATTTCTTTGCCGTGCTCGTCGAGCAGCACAACGCAGTCCGACGGCTCGAAGGCGGCGAGCAGATTCTGTCCCTCGGCAACCTTTTGTTGGGCTTGCGTCAGATTGCGGGTGTTTTTTGCATCGGCGATATATTGTATTGCGAACGGCACGTAGCGGTTCACCCGCCGGCTGTAGTCCTCGATGCCTGGCGACAGATAGTTATGATTTGTTTTTCCTACAACGAATAGGCATATTTTCATAATTCTTCTGGGTTTTTAAAACACGGGCATAAAGCGTCGTTTAATCATTATTATGCCTGGTGTTACTTTTCTTCTGCAAAATTACGTCAGTTATGCGGAAATTAATCATTACTTTTTCTCAAAAAATCAAAACAAGATGGAAAGAAACAATATTATTGAGAAAAAAGCAGTGCGCAGACCGCGCAGAGTACTTGATTATTGGCGTGGCTTGATTTTGAACTTGAAAACCAATATGAATTTTGGCACGGCGCGTAATTATCGCAACTCGCTCTACAGGTTTTCTGAATTTCTTGACAGGCACGACATCGCATTTTCCAAAATTGATGCCGATTTGGTGTCTGATTATGAACTGTGGCTGCGGAAACGTGGGCTGAAGATGAACAGCGTGTCGTTTTATCTGCGATGCCTGAGGTCGGTCTGCAACCAAGCGGTATCAGAAGGCATAGCGCGGCGGATTGTGCCGTTCCAGAAAGTGTTCACAGGAGTGTGCGCCACGCGCAAGCTGGCTGTGCCAGAGACGGTGTTCTCTAAGCTGCTGCACTATCAGCTGCTGCCCGAGCAAGAGTCGCTGGCTTTGTCGCGCGACATCTTTTTGTTCAGCTATTGCGCGCGTGGAATGGCGTTTGTCGACATTGCTTTTCTGCGGCGCGACGACATCTGTGGCGACTGGTTCAGCTACGTGCGCCGCAAGACGGGGCAACGGCTCACCGTGCGCATTGAGCCGCCGATGGCTGCTATAATCAACCGGTACAAAAACGAAGCAGGAGAGTATGTGTCCCCTATAATCAGTGCCGACGGACAGGATGCCTATCGGCAATACCAGACCGCGTTGGGCTATCACAACCGTAAGCTGAAACAGTTGGCTGAAATTGCAGGAATCTCGGAGAAGTTGTCGACCTACACGGCGCGTCACAGTTGGGCTACCGCCGCACGGCGCCACAACGTGCCGCTGTCAATCATCAGCGCCGGACTTGGGCACTCTTCCGAGCGCACCACGCTTATTTATCTTGATTCGGTGGAAAATGTGGCATTGGACAATGCCAACCATGAAATTCTGAAGTGCTTGTGATGTGCGGTTTCTCCGCAAGAAACCTCACAACCTTTTGCAAAGATAGATAATTTTCTTGAAAAAGGCTTGTGGAATGCAATATTAATTCAACCTTTTTTTAAAGTTGAATTGCGCAGACGTTGTAAGTGGCTGAAAGTTAATCGTTCAGCCACCACGGCAATGCGGCGGGTTCTCTATCGTCGCCATGTCACGTATCTTGATAGCGACAGCTAAGCTGCCGAGACCTGCGGCCCATTTTCGCACGCTAAAGCTCGCGATTTTCACCAAATGTCGGTGCTATTCATCTTACTATCAATGCATTTAACAGTTGTGCGGTTTCTTGCGGAGAAACCTCACGAAGAGGGTTACGGACAGCGACCACGGGTAGTGGAACGCGCCGAGTTCCGGGGTTTTAGACAGATGAAAAATTAGCGGACTAACCCGACTTGCTGTGCGCTGAAGGTTGAAAAAACCGCGGTGGGCAGGAATGGAAGTTATATCCTTACGCGAATGGTTGAAGCGGAAAATCACGGATTGCATTGGTATGCCTTGAAGGTGTTCTACAACAAAGTTTTTGCTGTGGAGGAGGAGCTGACGGCCGATGGCACAGAGTGCTACGTGCCGGTGGAAGAAACCGTGGTGGAGCGAGGAGGGCAGCGCCGCAAGGTGCGCCGTCCCGTGATAAATTCGCTGATGTTTTTCCGCGCTGCCGAGGAGCGCGCCGTAGCGGTGCAGCGTCAGCTCACCGACCGCGCCATCCTCTACACCCGCCATTGCGATGACGGCAGACGCAGACCCTATGCCATCCCCGACCGGGAGATGAACGTGTTTATGCTTGTCGCCTCGTCGGGAGGGACCGGACTGGAATACTTTGGCGATGAAGACCGCAAGTTTGCTGAAGGACAGCGTGTGCGCGTCACCGACGGCCCATTCCGTGGTGCCGAAGGCAGCATCCAGCGCATCCATGGCGACCGCCGCCTCCTCGTCAGCATCCGCGGCATCTGCGCCGTCGCCACAACCTATATCCCAAAAGCATTTTTAGAAGAAATAAAATGAAAAAAATACTTTTTACAATACAATGGTATCCATCGTATAAATCGCCCAATGTGTATTGTGACACAAACATAATGAACGCATTGTTGGCAACAGGCAAATATGAAATTCATTGTTTAGTCTACAAACCTTACAATAGGCCGAGCGAGGAAATGTTGGATGGCTTTCACATCCATAGATTTAAGCGTTCTTGGCTTTTTGATGCTGTAATGAAGGCTGATGCTGCTCCAGATTTATTTAAAAGTAAATTGGTGAGGAAATTGGCACGGCTATTTATGCGGTTAAAGCAGATTGTGTTTGTTCCGATATATCCAATTTATGAACCCTTATTAGTGCGAAGATTCCAAAATGAGGCAGTTGAATTACACAAAAGAGAACATTTTGATTTGGTGGTGTCAGAATGTAGTGGCATAGAAACTCTTTTGGCAGGATGTGCCGTAAAGAAATACGATGGGAATGTAAAATATTTACCAATCTTTTGGGATTCATTGTCTGGTGGATTTTGCCCACACTATTTACCTGAAAAATATGCACGCAAAGGTCGTCGTGCATTGGAAAAAGAGGTGATGTCAGTTGCAGATAAAGCGATTGTTATGGAATCAAGTATGGAATTTCATAAATTATATGCCAATAGGTATGAATACTTAAAAAAATTCATACCTATGAATATACCATATTTGAAGGATTTGGAAATAAATCATATTCCCGAACAAATGTCAAATCGAATAAAAGCGATATTTTCAGGAACGTTGAGTCAGCGAAATCCGAAATATTTGTTTTCTGTGTTGTCTCATATAAAGAATATGGAAATTACATTCATATGTGATAAAGATTTTCATTCTGAGTTACACTCTATTGCGTCAGATTGTAATTTGGAGATTCGATGTCTGCCCTTTATGGAGCATGAAAAGTTGTTGGATGAATTGCGGACTGCTGACCTGTTTTTGAATATTGGTGTTAGAGAATCGAATGCTATATCAGGGAAAATTTTTGAGTATATGAGTTTCGGGCGTCCAATAATTTCAACATACTTTATAGACAATGAGGCCTGCATTCCATTTTTGAAGAAATATCCATTGGGTTTGATGGTTGATGAACGGCTTAGTGTAGAGTCGAATGTTGCAAAAGTTGCGAACTTTTTACAATTGCATAAAAATCAGTATGTCGATTTTGAAATTGTCAAGAACTTATTTCCAAAGTGTCTTGCTTCATCGTATGTCTCTATTATAGATGATTTGTTTAATGAGTAGTATTAAAGGCGCATTATTATGGAAATTCTGCGAGCGGTTTGGTGTTCAAGCCGTTCAGTTCGTTGTATCAATCATAATTGCGCGATTGTTGGATCCTTCAGAATATGGAGTAATGGCAATTATGGCAATTTTTATATCTCTTGCCACAACTGTAATCCAATCTGGTTGGGGAGCGGCTTTGATACAGAGAAAAAATGTTACAGAAACAGATTATTCGACGGTATTTTATTATTCATTGACCTTTGCGGGAGTATTGTATACAGTTTTGTTTGTTAGTGCTAACGTCATATCTGAATATTTCAATCAGCCACTATTGGATACTGTCTTGAAAGTAAATTCATTGGTCCTGTTCATAGGGGCTTTTAATTCTGTCCAAATTGCTTATGCAAGTAGACTCTTTTTATTCAAGCAATTATTTAAGTCAAACATTATTGCCGCTTTGTTATCGGGTTTCATTGGAATCGGACTTGCTGTTGGAGGTTACGGTGTTTGGGCATTGGTTTCACAGCAACTGTCGTACCAGTTGTTTGTAGTCCTTACATTGTTGTTCCTTGTAGATTGGAAACCTCGACTTTTGTTTTCAATGGAAAGCGTTAGGCAGACAATGGGTTTTGGCTCAAAGATTTTGGGAGCTAATATAATTGATAGGCTGTATCATAATTTAGAGAATATAATAATAGGAAAAAACTTCAGTAGTGCAACGTTGGCTTTCTTTGATAGAGGAAAGCAGTTTCCTTTGATTTTAATAGACAATATAGACGGGTCAATCCAATCGGTTATGTTTCCTGCATATTCAAAATTACAAGACAATCCGGATGAATTAAGAGAAACGCTGCGAAAAGCTGTTAGAATGAGTTCTTTTGTTTCGTTTTCAGCAATGACAATATTGTTTGTTATTGCACCACAGTTAATAGGGCTGTTTTTGGGCAAAAAATGGATGGATGCGGTTCCATTTCTTCAATTCTATTGCATAATATGTATGTTGTTCCCATTGCAGACGGCCAATCTACAGGCATTCAATGCTGTTGGGAAGAGTTCGTTGTATTTTAGATTGACAACATTGAAGCGCGTAATAGGGATAGGCCTGCTATTGTCAAGCATTTTCCTTGCAAAAGAGAACGTATTTGTTATCGTTTGGTGTTGCTTGATAATCGAAGTGATATCGATTTGTCTAAACATTCATCCAAACAATAAATACTTAGGTTATAGATTTATCGATTTATTGGCCGACATATTACCAAATGCATTGATGGTTGTTTTGTCGATTGCTGTAGTTGTAGGATTTAATGAGATTGTCGAATTGAATAATCAGCCTTGCCAATTATTGGCTAATCTATTAATCAGTGTGGGAGTAATTACTGCAACTGCCACATTATCTAATAATGCATCATTTACAGAAGTAAAGAAAAATATTCATTTTAAACATCATGAAAAATGATTCTATGGAAGAGGTTTCTGTAATAATCCCGACATATAATCGTATAGATTCTCTTAGACGAACATTTTCGTATCTTGAAAAATCCAAGTTAAAACCGCTTGAAGTATTGATTATAGATCAGTCAAATGCTGATTTTTCAACACAGATACAAAGACTATGTGGTGTAGAGGAAGACTTGAACGTAGTTTATATCCATCTGGAAAAGCCTTCATTGACAGCAGCGCGGAATGTTGGTATGAAAATGTCAAAAGGAGATGTTCTGGTATTTATGGATGATGATGTTGATGTAGATGCTGAAACTTTGTCGAATGTTGTGGACTTGTTTAAGGATGAACGGCTTGTAATGGCAGGAGGTTTGGATAAAAAAGACGTGTATCACAACTCGAAAAAGGGCAATTCAAAAATGGGCTATCTGTTTGGTAAATCGAAGTTTAGCAAGCGAGATATTGGCCATATGGCGAGCGGAGTTTATGGGCGCTTTCCTCAAGTCTGTGGTGAGGCGACTCCAACGGAATGGGTTATGGGATTTTTCTTTGCGGTGAAAAGAGATTTTATCGTGGAGCATAATTGTATATTTGACGAGCATCTACAATATTATGCGTATGCTGAAGACCTTGATTTTTCGTATGGAGTCTATCTGCATGCAGATAAATGTGGTAAAAAATGCATATTCAGTAACCGTCTGATTGTGAATCATAACGTGTCGGCAGAGTATAGGACGCTATCTAGAAAGGCAACATTTATGAATTATCTGCACCGATATTATATTTGTAGAAAGTATAATCTCAGTGAGTTTAAGTTTTGGTGGAGCAATTTTGGAGACTTGCTGTTCCGATTGCTGAAAAAAGAATCTCTGCTTGATTATTTCAAGGCAATGTCTTTTTTGATAGCCAATAGAAATAGTATAAGGAGTGGAAATTTTATGTATAAAAAGTTCATGTAGGTTGTAGTTTCAGATGAGAGACATTGACAGAGCATTATACAAATTATATTTATTCTGTTTGCCACTGGGGCAATTGTTCAAGATAACTCCAGATGGTTTCTTGCAGACATGGCAATTCAGCACGATTATAATGATGTTGGGCTTTTTTCGAATTGTTGCTACAAGACCGTTAAATACAAATGAAGGTATAAGGGCATTTGGAAAACTGTACCTTTATATGGCCGTCTTTTCTCTATTGGCTTCCGTTGTTTTGTCGTTTACACTTGATACGGCATTAACCGTGTCTCCATTGAGACGGTGCTTGGGAGATGTTGTATTATATCTTGTGGCATTATGCTCAATATGTTATAATTATTATGGGTTAACTAAACTGGTGTCAATCGCTGGAATATTGCAAATCTTTAAGCTGCAAACGATAGTGTTGCTTATAGTGGGAATGCTTCAATTAGGAACATTGTTTGGCGTTGGAAATGGTGTTTATTCAGCACTCTGTTCGGTATTTGCTTTGAGAGATGTCGTCTATTTAACATCTCTTGATCGAGGTGTGACTTTCTTTTGCACAGAGCCTGCGGCATCATCTCTAATATGTTACGTCGTTATTCCATTTATTCTATTTTCAATATCGAATAAAAAAGGATTTCGAAAAGTTGCATATATTGTGTTTTTTGCCATAATGATGCTGCTATTCTTGTCGTCAAATAGCAGTAGTGCATTGTTGTCGTTTATATTTGTCTGCATTGTTTATATATTGTTATATGCATTCAAATTGCGGATAAAGAGGCTTATAATGTTCTTGGCCTTTTTTGCTGGATTGACGGTTGCTGTATTGTATAGTTTGGATTTGTCTTCAAGCGATGCGATTAATTCCGACAAAGAATCATTTGAGTATGTTTTAGTTGGGAAAATCCAAGACAAGGACAACCTTAGTACGGCAATGAGAGCCTCAACGGTAATCAACGATATGAAGATATTCTATGACTATCCTTTCACAGGTGTCGGTGACGGGAATCAAGGCTATTTTTATCGTCAAAATATGCCGATGTGGGTTGTTGCTTCCGAAGAGGTGCAAAGCCTAATGCATGGAACAAAAATTGCTAATGGCGGCGGAAATTTCTTTCCATCTTTTATTTCGGCATACGGACTAATCGGCATTGTAGTTTTTTTTATTTTTTTTAAGTCGTATGGGAAAGCTTATCGCTCCTCTATCCTGACAAAAAACATGAATCTGCAGATGATATATACTCTGGGAATATCATTGTTTCTTTTAACAAGTTGGTATGTTGCTGGCGTAAAACTGAATGAAACAATATGTTTCCTGTTGGCTTTGCCTTGTGTTGAAAAAATGAGGGAAAGAGATTGTTATACAATGTAATAATTCTCTAAGAAAATGACTTATTCCAAAGTATTTATAACTAATGCTGTCATCCTACAAGTTGAATCTTCACAATGCGATTGTGGAGAATGAGAGGATATTTGTGGTGTTCACTGGCGATACGGCAGGGGAGCGTAATTGGGAAATAAAATATATCATCAAAATATTCAATAGTTTATGAAGCGAGGTTTGATATTGATTCCATATGCCAATAAAGAGGCATATAAAACAGGTGTAAATCTATGTTCTTCAAATAGACTTGAAGTTTATTTGAAGAATTGTTGTGTTGCGTGTATGTCTGCTAAACAAAATGCATGTCAACAAGCAGATGTGGCGTTAGTAACAAATATAGATATCCCCAATCCATATAAAACAATATTGGAAGGCAATGAGATTAAGATTATAAAAGCTGATTTTGATGATTTCAATTTCGGAGGAAACTATATGTGGGCTCTTGCATTCTACAAGTTGTGTGCGTTGAAGCATGTGTTGCTAGAAACAAACTATGATTATTATGCATACTTGGATTCGGATGTTTATGTGCAGTCTGATTTTGAAAATATTTGGAAA
>UMFN01034642.1_pt1 | contig 11174 bp, 9 predicted proteins | sample 1965021 | NCBI WGS metagenome assembly UMFN01 (sample SAMEA4836047, study PRJEB28245) | human gut metagenome | biome: gut microbiome; material: fecal sample | place: Denmark | collected 2008
AGCTGGAAAGAGAGATGCGTCTGCTGATTTTTCTGCTTCCGTATCTGATCATGGTTTTTGCGACGGTCAGGCTGCTCTGGAACAATCTGAAGAAAAGAAAGTTGTTTGACGAGAATCTGCTGATTTTGCTTGCCACAGCAGGTGCATTTGCAGTTCATCGCTATTCGGAGGCAGTGGGAGCGATGCTGTTTTTCCAGATTGGAAAGCTGCTGGAACTTATTTCCATGAGCAGGACGAGAAAATCTATTGAGAAATTTATGGATATCCGTCCGCAGTATGCCAATTTAAAGATCAGCGGCGGGGAGATGCAGGTACCGCCGGAAGATCTGAATCCGCGGCAGGTTATTATTATCAAGCCGGGGGAGAGGATCCCCGTGGATGCGATCGTGACACAGGGGAGCAGTACGTTAGATACCAAGGCGCTGACAGGAGAATCGGAGCCGAGGCATGTGAAGATCGGCAGTCATATTTACAGCGGAAGTATCAACTTAAGTGGTGTGCTGGAAGCACGGGTATTGAAGGTGTCTGCAGATTCGACAGCATCCAGAATCATTGATATGATATCCAATGCGGACAACAGACGGGCGCAGACAGAGAATTTTGCAGAAAAATTTACCCGGTATTATACACCGCTTGTAACGCTTTTCGGAATCCTGGTGATGATCCTTCCGCCGATGATGTTTGAAGGGGCACAGCAGGGGGCGTGGATCTATCGGGGGCTGATCGTGCTGGTGGCAGCGTGTCCGTGCGGACTTCTGGTATCCGTGCCGCTGGCATTCTTAGGCGGGATCGGAGCAGCTTCCAGACAGGGTGTCCTCATCAAGGGAAGCAATTTTCTGGAAGCATTGTCAAAGGCAGAGACTTTTGTATTTGATAAGACCGGTACTCTGACAGAGGGAGTATTCCGGGTAAAAGAAGTGTGTCCGAAGTCGATGACTCCGGAGGAACTTCTGGAACTGACAGCATATGGGGAAGCATACTCCAGTCATCCGATCTCCGGATCTTTAAGGGAGGCTTACGGCAGGCCGATCGACAAAGCAAGGATCGGGGCAGTCAGAGAATTTCCGGGATTTGGTCTTGAGGCTGTTGTGGACGGAAAACAACTGGAGATTGGAAATTCCAAGTTTATGAACCAGCAGGGATATTTTTATCAGCGGGTGGCTGATATCGGAACAGCAGTTCACGTAGCTGTGGACGGAGAGTATGCGGGCTATATCCTGATCACGGATGTGGTAAGAAAAGAGGCCGGCAGACTTCTGAAATGGCTGAAAAAACAACAGATCGAAGCGGTGATGATCACCGGAGATAATGAACGGGTGGCAGAAGATGTGGCCCGGCAGTTAAAGCTGGATTATGTATATGCAGGCCTGATGCCGGAGGAAAAGGTAGAGCAGGTCAGAGAATTTATGGAAAGCCATATGGAGGATGAGAAGCTGGCGTTTGTAGGGGATGGAATCAATGACGCGCCGGTTCTTGCACATGCGGATATCGGGATTGCCATGGGGGGCCTGGGCTCGGATGCAGCTCTGGAGGCAGCGGATATCATTTTGATGGAGGATGATCTTTCCAGGATCGTGAATGCGATCCGGATTTCCAGAGGAACGATTCGTGCGGTGAAGCAGAATCTGATCTTTGCCATTGGGATGAAAGTTCTTCTTCTGGTGCTGGCATCCTTTGGCTATGTAACAATGAAAAACGCAATTTTAGCGGATATGGCAGTGATGATGATCAACTTATTGAATTCATTCTGGGTGCTGAAATATCCGGAATAAGGGGTGTACAACATGAAAAGAGCAACATTGCTTGCATTGGCAGTATCTGCCTGTCTTTTGACAGGATGTACCAATGCACTCAAAGACGGAACAGGGTATCTGGAAGACGGAAATTATAAAGAAGCAGTGACCGCATTTCAGAAAGCGGTGGACGAAGGCAAGAAGACGGCGCAGGCATACCGCGGTCTGGGAATGGCATATTATGAGCAGGAGGACTATGAATCTGCAAAAGATGCATTTGAGAAAGCAATTTCAGCAGGCGGAGAAAAGAATCAGGTCATTTATAATTTACTCGGAATCTGCGGGATGAAGCTGAATGATTACAATTATGCACTGGAGCAGTTTAATCAGGGAATCAGCCTGTCTCAGAACAGCGGTACGTCCATGGAAGATGCAGAAAGTTTCAGCGAAGTGCTTCAGGAGATGCTGTTCAATCAGATCGTATGTTATGAAAAGCTGGGTGACTGGGAGAATGCAAAAACCAAAATCGCAGAGTATATTCAGGTCTATCCGGACGATGCAGATGCCCAGAGAGAAGCAAAATTTCTGGAGACCAGATAAAGAATACAAGGGAAGAAGAGGATACGCTGACTGCGGAGAAGATTCTGCGGTCAGCGTCCTTTATTCCCGGGGAGGAGAAAGGAGAGCGTATGCTGGGATATCAGATTACCGAGTATTGTCATCGGATGATAAGGGAGCATATCAAAGAAGGAGACTGCTGTGTGGACGCAACGGCCGGCAATGGAAATGATACAGAATTTCTCTGTCGTCTGACAGGGGCAGACGGAAAGGTCTACGCATTCGATATTCAAAAAGCAGCAGTAGAACACACCAGAAAGCGTCTGGAAGAGGCGGGACTTACAGAGCGTGCCGAGATCATTCTGGATGGACATGAGCATATGGAGAATTATGTCCGGGAAAACGTATCAGCGATCACCTTTAATTTCGGGTATCTGCCGGGCGGTGATCATCAGATCGCGACACAGGCTGCTACAAGCATTCAGGCAATTGAGGCAGGGCTTCGCCTGCTGAAAAAAGGCGGGATCATGAGCCTTTGTATCTATAGTGGAGGAGACAGTGGATTCGCAGAGAAAGAGGCACTGTTGTCTTATCTTGAGACACTGGATTCCAGAACATTTTTAGTAATTGTAAGTACTTATTATAATCGGGAAAATCATCCGCCGATTCCGGCGTTTGTGATCCGGATCAAAGAAGAAAGGGGAGAATAAATGGGATTTTCAATGGATGTGGGAGTTCCTGTAGTGACCGTGTTTTTACAGGGGCTTTTAAGTTTTTTTTCACCGTGTGTCCTTCCGCTTGTGCCGCTTTATCTGGGATATCTCTCAGGAGGCGCAGGGCAGGGAGAACTGTACGGAAAACGGGGGCGGCTGTTTGTCAATACGATTTGTTTTGTGATAGGAATCAGCTCCGCATTTTTTATGATGGGACTTGGTGTGTCGGCAGCCGGAAGTTTTCTCAATAAGAATCAGGCAATGGTATCGAGGATCGGCGGGATTCTGGTGATTTTATTCGGTTTGTACCAGCTTGGGATTTTTGGAAAATCAAAGCTTCTGGGTACAGAGCACCGTTTCTGGTTAAAGCTCGACAAGTTGAAGATGTCACCGGTCGTGGCGCTTGTGTTCGGATTTACCTTTAGCTTTGCCTGGACGCCGTGCGTGGGACCGGCTCTTGCGAGTGTGCTTTTGATGGCGGGAAGTGCAGGAACAAAGCTGACAGGATTCCTTTTGATCGGTGTGTATACACTTGGATTTATCCTGCCGTTTCTTGCAGTGGGATTGTTCACGGCAAAAGTGCTCGGGTTTTTCAAAAAGTACAATCATGTTGTCAAGTATACGGTGAAGATCGGAGGAATCCTGATGATCTTTATGGGACTTTTGATGTTTACAGGCAAGATGAACGCGATCACCGGATATTTATCGGGAACAGCAGGAACACAGACTTCCTCAAAAGAGACAACGAAAAAGGAAATAAAAGAAGAAAAGCAGGATACGTACTCGGCCACAGATTTTGTGCTGCAGGATCAGTATGGAAAGGAGCACAGTCTGGCAGACTATAAGGGAAAGACGATCTTTTTGAATTTCTGGGCAACCTGGTGTGGTCCGTGCAGAAATGAGATGCCGGAGATTCAGAAGATTTATGAAGAAACACAGCAGGAAGAAGACAGTGATCTGGTGATCCTGGGAATTGCCGCGCCGGGATTCGGACAGGAAGGAAGCCAGGAGGAGATCGAAGCATTTCTTGAGGAAAACGGATACACTTATCCGGTGCTGATGGATACGACAGGAGAGGTATTTATGGAGTATGGGATCAGCGCTTACCCGACAACTTTTATGGTAGACAAAGATGGCAATCTGTTCGGATATGTGCAGGGGCAGTTAAACGAAGATATGATGCGCAGTATTATCCGACAGACGATGGAAGGCAAGAGAGAGTAGGAGAAAAGCAATGGCGTTATATGAAATGGAAGATGCGAAAGAACGCGTCATTTTAGTAGGCGTTCAGGAAAATGATGCGGAGCCGGAGGAAGAATCCTTAGACGAGCTGGCAGAGCTGGCACGCACGGCCGGTGCAGAGGTGGCCGGCCGTCTGATCCAGAAACGAGAGGCGATGCATCCGGTGACGTATATCGGGAAAGGAAAGATCCTGGAGCTGAAGGAACTTTTGTGGGAGACGGACGCTACGGGAATCATCTGTGACGATGAACTGACTTCCGTGCAGCTGAATCATCTGGAGGAAGAGCTGGAATGTAAGATCGTGGATCGGACCCTTCTGATCCTGGATATTTTTGCGGGAAGGGCAGTCAGCAGAGAAGGTAAGATCCAGGTGGAACTGGCACAGTTAAAGTATCGTGCGGCAAGGCTGATAGGACTTCGAAATTCTCTGTCCCGTCTGGGAGGCGGAATCGGAACAAGAGGACCGGGAGAGAAAAAACTGGAGATGGACCGCCGTCTGATCCGGGAGCGGATCAGCCGCCTGAAAAAAGAACTCCGGGAAGTGGAAGAACACAGAGAGAGGCTTCGTACTCAGAGAAAACGCTCCAATCTGAAGGTGGCGGCGCTGGTGGGATATACGTCAGCAGGAAAGAGCAGCCTGGAAAATGCGCTCACAGGAGCAGGTGTTTTAGAGGATGCGATGCTGTTTTCCACGCTGGATACGACGACACGCTCTCTGAGGCTGGCAGATACACAGGAGATCCTGCTCAGTGATACGGTCGGATTTATCCGGAAGCTCCCACATCATCTGGTAGAGGCATTTAAGAGCACACTGGAAGAAGCGAAATACGCGGATATCATCATCCATGTGGTCGATGCTTCCAATCCCCATCAGGATACCCAGATGTTTGTTGTCTATGAGACACTGCGTCAGCTCGGTGCGGAGGGAAAACCGGTCATTACCGTATTCAACAAACAGGATAAACTGGAAACACCGGGATATTTCCGGGATTTTCATGCAGAGTACTCAATCCCGGTTTCCGCAAAGACAGGGCAGGGGCTGGAAGAATTAAAAGAAGCGCTGCTTGAGATTCTGCGAAGAGATCAGGTATATATCGAGAGGCTGTATTCCTTCGCAGAAGCGGGAAAGATCCAGCTGATCCGCACCCAGGGTCAGCTGCTGTCAGAGGAATATGTACCGGATGGCATTGAAGTGAAGGCATATGTGCCGAAAGAAATCTGGGGAAAAGTGTAAAACTTTTCCCTATCCCCACACTTCCTGAGCAATCTCTTTCACCAGTGCAAGCTTCGCCCACTGTTCTTCTTCCGTCAGTTTATTGCCAATCTCACAGGATGCGAATCCACACTGCGGACTTAAGTAAAGTCGGTCCAGAGGAATATATTTTGCAGCTTTTGCAATTCTTTTCTTTATCACTTCTTTTTCTTCTAAAATCGGTGACTTGCTGGTTACAAGACCAAGTACGACTTTTTTATCATGGGAAACAAAGCGGAGTGGTTCAAATCCTCCGGAGCGTTCATCATCAAATTCCAGATAATAGGCAGATACATTTTCATTGGCAAAAAGGAACGGTGCAATCGGTTCATATCCGCCGGAGGATGCCCAGGTGGAATGATAATTTCCGCGGCATACATGGGTTGTGATCACAAGATCTTCAGGTGCATTTTCCAGAGCGAGGTTATTCAGCCGCAGATATTTTTCAGCCTCTTCTTCCAGGCTGACGGAATCGTTCTGTCGTGCCTCCCAGTAATTTTTGTCGCAGAACATGCCCCATGTACAGTCGTCCAATTGGATGTTTCTGCATCCTGCATCGTAGAGATCCCGGATGACAGTCCGGTATGCCTGTGCAATGTCCTGAATCAGTTCTTCCAGATCTGGATATACGGCCAGAGTCTGTGTTCCATTGTCTTCCCGGAAGAGTTCTGCAAGAAGCTGGGCAGGTGCGGGAATGGTCTGTCTTGCAATGGTGTGCTCATCCTCAAACTGTTTGACAAATTTGAAATGTTCCACAAAAGGATGCTGTTCTCCGCTGATTTTTCCTGTCACGCGGACAGAGCCGTGAGTGGTTTCTTCCCCGTGGAAGAAATAGCCGTGATCCAGTTCAATGTGTTCGATTCCCTCAAGTCCCCACATAAAATCCAGATGCCAGTAGCTTCTGCGGAATTCTCCGTCTGTGATGACAGGGTATCCGGCAGCCTTCTGCTTTTTGATCAGATCTGTAATTGCTTCATTTTCAATGGATTCTAGCTCAGCCTTTGTGATCTGTCCGGCTTCAAAATCAGCTCTTGCCTGTTTTAAGTGTGCAGGTCTTAAAAAACTTCCAACATAATCAAAACGAAACGGTGCGTTAAAATTTTCCATAGTAATTCTCCTGTTCTGTAAATTCGTGATTCTATGGGATTTATTGTAGAAGAGGAGAGGTGTTTTGTAAAATACTGAAAATAAATAGCTTGCTATAGAATTAAACTATAGCAAGCCTGCTGCGTTTTATGAAAATAGTGTTTTATAAATAAGGGATTCCGGGTACTTCCGGATAACTTCCCATGGAGATCAGAAGCTGAAGTCCTACTTCTCTTGCGGTGAGGACTGCATTTTTTACGGCGCTTGCATCGCCGGTTACGGCGGCAATGATCTCATTGGAATGACTGGTTCCCCGGTTTGGAGTCATGTATTTGATGATCTCTACCGGAGAGGATTTCAATGCAAGGTCCGCCATGACAAGACCGATCGCCGCAGGAGAACCGCAGAAGAATCCAAACGGTTTCCCGATCGGGGCGTCAAATGCCATGTTCAGCGCCTGAGAAGCGCTGGCAGAATAGGTGAATTCCAGATGCCCGGCTTCACTGATATAAAGCTCCCCGGCATATTTTTCGGTGTATTCTAGAGCAATCTCCACTGCACGGCGAACATCGGATACACTGTAGCCGCCGATGATGATAAAGTTTCCGTGACCGCCCCATCCTTTGGTATCCCTCGGAAGTTCGATGGAAATGATCTCGGTGTTGGTAGATTTTACGGCTTCGTCAGCCGCATTGATCTGTCCGGCTGCACCGGTACGGGAGCTTAACAGTCCCAGACTTTTGTAAGGCTTGTCAATCTGCATCTGCTGAAGCAGTGCGTCATTGACGCCCGGGATTACAAGTCCGATAGTATCCAGTACGGTTGTCCCGACAAATTCTGTCATGGAACAGTCCATGGATATTTTTTGAATTTCGTTGATATCTAACATAATGAAAACTCCTTTATGACATACTTCCAAATTAAATATAACCGCCGTCCAGGCCAATGATCTGTCCGGTCAGGTAAGAATGACCGGATGCAAGGGTGAGCGCCAGCGCAGCCACTTCCTCGCTGTCGGCAAAGCGTCCGGCGGGGATTTCTTCTCTTAAAGCTTCGCGTTCTTCTTCCGAAAACTGTGCGTTCATAGCAGTGTCGATCACTCCGCACGCAATGGCATTGACTTGTACATTACTTGGTGCCAGTTCTTTCGCAAGAGCCTTTGTCAGTCCGTTCATACCGGACTTAGTCGCAGAATAAGCAGCCTCGCAGGAGGCACCGACGGTTCCCCACATGGAGGAAATGTTGATGATCTTTCCGCTTTTCTGAGAGACCATGTGACCGATGGCGCTGCGGCAGCAGTAAAATACAGAAGAAAGATTGGTATTTAAAATCTCGGACCACTGGGCATCACTCATATCCTGCAAAAGGCCGACAAAGGAAATCCCGGCGTTGTTGACCAGCACATCCAGCCCCGGACACTGCGATTCAATGACAGAGAACATCTCTCTTACCTCATCGGGATCCCCGACATTTCCGGGAAGGAGAGTGCAGGATCCATGTGCGGCAAGAATCTCCTGCTCCACTTCTTGCAGAGCATCCAGAGAATGTCGGCAGTTGAGAAATACGTGATAGTTGTTTCTGGCAAATAACAGCGCGCAGGCCCGGCCGATCCCGCGGGATGCACCGGTGATCAGTACATATTTCTGGTTCATAACATACTCCATTTCCAGAAGGAGAACAGCTGTAAAGTGCTGTCCCTTCAGTTCTCAATTCTGTAGTTATTATACAGGAAGCAGAAACGTTTGTATACCATATTTCCAGAAAATTCGAATGGGGAAAGCGGGTTGCGGTTGTGATTCACAGGCCCTTGTGCTATTATTTTGATAGAGAACCGGTGTGTGCACATAGTAGGAGGAACGGATATGGTAGAGGAAGCCCGAAGCTTTGCAGAAAAAGCACATGAGGGACAGTTTCGAAAGGGAACGAAGCACCCGTATATTGTACATCCGCTGGAGGTGGCGAAGATTGTGTCAACGATGACGGATGATGAGGAGATGATCAGTGCAGCCTTGCTTCACGATACACTTGAAGACTGCAGGCAGGTGACAAAAGAGCAGATCAAAGAGGCGTTCGGCGAGCGTGTGCTTGAGATGGTCAGGCAGGAGAGTGAGGACAAGTCCAAAACCTGGGTGGAGAGAAAAAGTACGACAATCCAACATTTGAAAACAGCGCCGAGAGAGGTGCAGATGATCGCTCTTGCGGACAAGCTGTCCAATATCCGGGATATTGACCGGGAGTATCCGAAGGTTGGAGAAGAATTTTGGAACCGCTTTCGAATGAAGAGTAAAGCTGCAATTGGCTGGTATTATATTGGGGTAAAAGATGCGTTGCAAAAAGATTTTGCGGGAATTCCTGCATATGAGGAGTACAGGGCACTGGTAGAAAAAATTTTCGGCAGTACATCAGACTGGCAAAGGAGAGAACACAATGAAGAAGACAAAGATCATATGTTTTGCGAATAATAAAGGAGGAAGCGGAAAGTCCACGACTTGTTCCAATGTCGGATACGGACTGCGGGAGCTGGGATATAAGGTACTTCTGATTGATGGAGACATGCAGCTGAACCTGTCGCTTTCCTTGTTTGATGAGGATCAGGTGCTTGCGTTTGCGCAGAGTGAAAAGAACTTGTATGAGGGATTGAAGCGCCAGGATGATCTGTCGGATTACATTGTACATTCCGCTTATGAAGGGCTGGATCTGATTCCGTCTTCCACATTAATGAGTTCGATAGAGTATGAATTGTTTACGAAATGGCAGAGGGAGTTTATTCTCCGAAAATGTCTGAAACAGGTAAAGGAATCCGGAGCGTATGATTACATTCTGATCGATGCGCCTCCGACTTTGGGCGGCTGGGTTATGAACATCTTGTGTGCATCCGATGAGATCATCATTCCGGTGGAGTCTACGCCGTGGGGATTGTTCGGTCTGGGAAATATGTTTGAATTTCTGGAGGAAGTCCGTCAGATCACGCCGGATCTGAAGCTGGGCGGGATCGTGATCACGAAAGTAGATACCAGAAAGAGTTATTTCAAACAGACTCTGGAGACTTTAAAGAGTCTGGAGGATGTTCCTGTATTTGATACCTATATCCGGGTGGACAGTGGGATCGAGTGGTCGCAGGATAACAATGCGCCGATCATGGCATACAAAAAAAGCAGCCGCAGTGCCACAGAGTATATGGAACTGACAAAAGAAATTGCCAAAATGGAGTAGGTGAGTCATGCACAGGGAATTGTTGGATGCCTTGTCTGTCATTACAGAGGAAGAGCAGCGGATACTGGATGAACAAAGAGGGATCGACCCACAGCTTTATACAGAGAAAAAGGAACTGATCGTAGACAGCGAAAAATTGTTGAAAAAAGGGAAGCTGATACAGGTACGTCCCCATACGAGATTTGTTAATTTTCCGAAGCATAAACACAATTATGTAGAAGTGATCTACATGTGTCAGGGAACAACCACTCACATTCTGAATGGAAGTAAGGTCATTCTGGAGGCGGGGGATCTTCTGTTTTTGAATCAGAATGCAGAACAGGAGATCCTGCCGGCCGGCGAGCAGGATATTGCCGTCAATTTTATTGTGCTGCCGGAATTTTTTGATACGGCTTTTTCCATGATGGATATGGAGGAAGAAAATGCGTTGAAAGAATTTCTGGTAGGAGCTTTGTGTGGAAAGAATGATCAGACATCATATTTGTATTTTCATGTGGCAGAGATCCTTCCGATCCAGAATCTGGTGGAAAATATGGTATGGACGATCTTCTATGACCAGCCGAACAAAAGGAGATGTAATCAGATCACCATGGGGCTTTTGCTTCTTCAGCTTTTGAATCATATGGACCGGATGGAGACCGGAACAGCTGCTTTTGACCGGGAACTGACCGGAGCGGTGTTGAATTATATTGAAGAGCACTATAAAAACGGAAGTCTGTCCGAGCTGGCAGAGATTATGGGATATGACGTGTACTGGTTAAGCCGGGAGATCAAAAAACGGACGGGAAAGACGTATAAAGAGCTGCTTCAGTCGAGAAGAATGCGTCAGGCGGCATATTTGCTGAAGAACAGCAGGTTGTCGGTGGCGGATATCATAGAGTCGGTGGGGTATGACAATACCAGTTATTTTTTTCGGAAATTTAAGGAGTGTTATGGAGTCAGCCCGAAGGGGTATCGGGATATGTGAGAAAGTGAAAGAAAAGCAAGCCTGAATACAGGAAGAGCAGAGAAGCAATTTCTGGATTCAGGCTTTTTGTGTTTCGAGACATTAAACCTCAGAAAAATCAATTTTCAGATCTTCATAAATATTACATGTTACAAAATCTGTTATCGCTGCCGATAAAGCACATGCAGCTGCATCTGTAGAACGAGACTTTGAAAAGGAACATAAAGATGAGATGCAGAGATTATGTGATAAAATCGAGGCTCTACAAGAGGAATGATTTGAGCTGAAAGATAAATTAAAAGAGTTAAAAAAGGGAATACTTGATTTTAGCTGTCGCATATGCTATACTAGCGGTAGCTAAAAAGGATATAAGTGTCAAGCAGCACACAAAGTGAAAGCCCCGGAGGTCGCAACTCCGGGGCTTTCTTTTA
>UMFN01030425.1_pt1 | contig 11164 bp, 8 predicted proteins | sample 1965021 | NCBI WGS metagenome assembly UMFN01 (sample SAMEA4836047, study PRJEB28245) | human gut metagenome | biome: gut microbiome; material: fecal sample | place: Denmark | collected 2008
GAAATCCATTGCTAGTAATGCAAAAACAGCAAAAAAATCTATTACAAGCATGAAAGATTCTGTGTCGATTGTAAATGAGGGCTTAGACGCTCTTGGAAACAAGGCGAAATCAGCTGTAGATAAATTAATTAGCACCTTTTCAGGTGCAGCAGGAAAAGCTAAAAATGCAGGGAAAAAAGTTGGAGATGGAATAAACGACGGAGTAAAAAACGGAACAGACAAGTTACCGGACACTATAAAGTTGGCTATGAATCAATTCAACGCAGGACTTTTAGCAGGAGGAACGCTTTCTATAGCAACCTCTAATCAGATCTCTAACTCTGTTTTGTCTGCACTTAAAAAGACAGAATCAGGAGCATATAGTTGTGGATACAACATCGGAGCAGGACTGGCGAATGGCATGGCTGCATCTCTTGGGAGAGTACAAAGCATCGCTGCACAGCTAGCGGCCGCAGCAGAAAAAGCAATACGTGCAAAAGCTAAAATTCACAGCCCGTCTAAAGTCTCTGATAAATTGGGACAGTATTGGGGAGAAGGGTACGTTGAAGGGATGAAAAAAATGTTCGGTGAAGCGAAAAGAACATCCATGAAACTAATTCATATTCCTTCTTCTATCAAAAAACCTGATTTGGCATTAGCGGGAAATATATCTACATCGGATTTAAGTGATGATTGTGTATATGAAAAAAATGCAAACTACACTATTATTGTCCCTGTAGAGATTGACGGAAAAGAGGTTGCGAAGACAACAGCTAAGTACACAGAAGACGAACTTAATAAGCGTGAACGCAGAAATAGAAGAAAACAAGGAAAGGCGTAGGGCAATGTATAAATTTATAGATGTAAATGAGGCTTCGAGCGGCGATGCATTGCCCGCAGAAGCCTTAAATATTAATGGAGAGTATATAGAAAATATGGTACGGGGATATCGAACTTTATCGACGAAAGGAAGAGAAGCCCTGGCATCCGAGTTGGATTATTACGAAATGAAAGCAAGAGATGGTGCGGTTAATAAAAGCAAAAGATATCCGCCGAGAATCATTACCGTAAGATACCAACTACTGGCAAAAAGTGCAGAAGAATACCGAGAATCATATAACATGCTTGGATATATTCTTAGTGCAAACGAAGCAACTTTGATATTTAATGATGAAAAAGATAAGTTTTATATCGGGACAGTGACGGAAATTGGTGAAGTGGAAGAGGGCAGAAATTGTGTGGTTGGAGAGTTTGAAATCTTTTGTGCTGATCCGTTTAAATATTCCGTTACTGAGTATGAAGCGTTTGGAAATCAAAATAGCAATACGATACTGGTTGATTATGGCGGGACTTATAAATCATTCCCTAAACTGTGTGTAGACTTCCATGAAGAGAATGATAATGAAACGTCGTTGTCTGCAAATGGAGAATGTGGATTTGTTGCTTTTTTTAATGAAAACGAGAAAATAATACAACTAGGAAACCCTAATGAACTAGATTCCTCTTATATTCCACCGAGTACAACAACTCTTGTCAACTCAGTTTTTAGCAATCATGATAGTTACGGGGCAACCGCTCAGGCAAAGTGGAAGCAAAATATAGGAGTTACAACAGGCTCAGATGTTGTTCAAACCGGAGTAGCCGGAATGGGAATTTCTTCTTACGATGCTCCGGCGATAAATAGAGACACATACGGAATTCTTTTGGAGAATAAAGCGACAACTAGCGGGGATATTATTTTTTATTATACTGTAAAAGCAAGGGCAACAAACAGAACTGAAAAAACAGCAGACATCTCCATTGCAATCACAGTGAAATTAAAGGAAGCAACAGCAATATTCGGGAGCTCGAATGCATTAAAAGCAAAAATTATGATAGGTGGAGTTTGGCAGGAGGTATATCTAAAAAAAACCGAGGAAATATGGTATGGAAACACAGGTTATACGATAAACGCAACATTCTCAATTGGAAACTTAAGCTCAGAAGCTACTACATTATCTGGGATAAAGTTTAAAGTTGAAAGAACGGATAAACCCGGTGACGAGTCGGGGGTTTTGCCTGAAACAGTATGTTCTGGCATGGTAATAAATGCATATAAGAGCTATGCACCGAGCAGATATTATTTAACCTCTAGAGAATTTGGAACTGGCACATATTGGCATGGTGCATCTGTCACACGAACAATCCAAAACGCAGTTAATTGTAAACTGCTTTATTTTAATACCTTTGCTATTGGTTCCGGCTGGGATGGAGCTAGCCAGGTGGGTGTATTTCAGGCACTATTAGTTGGCGGGAAACAGATAATTGCAGGTGTTAGCATTGTGAAGGGTGGATATGGAAGTAATGCAACGATATACTTTTTTGTAAAAGGAGCAGTTGCATACAAGACGGATGTAGATGTTGCACACGGGAACTTTTGGTTCAATGATCGCACCGCAACCCTGATAGAGAAGAATGGAGCAGAAATAACATTTACAGTGAACGGAATTTGTAAAAAATTTACGGATCAATCAATTACCGATACTGGAGTTGATTCCATCACCTTTTTATTCGGGCAGCATGCACAGCAACCGGTGCTGACAGATAATGGGCTACATTATGCTAAAGTTATTAAAGATGTAAAGGAAGCAACTATTGATATTAAAAATGTATTTACTCCAAACGATAAAGTGATCGCTGATTGTGAAAGCGGAAATATCTACCGCAATGGAATTTTAGAACAAGGGCTAGGGGCACTTGGAAATGATTGGGAAGATTTTTACCTTAAACAAGGGATTAATCAAATTGGAACGGCATATTCAAGCTTTGTGAAGCAAGGATATGAACCGAAATTTAAAGTGAAATACAGAGAGGTGTTCTTATGATTCTTTACTTTGCAGATAGACAATTGAATATTCTCGGGATGGCGAGCACAAAGCTTAAGAAAGGAATTGAAATTGTTTCAGACCTTAAAGTTGAAGACACCGAAAGCGGAGTAGCTTCTTTTGAAGCTACATTTTCTTATTCAAGAGAAAATAGGCGTAAGGTAGAAGAATGCACAAGAAGTGGAAATTATATTTTACGCAAAAGCGGAAAAGAAAATGAGTTCTACACAATTACAGAAAGTGAATCCGATACAGGAAGCCAGGAGGTGAGTGTATATGCAGAAGATGCAGGGCTAGACCTTTTAAATGAGGTGGTGGGGAACTACGAAGCAGATAAAGCGTATTCAATTGAATATTATATAAATAAATTCGCCTACGACAGCGGATTTGTTGTTGGTAGAAATGAAGTTCCACATTTATCGAGGAAACTTAAATGGGAGGGGGAAGCAACTGTTACAGAAAGGCTTGCGAGCGTAGCAAAGCAATTTGATCACGCTGAGATTTCGTACAGCTTTGAAATCGAAAGATTAAAAGTAACAAGGAAATTGATAAATATACACAAAAAACGTGGCATTGAAACAGATGTACAGCTTAGAAAAGGGAAAGAGGTTGAAAAGATTGTAGTAAAACAATCTATCACAGAACTTGCTACTGCTTTGCTTGTAACAGGGGGAACACCAGAAGATTCAGACGTTCCTATAACTCTAAAAGGGTATAAATACGATGATGGGGACTTTTATGTAGATGGTGACAAAATATGTTCAAGAAAGGCTTTGGAAAAATGGTCAAGGTATGTTTGGAAAGATGAACCGCACCAGATTTTAGGAAATGTTGGGCATATTGTAAAAACATATTCCTACGATACGTTATTACAGAGTGAATTGTGCAAAAGAGCTGTTGCAAAGCTAAAATCTATTTGTGATGTTGATATCAATTATGAAGCGGATATAGTTGAACTTCCGGAAAATGTCCAGATAGGTGACAGAGTAACAATCATTGACGATGATATTGGTTTATATTTAAATACACGCCTTTTAAAACTAGAAACGTCTGATACAGAAAAAACTAAAACAGCTACATTCGGAGAGTACATATTAAAAAATAGTGGAATATCAAGAGAAGTGGAGCTTTTGGCCGAAAAATTCAAAGAGCTTTCAGCAAACAAAACATTTTATACATGGATTGCTTATGCGGATGATGAATCGGGCTCCGGCATTTCATTATTTCCAGACGGTAAAATCTACATGGGAATTGCTGAAAATAAGATATCAGATGCTGTGGATTTGAGTGACCCTAAAGTGTTTAAATGGTCGAAAATCAAAGGCGATAAGGGGGACCAAGGAGCTGCAGGCGCAGACGGAGAAAACGGAAAGACTTCATACCTCCATATCGCATATGCTGATAGTGCAGACGGGTCTGTAGGTTTTTCAACTTCCGATTCTATCAATAAAAGCTATATTGGGCAATATACGGATTTCAACATCAGTGGTTCATCTAATTATCAGGACTATGATTGGAGCAGGATTAAAGGCGAAAAAGGAGACCGTGGCGAGCAAGGCGTAGCAGGTGAAAATGGGAGCAGCGGCATTATTATATCTCCAACAGCACCACCGAATCCGGAAGTTGGACAACTTTGGCAGGTTGCAAATGGTGAACCGATTAAAAGTTGGAATGGATCGTCGTGGGAACTATATTATGTTTCTGTGAAAAACCTTAATGTACAGACTCTAAGTGCAATTACGTCAAACCTCGGAAAAGTAAATTCTGCTGACATCAATAACTTTTTAAATGGTGTAAAAGTCCTTGAAATCAAAGAAAACCTCATGACATTTTTTGACAAGTACGAAAGCCGAACCATTGGCGGTGTCGGACCGATTCAGGAACTCCGGGATGAGTATGGGGTAGAATTGTGGTCTACATTGTTTTCTCAGCTTGTAAGTGGCATCACTTTCCTTCGGGTTCGCCCAAGCGGAATGAACCTACATGCTACAAATATTACAATTAACGAAAAGAATGACCTGACCAAATACGCAAATATGAACGTCCTGTGGAGTGGAGAACTGATCATGAATGCTTCAGAGCAGGCAGTGCTTACAGAATCTATCCTGAGCCAGCCACACGGAATCATCCTTGTGTTTTCTGCTTTTGATACAGTTAACAATAAACCGGGGGATTGGTGGTGGAATACCCAGTTTATTCCAAAGAAATTCGTAGAGCAACATCCTTGGGCTAAGTACTGCTTTAATCTGTCTGGTGGAGCGGATGCGGTTGGTTTCGGCAGGAAGATGCTGGCATTTTACGACACGAAAGTAATAGGAGACAATGCAAATCAAGGAGCTTATACAGCAGGCGGAGTGAGATATGAAAATAATAGATTTGTATTGCGATGCATCTACGGTGTATAGGAGGAAGTATGGCACTAAATAAAACAATTGTATCAAAAAACGGTGTGACCTTAACTTATCACAGAATTTCTCTTGTAAATGTGCAGGTTAATCAGCAGATCACGATTCTTGTGGAGTCCTACATAGATGCTGATGGCCGAAAAAAAGAAAAGGACTATGCGAAGATAGATCATACGGAAACGTTACAGGGGGAAGATTACGCATTTCCGTATGTCGAATCTGAATACATTTCTTTCAATTACGATGAAAATTCAGAAATGTTTAAAGGGAACATTGTCCAAAAAGCATATCACTGGCTCAAGAAGCAGGAGAAGTTTAAGAATGCAAAAGATGTACTGGAGGTGTAACAGGAATGGTGATTGCAAATTTTACACAAGACGAGAAAACAAAATATGTGGAAGGCTTAGACCAGTACGATTACGGCCAGGTGCTCCGTATCCAGGGATTAAACCTTCCGACTGCGGTGGAAATCCATTTTGGGCTGGATGAGACAGGAGGTACTACTGTTCCTCGAATCGGAACAACGAAAGATGGTGTGACAGATGTAACAATTCCGGATTCTATGCTGGAAAACAATGATACGGATATGAATTACAGCATCTATGTATTCGTGTACCTGACAGACAGCTCAAGCGGAAAAACAACAAGAAGAATTAAAATACAGGTAAAAGCAAGGTCGAAGCCAGAAGCCTTTGACCGCCCGGAGGATGCGGAATTATTCCGGGAAGCAATAAAAGCGGTAAATGAATCCGCAGCACGTTCCGCAGAATCCGAGAAGCAGGCAGAGGGCTGGGCACATGGAAGAGAGGACTTGCCGGAAAGGGCACAGGATAATGCGAAATATTATTCTGATCAGGCAAGAGAAGATTCTGCGAAAACAGATACAGACAGAAAAGAGGTCGAAAGACTTGTAGAATCGGTATCTGGGATAGAGGAACAGGTGGTAAAGGTAGAGGGTCTTACGAAACAGGCACAGACATCCGCTACAAATGCAGCTCTGTCCGAACAAAAGTCTGAGGAAGCTGCTACAAGGGCAGAAACAGCCCAGGCAGGAGCGGAAACAGCCGAAGGAAATGCAGAATTAGCAGCACAGAAGACAGGACAAGACAAGACTGCGGTAGAACAGGCTAAAAAACTTGTACAGCAGATGGGGCAGGAAATCTTAGACAATAAGAATGCTGTAGATAAGACTGTGCAGGACTTTGGCATTACAGCACAGCAAGCCCTTGCAGATGTGAACAACGCTGGACAGGCACAGACAGAGCGTGTGCAAACTGCCGGAAATGATGCTGTAGAATCTGTTAAGGCGGCACAGGGTACAGCTACGCAGGCGGTAGAAACAGCAAAGGCAGAAGCTATCAAGGCAGTACAGACAGAAGGGACAACCCAGGCCGGGAATGTCTCCGCAGAAGGAGAAAAGCAGGTACAAGCTGTGCAGGGTGCGGCACAGGAGATTATGGCAGACCGGGAGCAGATACAAGAAAATAAAACGGGCATTGCTAAACTAAAGGAAGATATAGGAAATAAAGCTCCTGCAATAATAAAAAAAGCATCAGGAAAAACTATCATTATAAATGATTCTTCGAACCTTCCAATAAAAGCATTGTCTGGAACAGGAAAAATCATAATTACAGGGAAGAATATTTTAAAAATAGAAAAGTATAATGTATTCATTCCATTCGAAGCAAAAGCTGGTACGCTATTTACACTTATCACCAACGGAGAATTGAGTGAAGGTGGGAATATTAAGTTTATAGATGAAAATGGCGAGAATATATGGTTTGCTATTGATAAAGGACAGACAAAAAGGTCTTCAACAATAAAAAAGAACATAAAAGGGTATGAGAATTGGCTTTCTCCAAAAGAGGGACTGAAATACTGTCTTTCTGCTGGGGAAAATGATGAATACGAAGAGTATGTGGAGCAAGTAATTACCGCTCCAGTTGATAGCGAGCAATTAAAGACAATTCACACAAATTACCCTACAACCGTGCTGACATCAGAAAACGAAATATCTGTTGAGTATGTAGCGGACACGGAAGCATATATCGGAAAGAGAATTAAAGAAGAGAATCAATCTCTGCAAAAACAAATCCTCGAAATTCAAAACGCTTTAATTAGTCAGAAAATTTCGGGGGGGGGTGTAATCCAAGTTAAAGACAGTGCAAAGTTGCCGCTTCAGAATCTAAGGGTATTCGGTAAGAGTGAGCAGAACGGTGTTCCGTCGCTGGATGCCCCGGTTCCAATTGTGAGTGTTGGAGAGAAAGGCAATGTTGATATCAAGATTAATACAGGGAATTTGTTTGATATCAATACTGTTAAAAAATACGAAGTTGATAATACAACTTTATCCTTGTCGGTATCTGGTAATAAAATTATATTTAACAGTAAGATTTCTACTGGAAAAGAAGCGATAGTTAATATTATAAATAAACCAGACGATATGCTGAAACTTTTACCTGGCAAATATACGTTATCTTATAATAGTAACAAACCTTTTGGTGCTACAAATGGAACAGATACAGTAGAAATGTTCGTTTGCATACACAATAATGGTAGTACACGTTTTCACTCTACTGGAAATAAAAATTGGACACAATTCGAAATAAAAGAAGGAGATAGAATATATTTAAGATTTGACATAAACAAAAGCGGACAAAGTGCAGAGTTTTATGACATTATGTTAAACCATGGAGAAAGCGTATTGCCTTATGAATCGTATTTTAACCAGTCGCTCACTCTTTCCACTCCAAACGGCTTGCCAGGAATAAAAGTAGATTCTGGTGGGAACTACACAGACACCACAGGACAACAGTGGGTAACAGATGAGATTGATTTAGAACGTGGAAAGTATATACAAAGAGTAAAAAAGCTAAAACCTCTTAAACAGGTTGTATTTAACAAAAGAGATGAAAATGGCAGATGTTCAGTATTTGACATAGGAATATTCAGAGAAATATTTAAGGGAGGCAATATTTCTGCTATTTCTTCTATTGCAAAATGGAGCACTTTGGGAAATAAGGAAGATAATACATTTGCTTTAGCAGCTGACGGAATATATTATAAGGATTCAACTAAAACACTGGAAGAAGTCAACACTTTATTTGAAAAAATAGGGACTAATTTTGAAGTATGCGGAGTGCTTGAGACGTCAGTAGAACATGACCTTGCACTGGAAACTATTTCTTCTTTTAAATCCTTACACACTAACTACCCTACGACCTCTGTATCTAACAATGGAGATGCAGAAATGGAACTTACATACATTGCAGACACAAAGAAATACATAGACAAGAAATTTGAAGAACTTAACCAAGCTATTGTAAACACACAGATTGCATTATTATAAGAAAGGAAGATGTTTATGTACGAAATTTTTAAAAATGTAATTAATTTCAAAAGATACAATTTGGATGACATGCTTAAAAAGATTGATACTCTTTGGGTGCAAGGAAATATTACAGAGGAGCAGAAAAACGAACTGGTAACGTTTGCTCAGGCAAATGCTAATCCAGAAAATTCAAACGCTCCATTGCAGAAGCAGATTGAAGAACTCTCTAAAAAGCATATTGCACTGGAAGAAACAGTAACTGCTTTAAGTGCTACAGTACAGAAAATCAAGGAAACTGTAGAAAGTGGAGGTACAGTTGTTCCAGAACCAGAACCAACACCACAGGAAGAATATCCTGCATGGGAGCCTTACAATGGAATCCCACCAGTAAAATACCAAGTTGGTAGTAAGGTTTCCCACAACGGGAAGAAATGGGAATCTATGGTTGCGAATAATGTTTGGGAACCGGGAGCGTTTGGTGTAGGTGCGGAAATCTGGAAAGAAATCATGTAGTAAATTAAAGGGTTATATAGTTTAGCAAACAGGAAAGGAAAATACATATGGAAATACGTGCAAGACCTTAACGGGTCTTATTTTATTGCAAAAAAAATAAAAGGAGATAGCATATGGACACACCTATCAGCAGGGCGGAGCATGAGGAATTCCGCCGGAGAATGGAAGATGAGCACAAGAGAATGAACCACAGGCTGGGTGATCTGGAAGAAACTGTCCGGCAGATTGGGGAGTTGACTGCATCCGTGCAGAGCCTTGCTCAGTCCGTTGAGCAGATGGCACAGAGCCAGTCCAGACAGGAAACAAGGCTGGAAGAATTGGAAAGCCGAGATGGCGAAATGTGGAGAAAAGTTGTTGGATACGTCTTAACGGCAGTAATCAGCATCACAGTCGGATTTATCTTTTCTCAGATTGGCATGTAAAGGAGGAAATGAGTATGTTTAGGAATTGCGTATTAAAAGTATCCGTAGATACAAAGAAATGGTTAAAAGCGGCAGGAATCCGAGCGGTCAAAACAATGGCACAGACAGCCGTTGCAGTGATTGGTACCGGGGCAGTAATTTCTGCAGTAGATTGGCAGATGGTGGTATCTAGTGCGGTAGTGGCAGGCGTGGTAAGTGTACTTACAAGTGTAGCAGGTATTCCAGAAGTTGCAGAGGGCAAATAAAGCCCTCCATTTTGTTAAGCTGGAAAGCAGAAAGGAAGAAAAACATGAGCATGAACGGAATTGATATTAGTAGCTGGCAGAAAGGGATTAACTTAAATGCAGTCCCTTGTGATTTTGTAATCGTAAAAGCCACCGGAGGAACCGGATATATAAATCCAGATTATAACAGAGCCATGAACCAGGCTATTAGCGCCGGAAAGAAAGTTGGGGTGTACCACTATGCAAGAGAAAAAGGATGCAAGGGAAGTGCAGCAGCAGAAGCAGACTTTTTCGTAAAGACTGTACAAAGCTATATCGGCAAGGCAATCCTGGTCTTAGACTGGGAAGAGGAGCTTCCTCTTGGTGTTGCCTGGGCAAAAGAATTTTTAGACAGGGTATATCAGAAAACAGGTGTGAAAGCATTTCTGTATACAAGCGCATCCGTTACAAGAGAATACGATTGGACATCCGTAGCACAGGCAGGATACCCACTGTGGATGGCACAATATCCAAATGCCAAGCCGCAGAACGGATACCGGGACAAGCCCTGGATAGACGGAAAAGGCTATGGAGCATTTAAGAGCCTTGCTATCCACCAGTATAGTGGTACCGGAAGATTACCAGGCTATAATGGCAACCTGGACATGAATAAGGCTTATATGGATGCGGCGGCCTGGGATAAATATGCAGGAGCAACAGAGCAGAAACCGACCCCAGCGCCTACACCAAGCCCTGCTCCATCCGGCACAACGTTAAATCTGGCAGTTGCAGTAATGCAGGGTAAATATGGTGCAGGACAGGACAGAAAGAATGCCCTAGGCACCAGATACCAGGAAGTGCAAGGCTTTATTAACCACATAGCAAGCACATCTGCAGACACGCTTGTAAAAGAAGTAATGCAAGGCAAATATGGCAATGGAAAGACCAGAGAGATTGTCCTTGGAGGCAAGTACAAAGCAGTGCAAGATAAGATTAATGAAAAAGGCAACGGAGCTGTGTATTATACAGTGCGCTCTGGAGATACCTTGTCTGGTATTGCTGCTAAATACGGAACGACATACCAGAAGCTTGCACAGATGAACGGTATTGCAAATCCAAATAAGATTTATGTAGGGCAGAAACTCAGGGTAAAATAAAAGAAAAATCCTCCCAGACTGGCAATCTGGGAGGGAATATTGTATCATCTTCGTGTTGTATTTCGTGTTGCATCGTGTTGTATAATGGTGTAAATGTTTCGTTCTTGGTACAATCGAAAAAGTAAAGAATCCAGTGTTTATGCGATGTTTTGCATGTACGTGAAAAGAGTTTCTTCTATATAAAAAGCGGTACAGGGGTTCGAGTCCCTCATCCCCTGCTTTAAAAGGGGCTGTGAAATAACAGACTCTACGGAAAAAGAGGACTTTTCGTTCAAAATGAACGAAAGGTC
>UMFN01024796.1_pt1 | contig 11015 bp, 12 predicted proteins | sample 1965021 | NCBI WGS metagenome assembly UMFN01 (sample SAMEA4836047, study PRJEB28245) | human gut metagenome | biome: gut microbiome; material: fecal sample | place: Denmark | collected 2008
ATTCATCCTCGCTGGCAATCTCTTTCATGGCATCCGCCAGATCCTGGTACTTCCAGGGACGGTCTTTGTTTGCAAGATATTTATAGAAGCCTTGCCGACTGACACCAAGCATCCGGCAGTAAAATGAAATTTTCCCGGTCATCCTGCCGTCCTCTGTTTTCAAAGCCAGAAAGATCATTCTCTGGTTTTTGCTGACTTCCGACGGCTGGCGGCGAAAAAAGCACTGGCTTCCTCCAAAAATTCGTTTTCTTCCTTCAGGCGGCGGATTTCTTTATCCTGCTCCTTAACCCGCTTACGCAGCATGGTAATCTCTTCTGACAGGCTCATTGCGCTGGCAGGGGTATGAGAACCTTCCCCAATATCCAACTTACCAGTTCTTACGGCTTTCAGCCATGTATGCATGGTTCCTTCAGGGATTCCTAGTTCTTTAGCCGCCTTAGTGCCACCGATTTCTTTGGCGAGTTTTACTGCCTGTACTTTGTATTCATGGTCATATTTACGTGCCACTTTAAATACCTCCTTATTCTCTTGGTTTTATTATGAAATCCTTGAGAATAAGCTGTCAACTTTTTTTATACCACACCAGATTAAGTGTTTCATTTTATCTTTTGACAATGGAATACAAATATCTTTTAAATGTCTGACATTCATAATCTGTAATTCTGTTATAAACAATCTTTCCATTATCATCCTCCAAAAATTAAAGCCTTTTTGATTTTCATCATAGCATAAAAAGCGAATTCATGGAATCTATTTTTCATTAAATTCTATATTCTGTCAGATTACAGTCTGCTATGCATCCCTTCATAAATCCTGTTTTTCAAAAAGCACCAAACCATTTTACATTTTCCCCAAATGAAGATATAATATGTAATACTACCAAAGCATCAATAAACTACAAAAGGAGATAACACATGCAAACCACACCAATTGCTGAAAACCATGTTACCATAACCCGCGCATTATTCAATGAAGGGATGCACGCTATTGGAAAAAAGGGCTATCTCAAAGGAATGAGAAACTTAACCATCCTGTTAGTTCTGGCATATATTCTTATTGCTGTCTGGACTTTCTATAACAATGGTTCTCCCTTTATGCTGATAGGTGAAACTTTCACTCTTACTGTTCTGCTTCTCTGGATGTTTATTTTTCTGCCCAGAAGCAAGTGGAAAACCAAATACAAAATCATGTCACAAAACGGTCTGGTCACTCCAAGCAGAATCATCCGCTTCTATGAGGATTCTTTCACCGTTACCAATGGTTCCGGGAAAATGACCAACATATCCTATAAAAAAGTAAGCGAATGGCAGGAAACAAAAAATCTTTATATCCTGCACTGTGACAAAAACACCTGGGTACTTCTTAGTAAAGAAGGTTTTACCTTCGGCAGTTTCGATGTTGTAAAGCCAAAACTCCCCAGATAGCCACAAAGGGCTGTTGCATAAAGCAACAGCCCTTTACAGCATTCCGGCAAACACAGAGGCTCCAACCACAGTCAAAAGCCCTGCCACTGCAATAGCCAGACTGCTCATAGCTCCTTCTACCTGCCCCATTTCCATAGCTTTTGCGGTTCCAATAGCGTGAGATGCAGTTCCAAGGGCCAGCCCCTTTGCAATGGGATGTTCAATCTTAAAAATCTTGCATACAAACTCTGCCATCACATTTCCAAGAATCCCCGTAATAATAATAGAAGCTACTGTAATGGTCACAATTCCTCCCAACTCTTCGGAAATCCCCATGCCTATAGCTGTGGTTATAGATTTTGGCAGCAAGGTCACATACTGTTCATGAGTCAGGCCAAACAGTATGGATAGTCCCAACACACTCACCAGGCTTGCCAGAACTCCACAAATAATTCCGGCTGCCACCGCCTTAAAATTTTTCTTCAGCAAAGACAGCTGTTCATACAAAGGCACTGCCAGACATACAGTTGCCGGAGTCAGCAGATAACTGATATACTTTGCCCCTTCATTATACTGCTCATAATCAATATCCAGAACCGCCAGCACTGCCATCACGCAAAGCACTGCCAAAAGCAGAGGATTTAAAATTGCCAGCTTAAATTTCTTTTTCAACAGCAGTCCCACTTCATAGGCAACAAGACTGATAACTGCTCCAAAAAATACGGAGTCAATGAGAAACTTTTCCATTCTTTTTTTCTCCTTTTCTTATGATTTTCTGCGCTACCTGGCCTGTTACTGCCATAACAATGATTGTGGTAAGAAGTGTAATCAACACAACCGGAATCCATACAGGCTGCAGGGCAGGCCAGGAATCCAGAAGCCCAACCCCCGCCGGAATAAACATAACCGGCATAATTTCTATCAAAAAATCTGCTGCTGCCTTTACCTGATGTACCTTTAACATCCCCGTAGTCAGCGCCACAAGCATAAGTACCAGGCCATATACACTTGCAGGAATAGGCAGGGGAATCAGAATACGCAGCAGCTCTCCAAGCAGGGAAATAAACAAAATAATGGCAAATTGCCGCAAATATTTCATATGAAAACCTCTTTTCTTTTGTCTGAATCTCATGTCACCCATTCATTATAGGCATTCTGAAAAATGAAGTCAACTTTTTCTCTCTGGAAATATGGACAAAGTTATCCCACTGTGATAGCATAAATTCAGAATTATTACCTAAAATATACAAAAAAGGAGTTTAAAGCCATGAATGTAAAAGAACGTTTTTTGAAATATATTTCTGTTGATACAACCTCAGACCCTTCTTCTACAACCTTTCCAAGTACTAAAAGCCAGTTGGATTTTGCTGCTTCTCTGGTAAAAGAAATGAAGGAAATGGGACTTATAGATGTAAGCTGTGATGAAAATGGCTATGTTTTTGGCACCATTCCTGCTACCATTGAAAATTATCAGGGGCCTGTACTGGGATTTATTTCTCATATGGACACAGCTCCCGCCTCTTCTGGAGCAAACATTTGTCCCCGCATAATTGAAAACTATGATGGAAAAGAAATTGTTCTGAATCAGGAAAAAAACATTCTTATGAGTCCCGCAGAATTTGAAAATTTGAAAAAATACCAGGGACAGGATTTAATTGTTACAGACGGAACCACCTTATTAGGAGGTGATGATAAGGCCGGTCTTGCAGAAATTCTCACAGCAGCAGAATATTTCCTTACCCATCCTGAAATCCCTCATGGTACTATCCGCGTTGGGTTTACTCCGGATGAAGAAATCGGCCAGGGCGCTGACCGCTTCGATGTAGAACGCTTTGGTGCTGACTTTGCCTACACCATGGACGGAGGAGAATGTGGGGAACTGGAATACGAAAACTTCAATGCAGCCGAAGCTATGGTAGAAATTACAGGATTAAGCATCCATCCCGGTTCTGCCAAGAATAAAATGAGAAATGCATTGAGCCTTGCTATGGAATTTGAAGGTCTTATGCCTCCAGCTCAGAAACCAGAGCATACAGAACACAGAGAAGGCTTCATTCATCTGGATACTATGAAAGGTTCTGTGGAGCATGCCACTATGGAATATATTATCCGCGATCACGATAAAAACCTGTTCCAGAAGAAAAAAGAAATTATGACACAGGCAGCTTCCTATATGAATCAAAAATATGGGGAAGGCACCGTAGATTTGCAGATTGAAGATTCTTATTTCAATATGAAAGAAAAAATCGAACCTCATATGCACCTTGTGGATAGTGTCCTGTCCGTTTATGAAAAGCTGGATATTCAGCCAAAGGTAGTTCCTATTCGTGGCGGCACAGATGGCGCCAGACTTTCCTACATGGGTCTGCCTTGTCCAAACCTGGGAACCGGAGACCACAACTGCCACGGTCATTTTGAATTTGTATGTGTTCAGTCCATGGAGAAATGTGTAGAAGTAATTGTGGAGTTGGGAAAACGTTACGCAGAATTTGAACTATAACAATAAAATCCGCGACATACACTGCTACAAGTCTATGTTGCGGATTTTCTTATGCAAGAAACTTATTTTGTTTTTAATACTTCTTCAATTTCTTTCCTCTTTGGCATTACACGCAAAGCACCTTTTCTCGTAGTAATAATTGAGGCTGCCGCATTTGCAAATTCCAGCATACCGGAAACTTCTTTTTCTGTTCTCCCATGAATACCATTCTCTAATATAAAATTCAACATACAGCCACAAAATGTATCTCCGGCTCCTGTTGTCTCTATGGTATTCTCCTGCAAAAAAGCCCTGCCTTCTGCTGTCTTTCCTTCAAAAAAAGCCTTGCTTCCATGTTTTCCCATGGTTGCACAAAGGAATGGGATTTTATACTCTTCCAGAATCTTTTTCACTCCCAGGTCAACATCCGCTTCCCCTGTCATAAAGAAAATTTCTTCCTCCGAAATTTTCAGAATATCACACTGGCTGAGCCCAAAAGATATTTTCTCTTTTGCTGTCTCCATATTTTCCCAAAGGGGAGGACGTAAATTAGGGTCAAAGGAAATAAGTGCACCGTTCTTCTTTGCTTCTTTCACTGCATAGCAGGTAGCTTCCTCTACATCCGGATGGGTCATAGACAAACTTCCAAAATGAAAAATCTTTGTATTCCTCAGAAGTTCCCCTTTTATTTCTTCTTTTCTCAGTTTCATATCTGCTCCCGGGTTGCGATAAAAGGAAAAATCCCGTTCCCCATCTGAAGCTGTCTGAACAAAAGCCAGGGTTGTATGTACCTTTGTATCATAGCAGATTCCTGCTGTAGAAATTCCCTGCTCCCTTACTGCTGTTTCCAGCATGTGTCCAAAAGAATCCTGTCCTATTTTTCCTATAAAAGCAGTTTCTTTTCCAAGATTCTGAAGCATTGCCAGTACATTACAAGGGGCGCCTCCCGGGTTTGCTTCATATAAAGGATTTCCCTGTGTACTGATACCGCTGCAGGTAAAATCCACAAGTAACTCTCCAAACGCTGTTACATCCATTTCTATCCCCTGCCTATTTTACAATATCGTATTTTTCCACATTAACCCTTGCACTACCCTGGCAGTTGAACAAAATTTCATCTGCATCTATTGGTGTACAGATAACAGTGCTGGCTACCTGCTCTCCATCATTAATAAACAACTCAATGGACTGTTTGTCTATAATAAAACGGAGTTTTAAATTTTCCTGCTTTTCTAACAGTTTCCAGGTTCTTCTGCAAACCACATCTCTTATTACGCCACAATATGTCCTGTCCACTTCCATGGTCTGCTTTTCCGAATCATATACAAAACTTGTAGTATATTCATCATTATGTGCCAGGTCTATCTGAAATTGTTTAAAATCACCGCCACAGATTTCTACTGTTAAATCCAGAGTTCTTCCCTTAATTCCCTCAAACTGTTGTTCGCCTTCTATTAGCTGGTTGGCATAACAACATGAATTTGCCCGGTATTTTTCTAATTCTTTCACTGGATTTTGATATAAATGACCATTTATATATCTCAATTCCCTTGGAATTGTGGTCATTCCCTGCCATTTCTGTTCATCTGGTATCATACAGGAATCCCATGATTTCATCCAGGCAATTAAGATTCTCCGTCCATCCGGAAGTTCTGTGGTCTGAGGCGCATAATAATCCAGCCCATAATCTAAGGATTTTGCCTCTTCTTTATGAAACTCATGTGTTTCTTCATTATATTCTCCTGCGAAAAATACAGAGTTATTACCACTGTGAAACTCATACTTCTGCGCTTTCATATTCTGAGGAGAGCATACTAAAAAATGTACCCCGTCCAACTGGAAAAAGTCGGGACATTCCCACATGGTTCCCATGGTTCCTGTTGTATTTTCCGCCAGAATAGTTTCAAATTTCCAATCTTCCAGATTTTTACTGGAAAAAAGTACTACCTGTCCTTTTTTCTGTACATTTTTATTTCCTGCCACAAGATAATAAGTGTCACCATTTTTCCAGACTTTTGGATCTCTGAAATCAATCCTGCTGCATTCTTCCGGCAGCATATCTCCTGTAATAACCGGATTTTTCCTGCCTTTTTCATAATTTAAACCATCTCCAAAAGCAATACACTGATTTTGTCTGTTGTCTTCTGTCACACCAGTATAAATCAAAACATGCTTTCCATCTGCTTCCACTGCACTTCCAGAAAAACAGCCTGCTTTATCATACTCCATATCCGGTGCCAATGCTACTGGAAGCTGCTCCCAGTGAATCATATCTTCTGAAACGCTGTGTCCCCAGTGCATGGGACCCCATTCCCTGCTGTAAGGATGGTACTGATAAAACAAATGCACCTTACCCTGGTAAAAGGAGAAGCCATTTGGATCATTCATCCATCCGATAGGAGGCGCCACATGAAACAATGGCTTTTCCTCTTCCGGTATTTCATTTTTGTTTTTTGCTTCGTATTCCTGCGCTTTCTGCAATTCTAAACTCATAGTATCCTCCTATTCTGTACACTGTTTATTTGTTTAAAGATGCCTGATACTGATCAAAATATTTCTGCTTAATGCTCAGATAATCCGATAAACCATACTGTTCCATTTTCTTTAAGTAATCATCCCACTCTTCCTCAATTCCTCCATTGAGAATCCAATCCGCCTTCTTTTGTTCTGCATATTTCTTAATATCAGTGTCATACTGTGAAACCTTATTCGTATCTTCAATACTCATAAATACATTGGGATATACATATTTGCTGTTCATATCCTCCAAATAGGTTTCATGCATATTATCAAGGCGCCACTTTGCATCTGCAGGCTGTGTCACATAAACATCATAATATTCGTTCAGAATTGCCAGAGGTCCGTTTACTGACTGCGCCTCACGCACTTCTACCGGAGACTGATCTCCTAAATCCATGTGTCGGAGCATTTTCTCTCCTTTGTCATTGGTACTCATTTCAAAGATATTAAAAGAATCTTCCTCACCATAAGTTCCCCAGTTGTTTTGCGGAGACTGAATAGGCGCATACATCTGGTCAATCCAGGAAGCAGCTAATGCAGTATTTCTGCAGCTTGTAGTAAGAACACATCTTCCCCTGTCAAATCCGCTTGTCTCACTGTTATTTTGTCTCGTAACATTTACCAGTCCATCAGGACCTGCAAGGGCCGGAAGCATGACATAATCTGAGTAATTATCAATATTAGAAATATCCCAGGTAAAACACAATCCATATCTATGACTTTTTCCTTTTGCCACATAGGTACTCCATTCCTGTGTAAAAGCTTCCGGATCTACCAAATCCTGCTCTACTAAACTATGCAGCCACTGGATTCCTTCTTTCCAGCCTTCCTGCACTGTGGTATAGATAACTTCCCCTTCATCTGTTACTGCAAAGTGGTCTCCAGTATCTCCATATCCTTCTCCAAATCCGTTGATTAAAATTCCTGGATCCTGGTCACCATTATTAATAATAAAGGACATGGGAAGCACATCTCCTTCTATATCAAACTCTGCTTCCAATTCTTTTGCATGATCACGAAATGCAATAAGGACCTCTTCCAGCTCCTGTGTTGTTTCTGGAATTTCCAGCTTCAAATAATCCAGCCACTTTTTATTAATATATGGAATATTTCCAATGGCCTGAATTGCTTCTTTTCCCTGACCTAATTGTTCAATCCAGGGAAAAGAATAAATATGTCCGTCTGGCGCAGTACACATAGTTCTATATTCCGGATATTGTTCAAATACTGACTGCAGATTGGGCATGTATTTATCAATAAGATTTTCCAATGGAATAATAATTCCCTGTTTTGCATAACGTAAAAGATCATAATCACTCATTCCTGCATTAAAAAGCCCGTCCGGTAAATTTCCAAACTGCGCCAGCGCTAAATTTTTCTTATCAGCAAACTGGTCTGCCACAAAGCAGGTCCAGTCAATATGTACATTTGTCTGTTCTTCCAGTCTCTTAAAAATTGCTCTCTCATTGGGATCCTGGGTGGATGTTGCAGGCGCATTTGTAATAAAAGACAGTTCTGCTTTTTCCTCCAATGGAAATGTCACTTCCTCAATGGGCGTATCTGGATTAACCTCTGCTTTCATCCTGTCTTCTTTGCTACATCCTGCCATACTACATACACATATCAGGGAAAGACCGACTGCGATGAAAGATTTCATTTTATTCTTCATATCTTACCTCCTGCACTTAACCTTTAACGGAACCAATCATAATACCTTTGTCAAAATATTTCTGGAAAAACGGATACATCAGAAGCAGCGGTAAACTGGATACAACAATGGTTGCGTATTTCAAAAGTTCTGCTACTTTAGCCATTTCTGCAGTGCTCTGAATATCAGCAATCATTCCCGGCTGCGGTGTGTTTTGTACCAGAATCGAACGTAATACCAACTGAAGTGGCTGTAAATCCGCATCATTTAAATAAATCATTGCATCAAAATAACTATTCCACATTCCTACAAAGGACCATAATGCCAGTACTGCTATGATTGGTTTGCACACAGGGAGCAAAACCTTGAAGAAATGCTGAATTTCATTGGCGCCGTCAATAGCAGATGCTTCCCGCAGTTCTTTTGGTGTAGACTGATAATATGTTCTTGCCAGAATCATATTCCATACATTGAACGCACCAGGAAGCAAGATAGCCCAGATTGTATTCACCAGATGCAACTGATTAACTAAAATAAAAGTAGGAATCAATCCGCCTCCGAAAAACATGGTAATCAGAAAAATAGTATTAAAAAAATTTCGTCCTACTAATTCCTTTTTTGACATAGGATATGCTGCCAACAAGGTTATAAAAACAGAAATAATGGTAAAAACAATCGAATAAAAGAATGAGTTCCCAAATCCTCTCCATATCATATCATTCTCCAGCACACGATGGTATGCGTCCAATGTCCAGTCTTTTATATGAAAACTAATTCCCTGATTGTTGAGTACATTCGGATCCATAAAAGAAGCAACGACTACATATACCAAAGGAATCAGAATTGCAAGAACAAACAGCCCCAGGAGTGTATATCCGCTTCCCAGTATAACTTTGTCGGATGTTCCAAGCTTCATTTTTCTTTTTGTTTCCATTTTTACACCTCCTATAAACCTTCACCATCATTAAGTTTCTTCACAATCCAGTTTACTGCAATTAAGAGAATCACATTGATTACAGAATTAAACAGACCGACTGCAGTAGAATATCCATAATCTCCATTGAGCAAACCAATTCTGTATACATACGTGGAAAGAATTTCTGAGGCTGGAAGGTTCATATCAGTCTGCAATGCATAAGCCTTTTCAAATCCAATACTCATAATATTTCCTGCCTGTAAAATAAACTGAATTACAATAATGTTTTTAATAGCCGGCAGTTCCACATACCAAATCTGCTGAAAAATGTTGGCCCCATCTACAATGGCAGCTTCCTCCAATTCTTTACTTGCATTAGATAATGCCGCTGTATACATAATAGAAGCCCATCCTGCACCCTGCCAGATACCACTGGCTATATAAATTGTTCTAAAGGCTTCCGGCATGGTCATCCAGTTGGTATTAATTCCAAGTACCTGATTAATAGGACCCACAGGAGACAGGAACATACGAACCATACCACAAAGTACGATAACGGAAATAAAGTTTGGTGCATAAATCAATAATTGAATTTTCTTCCGAATTCCTGCTTTCCGAATACGGTTTAATAACAACGCTAAAATAATCGGAATGGGAAATCCCCATAGCAACCCATAGGCGCTCAGTTTCAACGTGTTCATAAGATAATCCATAAAATCCGGTGAAGATAAAAAGCGCTGAAAATACTCAAGCCCTACCCATTCACTTCCGAATACACCATCAATGACATTATAATCTTCAAATGCAATAAGGACTCCACTCATGGGAATGTACTTGAAGATAATGGTCAAAAGAAAAGCCGGCATTAAAAAAACAATATAAAGATGCCAGTTTTTCTTGACATACTGCAGCTTCTGCCTGGGTGTCTGCTTAATAACACCTGATTTTTTCTTTGTAAAAGTATTCATTTTTCTTTTCCCTCCATTTTCTAAAATGTATTGAACCGCCCTGAATAGCCGGTAAAGTAACCGGTTACTTTAATTTGATACTACCTCAGTTTTTCTCATTTGTCAATAGATTTTCTTCAAAAAATAACCAGTTACGTAACCAGTTATTTTTTGTTGCTTTTCTTCTTTTTTCTTGCTATACTGATTCTATAATTTTATCCAAAAAATAGGAGAGCTATCTATATGGGAGCAAAAAAAGTGACTTTTGCTGATATTGCAAAATATACAAATTTTTCTAAGACTACAATTTCAAGATACTTTAATAATCCTGAGTCCCTCACTCTTGAAAACCAGGAAAAAATTGCAAAAGCATTAGATGAACTGGGATATCAGGAAAATAAACTTGCAAAAGTCCTTGCAAATGGAAAAAGTGAATTTGTAGGAAATACTATGGACAAGGGCACAAAGGGCAGACCGTGAAACGGGCTGCTGACAACAAATAAAGGCTGAACATCAAGCACAGGAAAGTGCGAGGTGTTCAGCCTGTTTTGTTGTCTGGGGTTTCCAAAGGGGGGCACCCCTTTGGCACACGACTTTGCTTGCAAAGTGTAGTGTGTTATACCTGCTGGCGTGGCTGACGGGGAAAACGAGGTGCGGTGCTTCATGCGCCCTGTTTGCTCCGGCAGGAAAACAGACTGAATTTTTGCGAATGGGAATGAGCAAAAAATCGGGCTGTTTTCAGAGAACGGCGGCAGGTATATGAAAGCTCCCGTCCCTCGTCCTACGCTTCGACTTGTGGACAAAGTGTCCCGAAGTGTGGCCACACTCCCGGAAAAGTAGCGGAACAGCGGGCAACCGTCAAGGCTGAAATGAACGGGTTTGCTCCCGGCCTTGACCGCCGCACGCCGTCCCGCTGAATGGGTGGACAAGGCGGCCAATCCCTCAAAGTGCTTGGCCGTTCTCTTTCTGATTTTGGCGCGTTTCTTTTCCCAAAATTTGAAATGGGCGGGAAGCCATTTTAAGGCTTTCCCGCCTTGATTACCCTTTAGCAAAGACAGGCGGGACTGTCAACGGCGGCGCATGAAATGCGCCGTTCATCTTG
>UMFN01027146.1_pt1 | contig 10849 bp, 5 predicted proteins | sample 1965021 | NCBI WGS metagenome assembly UMFN01 (sample SAMEA4836047, study PRJEB28245) | human gut metagenome | biome: gut microbiome; material: fecal sample | place: Denmark | collected 2008
CAATATTATTATCCATACGACTATGCCGCAGGCAAAAGGAATCCGCGCGGGTGGGTCAGGGAACAGGTAAGGCAACAACAGGCCAAAAGGGCAAAACGCCCCATTCCCGATGAGTTCGACCATCTGTACGGCAGTTCGCAATGGTGGTCCATTACCCGAAAGGCTGCCACCACCTTGTTGGACTATACCGACCGCTTCCCCTCGCTTTATGGCCGGATGTGGATGACTTTCGCACCGGAGGAATGTTATGTGGCCACCGTATTGGTCAATTTAATGGATAAGGAAGACATCGTGCCTTGGAACCACCGTTTTATCCGTTGGAAACATGAAAACGGCAACCGTCCCGCCAATTTGGGATGTGAACATTTCCGTTACCTTTTGGAAAACGAATACCTTTTCGCCCGTAAAATCGAACTGCCATGTAGTACGGTGCTATTGGACAGGATAGACCGGTATCTGCTACAAGACAGGGAGATTGGCCTGACAAAGACCGGAGGTTGGACGTATGACGGTTTCCTGAAATACGGATACGACAAAACATTTTGCGATTTCGTCACGCAAATGTGGTGGGACATAGGGGCACGGACGGGAATAGACATAGGATGCGGTGCCGGTTACTATGTCTCGCAATGGAGGAGCCGCGGACTTGCGTTTGCCGGATATGACGCGAATCCCCGTACGCCGGATTTGTCCGGTATGCTCCTGCCCGAGGGGGATGCTGTTTGCGAAGTGGCAGACCTCACGGAAGAACTGGATATTTCCACTCCCTTTGATATCGTGGTATGCAAGGACGTGCTTCCCTATATCCCTGAAAAATCGGCATCCACGGCCATACGTAACCTCGCACGCCTATCGTCGCATTTCATCCTGTTAAGTTGGAACGTACCGGACTCCGTGGCCACTTTCCCCCATCGGGATATGACAGATGAAGACATTATCCCTCACTTTGAAAACGAAGGCTATACCGTAGAAAAGTATATGACGGCCAGGCTGCACGTCGTTTTAAAAAGGAAAGACTGCTGTGTGCTCACCCGGCGGAATTTACCACTCATCAACTACTGAAACAACTGCTTTTCATAAGAAAAAGAACTGCCGATTTCGTTGCCCAGTGATAACTTCTTCGTAATTTTCTTGCGAATTTGTTGTTTATTTGCAGATAATAATTTAACTTTGCCACAAATAAAAGAGAAAATGAAGAATATTGCAACACGCCACCATCATCATCCTAACGGTTAGAAATCGGTAGGCTGTCCCGCGTGTGCCAATAGAAGGATAGAAATGAAGGCTTGCCGATATGAACGGTGAGCCTTTTTTGATAGTTTAAGAATACTTCATTAAAAAAACAGATATGCTTAGAATTGCAGTACAGTCGAAAGGACGTCTTTACGAAGACACCATGGCGCTCCTGGCGGAGGCCGACATCAAAGTGAGTTCATCCAAGCGCACCTTGTTGGTGCAGTCTTCCAATTTCCCCGTCGAGGTGCTTTACCTGCGCGACGACGATATTCCGCAGTCCGTGGCGGGAGGAGTGGCCGACTTGGGTATCGTGGGCGAAAATGAATTTGTGGAAAGAGAGGAGGATGCCGTGGTGGTACGCCGTCTGGGCTTCAGCAAGTGCCGCCTTTCGTTGGCCATACCCAAGGCTGTGGATTATTCCGGCCTTTCTTGGTTCGAAGGCAAGAAGATAGCCACTTCCTATCCCAATATCTTGAGAAAATTCATGAAGGAAAACGGAGTGGAGGCGGACATCCACGTCATTACCGGTTCTGTGGAAATCGCGCCCGGTATCGGACTGGCCGACGGTATTTTCGATATCGTAAGCTCCGGTTCCACCCTGGTAAGCAATAACTTGCAAGAGGTGGCCGTCGTCATGAAGAGCGAAGCGTTGCTCATCGCCAACCGGAATATGGACGATGCCAAGAAGGCTATTCTGGACGAATTGCTGTTCCGCATCGAGGCGGTAAAGAGTGCGGAAGACAAGAAATACGTACTGATGAACGTGCCGTCGGACAAGGTGAAAGATGTCGTGTCCGTATTGCCCGGAGCCAAGAGTCCCACGGTGATGCCTTTGGCGCAGGAAGGGTGGAGCAGTGTGCACACCGTCATCGACGAGTCCCGCTTTTGGGAGATTATCTCCAAACTGAAGGAGTTGGGAGCGCAAGGCATTCTGGTCGTTCCCGTAGAGAAGATGATTCTTTGAGCCGGACAGGTTGGTATTTTCATATCAAAAAGAGGAGGACAGCAAATGAATGTGATAAAATATCCGCAAAAAGAAGAATGGGACGAACTGTTGAAACGTCCCGTCATGAACGTGGACACGTTGCGTGAAACCGTATGCCGGGTGTTGGACGACGTGAAGACGGGTGGCGACCGCGCCGTCATGGCCTACGAAAAGCAGTTCGACCATGTGGAACTGGAGCGTCTGGCCGTCACGGAAGAAGAAATGGACGAGGCCGAACGCTTGGTGTCGCCCGAACTGAAAGATGCTTTGCGCCTGGCGCACGAAAATATAGGGAAGTTCCACGCTTCCCAACGCTTTGAAACGACGAAAGTGGAAGTCCGTCCCGGGGTGACCTGTTGGCAGAAAGCCGTTCCCATAGAACGGGTGGGGCTTTACATTCCCGGAGGGACGGCACCGCTTTTCTCCACGGTTCTGATGCTGGCCACACCGGCCAAGATTGCCGGATGCCGTGAAATCGTGCTTTGCACGCCGCCGGGACGTGACGGCAAGGTGCATCCCGCCATCCTTTGCGCAGCCCGTGTGGCCGGAGTGAACCGCATTTTCAAGGCAGGCGGCGTGCAGGCCATCGGTGCCATGGCCTACGGTACGGAAAGCGTGCCCAAGGTGTATAAGATATTCGGCCCCGGCAACCAGTATGTCATGGCGGCCAAACAACAGGTGTCGCTTCACGACGTAGCCATCGACATGCCCGCCGGACCTTCGGAGGTGGCGGTATTGGCCGATGCCGGTTCCAATCCGGTGTTCGTGGCGGCCGACTTGCTTTCGCAGGCCGAGCACGGCGTGGACAGCCAAGTCTTGTTGGTGACGACCGACGAAGCCTTGGTCGGCAAGGTACAGGACGAAGTGGAACGCCAGTTGGCTGCCCTTCCGCGCAAGGAAATCGCGAAGCAGGCATTGGCTCACAGCAAACTCGTCGTGGTGCGCGACATGGACGAGGCACTGGAACTGACCAACCGCTACGCGCCCGAGCACCTGATTATCGAAACGGCCGATTACTTGCAGGCCGCCGAACGGGTGGTCAATGCAGGCAGCGTGTTCCTCGGTTCTTATACGCCGGAGAGTGCGGGGGATTATGCTTCGGGCACGAACCATACGTTGCCCACCAACGGTTATGCCACGGCTTACAGCGGTGTCAACTTGGACAGCTACCACCGTAAGATCACATTTCAGGAACTCACGCCGCAGGGTATCCGTGACATCGGTCCGGCAGTGGAACTCATGGCGGCGGGCGAGCAGCTCGATGCACACCGTAACGCCATGACCGTAAGATTGGAATCCATTAAAACCGAAATGAAATGAGCATGAAACCTTTGCAAGAATTAGTGCGCCCGAACATCTGGGCGTTGAAGCCGTACAGTTCGGCCCGTGACGAATACAAGGGTGCGGCGGCTTCCGTCTTTCTCGATGCGAACGAGAATCCTTACAATGCCCCGTACAACCGCTATCCCGACCCTTTGCAATTGGAGGTGAAAGAGATGTTGGCTCCCGTCAAAGGCGTGAAGCCCGGACAAATCTTTCTCGGTAACGGCAGTGACGAAGCCATCGACTTGGCATTCCGGATATTCTGCGAACCGAAAACGGACAACGTGGTGGCGATAGCCCCTACTTACGGTATGTATAAAGTGTGTGCGGACATCAACGACGTGGCCTATCGCCCCGTCTTGTTGGACGACGGTTTCCGGTTGGATGCGGATAAATTATTGGCCGTTGCGGACGAACACACGAAGTTGGTATTCCTTTGTTCGCCGAACAACCCTTCGGGAAACGACTTGGAACGGGAGGAAATCGTCAAGGTGCTTGAGCGTTTTCCGGGGATGGTGGTCATCGATGAGGCATACGCCGACTTTTCCGGACAGAAGCCGTTCCGTGAAGAATTGGAGGCATATCCGAACCTCATCGTGCTCAACACGTTTTCCAAGGCATGGGGGAGCGCGGCCATCCGCTTGGGCATGGCCTTTGCCTCAGAAGAGGTCATCTCCTTATTTAATAAGGTGAAGTACCCTTACAACGTGAACCAACTGACCCAACGTCAGGCCGTGGAGATATTGAAGAAGCGTTTCGATGTGGACAAGTGGGTGAAGACGTTGCTGCGCGAACGCGGGCAGGTCATGGCGGCCTTTGCCGAACTGGATATCTGCGAGAAGATTTATCCGACGAATGCCAATTTCTTTCTGGCGAAAGTCAAAGGAGCCGATGCGATATACGCCTATTTGGTGAAGAACGGCATTATCGTGCGCAACCGTTCGAGGGTGGAACTTTGCGGCGACTGCCTGCGCGTGACCATCGGTACGCCGCAGGAGGACAACAGTCTGTTGGGCGCGTTGCGTTCTTACAAACCGGAGACGATAAAATGAACATCATGAAAAAAGCCTTGTTTATAGACCGCGACGGCACTTTGATAAAAGAGCCGGCGGACGAGCAGATAGACGCGTTTGAGAAATTGGAGTTCGTGCCGGGTGTGATGCGCAATCTGGCATTTATCCGCCAGAAACTGGATTACGAGTTTGTCATGGTGTCCAACCAAGACGGGTTGGGCACGGATGCCTTCCTCGAAGATACCTTTTGGCCGGTGCACAATCTGATGATGCGTACCTTGGAGGGAGAGGGCGTGACGTTCGATGACGTGTTGATAGACCGCAGTTTCCCAGAAGAAAATTTGCCCACGCGCAAGCCGGGTACGGCCATGTTAGGACGTTACACTTCGGGCGGTTACGACATGGAGGCCTGTTGGGTCATCGGCGACCGCGAGACGGACGCGCAGTTGGCCCTGAACCTCGGTTGCCGCGCCTTGATCCTGAAGGAGAAGGACGAGGATTCTTTTTCGGACGAGCGCATCCGCTACGTGGACAGTTGGGACCGCATTGCCGAAATCCTTTTTGCCGGAGAACGTAAAGCCCGTGTGCGCCGCACGACCAAGGAGACCGACATCGAGGTACGCTTGGATTTGGACGGCAGCGGCCGGTGTGATATCCGTACGGGATTGGGATTCTTCGACCACATGCTGGAGCAAATCGGCAAGCATGGCGGAATGGATCTGTATATCCGCACGGAAGGGGACTTGCAGGTGGACGAACACCACACGATAGAGGATACGGCCCTGGCTTTGGGTGAGTGCCTGTTGCGTGCTTTGGGCGACAAGCGCGGCATCGAGCGTTACGGTTATTGTCTGCCCATGGACGACTGCCTGTGCAGCGTGGCCCTCGATTTCGGCGGACGGCCTTGGTTGGTGTGGGATGCCGAATTCCGTCGCGAGAAAGTGGGCGAGATGCCCACCGAGATGTTCCTCCATTTTTTCAAGAGCCTGAGCGACGCGGCGCGGATGAACTTGAACATCAAGGCCGAAGGCGTGAACGAGCACCATAAGATAGAGGGAATTTTCAAGGCTCTGGCCCGGAGCCTCAAGATGGCGGTACGGCGCGACATCTATCATTACGAGCTGCCTTCGAGCAAGGGAGTCCTTTGACGTGAAGTTAGTATCCTTTACAGAAAGGACGGGGTTGCGGAAGGTGTGACGCTGTCCTGCTGAGAACGGAAAATCATTTGGCGCAGAACGGAAAATCAATCGGCTGAGATTGATTTTCCGTTCTGCGGTTGTTTTTGTGAGTTTGTATGGCGTTGGTTATGAATGTGTTATTGGTTGGTGGATTTTTCTTGGAGAGGAAGCAGGTGCTATTGGTTTTTGTTGACAAAATCAAAAAGTTCAGATAAAAAGTCCCCAAACGTAGTGGTTTGTTGAGTTATTTATGTATTTTTGTATCATCTTGTGAATTAATCTAATAAAATAAACCCCATGAAAAAGAAACAGATTTTGTTTTTTGCTTGCTGCTTGGCTTTAGGAAGCAGCACAATGGATTTGTGTGCCCAACGGACGATGGACAAACTGGGACGCGGCCTTGTGGCCACTGTCACCCAAAGCGGAAGTGGAAACTTCGTGAGTTGGCGTGTGTTGGGCGAGGAGTACTACGATGTGGCTTACAACCTTTATGCCAACGGTGAGTTGGTGGCCAAAGGGCTGTCTGCGAGTAACTATGTCCATACGGGAGGAACGGCCGAAACCCGATATACGGTGGCTCCCGTGGTGAAAGGCAAGGAGGGGGAACAGTGTGACCCCGTCAAACGTTTCAAGGAATTCAGTTTCTATTCCCTTACAGGACAGAATACAGGCTTCCTTAGAGTGCCGGGCGCGGAAATGAAAGGACGTAACGGCGAGGACCTGACGGAAAACTATATGTTCAACGATGCCGTGTTGGCCGATGTCGATGGCGACGGGATGCCGGAGATTATCGCCAAGCGTCTTTATACGGGTACGCCCGGAGTGGCGGACGTGGCCAACACTTCGGCTTACAACCGCATCGAGGTGTACAACATCAAGGGAGAACGGCTGTGGTACATCGACATCGGCCCGAACATGCAGTCGGGACCCGATGAACAGTTCGATGCCGTAGCTTTCGACTGGGATGGTGACGGCAAGGCAGAGGTGTTGATGCGTGGGGCTGACAACATGATTGTCCATCATCCGGACGGTACGGTCACGGAGGTGGGCAATATGTCCCATGATATCCGTAGGATTAACAATACCCAATATTCCATGCCCGACAATGAATATTTGCTCTACATGGAGGGAGCCACGGGCAAGTTGTACGAAATCGGTGAAAACGGCGAGAAATGGATGCCTTACCCTTGCAAACGGCTGGAACCGGGCGAGACGGACTGGACGGCAGCCTGGGGCGACGGCACGGGGCATCGTGCCACCAAGCACTATTTCGGTGCGCCTTATCTGGACGGCCGGCATCCTTCCATTTTCGTCGGACGCGGTTGCTACACGCGTCACAAGTTTTATACTTTCGACGTAGACCCTGCTACGCATAAGCTGACGGAACGTTGGAATTGGGTATGTAGTGTGGGAGGTCCGTGGTTCGGACAAGGTTACCACAACTTCGGCGTGGCCGATGTGGACATGGACGGACGGGATGAAATCGCGTTCGGTTCAATGATAATCGATGATAATGGAAAGGGATTGAGTACTACCGGCCTCGGGCATGGCGACGCCCAACATTGTACCGATTTGGATCCTTACCGCTTCGGACAGGAGATGTTTGCCTGCAACGAAAGTTCCCCGGCCATGAACTACCGGAATGCCACCACGTCGGAACTGTATTACCGTTTGCAAAGTACCAGTGACGACGGGCGTGCGTTGGCCGGCAAGTTCTATAAGGATTATCCGGGTTGCCAAGGGGCAAGCAGCCAGTCGGGTGTCATCAGCCTCACGGCAGACAAGCCGTTGCCCGACGTGGCGGGGTGGGACTTGAATTTCCGTATCTATTGGGATGGTGACCTGTGCAGCGAGGTGCTCAACAGCCCGGGAACGGAACGCCAACCCAAGATTGACAAGCCTGGTGTGGGGCGCATCTTCTTGGGGAATGGTGCGATGAATAACTGGAGCAAAAACAACGCATGCGCCACGGGTGACCTCTTCGGTGACTGGCGAGAGGAACTGCTCGTACGCGACGGGAAAGACTTGTTGGTTTATACGACCAACTACCCGACGGAATTCCGTATCCCTACCCTTTGGCACGACCATCAATACCGGCAGGGCATGGTGTGGGAAACCATCGGTTACAACCAACCTCCCCACTTGAGTTATTTCTTGGGCGAACTGGAGGGCATCACCGTGGCTCCGCCGCCGCTCACCACGGAAGGGCGTACGCAGATTGCGAACGGGGGCAATATTACTACGGCGCACAATGGTAGCCAGGTGCTTGTGTTCGACAATGCGGACATGTCGGTATCCGTGGAGCCGGGTGCCGAACCGTGGACAGCCATATTCAACGTGCCTTCGTGGGTGCAGGGCACGGCACCGAGCGATTGTGCCACGAAAGACGTGCCTATCGATTATGACTATTATACTTGTACGGTGACGGGTAGCGGGTTCAGTGGAGCCACACGCGTGGTCAAGCAGGGGGAAGGCACGTTGGTGCTGCCGGACGTGGAGATGACCCATAGCGGCAACACGGATGTATGGAACGGGACACTCGTTTTCAACGGGACGATGAAGAAGTCTTCCCTTTGGCTTAACCGCCATACGTCGCTCCGTTCCTCCGGTACTTTCCGTAGCATCAAGGCGGACTATGGTGCCACGGTCTATCCGGGTGGTGACGGACAGGTCGGAACCCTTACGACAGACTCCGTGACGTTGGGTTTCGGTTCGCGCGTGGTCTTTGATTTGAAGAATGACTTTACTTCCGACCGTCTCGATACCAAGGTGCTTACCGTCGAGACGAAGTCGTGGAAATACGGGCCGAAGTATTTGGCGCCGGTGTTTGAGTTCCGGGGCGAAGAAGTGCAGCCCGGACGGTATCCGATAGGTACGGCAGCTACGGTCAAGGGGGATTTTTCCAGTATCCTCATCGAGGGTATCAGTTCGCAAATGAGTGCCAGGTTGGTGTTGGAGGATGGGATGCTTTACCTTTCCCTAAGCGATGTGCGTGCTGCATCCGATGTGGTTTGGAACGGTTTGAACAGCAATATTTGGGACTTTGGCCAAAGCGAGAATTTCACCTTGGCAGAGGAATCCGATCCCGTATTTTTTGTGACGGGTGACAGGGTTCTGTTCGACGATACGGCTGAACGCAAGAATGTGAGCCTTTCCGGCAGTATCGAAGCCGAAAGCGTCACTGTGGACAATAGTAAGAGCTATGTTTTCAACGGGAACGGTTTTCTGGCAGGGCATACGGCATTGGTGAAACGTGGCAGTGGCGTGCTGGCCATCAGCAATGACAATACGTATACGGGCGGTACGCGCATCAGCGGCGGTACGGTGTCGGTGAATATGTTGAGCAACTCCACACGGGCTTACGGAGGTCTGGGCGGTGTGGTGGAGTCGGCCGATCTTTTTGTCATGGAGAACGGTGCCACGTTGCAGACGACAGAGACCGTTACCCAAGGCTCTCCCATGAAGATGGAAGGCAAAGACGGGGGATGCGTCGAAAACCTCAAGGATTTCATCGTCGAAACCCCGGTGGAGGGTACGTTACTCACCAAAAAAGGAGACGGATGGATGAAACTGAACACGGTCTGTCCTTCGTTGGAACGTCTTGCCATCAACGGTGGAACCGTACAGTGCGTGGCTTGCGACAGGCCTGCACAGACGGTAGAATTCATATCCGGTACGTTGTATGAAAATACAGGTTCAAGTTATGCCATCCATGTGCCGGAGGGCGGTAGCGGAACGTGGTCGTTGGCCAACCGTTCTACCTATAATAATAAGATTACGGGCGAAGGTACGCTTACGATATATTGTGCAGTGGAACATGGTAACGGTTGGTTTGCCACACGTACGCCGGTGGCCGTCAATTTGAGCCTGTTTACAGGGACAATCAATGCCACGGCCGACATGGCCGACAGCTATCCGCGTTTTACGCTCAATACGTCTTCGGGTATGCCGGACGGTACGCTTAACATAACTGCAGGCGTGACGGTGCAAAACACGGGGCGGACTTTCCGTATTGGGAAATTGGCCGGAAAGGGCACGTTGGGCGGTTATGCCTCTTTTGCCAATGACGGGGCTACGGGTGTCAACACGTGGCAGGTGGGATGTGACGATGATTTCGCTTGGGCCGGAACCGTGACAGCCAATTCTAAGTTCGAGAAAGTGGGCAGCGGCAAGATGACGGTCAGCGGAGTATGGGACAATACGGGCGAAGTGGCCGTGAAGGAAGGCACACTTTGCCTGAATGACCGTTCGGCAGAAAATGCCATGTTGGGAAGCGGAGAACTCTCGGTTGAGGACGGTGCGGTTTTGTGTGGCATGGGTAAATTGGGCAATGCTTCGGTCACGGTGGAACGTGGCGGACGCTTGTATTCCGGAACGCGTGAGGGTGCTTCTTCCGGAGCGTTGGATTTCTCTGGCAAGAGGCTTACGGTCAGTGCCGGTGGGGAGGTAATGTTCAATGTGGCCTCCAAAGTACGCTGTACGACCTTGGAAGGAATAAGCTCGTTCTCCCTGCGTGGTACGCTGAAAGTGTCGGTACGTGAAGGGCTCGAACTGGAAGCCGGGGATGAGTTTCAACTGTGGACTGCAAACCGGACGGTGCTCTCTTCCGCCTGTACGCTGGATTTGGATAGCCCCGGGGAAGGATTGGAATGGGATACTTCTGCGTTGGAAGACGGTGTCCTGAAAGTGAAAACTGCGACGGGTATTACGGGGGTGGTTTCCGGTGAACCGGTAGATTGCGTGGTTTATACGTTGGATGGAGCACGTGCGGGATATTTTACCTGCATGCCGTCGGAAGTTAGGGAGTATATGGAAGAGAATGGATTTAAGTCTGGTATGTACATGGTTAAGATGACCCAAGGTCAGCGGACGGTGAGCCGTAAAGTAACTGTGGACTGACGGGGCATGCCGCACAGTTGGAAATTGTGCGGCGTAGCATTCTTTAACATAGAATTAAGGAAAATACACTGTAATGATTACAAATATGAACGTTTTTATCCGTATCTTTGAAACGTTAGAAAAGTTATAGATTTAAATTCAAAATTTTAAAAAGAAAAGTTATGGGGAAGAGTATTAAAGGTACGCGTACGGAAAAGAATCTGATGATTTCTTTT
>UMFN01027021.1_pt1 | contig 10834 bp, 8 predicted proteins | sample 1965021 | NCBI WGS metagenome assembly UMFN01 (sample SAMEA4836047, study PRJEB28245) | human gut metagenome | biome: gut microbiome; material: fecal sample | place: Denmark | collected 2008
CCTTGCCGCTTTCTTTTATTTCTTTATCCGTCCTTACTCTTACCGCTGGAAGCCTTGCTATGGCTTTAAAGCATACGGTGTATGTATGCCTTCGGGTTTTCAGGTGCATGGCATTGATGTTTCCCATTATCAAGGAAACATAGACTGGAAAATGCTGACTCAGACCCGACAGGGGAAATTTCCTATTCATTTTGTCTTTATGAAAGCTTCGGAAGGAGGAGATTATGGGGACAAGGCTTTTATCACCAATTTTGATTCGGCGAAAACACATGGGTTTATCCGTGGGGCTTATCATTTTTACAATCCGAAAACAGATCCCATCCGTCAGGCCGATTTCTTTATTAATTCCGTAAAGCTGGATTCAGGTGACCTTCCTCCCGTACTCGATATCGAGAAGAGAGGCAAGGACGAAAATCAGCTCCGTCGTGACCTTAAACTGTGGCTTGACAAAATAGAACAGCACTACAAAGTGAAGCCTATTCTTTATACTTCTTATAAGTTTAAAACGCGTTATCTGAATGATTCGGTCTTCAATTCTTATCCTTACTGGATAGCCCATTATTATGTAGACTCGGTGGAATACAGGGGAGAATGGAAATTCTGGCAGCATACGGATGTGGGTACGTTGCCGGGCATTCGTGAGAAGGTGGACTTGAATATTTTCAACGGTTCGTTGGAGGAATTGCAACTAATGACTATAAAGAAATAAAGGATACTGTGCCTGCGGTTTCGAAAACTTTCTCTATATTTGCTTTATGAACTTACTGCTCAATATTATTTGGCTGATTTGCGGCGGATTTCTGATCTGCGTGGAATATATTGTTTCCAGCCTGTTGCTGATGATCACTATCGTCGGCATTCCTTTCGGTTTCCAAACTTTGAAGTTGTCTATGCTGGCTCTTTGCCCTTTTGGGCGGGAAATACGCAGTTGTCCCGGTGATGGCGGATGTCTTAGTGTGTTGATGAATATCATCTGGATACTTGTAGGTGGAATCTGGATCAGCCTCTCTCATCTGGCATTCGGGGTGTTGCTTTGCATCACTGTCATCGGCATTCCATTCGGACTGCAACATTTCAAGCTGGCGGGCTTGGCACTTACTCCTTTCGGAAAGGAGATTGTATAAATATTGTATACCGTATGATCGTGTTGTCACTTTGGATAAAATGCAGCGTCCTACGTGCGTTTGTCACCACTTGATTCCGGTTCTAATTTTCAGGTAAGAAGAACAAAAGGACAAAAGAGAGAAAATCCGTTCTTTTGTCCTCGAATAAATCAATGTAAATCCTGTGTGATTGGTGGTAATCCTGTCTTTATCAAGTCCTTTTCATACTTAAAAATGGTATTATTTCATGATGAACTTCACAGCTGCCCAGTTGTTCTTTTCCCGATGGTGTACGAACTCCATTCCCAGACTTTCCGCTTTTTCGCGGATAAAAGGAATATCCTGCATATAAAATCCACTCATAAATATTTCTGAACCCGGATGCATACAGGCGGCATAATGAGGCAGGTCTGCCAGAAGAATATTCCGGTTGATATTGGCAATAATTACATCAAACGGCTTGCGGCCTTTCAACAAGTTGGCATCCCCCAGTTCCACTGTAATGTTATGGATATGGTTCAGTGCAATGTTGTCTTTTGAATTGTTGACGCACCAGTCGTCAATGTCGATGGCTGTCACAGGATTGGCTCCGCGCATGGAGGCAAGGATGGCAAGAATAGAAGTGCCGCATCCCATATCCAAGACTGATTTTCCTTTCAGATCAGCTTCTAACATCTCGCTGATTATAGAGCTGGTCGTTTCATGGTGCCCTGTGCCGAAAGCCATTTGCGGGTTAATCAGAATTTCATACTCAGTCTTCGGGGTGTCTTTATGGAACGTGCTGTGAATGCAGCAACGGTCACCGATGACGATGGGTTGAAAGAAGTTCTTCTCCCATTCCTCGTTCCAGTTCTTGTCTTCGGCTTCTTTAATGGTATATGTCACAGTAGTGTCGGGCAGGGGGAAGCTCGCAATCATTTCTTTTAATGCTTCCTCATCGAACAAAGTCTGCTGGATATAAGCCTGTACTCCTGCTTCACATTCTACAAAACTTTCAAATCCTATTTCTCCGGCCAGTGCAGATACTACATCATTCACTGTTTCATTACAGGGATGTGTTGTAAAGGTTACTTCTAAATATTTCATACGCTTTCGTTTATTCTATCACTTTACGGAGCAGTGCCTCCATCTCATTTTTGAAAATACCCGCTTCATGTACTTTCACACCGTCCACATAAAACGTGGGAACGTAATAATAGTCGTATTGGTCGGCTATATCAGGATGTTGGGTTTCTTCTATCATTTCTATTTCTATAGGTTGGAATTCAGGATATTCTGCTTTCAGTTCTTCAATATAGCGCAGTGCTTTTTTGCAGAACGGGCATCTTTCCTGATAAAATAATTTCACTGGTTTCATGTGGCTGTTTATTTTAGGTTTATATACTCTTAAAAAGGGTAGTGGCAAAGATAGGGAGAAAAAATGAGAATAAGAGCAGAATCGGTATTAATTGCTTCTCTCTTTATACCCGTTCAGCATCTATTTATTTTCTTCATTCCGGTAGGATATCAACAGGAAGTTACTCTCAATAATGCTCTCATACTCTCATTAGTGGTATAATTCGCTTATAATGAGTGTGCTATTGATGATGGTAACATAAATGAGTATGAGGGCATTGACCTCATACTCATTTCTTGAAAAATAAATTATTCCAACTTGACCACGTGGTATAAAGTACCTCTGATACTGGCTCTTTTGGGTACATTCAGTTTATGTAGAATACGTCCGAACCAATTTATTTTATTGACGGATAGCTTATCACGTGTGTTTTCTTGGAGATAATTGAAAATCTCCATGGCAGTCAGCCATTCTCCCTCTTCATCAGTGGTTGCAGAAGAAAAGTTACAATGGAATAAATGCTCCAAAGGCGAAATTTGCTCAAATTCGCTGTTGCTTTGCCGCAAAACAGCCTCATCTTCATCATTCAGCCAGTAACGTTCCTGCTGATAAAGCAATGTCATGGCTTGTGCATAGAGCTGGCGGTAGTCTATGGTGACATGGGTATCAATGGGAGCGGTCACCTCGATACAGATAAAGCGACGGCTTCCCGTGGGGTCGGTGAGCAAATCCTTCTGATTGCTGGTGCCGATGAATGAGGCATAGCGGCGTAATTCGCGTACGCTGGTTCCATAGGGCTTTCGCAGGTTGGCCACCGGTTTTTGTAACAGATGTTTCAGAAAACCTTGCTGGTTCATCGTAATCTGGTCGAATTCGTCCAGGTTGATAAGGAAAAATCGTCCCAAGGCACGCTCCGCTTCCTGTTTGCTGCTGAAGTCCAGGCTGTCGGCATAGCCGAAACGCAGTTCGGGCGGTAGCAGGATGCGGCAGTAAGTGGATTTCCGGAATCCTTGTGAACCCACCAGCAAAGGCGAAGTACTGTTGCCATGCTGACGGTCCATCCCCCTCCAATGCGCCACCATGCCCAGAAACCAACGGTAAAAGAGTTCTTCCCAATGCGGATTGCCACAGGGAACGAGCCGGGCCAATGCGCGGATGCGGTCAGTACCGTCCCATCGGGGAAGGTCACACAAGTATTCTTCTACGGGATTGTAAAGAGGGACGAAATCGGAAGTGAGAAAGCGGTCGATATCGCGGTCCCACACTTGCAGTCCCTCTTTCAAGGCGTAAAGGGCGATGCTGTTTCGGGTACGTTTTTCCAAGGGTTTGAAATAGAAATGAACAGAGTCCCGCTGGCGGTATTCCACCTCGTCCAGTACGGTGTTGAAACGGAATTCGTACCGTCGTTTCAAAAACTCCTCCAGCCGGAAGGTGGCTTCCTGCTCTTTGTTGAGGCCACCTTTCTCGCCAAAGCCTTTCATCTCCCGATATCCGTTGCCGAAAGCCATGCGGATGGCTTCCGTGTTCGTTTCGTGGAAATAGTGCATTAGTGTACGCCGCACGGCTTCTTCTTCGGGGATGCCTGCTTTGAAGCATTGTTCTACCAGATGGGGCAGCAAGGGTTCCAGTCCGTCATCACGTTTCCAGTTTTCCATTTCGGCCAATGCTCTTTTTCGTGCCGATTGGTACATCAGTGTCAAAGTCTGTAAACTTTCACATCCGGGCGTCATTCGTTCCAGTGCGGTTTCGCTGTTTTGTTTGCGTTGGCGGAAAGACTCTTCATCGGGCAGGGCAAGCGGTTGCTCTATGCAGAAGGGGACGGACGAAGGGTTATAGTAAGGTTGTTCATCCACGGTCATGCGGCAGCTTTGCATCAGGTCCGGTTCCTTCAGTGTGATGCCGAAAGGAAGCATGGGCTGGTAGCAGGTCACCGCCAGCCGATAGGCGTGAGCATGAAACAGGAGAGCCTCCTGTATGGTGGGCAGAGTGCCGTCGGGGCGTGCGAAGCGTACCCATATCTTTACGCTCCGTCCGCTTGAACCGCAGAAAGCGACAAAGGTCTGTGGCAGTTGTGCTACTTGGCGTTTCACATATTCCACCTCATACAGGTCGGCCAGCCGGTTCACTTCCAGCTGCACTAGTCCGTTGTAATGTTTCATGCGTTTCTCGCCATTTTGCTTACGGGTATATTCTACAGCAGGATAGACACGCGGCAGTTTGTCGATATGGGCGTAGTGGGCGGACGATCCTGTCAGCCGGGGCAGTATTTCACGCAGTTCCGATATGTGTCCTGCTTTGTTCTCTGTCTTTATTTTCTCGAAGAATGTGTCCGAATCGCATAGTGACAAGGCTTCTGTCCCCTGTTCTTCATCTTTCCTGATGAGTGTAATTTTCATATTTGTCTTTCGTTTAAATGTTTTTTGGCTTTATGTACCTCCCATGGAAAAAGATGATGTTCTGTCGTGTGGAGAAGACCGCGTTTGGCGAGTGTCTATGTGTGCATATTTTTAGTAAAGGTAAGGTTTCTTTCCGGATTCTGCAAGTGCTTTCCGGATTAAATGCCGCCTTTTTCTTTTTCCTTTCTTTCCTGTGTTTTTATTCTTAGTCTCAGTGCGTATTTCCCTGTTCCTTATTTGTTTTCTACCTTTTCTTTTCTTATTTTTGTATGTTTATAATTAGTTAGCCACCCTTGTGATTAAGTCTAGTCACAAGGGTGATTAAAGTTAACCACAAAGGTAGTTAAACTTAATCACGTCCGTGATTAACAGATATTGAAAGTTCATTAATAAAAGAAGAACAGTATGGCAATACTATTTGATTGGTACGAGAATCCCAAATCCCCTGAGCAACAAGGGGAAGAGAATACGTTGCACCCGCGTCTCCGGCTGAACGGAAAGGTGAGCACGGCCCAGCTCCGTGCCCGTATTCAGAAACATTGTACGTTGACTGAAACGGATGTGGTAGCCGTGCTCGATGCGCTGTCACGTGCCATGGGCGAGGAGTTGGCGGAAGGCAAACAGGTGCATCTGGACGGCATCGGTTTCTTCCGTCCCAACCTGGTGAGTACCGGGCCGGTAACGGAAAAGACGAAACGTAAGAATACGAAGGTGAGGCTCAAGGGGATTGTTTACCGTCCCGATCAACTATTGATGGATGAGGTGGGAAAGGTAAAGGTGCAGCGTACCCGGTTCTCGTTTCATTCCAGTAAACTGACCGATGAGGAAATTGACGCATTGCTGACGGAGTACTTCACAACCTGTGATTTTGTGCAGCGGAAAAGTTTCCAGCTTCTTTGCGGTATGACACAAAGCACGGCCAGCCGCCATTTACGCCGCTTGTGCGAGGAAGGAAAGCTGAAAAATGTGGGACTTCCCAAACAACCGGTTTATAAGCCTGTGGATGGGCATTATATTGTGAATGAATGATTTAAGTGCGTAATGTGGGGGATAAGGAGTGAGGGCATATTAAAAAGTGAGGGTAATGCCCTCACTATGGGTAATGGTTTTATAATGAGTGGGTTATGGCTGATAGTGAGGGCATGAGGGCATAAGTGGGTGCAACTTATTATAGGAAAAGTTGTTTTTACCACCAGATTTGTTTACCGTCAACGTACGTGAACGGACGTTCTTCCGCTCCCCGTGTATAGTCTTTTAGATAAAGCAAAGCATGGTCGGGGACATTTATTTCTTCTATTTCTGTATATGAAAAAATACGATTTTTCTTTTTTATGTAACTGGTAATAGCTTCATCCATGTTTTTTCCTCCTGCAAACAGAGGAGAAGTTCAACTACGGGTGCGCTGGCTTCATAGTACAGTCCGTTGTAAATCAGCAGATAGCGATCTTTTACAGTGGATGTTTCTAATTTTTGAATGTATATTTGTTCGTAAATTTCCATTTGTTTTATCAGTTTGTTTTCATGATAGCACTATTGATGTTTCTATCCATATCGCTCTTTTCGCGTGAGGTCTTTTGACCGAAGTCAAAGGTATACGCTATTTTGATATATCCGGTACGTTGATTGATTCGACTGGTCTGTATCTGGCTGTAGTTATATATACTAAAATTGGCATATTCCCTATAACGGTTATGCTTGGTGAACGGGTTTTCTGTACCGGTTTCTACGTGCCAGCCTTTGTGACTCCAACTGATGGAAGTTCCATAAATGGCGGGATTTTTTTCTATCGCAAGAGAGAAACGGTTTATACGGCTTGTCGCTGTACTTCCATATACATTTATTGCAAGATTTTTCCAGTAATAGTTTATGTCCAATGATGCTATCACACTATTGTCTGTAATGTTGTATTCTCCGGGAATGATTGTATGATAGTATCTGGCATTGAACTTGGCGCGTAAATTGTCGGAGAAGCGATAGGAAAGATCCAAAGCTGCGTTCCAATGTTCCACATCCATGTCCGACCGGAAGCTGGAGACAAGTTTGTCATTCTCTAGGTAGTAATCGGTGGATATATTATTCTGAATCTTCTGATAAACACCTAAAATTTGAAAATTCAGTCGATTTAGTTGTGCTTTATAGGCGATGCCGACAACATATAATTTGGTATTATCCAGATGGGGATTACCACGTTTGATTTGTATAAAGTCTACTGTTTGATCCATGCTGTTGATATAGCTGATGTCCGGTTGGTCGTTACCGATATCGACAGAGGCCATTAACTGCTGTGATTTATTGATAGTATAAATAAAAGTGGAATTCATTCTAAGTGACCAATGCTGCTGCCGGGCATCTGTATGAAGTTTGTAATTCAACCATGAAAAACCCGGTAAGAAATTCATAGAGAACTTTTTGGCTATACGCTGGTTATAGTTTAAGAAGAACATCGTTTCTCCCATCCATAGATGTTGCCAAGAGTCGTAATCACCCGTATAGGAGGAAGACGTGACTTTATGATGGTGCTGCAGGTTTGCTCCAAGTGAATTGTTGTGCTCCAATTTTATATTATATCTGGTAGAAAAGTCGAATGCATATAATTCTTCATCAACATCCGTCAGGGATATATTTTCTCCTTCTGTATAGGTTCTGGTGTAATCGTTTTGTGTATAAGCGGTTTTGGCCGTTACCTCCAGTGTCTGTTTAGGGGTTATGTTGAAATTGCCATATAGTTTGACAGAGGGACTTAGTCCGTCTTCTTTTTTTTGGTTGGCTGAAGATATGCTGTATGTATGATGACCGGAATAATCCAGTAATTCGCTATTGTTATTTTTGGGAGTTTCATTGTGGACTAATGAAAGTTGTGCCGAGATATTATGTTTCTCTGTACGATTGTTGGCTTTCAATTGTAGATATTGCTGGTTGTTTTGATAATCAGCTTGGGTCGTTTGTGTGTTTCGATGGGTGGTATATTCCGGGAATAATATCTCTTCGTTTTTTGAGGTTTTTACTCCGTCATATTTTTGGGTAATATAGCCTCCTAACACTGAATAGCTGTTGTTTCCATGCATCAGTTTAGTCCCTATATTATAATTACCCATCAGATAACCGATGGTTTGTTTGCCGTCTAATGATACATATCCACCTGATGTTCGTTCCTTGGTTATATAATTGATGGAAGCTACATCACCGGCATATTTTCCTGTCGGGGTGTCATAATATTCTATATTCTTGATATCGCGTGGGCGTAGGTTTTGCACTTCCTCATATTCAGCTTTTTCTCCGTTTATATATAGTGCCACTTCACCACCAAAAGTGCTTACTTTCCCTGTCCGTTTGTTCACTTCCAAGCTGGGAATCATCAAGTTGTACAAAAGGTCATAGCCTGTACCGGCATGTTTCACCTGTTGCTTGTCGGGAATGACCAATACATGATCAGTCTTTCTGACATAGGAACTTCCTTTTACCACGACTTCATTCAGTATTACATTGTCACTTTCCAAGGTAATTACAGGTAGTTGTGTATCTTGGTTTGAAACACTTGCCGGTATTATTTGCGGTTTGTATCCTATTGTACTGAATGCTAACAAATACTTGTCCGGCTGTACATTTGTGAACTGGTAATATCCTAATGTGTCTGTTGTTGTACCCGAGATGAAGGCTGAGTCTGTTTTTAATAACCGGACTGTGCTATAAGCTAAAGGCTGATTGTCTAAGTCGGTTACTTTACCATGTATGCGAACTTGAGCGTAAAGTGAAAAACCGGGCATCAGGCATACGCATAAAAATAATTTTAAAGTATTCATAGTAATCATACTGTTGGGTAATAAAGGAATGTGTTTGTACATATTATATATTGTTTAATCATAAATTTAGACGGAGGTATGATTCTAAAAGTTGTAATCAATATTACGTTATACTATAACACAAGTTTGTAGTCAACGTATTATTTTTACGATAGTAAAGGTATAGCTATTGGAGAAAAGAAATGAAAAAATACATTTTACTTTTTCTATACTTTTATATAACAGGCTGATATACAAGTAATATATGCTTGTGCATTCTTGAGAAAATACCAATTTTTACCCATTGGCAGATGAATTTTTCCATATGGGTCGTTACAATTCTTGGATAATTCCTTCCATTTGTTGTGCCGTTCCCTTCTCGCTATAGATTTTTTGGTAGAGGCGGGAAAGAGAATTTGTAATGGCAGAGACAGAACGGTTGAGTAATTCTGCGATAATGCTTCTCTTGAGTTCGATCTTAATTAAATAGCAGATATGTAGTTCGTGTTCGGATAATTGAGGATAGAGTGCATACAGCTGTCGCAGAAAGTTAGGAAAAGTGCTATTTATAGCTTCACTTAAATGTTTCCAATCCCTTTCCGTTATTTCGGAACTTTGGGTGGCATGGTGGAAATGAAGATAGATGTCCGAATGTCGGAAGGCGAGTAAACGCATTTCCTGTTCGTTCCGGATGGCACGTATTTGTTCGTTGGTTGCTCCCAGTCTTTTTGCTTGAGCTTCCAGCAGGGAATGTTTGAATGTGTCATTTTCCAACTTGGCCGATTGAAGTTGTTCATTCAGTAGGGTTATCTGTTGCTCGTTTTCTAGAATGCGCCGGCTGCTTTGGGCTTCCTGTTCTGCAAAAATCTGTTGTAGTTGTTGTTCTCTGATTGTATATTTGCGGCGGCGTTCGCGTAAACGGTGAAGCAGGTAAATTACAATACCAATCAGGAGACTTGCTACAAACAATAACTGGAACAGTAAAAGTTTCTGTCGTTCTGTCTTCGATTGCAGCCGCTGATTTTCTTGTTCAGATAGATTATAATTATATAAGGAATGGATTTTATTTACCTCTTCGGTTTTTGTGATCTGAAAAAGAGAATCGAATGCATTGATGCAAAGAGAGGCGTATTGATGGGCTTCCGGATATTGCTTTTTTTCCCTTGTAATCAGATGTAACAGACGATATGCAGTACGTTGGTGATAAAGGTTGTTTCCAGAAATTACCTTTTGAAGATAAATTGATGCGGAATCGAACATTTGCCTTTGATAATACACTTCGCCGAGTACTAAATAACTAAGTGAACTGGGGTGGTGGACTTGTACTTGCTTTGCTATAATTTCAGCAGAGTCTGTTTTCCCTTGGTTGTAATAAAAACCGGCCATTTCATCGCCGATGCTGCAAGCTTTAACCAGAGAAACTTTTTCTTTCATCAATGTGTATGCTTTCCGGTAATAGATTTCCGCACTGTCTTTTTGGTTGTTTGTATCGTATATGCGTGCCATGTCCCTCAGACCGAAAGCCATGCCTTTATAATTATGGCAAGCTAAATTATATTTATAAGCTTGTTGAGTAGCTTCCATACTTTCATGATACAATCTTTGAAAGGCAAAAAGGCTGGCAAGCTGCCCGTATATGCGTCCATTCAGCGTATCATTAAAACATCTTTTCCCAATTTCGGCTGCACGCAAGAAAGCATCAACGGCTCGTGGCGCATCTTTCATATCCCGATAGGCGCTACCTTTATAATAATAAGCTTCCATCAGGTGTGGGTCATCCTGTTTGTCTTCATAAAAACTAATTATACGGTTAATCAAAGTATCGGAAGTAACCGGAATATAGAGCTTGTCTTTGGCTTTGACAGTGAGCAATAAGTAATATATATGAAGCTCTTCAGGCCATTCGGTGGTGGATATACTGAGAGAATCCAAACAGGCTAGCGCGCTGTCCGGGTGCGTTTCCATTAATTGAACTGCCCGCTCCATCAGTGGCGGGTAACTTTGCTGTTCATAGCGGCAAGAGATGCAGAGCAATAGAAACAGCAGCAGTATATGTATCCTCCCACTTTTCATAGCAATTGCAAAAATAAACAAAATCTTTGAACTCAGCTACTGAAATAGGGGAATCCCTACCAACTAATAGGGATTTTCTTTGTTATGAAGTAAAACCTCTGACTATCTTTGCACTAGAAAAAGTAGATAGAATAACAAATAAAACAG
>UMFN01039095.1_pt1 | contig 10340 bp, 10 predicted proteins | sample 1965021 | NCBI WGS metagenome assembly UMFN01 (sample SAMEA4836047, study PRJEB28245) | human gut metagenome | biome: gut microbiome; material: fecal sample | place: Denmark | collected 2008
CAGATCCACGGCATCGTCCAGCGTCATCATGAAACGGGTCATGTTCGGATCGGTGATCGTGATCGGTTTACCCTCCATCATCTGCTCCACCCAAAGCGGGATAACGCTTCCCCGACTCGCCATCACGTTGCCGTAGCGCGTGCAGCAGATCGTCGTCGCGGCACCTTCCCCTAATTCACGGCCTTTGGAAATAGCCACTTTTTCCATCAGTGCCTTCGAGATACCCATCGCGTTGATCGGATAAGCGGCTTTGTCTGTAGAAAGGACTACGACGTTCTCCACACCGTGTTCAATGGCCGATTCCAGCACGTTACCCGTACCGATGACATTCGTACGTGTAGCCTCCATCGGGAAGAACTCGCACGACGGAACCTGCTTCAATGCTGCGGCTGCGAAAACATAATCGACGCCACGCATCGCAATATCCACCGATGACTTGTCGCGGACATTGCCGATGTAGAACTTCACTTTCGGGTTCTGTAACGCATGACGCATGTCATCCTGCTTCTTCTCATCCCGACTGAAAATGCGGATCTCCTTGATGTCGCTATTGAGGAAGCGACGTAGCACGGCGTTACCGAACGATCCCGTCCCTCCCGTGATTAATAGGACTTTTCCTGTAAAAATACTCATGTTCTTTTAATTAGTTCTAAAATTTTAGTGCATTGTATTGTTGCATTTTTGGTATCTAATATGAATTGTTGTGCCTTTTCCCCTAATTTTGTCCGTTCTTCTATAGATAGAGAAAGCACTTCATCTACTTTTTCGGCCAAAGCAGTTATCGATTGATCATTTAATGAATAACAATAATGGTAATATTCCTTGGGAATTCCTGGCAATTCATATAAAAGAGTAGGAGTTCCTGAGGCAAGATATTCCATTGTTTTAGATGGAAACGAATATTTTGTATATATACCTTCTGGAGTTCTTGGATTTACTAATAAAGATGCAGTCCGTTGTAGCTGTAATATTTCATCATGAGGTATAGATCCTAAATATTGTATTCGACGATCTTTCGTTGCCATATTTTTTACATATTCTTCTGAATCACCTCTGCCACATATAATCAGAGAATAATTTTCATTTTTTAATAAATTAAAAGCCAATAACAAATTTTTGATACCATATCTTTCTGCTAAGGTTCCAGAATATAGAATTCGACCGTCTATTTTAGGTTGAGGAATATTAACTAAGTTACAAGGAGAATAAATACCTTCAATGACTACGTAGTTTGCATGTTTCGGGAGATACTCAGACATATATTCACTCAAAATACCAAAACATGTTATTTTCCGCATACACGATTTTATTATTTTATTAGCAACCCATTTCATAATATGGTAAAAAATGGATCCATTTGTAGACATGTGCAATGGTAGATCTGTAATAATTACACATATTTTATTATGGTATTTTCGACAAGCTACCAATGTTGAAATAATTGCTGCAATATTCAATGAATATAAAATAATCACATCATTTCGTTGTAGCTTACTTCTTAATGATTTATAAAGAAAGAAATAGCATTCGATGAAATTTTTAATATAAGACCGAGGCTTGATTGATACATTTGGATATAATGAACACCAGGACTTATAAAATAGGCTATATTGAGAGTATAACTTCTTTGATACAACCTTGAATGAGTATGGAATTAATTCAATTCCACAATTGAAAAAACCCTTAATTAAAGATTCTTGATAGATATTTGCAGCTGGATCCGACATAGCATTCAATTGCTGCATCGTCGAGTCGTCAATAGAGTTAATATACGATCCAATTAAATAAAATGCCATAAATATTTATATGTGAAATCTTTGATAATATTGCAGCCGGCATGAAATAGCTCCGATAAAAAGACTAATAAGAAAAAACATCGGAACGCTAAACGATGGATTGAATATAAAACAATTCATGTTAGCTACTATAACAAAACAAATAAATGTAATAAAAGTTATCAAACCTAAATGATCATTATAATCAACTATGTTTTTATACATTTTCAACTTATATAGTATTATGATATATATAGTTAGATAAATAATCAATCCTATAAAACCTAATGAATGTAGAATCTGCAATATGTCCATATGCGCATCCATTCCAACTAAATGCGAGACCGAACTGAATCCTTTGCCTACTAATATGTCTTGTGTCGAATAATTACTAGATATATCAGTCCATATTTGAAAGTAAAGTGTATTCCTACCACTACCTCCGTCCTCACCGATACTTAGAAAACGATCTGATGTATTTGCAATAATATCCTTACTAAGCGGTGAAAATGAAAAAATAATAACAAAGAGGATCACTAATGCAAGAGACTCCTTACCTCTTTTTGTTTTGAGAAAAAATAATACGCCCGACAATATTGTTGCGATTAGAATGGTTCTTTTGGTCGAAATGAATGCAATTGCTGCAAAAATGATATATAATATGTATTTCCATTTGGGAGATTTCAATAGAAAAATGTATGGTAAAAAAATTAGACAAATAAAAAAAGCATCTTTGGCAAACTCATCTGTATCGTATGTCAATGTAAAACTAAGAAAGACATTATAAACAAAAAATGGAACAATAAATGTAAGATAAACTCGTGCTATGGCAGATAGGTTCTCCGATGTATAGTTCTTATAACCAATAGTATAACCTAACACTGCAATAATTGGCCATACACAATTTGCAATAAGTCTTATTATTGGTGTATCATCATAAAAAAATGCATATCTTAAAATCAAGTATGCCAAAAATGAACATATCGTTTTTGTATATATATTATTTGCAAAAGCAATTCTCCAATGCGATAATATATAGATCACAGATAACACTCCGATAATTACATAAATAAAATTAGTATTATTGTGTGAGGTGGAATCTATATTAGCTAGACCTTGCATTGCTTTTATTGCTGCAAATCCCAATAGCCCTAGTACGAATAGGACAAAATATTTATTATTAATATGTATTTTACTTAACATATCTATATCTTAGATGTAGTAAAATTAGAAATATCCCATTCGCAATTAGTGAGATAAGTGCAAACCAATAAGCTTGACTTTCATTAATTTGTTGCAAAATAATGTAGGTGAGAATAAGAATGAACATATCGCGAACAAGGCGCGCTATGAAAACTATCCACGGTTTTCCCCGTGATATAAACTCATAACAATAAACTTCCGATAAACAGATGAAAAGAGCTGCTGCTGCTGAGATATTCAAAACTTTTGGTAACCCAACAAAACTCACACCGTAAAAAGAACTGATAAATCCAGAAAAAAGAATGACGATTGAAACGGGGAGTAATGAGGATAAAAAATTGACTAAAAGAAGTTTATTGATCAGAGACGAATGGTTATCTGAGCTTGATAAATAAGAAAACATCACGTTTTTTAACATTGCCGGTACAAAAATCACAACACTTTGCCATAATGCTGCAGCTGACGATAAACCGACTTCGCCATAATTGGCAAAATGAATCAGTAGGAGCAAACCTATCCAATGTACTATTGTGTACAAACTCTCCTGAAGGGCTACAGGAATTGAAAAACCTAACATAGAGTATATTTCTGATCTTGAAACTTTTTCATTTGAATTATACTGAGTCAGAGCGTGTCGGATAATTATTTGATTCAGTATAACTTGAACCACAAATGACAACATTAATGCTCCAAGAGCTCCGGTTAGTCCCCAAAACCATGTCATGATAATGCTACCAATAAATACGACAAAACCGGTGTAAATATTTATTTTTGCAGTTTCTTTAAATTTTTTAAATCCTGATAAAATAGCGATTTGGGTTGTTTGTAATCCATTCAGAATAATTAACAATGAAAAAAAACGCAGTTGAAATTCTAAATTTGGTGCATCAATGAATAGAGCAATAGAAGCGGCAAAAATTATTTGAACTAATGCTAATAACCCACTAAAAACTAAAGTAATTTTTAAAAAAGTCCAAACCAATGACTTTAATTTTTCGGGCTTTTCCGAAATATAGTCGGCAACGAATTTAGTTGCTGTATAGCCAAATCCAAAAGTGGAAACTATCGCAATATAGAACAGTGTGGTCCTAATGGTTCCATATTCGCCATATACTTCTTTGCCGAGAAATCGTGCTACGGCAATTCCTGCAAGTAAAGAAAGACCTTTACCCAAGGCACTACCAGCAAGGGCCCAAAACGAGTCCTTGAATAGATCACTACTTTTAAGACGTTCGCAAAATGTATGTAACGACACTCTATTTATCATACACCTCAAACCTTGAGTTCTTTGATTTGAACTCGGGAACTGTCTTTTTCATCAGTCTGACCATATCGGGAATCTCGACTTTCCGGGACAAAGTTTCCAGCTCTTCGGCTACCTCACATGCCTCCCGGTAATCATACTCCCGCACCTTAGCAATCCGGATGCGGTCATGTAACGTAGGCTCCGTATTCTCTTTATTCGAAAGTACTTCCTCGTAAAGTTTCTCACCCGGCCGCAGACCCGTGTATTCGATCCTGATGTCCTTCTCCGGCTCGAAGCCCGCCAGGGAGATCATCCGCCGCGCCAGGTGCGCGATCTTAACCGATTCGCCCATGTCGAAGACGAAGATCTGATTGCCCGTCGACATCGTGGCGGCCTCCATGACCAGACGGCACGCCTCGGGGATCGTCATAAAGAAGCGCGTAATGTCCGGATGCGTGACAGTCACCGGACCGCCCTTGGAGATCTGGTCCCTGAAGCGGGGAATGACCGAACCGTTCGAGCCCAGCACATTCCCGAAGCGCGTGGTGACGAAACGCGTCTTCCCCGGCGTGCGGCCCTGCTCGATCGACAGACCCAGCGACTGCACATAGATCTCCGCAAGGCGCTTCGTGCAACCCATCACGTTCGTCGGGTTCACGGCCTTGTCCGTCGAGATCATAACCATCTTCTCAACATCGTATTCGATGCACTTGTCAGCGACGTTGCGCGTTCCCGCGACGTTTACCAGAACCGCCTCGCATGGGTTCTCCTCCATCAGCGGGACGTGTTTGTAAGCCGCAGCGTGGAACACCACCTGCGGATGGTACGTCCGGAACACGAAGTCCAGACGGGCGGGAATCCGGACGTCGCCGATGACAGGGATGAATTTCAATGCCGGATAGCGCTCCTCCAGTTCCAGGCGAAGGTTGTGCATCGGGGTCTCCCCGTTGTCGAAAAGGATAAGCTCCTTAACCCCGAACGTCGCCAGCTGGCGGCATAGTTCCGAGCCGATCGATCCCGCGGCGCCCGTAACGAAGATCGTCTTGTCCTTGAAGTTGGCGACGATCTCCTCCATCGAGATCTTGATTTCGGGGCGGCCCAGCAGATCCTCGATCTTGATCTCGCGGATCGACTGCTTCATGATCTTACCGTCGATAACCTCGTCGATCGGAGGGGTGATCAGGATCTTCACCGATTTCTCCGTACAGTACTTGATCAGCCGTTCCTGTTCCGACTGTGCGTCGTCGTTCGTGGCGAAAAGTATGGCATCAATATCGACTCGGTCACGCAGATATTCGATGCTGCTTTCATCCTCGAAGTAGTACACCGGACGGTCGGCGATCGCATGGTTTTTGAGTCGTTTCCCGTAGGTCAGAAACCCGATGACCCGGTAATGGGGCGAGTTCTGGAGACGCGTAACGAGCGAGACCGATTTGTCCCCCGTCCCGTAGACCAGAACCTGACGGCAGTTCGCATGGCGTGTGCGGTTGAGTTTCAGCAGGTCGTAAAAGATGATCATCCCCAGACGAAGGGCCAGCAAAAGGAAAAGCGTGACCAGCACATCCAGCATGAACCCCAGGGCGATAGCCGTCTGGGGAGGAAGCGGCGACTGCGGAAACAATTGCACATAGACGAACATCAGCACGTCTTTCAGCAGGACCGCGGCGCCGAGTTTCCACACTTCACGAAAGGTCGTGTGGCGGATGACGCTCCGGAACGTACGGAACAGAATGAACGTGATGACGCTCAACACGCACGAACCAGCCAGAAGCCACACGCCGTACCAGACCGTGAAAACAGGATGCGGGAAAAGCCCCCGGATCAAAAGGTAGGCGACAAACGTCGAAAAAACAGATACAACGGTATCGATGGCCAAAATCAACCACGACGAAAAGTAACTTGACGACAGGTACTTTTCAGCACCCAGCCATGACAGCAAGCGGTAAAGCATACAGAAGCGTGAAAATGTTCGATTTTACTCGTTGTTTGAATTCACAGTCCGTCGATCCATCGAAGATAGCGATTCCGGTCAGTTAGCATATTCGAATGACGAATAAAATGAATGCACGTATCGTTTCCATATTCGTTGAAAATAACGGTTTTCGGATCAGTCATCGGCAATCGTAAGGAATTACAAAAACTCTTTCACCGCGTGTTCATGCCATGCGCGGTATTCCGAGACGGAAAGTTCCGCGACCAGCAGTTTTTTGTAATCAGGCTTGTCGCATACCGGGATATGCTGCCGGATGTAAGTCCGTAATTCACTGTCGGGGATGCTGACCATAACCACTGGAAAGGGGTAGTCCTTATGCCTGAAAAGTGCCGTTTCACATTCCGTGAATATCCGGCTTAACTGACAGGCCGACTCTTCGTAGGCGTGCCAATATTCTCCGGCGCCGTATAAGCGGATATACTTTCTGTTGCCCTGTTCTTTGCAGAGTATCTCGACCATACGGGTTTCGATCAGACGTTTCAGCGACATCCAAGGTGGCTCGACATTCGGTTTGCCGTTCATAGTTTTCTAATTCGATTGTATCAGCTTTGCTCAATGGATAAACTACAGTCAGGAGATAACCTCGATCAAGTCGGGATGCACCTCTGCGGCTACGGCCATGACACCTTCCAGCAGGACGACGACCCTGCGGTTTCTTTTGCCCTGCACCTGCATGAATACACCCATTACTCCATTGAGTTTACCTCCGTGGATGCGTACCCGGCGCCCTTTTCGAAGGTCGAGCTCATCCGGATTGTAGTAGGAGATATTTTCTTCGTATTGGGATGAAACCCTGATAAAACTCTCCATCTGGTCATCTGGAACAACGAGATATTCCAAGCCCGTACTTTTCTCCCACATCACGAATTGCAGGAAATTATAGCGTTTCTTAAATTCCGTAATCTGTATGCGACTGGCATGTACGAATACGAGATTCGGAATGACCGGAACGAGGCGTTTCGATTTCACTCCGTGATAGACTCTTACAGCATAATATTTCGGAATAAAATATTCCAATCCATCTTTACCTTTGAGTTTTTCCTCCGCTCTCTTTTCGCTTTTGTAAGCCCGCATGACGAACCAGCGGGCGGTCGTGAGTTCTTCTGTATTGGGCGAGGCGATGTCCATACATTACTTATGTTTGTCCTTTCTGTAAAGGCACATGCCTTTAGTTCATGCCAATCTGTATATTGGCATGTATTACAGTCGTTTATGTTTATTTCCGCCGGAATACCAATCATCTATTCCGCAAATCCGTAAAAAGATATTCTGCTCGTTTTACGCTCTTTCTCTCCGCAAGAGAAAGAGCAATGGATATAATTGGTTATAACTATCTGAAAACCATGCAAAATTTGCACTCGGAAAACTGTTTGCTTGCACAACATTTGTCGGCCAAAAATCTTTTGGCGAATTCGGCAGACGAAAATTTCATCCGGTTTTGGTCGTTATTTCCATTAAATTGCATAACTTTGCGTTCGTCAATATTTCTCTTGCGGAGAGAAGTAGTCTATCACACAACACCTTATCTTTCTTCCCACCCTCCCGGTCAGTCGGAATTGTCCGTCGGAAATGCCTCTGCACCTCATTCTTACCGGTCGCAGGCTGTTTGTGATTTCCTTTGGCGGATTCCCTCTGCCGATACATCTCTTTCCGAGAGAAATAGCGAAATGATTGGCGTTTATTATCAGCGCCTTACACACGAAAGCCTCAGGATTGGTTCAACAAATTCTATTAATGGCTCAACATTCCGAACTGAAATGACCGGGATAATTTTATTTTTCACCGGATTTCGTTGTCGTATTTCATATTTTTCATAACTTTGCGGCAGTATGATATTTCTCTCGGAAAGAGAAGTTGTATCTATCTGTCAGTCCGTTAAATGCTATTTCGGGAACTTAACCGTCGTTTATTTCTTTAATTATCGCTACCGACCCACCTATTCCTTCCGGAGAGAGCGATTTTCCGGTGGATTGATCCGCCGGAAAAAATATCTCTTTCAAGAATAAATCTTAAAAGAGATTTCCGAATGAAATCCGGTTGGATGAAGACAGACTTTTATGCAGCTACAATGCTTTCAGGATTTGGCTGTTCGCCTTGTCTACGGAAGATGTGTCCAAAGAGGCGAGATAAATTCGCGTGGTCTTTTCAGAATCGTGCCCCATTGCTTCGCTGATGGTCGCAAGCGGGATGTTCCTGCTCCTGGCGATGGAGGCCCACCCGTGGCGGGCGACGTAGCTCGTCAAGGGTATGTCCAGTCCCAATCGCACACCCAACTTTTTCAATTTGTCATTTACCAGATGCGCCGCATTCTTGTACTGCCGGCGGGCGTCGGCATTCATGTCTTTAATCACCGGCAGCAGATAGGGAGTGCTGACCGTATCGTATTTGTCGACAATTTCCTGCATGGGTTTTTCCCATTTGACGAACAATTGCTGTCCCGTTTTCTGCCTGCGATAAGAGAGTATGCCGTTTTGCAGGTCTTTCTTCTTCAGATAAGCCATGTCGATGAACGACATTCCCCGGGTGTAGAATGAGAACATGAAAATGTCGCGGGCGAAATCCATCGCCGGGAACAGCGCCAAGTCCATATCCCGGATTCGGCGGATGACTTTCAAAGGTACCGCCCGCTTGACCGTTTTGCCGATGCCCGTGTAAACGTACTTGAACGGATCGCGCTGTACCGTCATTCCCTTTTCGACAGCACGGTTGTAAATGGCACGCAGCCCCCGCATATAGTAGGAAGAGGTATTCGGGCATACGCCCCTCGATTTGAGATAAGTTTCGTATTCGATCATCAGGTCGGAATCCACCTCATCCCACGGCACCTCGACATCTCTGCGGAAACGCCCGAAGCTGTTCAAGACGGTCGTGTAGCGTTCGCTCGTGCGGATTTTCCCGATCTGTCTCAACTGCCCGGCAAGGCTCCGTGCGAAAGAGAGAAAGCCGCCGGCATCCGGAGGCGTAAGATAGCGTGCCGCCACATCCCCGGCAGTATAGCTTTCGCCCGTATGCTCCAACCGGGAGATAATGCGTTCCAGACGGGCTTTGTCGTCCGCTATCCGGCTCTTCAATGCGACAAGGTAAGCGTGCCGGGGGCCTTCGCAGTTCGGCGGGAGTATGTTCCGCTGCAGAACTTCCCATTCCGACGGAAACAGCTTATGACCGCTGCTGATCTGCCGGGTTACACGGTTATGGATTATCTGATAGAACAGTCGGCCTTCCCGATCCGCAACGGACGAGGCCCGGAATTTTACTTTTACGCTTGCCATACGTTTGTTGTTGTTAAAGTTGCCGGGCCAAGGTAACGAGCAAGCGTGCAATTCTATATTTGATTCCGATAACGCTGTCGGTCGGGCGAAGAACCCGATCTTATATTCGCAACCATTTCTTAGCCTGTTTTGCAAGGCTCAGAATCTCGATACTCAGAGCCTTTAATTCTCTCGTTCGCTGTTCCAATGCGGCGATCTGATGCGGGATCGCGACGTTGGAAAAGTGCGAATTGATGGCTTTTACAATCTGGTTATAGTTGTTCCCGAGCTTTTGAAATTGGAAATAAAAGTCGTTAAGCCGTGCGATGAATTGCACCTTCGAAGGGTCGCGTCTGATGACGACGAACTCCTCGGCGAAGATTCTTTTGACGATAAAACGGCTTCTGTTATGCTCCAGTCCAGCTTTGCAGAGCAGCTCGTTGAAACGGATATGCTGCTCTTCATTGAGCCGGAAAGAATACTTGTAACTCGGTGTTCGGGGCTTCCTGTCGGTTATGTCTGTCAGTTTTCGGTTGGTATCCATAGATAGCTTAAAAAAGGGTCGCGACTCGGGAGCGACCCCGGCCTCGCAGAGCGAGCACCTTTGTCGGACAAATGTCAATTTGTCGGACAAAGGTACAGCTCGCTGTTTTCTGGCGAAAACAAAAATCCGCGGCGGAAAATTTTTTGTAAAAACTTTGAAAAGCCTCCGCTACGGCCTCCGAGGGCGGGTCTTTCCCGGTGCAATATTACAACCGTGCGGGCGCCAAAACAAACCCTCGGTGCGGACTGGAGCGGTCTGGAGCGGACATCGGAACCGAGGTATTTCAGTCGGTTGTATCTTGCAGCATGAAAGGTCGGTTTTCTTATTCCGT
>UMFN01011926.1_pt1 | contig 10094 bp, 9 predicted proteins | sample 1965021 | NCBI WGS metagenome assembly UMFN01 (sample SAMEA4836047, study PRJEB28245) | human gut metagenome | biome: gut microbiome; material: fecal sample | place: Denmark | collected 2008
CATTGCCCCGCTGCTGGCCACGATGGCATTGATCGCAAAAGAAATCAAAAAACTTAAGATATTTCCGACCAGTCCGCCGATAAATCCAATAAACGCTGCTTCTAAAAGAAACATCTGCTTGATATTACGCAGGCTGCATCCCAATACCTTGATCACACCGATTTCTTTTGTCCTCTCATAAATGGACATCATCATTGTATTGGCAATTCCGATCGCCGCTACAAACAGTGACACGGCGCCGATTCCACCAAGAACCGCCTGCACCATGGCAAACTGTTTTTTCATACTGTCCATATACTCTACATTTGTAGTTACCTGAAATCCCATATTTCGGATTTCTGTGGACAGTGCATCTACATTGTCAATATCATCTGCCTTGACTTTCAGTGAAGAATATACAAAATCCTTATATGGTTTTCCGGATTTTGTAGTCGGCTGTCCCGGAATCGCTCTGCCGCTGAACTCCTTTTTCAGCATACTTTTCAATGTCTCGAGGTTACAATACACAGAGTAGGAATTTGCATTGTATGTATCCACATCTCCTTCCACCATGCCGCTTGCCCGTACGACATACTTTTTCGGCGGCTTTGTACTCTTCTGTGTATTGCCGTCTCCACCGCTCTCCGGTGCTGCTCCCGTAGATGGCGACTGACTCGAATAATATGCCTCCTGATCCAGGATCAAAAACAATGAATCATGAGCCAGATCTATATCCGGAAGCACTCCTGTCTCCCAATACATCTTTCCTGTTGATTCTTCTGAAAAGTTTGTAATAACATTATTTCCGATAACCAGATCCAGTTCCGCACCGCCTGCTTTCGGAAGGCTTCCGCCCGGTGCCAGTTTGATGCTCAGATCTTTCAGCCCTTCCTCTGTCATACCTGTCAGAGGACAATATCCGATATATCCGTTTTTCTTTAAAAGTGCATCAATTGACAAAACCGGCTGCACATCTGCCACATGATCCAGCTTTTTAATCTGTTCGATCACATCATCTGTTGTATATTTGGTCGCTTCCTCTTCGTTGCTGGTATCCCCCATATAGAAACCGCCCATCTGGGAAGAACCTTTTCCTGTCACTGTCAGACTTGTAACACCTCCGGATTGCTCAATTTCCTGATACATCGATTCCTGAAGTCCAAGACCCAGCGAGATCATGACTACGATAGATGCAGTACCAATGACAACACCCAGCACTGTCAAAAACGTCCGAAGCTTTCTTCGTTTCAGACTGTTGCTACTCATCCTCAGTAAATCGATCCACCTCATTCAGCAAGTCCTCCTCTTCCAAAGCCGCCATTTTTTTCTTCTTATGTCTGCGCAGCAATACAACTGTAACAATTCCTGCCACCACTACAACCGCGATCACGATCGGAACAACCGGAAGTCCTTTTTCCGGTGCTTCTGCCTCCACCGGCATCATATCTGCAGGATTCTGTGCAGGTGTTACTGTCAGAGGAAATTCTTTCTCCATGCTCGCACTTTTTCCGGCTTCATCTTCATAAGAAATCACGACTTTACACTTTTTCGTCTCATCCATCTCCTGATTTGCTGTTACGATTCCGTCAATAGAACCTGTTGCCCCCGGCTCTATATTTCCTACAAATATTTCTTTTCCTGTCAGACCTTCCCCTTCAAATTTGGCTTTTACATTGTAAAGCTTGATTCGTCCGGTATTGTAAAGACTGCAGGTAATATTTGCCTCTTCTCCAACAGCAACGGATTCCGGCGCCACTTCAATGTCACTCAATTCAAATCTGGCTGCCTGCTTTACCGGGATTGCCAGACTGGAAGCACTTTCAAACTGTGTGGCATTGCCGTCCTCATATTTCATGGACATCGCAATACTATATGGTTTCTGAACCAGATCTGCTCTTGCATTCAGATCAATGGAAATATCTTTTGTCCCTCCTGCCGGTATTCCATCCAGATAAATCGAGCTGGAACCGGATGCAGGCAAAAATGCCGGCGCCTCTGCTGCTGCGTCTGTTCCGGAAGCCGGTGCCTGAAGATCAAACAGCATATTGGAAACCGCTGTCGTGGAAGATGTATTCTTCAAATGAATGATCAGTTTAAAGTTGCTTCCCGCATTGACATCGCCCGGATCTGTATTAAACCCTGTCACGATCACTCGCGGTACTGAAGCAGTAGAAGTTCCGCCGCCACTTCCTCCTCCGGAGATGATCGGATCCGTGTTTGTCACTCCACCAGCTAAAATTTCTCCGCCGCCCTGTGGCTCCTGCGGTGTTTCCGGCTGTGCATTGTTATTGTTGTTATTGTCATCTGGTTTTTCCTCCGGCTTTGCCGTTGTCTTCGCAAAGATGTAAGGTGTACTCTGGAACTGGTTCTCACCATCATCATAAGTCACTGTAAACGCCAGTTTGTATGATTTTGTCTCTACATCATCGCGTACCTTTAAATCTTTCCAGACTGCTTCTGCGTACTGTCCCGCCGGGATTGTTCCCAGCTCCAGTTCGTTGTTCATATCGGCGATTTCAAACGGCCAGCTCGCCGCATCATCAAGTATCGGAGAAATCTTTACATTCCCCGCATCCTGTGTTCCCTTGTTCCACACCCGAATCAACAGTTCACTTGTCTCTCCTGCTGCATACTGTGGTGTTGTCTGTCCGTTTCCGAGTGTCAGCCGTATCGTGGGAATCGCCTGCTCTCCCGCCAGTGCACTCATCGGAAGCAGCATTGCCGCCACCAGTGCAAAACTTACGATCACTCCCATTGCCTGTTTCCATCGTCTCATTGCTCATTTCCTCCCTGCTCTGCATGTTCCCTTGCTTTTTTTCTATTGTCTTCTACTTTGACGATTTTCCCGTCTATAATATGGAAGATGCGGTCTGCATATCCCGCAAGATGATCATCATGGGTTACCATGACCAGTGTTTTCTTCTGCTCTCTGACCACCTGCTGCATCAGCGCCATGACTTCCCTTGATGTACGGGAATCCAGATTTCCTGTCGGCTCATCTGCAAAAATGATCTTCGGATCTACCACCAGTGCTCTCGCCACACCAACTCTCTGCTGCTGTCCTCCGGACATCTGATTTGGCAGATGCTTCTTATGCTTTTTCAGCTTGACCAGATCCAGCATCTTATCCGCTTTTTTCAGGCGTTCGGCTTTCGGCACACCACGGAAACTCAAAGGAAGTGCCACATTTTCCAACGCATTCATACTGCCTAAAAGCTGAAATGACTGAAAAATAAATCCGACTTTTTCTCTCCTGAATCTGACAAGCTGATCCTCTTTTAAATTCTCAATATGCTGTCCGTCTATAATAACTTCTCCTTTTGTGGGTTTTTCCAGCCCTGCCAGCATATTCAGCATCGTCGATTTTCCGGAGCCGGAAGTACCTACGATGGCACAGAATTCGCCCTCATAAATCTCCAGACTGACTCCGTTGAGTGCCCGCACCGCAGAATCTCCAAGCTTATACAATTTGTATAAATTCTTTACTTCAATGATCTTTTTCACACCATACCTCCTCCCAATGCACTACATTATATAAAAGAATTTAAAAATTTCTGCTTGGTAATTCATTAAAATTTTCTTAAGATTGTAATAAAACAGCTTGTCTGTTGACTGTTTCAATCAGCCTTTACAATACCTCTCCGCTTTTATTCATTGACATATATCTAATAATATTCTATGATTTTATTAGATATTTATCTATTATTTTAAGAAAGGTTGTGATCTGTATGTACCGTACCCTCTTTCAAAATCGAAACTATGTAAAACTTTTGTCTGCCAATATGATCAATCGTCTTGGTGACGGGATTGATTCGATTGCATTCACATGGCTGACCTATGCTCTGACGAAAAATGCCAGTCTTTCTGCCATTGTGTTTGCAGCCAATGTCCTTCCTACTGTTTTATTCCAGCCACTGGCCGCTCCATTTGTGGACAGGATGCAAAAACAAAAGGTTATGGTGTGGTCTGATCTCCTTCGCGGACTCTCTCTTTCAGGATTTTTGCTGCTGTTTCTGACAGATTTTCTACAGCCATGGATGTTTGTTGCATTTACCTTTCTCTTTAATAGTATCGAGGCATTTCGCATTCCCGCCGGAGTTTCTTATCTGCCAAAAGTGCTTGCCAACGAAGAGCTTGACGAGGGCATCAACTTCAATCAGATCAGTTCTCAGGTCTGTATGATCGCAGGAACTGCTGCAGGAGGAGTTCTTGTGGCCATAGCCCCCGGCCTTGCCATCAGTCTGGATCTGCTGAGTTTTTTCCTTTCTGCATGCCTGATTGGTGCGATGAAAGTAGAAGAACATCTGGATATGGCTATTACGCAAACTAATTACTGGGAGAATCTAAAAGGAGGCGTTCTTTATTTTTGCAAAAACAAGTTGTTTCTTCTGTTTGTCAGCGGAGCTTTGTTATGCAATGCACTTGCCACGATCCTTTCCTCCCTTTCGGCGGCCTACATCAGCGGAACCTTGAATAAATCCTCAGAATACCTTGCCTGCGCTGATATTCTGACGACTTTATCGAGCCTGCTGCTTCTGTTTTTCTATCCGAAAATCCAGAAACTGATCCGGCCGTCTTTTGTCTATACCTAGTGTTCTCTTGGGATATGGGGACTCTTTTATCTGATTCTGGCAGTCCTTCCTTCCCTGAATGGAGGCATGACTCTGCCAGTATGGATTGGACTGTTTTGTATACAGGGATGCGGTATGGGAATTTTTCAGGCATTTCTCAATACTACGTTTGTCAAAATCGTAGAACCCGAATACCTTGCCCGCGCCGCCGGATTTTTTAATTCTGCCGGAAGTGCCATCATGCCGGTTCTCTCTTTTCTGCTTGCAGGAATTGTACATTATATAAAAATCCCCATGATCTTTCTTGGAACAGGGATCTTTTCTCTTCTGCTTCTTTTCCTTTTCAAGATCAGCAGATGTGGGGAATTTTTTGACCGGGAAATATCGAAACTCAAATAAGAATATTTAGATTAGAAAGGAATACTTTTAACCATGAACAAACTGACACCTGATTTATACGCAGAAGCATTTGGAATTTTAACACGAAAACTTTTAAAGGATGACTGTCTCGCGATGCGTAACAGCATTCTCGCAAAGCGGCCGGAAAAAGAACTGATCACAGAGCTTTTCCAACCTTTGCTGGAAATGATGGAAGCTTCCGAATCGCTCACACCGAATCTCTCAAATCCACTTTATACACAGCTTACACCGCCAGATGAGGGGAATGTTCCTACTTTTTTCATTCGTGATTTCTTTTACATCTACTATGATATCATGGAGCACGGCGTCTCTTTTGATGATATCTGCAGGCATTTTGAAGATGATCACGGCGCAAAATGGACCGCTTCCATCCTTCATCTTGAAGAAACGCCTTCCGATCCGGTATCCTGTGTCCTGAAAAGTTCTCTGGATGCTCCTGAAAAACTTGCCATGCTGCAGATTTTATTAGATGGAAAGACCTGGATAGAAGAATGTCTTCTCCTGTTAAAACAAATTGCCGCCGCAATTGAGCCGATTTTGAACAAATATCATTCTCTTTACACATACTGTGATACTCTGGTTTCCTCCAAAGACTGCCAGAAAATCCTGCTTCGCAGAATCGGAACGACACTCCCGCAGGACACCTGCATCCTCCCTTGTCTTTCCTTTTGTAACATGGCCGATTTTTATATTTCTTTTGCTGCTAAAACACAATGTTCCAATATTCTCCGTCTGGGTATTCTGTTCTGTGCGATTGACTTTTTTCTTCCAGAAGACTTTACACTCGATCAGATCAGCGAACATCTGAAAATGCTCTCAGATCCTACCAAACTGGCAATTCTGGCAATTCTAAAAAAAGAACCCACTTACCAGAGTGATCTGGCAAAAAGGCTCTCTTTGACAACTGCGACCATTTCGCATCATATGAATCAGCTGTATCTGAATGGTTTTGTATGCCATGAAGTCCGCAATAACAAGCTGTACTATTTCTATCAGTCAGATATGGCAGAACATACGGTAAACCAGCTTTTTCAGTATCTGGATTCCTGATAGCCCTACTCAATCTGCCAGTCGATCGGTGTCACCCCATGTTCTTCCAGAAACTGATTGGTCTGGCTAAACGGCCTGCTTCCGAAAAATCCTCTGTATGCAGACAGGGGACTCGGATGCGGCGCCTCAAGGATCAAATGCTTCGGATTGTTCAGCATCCGTTTTTTGCGCTGTGCCGGCGCTCCCCACAGAATAAACACGATCGGCCGATCCTGTGCGTTGACTGCCATAATCGCTGCATCTGTAAATTCCTCCCAGCCGATCCCTCTGTGGGAATTTGCCTCATGCGCCCGCACCGTCAGCACCGTATTGAGCATCAGTACTCCCTGCTCGGCCCATTTTGTCAGACACCCGTGGTTCGGAATGGTACAGCCCAAATCATCCTGCAGCTCTTTATAAATATTAACCAGAGACGGAGGAACCTGCACTCCCTTTTTCACCGAGAAGCACAACCCATGCGCCTGATTAAAATTGTGATACGGGTCCTGCCCGAGAATCACTACCTTCACATCTTTTAAAGGTGTCAGATGAAACGCATTGAAAATATCATTCGCCGGCGGAAAAATCTGTCTGGTCCGATACTCCTCATTGACCGTATTAAATAATGTTTTATAATAAGGTTTCTTAAATTCCCCCTTTAATGCTTCATACCAGTCTCCATTGATTCCAGACATGATGTTCACTTCCTCTCTTTTGTTTTATATTAGTCTGACGGAAATCCCCTGCTCCCTCAAATATTCTTTGACCTGCCGGATCTCCAGTTCCTTATAGTGGAACAAGGATGCCGCCAGTGCTGCGTCTGCGCCGCCGTCTGTCAGCGCCTCTTTGAAATGCTCCACGATCCCCGCACCGCCGGATGCAATCACCGGAATGGACACGCTCTCTGCCACCGCTTTGGTCAGCTCCAGATCGTATCCTGCCTTTGTCCCGTCACAGTCCATACTTGTAAGAAGAATCTCTCCTGCGCCCAGACTTTCCACCTTTTTCGCCCATTCAATGGCATCGATCCCGACATCCACGCGTCCGCCGTTCTTATAAATATTCCAGCCGCTTCCATCCTCTCTCTTTCTGGCATCGATCGCCACCACTACACACTGGCTGCCAAATTTATCCGCTGCATCCCGGATCAGCTGCGGATTGGCGATCGCAGAAGAATTAATGGAAATCTTGTCTGCCCCCTCGCGAAGCAGTGCTTTAAAATCTTCCACTGTGCGGATTCCCCCGCCGACTGTAAACGGAATAAACACACACTTTGCCACTTCCCGTACCATATCGATCACTGTCCCGCGCCCGTCAGAAGATGCAGTAATATCCAGAAACACAAGTTCATCTGCACCTGCCGCGTCATACGCTTTCGCAATCTCTACCGGATCCCCGGCATCTTTTAAATCCACAAAATTCACGCCTTTTACAACTCGTCCGTTGTTTACATCCAGACATGGGATAATTCTCTTCGTAAACATCGCCTCTTCCCCCTTACAGTTCTGTAAAATTTTTCAGGATCTTCAGACCTGTCTCACCGCTTTTTTCCGGATGAAACTGACAGGCAAATACATTTTCTTTTTCCACGGAAGCATGGATATGTACCCCATATTCGGCAGAAGCTTTCACGATCGACTCTTCTTCTGCTTCCAGGTAATAAGAGTGTACAAAATAAACATATGCGCCCTCTTCGATTCCCTGAAACAGCCTTCCATTATGCGCAAAATGCAGAGAATTCCATCCCATATGAGGAATCTTCAATCCCTTTTGTGCCGGAATCTTCTTCACTTCCCCTTTTAAAATCCCAAGGCCTTTCACTCCCAAAGCTTCATCACTCTTTTCAAACAAGAGCTGAAGACCAAGACAGATTCCAAGAAACGGGATTTTTCTTCTTACAGCTTCGCGGATCACTTCATCCAGTCCGGTTTTTTCAAGCTGTGCCATTGCGTTGCCAAACGCGCCGACGCCGGGAAGTATGATCCTTTCGGCATTTAAAATCGTATCTGCATCATCTGTGATCACGACCTCCTGTCCGAGAGCGAGCAGTGCTTTTTCTACACTTTTGATATTTCCTGCGCCATAATCGATAATTACTGTCATGTATGTGCTCCTTTCATCTGAACGTTTTTCCTATGAAAAAAGGCATACAAAATACCTCCTGTTTCCAGTTGGCACGTTGTATGCCTGCATTTGCAGATTATTTTACCGCATTTTGTTCTTCATGTAAAGCTGATTTCCCGTCCAGCTCAAACCAGAATTCCACACCATTGTCAAAGTTTCTGACTCCGTATTTCTGATGGAAGGACTCCATGATCGCTTTGACGATCGACAGTCCGATTCCGTTACCGCCATACTCTCTGGTATGTGCTTTGTCTACTTTGTAGAACTTGTCCCACAACTTTGCAAGGTCTTCCTGAGGGATCGGATGGCCACTGTTGAACACCGTCACCCGAACAATGTCATCTTTTGACAGGACACGGACTTCGATTCTGCGCTCATTGTCCACATGGTGGATCGCATTGGTGAGATAATTGCGGATCACCTGCTCTGTTTTGAACTCATCTGCCCACACATAGACCGGACTCTCACCGATAAAATCAATCTTCGCATCCGCCTGCTGGATCAGGATCTCGCAGCTCTGGATCACACCCTGGATCAGTTTGGACACATCAAAACGTTCAAATGTAACTTCATCATTTCCAAACTCAAGCTGATTCAGCGTCAGAAGATTCTTGACCATGAGATTCATCTTGGAAGCTTCATCCATGATCACATCACAATAAAACTCCCTGCTTTCCGGATCATCACTGACGCCTTCTTTCAATCCTTCTGCATATCCCTGGATTAAAGCAATCGGTGTTTTTAACTCATGAGAAACATTGCCCAGAAATTCATTCCGCATATCTTCCATTTTTTCTTTCTTCTCAATATCCTTCATCAGCTCATTATTAGCGCGCTTCAGTTCCGAAACTGTCTTCTCCAGACGCTCGGACATAATATTGAAATTATTCCCGAGCGTTCCGATCTCATCTTCTCCGCCTCCGTTGTACCTTGCGTCAAAATCCAGCTCTGACATCCGTCTGGAAAGGGAAGCAAGCTCTGTGATCGGCTCTGTGATCTTTCTCGCAAACAAAGATACCAGAATTCCTCCCAGCACCAGTGCCGCAATTCCGACATAAACCAGCAGCTTGTTTGCAAGCGCCGTGCTCTCCCAGATACTGTCCAGCGGGCTCCTCAGAATAAAGATCGCTCCATTAGAATAGGTCCCCCACATTTCCAGATAGTCAATTCCTGCTACCGGATCTCTGATCTTTCGTATTTCATAGTTGTCCGTACTTTTCAGAAGCTCGCCTTCATCCTGATTCTGATTGAATACATATCCGCGCAGCTGGCTGACAAGCTGTTCCTGATCTCCTCTCGGCGAGAAGATCACCTGATTATCCTGTAACACAAGCATGGAGATATTCGTGCGCTCCATCACTTTCCACGCGCGCTCATCTTCCTTATTTCCCTGTGCCAGTGCCGTCCCCACTGTCTTATGCACTTCCAGAAGGTCACTCTCCTTATGCATGATGTAGTATGTCTCCAGACACTTGGAATATACAAGAAACATCATGACCAGAATAAAAATGATCAGTCCGCTGAATACTACGGTCATCTGCCTTTTGATCGAATGTTTCATTACTCTACCTCAAACTTATACCCCATCCCCCAGATGGTCTTGATATATTCGCCCTTGTCCCCCAGCTTGCTCCTGAGTTTTTTGACATGGGTATCGATCGTTCTGGCATCCCCGAAATAGTCATAATTCCACACATTATTCAGAATCTTTTCTCTGGAAAGCGCAATTCCCTGATTCTCCATAAAATATGTCAAGAGCTCAAACTCTTTAAAACTCAGATCTACCGGTGATCCATCACTCATCACTGTATGTGCCGCTTTGTCCACCACGATTCCGCCTGCTGAAATCTCATCTGCGTTTCCGCTTCCCTGGGTTCTTCGAAGGATTGCTTCTACTCTGGCTACCAGGATCTTCGGACTGAACGGCTTGGAAATATATTCATCCACGCCCAGATCAAATCCCTGCAGCTC
>UMFN01017222.1_pt1 | contig 10064 bp, 9 predicted proteins | sample 1965021 | NCBI WGS metagenome assembly UMFN01 (sample SAMEA4836047, study PRJEB28245) | human gut metagenome | biome: gut microbiome; material: fecal sample | place: Denmark | collected 2008
GGCTGCAGTGCAGCCGCGCGAAGATTCATTCGCCTTAGGACGACATGTTTGAAAAATACGCTCCAGATGCGCCCGCCAATCGCGTGCGCATCACTCGAAACTTTGTTCTTTCTCATCCTGCGCACTGGATTGCCACGTTTTTCGGCGTCGGTGCTCTGCGGCCTGCTCCCGGTACATGGGGAACGCTTGCGGGAGTGCTCGTCTACGGGCTGCTCGATCCCTTCATGACGCGCGAAGGCTGGGTAGCACTCACTGCCGCTCTTTTTATGCTTGGCGCATGGGCGTGCGAACGTTCGGGCCGCGACATCGGCGTTGTCGATCACGGCGGTTTTGTCATTGATGAGGTCGTAGCTGTTTGGGCCGTATGCATCATGCTGCCCGCCGGCTGGGGCTGGTGGTTGGCCGCATTCCTTGCGTTTCGACTTTTCGATATTGTGAAAATTTGGCCAGGCTCCTGGTTCGACCGCAGGATGAAGTCGGGTTTGGGGGTGATGCTCGACGATATCGCCGCTGCGGTCTATGCTTGGGCACTCATCGTTTTGCTGTCAGCAGCCTGGCAACGGTGGGCCTAACGAAGAATATTGATGGGTGAGGAATTCTCATGAGCACACTGCTTGAGCAAGCTGAATTGGCAGCGGATCTGCTTGGGGCTGCCGCACATGAAAACGGACGTATTGTCTGCACGGCAGAAAGTCTGACGGGCGGCATGGTGAGTGAACTCATTACGAGTGTCGCCGGATCGTCGGCATGGTTTGACCGAGGTTATGTGACCTATCAAATCTCCGGCAAAGAAGAGATGATCGACGTGCCGGCAGAAGTTATTGCAGAATTTGGCGTTGTGAGTGAACCCGTTGCTGAAGCCATGGCGCGCGGTGCACTCGCCTGCAGCCATGCGGATTTGTCTGTCGCCCTTACGGGGGTTGCAGGGCCGTCCGGCGGCACTGCGCAAACGCCGGTCGGCACGGTTTGTATTGGGTGGGCAGAACGCGATCCTTCCGGAGCGATCGCAACAAGTGTGCGTACCATTCACGTCACCGGTGATCGCCGAACAGTGCGGCTGGCCGCTTCTTTAACGGCGCTCCAAGGTCTGATCGCCCTCATTCGTGGCGGCGATCCGATGAAAATGCCGTCGCCCTTTGACTGATGCAATCTTTCGCATTCATGTAGTTTAGGCCGGCCTATTCAAACTGCGACTGGTCCCGCATGTGATAATAAAAAATTCTTCTGACTTTTTTACTAAGTCGGATTATCTGGCGATCTGCGGCTGCAGATCGCTCATTTCATTTTTTTGACCCCTTTCAGATTTTTTATGTCCAGTTGGTTAGATGTGGCGCTTCTCGCCGTTCTGATCGTTTTGAACGGCGTTTTCGCCATGAGTGAAATTTCGCTCGTTACGAGCCGTCGTGCTCGGCTCCAGCGTCTTATTGATGACAAGGTTGCTGGAGCAGAGCGTGCTCGTGAGCTCAATGCGGATCCGAACCGTGCGCTTTCAACGATTCAGGTGGGTATTACGTCCATCGGCATTCTTTCGGGCATTGTGGGTGAGTCGGCGCTCGCCCGACCGATGGAGGCGTTTCTGGTGATGGTAGGACTGTCGCCGGAAACCGCTAAGGCTATCGGTTTGTTTGTTGTTGTTGTGCTGATCACCTATTTTTCGATTGTGATGGGCGAACTGGTTCCCAAGCGCATCGGGCAGATTTCGCCCGAGCGCATTGCCTGTCGTCTCGCGCCTCCTATTCACTGTCTTTCCATTATTGCCGCTCCTTTTGTCAAACTCCTGTCGGCCTCGACGCACCTGCTTTTGAAGCGTTTGGGCATTTCGGAAACACAGGGGAGTTCCGTGACGGAAGAAGAGATTCACGCCATGATTGAAGAAGGGCAGGAATCCGGCGTTATCGAAACGGCAGAGCGCGATATGGTGCGCAACGTCTTTCGTCTTGATGATCGGCAGGTTGCCTCTTTGATGACGCCGCGCTCCAATATTTCTTGGATCGATCTTGAAGCGCCGGATGAGGAAAATATTGAACTGATCCGAACGTCAAAGCGATCGCGGCTGCCGGTCTGCGTTGGCAGTCTGGACAATGTGAAGGGCGTCTGCTCCACCAAAATGCTTCTGCAGCAGATTTTGGATTCGGGCAAACCGGACTTCGCCAACAATCTGATGCCGGTTTCTTATGTGCCAGAGTCGCTTACCGGGATGGAGCTTCTGGAGCATTTCCGTAAAACCGACGTGCCGCTCGCGCTTGTCGTGGATGAATACGGCGAAGTGCTCGGCCTGGTGACGCCGCGTGACGTACTGGAGGCTATTGCCGGTGAATTTAAGCCCGAGCAGCCCGATGACAGCTGGGCCACTCGACGCGAGGATGGTTCCTGGCTGCTCGACGGCATCATTCCGATTCCCGAAATGAAGGATGTGCTTTCTCTCAAGCACGTTCCTGAAGAGGAAGCCGGCCGATACAGCACGCTTGCAGGCATGGTGATGCTCCTTCTGGGGAGGTTGCCCAAAGAGGGTGATGCGGTCGAGTGGCTAGGGTGGCGTTTTGAGATTGTCGATATGGACGGTCGGCGAGTCGATAAGGTGCTCGCTTCGCGCTTACGCGCTGCACACGGCATGGCAGAAGTTGTCCCCAAGGGGGAGGAGCCGAGCCCTCAAATTGAGAGGGTAGTGGTCGACAATCCGCATGATGGTGCGGATTCTAAGACGATTAAGCCTGTGGATAAGTCTGTTGGCAACTAATAGGCCGCTGCGGCACACTTGTGAACAACTTTAGAAAAAGCGGCATGGGTGCTCACGGTATTGTGAGCATTCAAAATAAATTCAATCACTTCTAATTAAAGCAGGAAGGAAGGCATGGGAGCAAAAGTGTGGAGTACAGCCGCAGTCGTGATTGCGGCTGCCGCAGCTGCAGGTGCGGGCATCGTCACTTGGGAGGGACGTGTTTGGGACGAACACGCTCAGGATCTCGCAAGTTACAAGGAGGCTCCGGTAAAGACGGTCATTTTTACGGAGACGGCTCGCACGTGGAGAACGCGCGCCTTTACGGTGGAGGTGGAACTCCTCAATGGCCTCAAAATGGTCTGGCAGGGCGGTGCTGAATTTGGATTAGGCACCAAAACGAAGGCGTCGCTTGATCTTACGCAGGGGATCGGAGCACAGATTGCGGCCGATAAGAGTGTGGAAGGGTTCGGCGACGAGCTCGTGATTGAAACTTCAATTACAGGAACCGTCAAACCTGTGGTGTGGCGGCTGAATCCAATCACCTATCGCGCTCCCGAAAACGCATTTGTTTGTCAGGCTGAGGCGGCGAGCATTACGGGCGAAAAAAGCGGTCAAGATATTGTCGCTCGCTTCGTTCTGGGCGGCTGGAGCTGCCGAACGGCGGAAGAAATTGCGGCAAACGCTCCCTCAACGGAATCCATGAAAGATTTACGGGCTGAAATTCGCGTGGGTGAGAAGCCCATTGCGGACTTTACTTTCACGAGCGGGCCTTTTGTGAGCGGGGAGCTCTCCGGTGACGGAACGCGTGCGGCATTTATCTCAGCACGGTCGGCCGGACCGGCGTCAGAGGATAAGGACGGGAAAGCGGCTCAGCGCTGGGATGAGCGGGTTGAGCTTTCCGTCACGAACCCGAAAACGGGTGGGGAGTCTGCCTCTGAAATTGGTTTGGATTTGACGATCACGAATCTTTCGGAAGCATTCCTGACGGACCTCCAAACGGCCACGCAAGAGACGGCAGTGAATCCGGACGCTGCTTTCCGGGTTCTCGGTATTTGGAGCCGAGCTTTTATGAAGGACGGCATTGCGTTGAATCTGACCGATGCAAGATATGTGCGGGGAAAGGATGCGGCGCATTTGAAGGGGGCTTTTGCTTACAAGGCGGCGGATCCGAATGCGCAGGGTCAGGAGCTCGCTCGAGGAGCAAGCTGGGGCACTTTTGAACTGGCTATTCCGCAAGCTTTGATTGCCAAACAGACAGCAGCTGTTTATACAGCGTCGGGTGATCTTCGGCTCATTGACGGCGTTTACCAATCTAAACTCGAAATTTTTGAGAATGCCTGCTTTGTGAATGGGAATTACAAAGGGAATCCGATTGCACTATTGAGTCTCTTCTGAGGCTGCAGCAAAAGACTTTGATAGAAAGCGGTTCGATTAAAGATTCGGACCGCTTTTTTTGAAACGAACACGGCAGATATTTGAGCGGATCAGCACATTTTTCGGCGAGTACATCATAGAAAATGAAATGGACTCAATATTTTTCGGAGAATTCAGATGCACAAGCCGGTCAAACATCTTGCTGTCGCTGCGGTCAGTATCGTCGCCGCAGCAGGGAGTCCAGCCGCACAAACCATCGACATGGTTGTCGACGGTGCAATTTATGCCATTGAACTGAATGCCAGCGCAGCAGCCGAAAATTTCGCCAAACGCCTGCCGATGAAGGTGGTGTGGGAGGATTTTGGAAAGCTTGAGCGAATTGCAAGACTTTCTGAGCGGCTCGATGTGGGACGCGATCCTGTCGTCAAGTCACCGGTAAGAGGTACATTCGCCTACTACGTTCCGTGGGGAAATCTTTGCCTCTTTCGCATAGGCGGAAATGCGCCAAGCCGAGATTTGGTGGAGTTGGGGGCCGTGGATGAGACAGCACTTCAGGCGGTCATCCAAAGCGGCGGGCGCGAAGTGGAGCTCCGCGCCCGCTGAGTCAAGCAGCCCCAAAAATTAGAGTTCGCGGGCGCTGTTGATAGCGTCGCGTGTGGCAATCGCTGAACGGCGGGCTGCTTCGCGCCAGTCGGCACCGCTGCTGGCGTAAAGGATTGCGCGGCCGGAATTGATGACCATACCGGCCCCTTCCGTGTCCATACCGGCTTTGACCGCAGCATTAATGTCGCCTCCCTGGGCGCCGATGCCGGGCACAAGGAGCGGGATATCCGGCGCAATGCGGCGTACCGCAGCAAGCTCATCGGGGTAGGTTGCGCCGACAACGAGGCCAAGCTCGCCCGTACGGTTCCACTCATGTGAGACCAAGCGGGCTACGCGTTCAAAAAGGCGTTCGCCGCCGCCGAGGTCGATCATTTGCAGATCATCGCCGCCCTTATTCGAAGTGCGGCAGAGAACGAAAGCGCCTTTTTCGGTATATGCCAGATATGGATCCAGCGTATCGCCGCCCATATAGGGAGAGAGCGTCACACAATCGGCACCATAACGATCAAAAGCTTCTTCGGCGTAGTGCTTGGCTGTCGAACCAATATCGCCGCGCTTGGCATCAAGGATGACAGGAATGCCGGGATGATTGGCATGAATGTAGGCGACGACGCGGTTCAGTGCGTCTTCCGCGCCTTCGGATGCGAAGTAGGCAATCTGAGGCTTAAAGGCACAGACAAGGTCTGCTGTTGCATCAACGATGCCGGTACAAAAGGAATAGATGGCATCGGGTTTGCCGGCTAGTTCTTCAGGAAGGCGTGCCAGATCGGGGTCGAGACCGACGCACAGAAGCGTGTCGGCATTGCGCCAGCGGGCGCGCAGCATCTCGGTGAACTTCATGTCAACTCAGTTTTCTTTAGAGAGGCCGGCAGACGTCCGTGAAATCATAGCTTTGGGCGCCGCCGGGCGGTAATCAAGGAATAGACAACATTGTCCTTGCCGGCGTGCGGGCGGTCAAGGAATCTTGCCGACAAAGGCACAGAAACAAGAAGCTTGGCTCAATTCATCGCTCGGATATCGTCTCAATGATGGCAATACCGCAAAATAAATGCTCAACAAGTGTGTCGAAACATTTTTTCTGCGCTTTGCTGTTCAAGCACATCGGTTGCGGTGGCGTAGGATGGAAAATGGACTTCGCGGGTTGTTGACCCTCGATCAGTAAAAAAGGAAAAGAGACAGGAGGAACATTTATGACTGGACTCTGCAGCCGCCGCACACTTTTGACGATCGCCGGCGCCGCCGCCGTTTCGTCAATCACCGCCGCCCATGCAGCTGACGGTAAGACGAGTAAGCCGGCTAAGCGTACCTGGCCCGACATGCCGACAGTGCCGACGGACTTCAATGCCGAACGCTGCTTTGTTGAGCTTCAGGATGCCGGTGACGGTGTTGTTTTCCAAGGACCGAAAAACGGACCGGTGGTTCGTCTGGCATTTGACACGCAGTGCCCGTGGTGCGTCTGGCAGTATGAACAGCTTAAGCCTTTCCTTAAGCAGGTGACCTTTATCTGGCATCCGGTCGCGGTGCTCAACCCCTGGAGTGAGCTTCAGGGCGCAGCAATTCTCTCTGCTAAGGACCGCAAAGCGAAGTTCCTGGAGCATGAAGCGCATTTCCACGACAAGGATTTCCGAGGGCTCGATGTCCGCAATGTCGAATTGCCCTTTGATGCGCGAAAGAAGGTCTGGGACTACTCCAAAGCTTTTCGCCGTGCGTGCGGCATCTCGGTGCCCTTCGGCGTCCTGAAGACCACCGATGGACGCTATATCCCGGTGCCTCAGGTGACCACGGAAGAGTTTGCCAAACTTTCGGGGCTGAAGCCCGAATAACGAAGAAACGGATATCCAATCGACGCTGTGTTTTTGAATGCAGCGTCGTTTTTGCACGATCCTGAATAAAAAATCCTCCGCAGCCGTGCACGCTGCGGAGGATTTTTGCATTGTCTGCGGTCACGTTTGAGCGGTTTGTTCAGCCGCCCAAACGTGTCAGGGCATTCTGCAGTCGATTACATCATGCCGGGCATGCCGCCCATGCCGTCCATGCCGGCGGGGACAGCCTTGTCGTCGGCCGGAAGGTCGGCAACCATGCAGTCGGTCGTGAGGATCAGCGAAGCGACAGATGCTGCGTTCTGAAGTGCCGTGCGGGTCACCTTCGTCGGATCGAGCACGCCCATTTCAACCATATCGCCGTACTTGGCGGACTGAGCGTTGTAGCCGAAGTTGCCTTCGCCCTGAGCGACGGTGTTCACCACGACGCTCGGTTCATCGCCGGCATTGGCGACGATCTGACGCAGCGGCTCTTCCATGGCGCGCAGAACGATGCGGATACCAGCGTTCTGTTCGTCATTGTCGCCCTTGATGTCCTTGATGGCGAGTTTGGCGCGGATGAGCGCGACGCCGCCGCCCGGGACGATGCCTTCTTCAACGGCAGCGCGAGTGGCGTGCAGAGCGTCTTCCACACGGGCCTTCTTTTCCTTCATTTCAACTTCAGTTGCGGCACCGACCTTGATCAGTGCAACGCCGCCGGCGAGCTTAGCCACGCGTTCCTGAAGTTTTTCACGATCGTAATCGCTCGAGGCGCCTTCGATCTGCGTGCGGATGTTCTTGACGCGGTTTTCAATGGCCGCGGCATCACCGGCACCGTCAATGATGGTCGTATTTTCTTTCGTGACTTCGACTTTCTTGGCACTGCCGAGCTGGGCAAGCGTAGCCTTATCGAGCGAAAGGCCGACGTTGCTCGAAATAACCGTACCGCCCGTAAGGACTGCGATGTCTTCGAGCATGGCGCTACGGCGATCGCCGAAGCCCGGAGCCTTGACGGCCACAACCTTCAGGATGCCGCGGATGGAATTGACGACCAACGTGGCAAGGGCCTCGCCGTCGATGTCTTCAGCGATGATGACGAGCGGACGAGCAGCCTTAGCGACCTGTTCAAGCACCGGCAGAAGTTCGCGAATGTTGCTGATCTTCTTGTCGTGGAGCAGGATGAACGGGTTCTCAAGAACTGCAGCCTGCTTTTCAGGCTGGTTAATGAAGTAGGGCGAGAGATAGCCGCGGTCGAACTGCATGCCTTCGACGACTTCGAGTTCGTTCTTGAGGCTCTTGCCGTCTTCAACCGTAATCACGCCTTCCTTGCCGACCTTATCCATGGCTTCGGAAATGATCTGACCGATTTCTTCATCGGAGTTGGCCGAAATGGCGCCAACCTGAGCGATTTCCTTGTTGGTCGTAGTGGGCTTGGAAAGCTTCTTGAGCTCAGTGATGGCGGCGGCAACAGCCTTGTCGATGCCGCGCTTAAGGTCCATCGGGTTCATGCCGGCGGCAACGAACTTCATGCCTTCATCAACGATGGCCTGAGCGAGAACCGTAGCAGTGGTCGTACCGTCACCGGCGTTGTCGCTCGTCTTCGAGGCGACTTCGCGGACCATGGCGGCACCCATGTTTTCAAATTTATCTTTGAGTTCGATTTCTTTGGCGACAGACACGCCATCCTTCGTGACCGTCGGGCCGCCGAAAGAGCGTTCAAGCACAACGTTGCGACCCTTCGGGCCGAGCGTTACCTTGACAGCATTGGCGAGAACGTTGATACCGCGAACCATTTTCGTGCGGGCATCATCACCGAAAAGAACCTGCTTAGCAGCCATTTTGTAATTCCTTAATTATTTAGAAATTTGTACGTGGAGTGCTTTCGGGGGCGGCTTATTCGAGCACGCCCATGATGTCTTCCTCGCGCATCACGAGGAGCTCTTCGCCGTCGACCTTGACGGTCTGGCCGGAGTACTTGCCGAAGAGGACGCGGTCGCCGACCTTAACGTCCATCGCCACAAGGCGGCCGGCTTCATCACGTTTGCCGGGACCGACGGCGATCACTTCGCCCTGATCAGGCTTTTCGCCGGCCGTGTCAGGAATGACGATGCCGAAGGCGGTCGTCGTTTCGGCCTCAAGGCACTTGATGATGACGCGGTCATGCAAAGGACGGATCTGCATCTGGGAAATCTCCAAAAGATTCTTTGAAAAGCTTGGATGCCGTGCTCAAATCGCACTGCCTAATTGATGGCGGAGAGCTCGGCATGCAACAAATTCATACGGGCGGAATGTCCTTAGAGGCACATCCGCTACCATTACTTGCCTATATGGGGACGGCTCTTTCGATTTCAAGGGCTGGAGATAAAAATTTTTTCATCCGCTGCGAGGATCCATTGATGTGTGCAGGGAAATGCTTGAGTGAAAGCGCGAAGTTGACGCTGAATCGCCGGGTGCAGCTGTTTGCTGCAAAAGCGCTGACGGCTGCAGCACTGCTTTCGTTTACGATTGCGCTGCCAACGGCGTCTGCGGCAACTTCGGCTGCGGGCCGAACTGCCTCGCAGTCGCAGTTGCCGGCTCCGCTCGCAGCAGCGGCCAAGCGGCTGAGAATCAATCCTGACGATATTGTGATTTCAGTAGTGCCGGTTGAATCGCCGAAGACCGCTGTCCTCGCTTGGAATGACCGCCGCATTGATCGACCGGCCTCGGTGGCCAAAGTTGTGACGACTCTGGCTGCGCTCGAAACGCTGGGGGCTAATTATCATTGGTATACGGGTTTTTATACGCTGGGAGAACCAACCACAAAGGGGCTTTTGAAGGGCGGTCTCTTTATTCGCGGAGGCGGTGACCCCTCCTTCGTGGTTGAGGATTTTTCCATGGCGGTAGACAAACTCGCTCAGACCGGCATCAAGCGGATTGAAGGCAACATCGTCATTGACCGTTCCTACTTCAATATTCCTCAGGTGGATCCAGGAGCGTTTGACGGCCGTAGCTCTCGTCCTTACAACTTGCAGCCCGATCCGGCGCTCATCAATTTTCGAAATCTAAGCTTCGAATTTATCCCCGACAAGGAGACCCAAACGGCCCGCATCGTGACTGTGCCAAAACTGGCTGGTATTTCTTTCCCAGAGACAATCCCGCTCGGTCGAGGCGGATGCGGTGATTGGAAGACGTCAATTGGTTTCCAGCTGAAGGATCTGGGCAAAGGCCGCAAGCGTGTGACCTTTACCGGCAAGCTTCCGGCAGCTTGCGGGCCGAAAAATTTCAATGTCATCGCCTTAGAACCCAACGAATACCTCGAGCGGCTCTTTCGTGCGCTCTGGGAGCGCGACGGCCGCACCTGGACGGGGCATGTGGTGTCAGGAAACGTACCCAAAGATGCTCAACGGCGTTTTTCCCGTGTTTCGCAGCCTTTGGGCGAAGTGGTGGCGCTCACCAATAAGTGGTCTAACAACTTAATGGCGCGGCATATCTTCCTTTCCTTAGGGGCTGATCGGGTTCGAGAGGCTTTTAATGAAGCGCAAAAGAATGAGCCTTCGACAGGAAAGCTTAAGTCCGCGGGAAAGGCTGCC
>UMFN01044324.1_pt1 | contig 9382 bp, 9 predicted proteins | sample 1965021 | NCBI WGS metagenome assembly UMFN01 (sample SAMEA4836047, study PRJEB28245) | human gut metagenome | biome: gut microbiome; material: fecal sample | place: Denmark | collected 2008
TTTCAGAAAAGCTGTGCCTTATGTCATTCATACATAGCGTATTATCCATATCTATAATAGAAAGAAATGGTACAGTGAAAAAACATTGAATCTTTTTATCTGCGTAAATCATTAATTATCAATACTATATATGTATCTCATCTGTGTTATTCAGACAGATGAAAAATGTGAAAGCCGAGAAAGGGAAATTAACGTAAATAAATAGTTGAAATACAACGAATAATAAAATAAGAGACTATGCTAAAAAAAGTGACGATTTTCATGATTACCTTGTTTGCGCTCTTATCCGGAACGGCTTCGGCTCAAGAGTTTGCGGTGAAGAGTAATCTGTTGTACGATGCAACTTCTACGATAAACTTGGGAGTAGAATATGGGTTGTCTCCTCGCTGGACGTTGGAGGTGTCCGGCAACTATAATGCGTGGACTTTTTCTGATAATAAGAAAATGAAGCTCTGGATGCTTCAGCCCGGAGTTCGTTATTGGACATGCAGCCGTTTCGCCGGACATTTCTGGGAAGCCCACCTGCTTGGAGGCGAATACAACTACGGCGGTATGCTTCCTTTCGGCATAAAGCCCTCCGCGTCGGGATTGGGCAGTAAGCGCTATCAGGGCTGGCTGGCGGGAGCAGGAGTGGGCTACGGGTACAGTTGGGTGCTGGGCAAGCGCTGGAATTTGGAAGCTACCCTCGGACTGGGCTATGTACATTTCAGCTACGACCGTTTCGAGTGCAAGACGTGCGGCGACAAGCTGGGCAGTGGGAATAAGAACTACTTCGGCCCTACTAAGGCTGCCGTTTCCCTTATCTATATTATAAAGTAACGAAAGAAGAAATAAAGATATGAAGTGTAGTGTGCTATTATGTGGCTTGCTGCTGATGCAGGCGGTTGGCCTGTCGGCTAAGGAGCAGGTGCGTTTATCGGCGGACGATGTAAAGATGGTTCGCAGTGAAGACAGCGTGCGCGTTTCGTTCAGGCTGAATGTAGGCGGGCTGGGCAGAGATTATGTGTTGAAAGTTACCCCGTTGTTGCGTGGCAAGGGCGGGCAGGAAGCATGCCTTCCGAAGTTGAACTACGGCAGCCGCCGGGCGCAGATAGTGGAGTGGCGCGAGGGCGGCATGAAAAAGACGCAGGCGGTTGCTCCTGCCTACAACAAGGCGGGCGAAGAACTGCTCTACACCCATACGCTCCCCTACAACGACTGGATGGAAGGCGCCTCCCTCCATTTGGAAGCGCAGAGCGAGGGCTGTTGCAGCAAAGAGACATTGCAGTCCCTGCGGTTGCTGGACAATGCGATGCTTGCCACCCCTGCCGAATTGTTTGTTCCCGTAGTGCCCCGGTCGGAGCCTGTGATACCCGTTGTGGAGCAACTGGCGCAGGAAAACAAGTTCTTGGGTGTGTGGACGGGCAGCGTGGGCACAAAGGAGGACATCGACCGTTATAAAGACGAAGCCACTCTGGTGGTCTACTTCCCTGTGGGTAGCGTACGGGTGGTTCCGGAGTTCGAGAACAACCGCGCCAATCTGGAACATCTGCTCTCCGTTCTCGACAAGATAGCCGAAGACAAAAACTCCCGCATCGCCAAGATATTGGTAGTAGGTTCGGCCTCGCCCGACGGTTCGGCCGAGCTGAACGCCCGCATTGCCGCCAACCGGGCACAGGTGTTGGTGGATTACATCACGAGCCGCACCCGGCTCTCACCTTCCTATTTCGAGGTGAAAAACGACCAAGAGTCGTGGAGATTTCTGCGCAGGCTCGTTGCAGACAGCGACATGGACTCCCGGCAGCAGGTGCTGCACATCATCGACACTGCTCCGGTGTGGGATGCCAAGAAGAAAGTGGGTCGCTTGGGACTTCTCATGAAGCTCAACGGGGGTAAGCCCTATCACTATATGAAGCAGCACTTCTTCCCGAAGCTCCGCAACGCGGGATACATCAAGGTGTTCTACGAGGCGCAGCCCGACCCCGAACTCCTGTCGCTCAACAAAGCCATCGACCTGTTGCAAGCCGAACAGTACGCCCAAGCGTTGCACACGCTTCAAGGCAACACCCACTTTCGTGCCGACAACCTGCGGGGCGTGTGCCACATGATGAACGGCGATACGGAAAAGGCCCGCACCTTGTTCCAAAAGGCGGTGGCCGCCGGTGACCCCCAAGCTGCCGAGAACCTGAAACAACTGGAAGAACTGCTGAATAGAAGCAGATAAAGCAAGACAGGTTTTCCGAAGCGGAACAGGTTCCGGCAGAATAGAAAGACAGAATAAAAAGAGTTTTCAATAGGTATTATATACAATAACAATAATCATTTAACTACTAATTTTTAAGATTAAAAAACAATGAAGAAGATTAAATTTTTAGCAGTGGCTCTTGCAGCCTTCACGATGTTCTCGTGCACTAACGATGAAGTAGAGAATTTAGGAAACAATGCTCCGGGCGAGCAGGCGGTACTTACCATCAAGCTTAAAGGCGATGGAGATAATCAGGCGCAGTCAAGAGCTGCGGGACCGGCTACCGATACAGAAGATGCTGTGATTAATAACTACCTTGTGTTCCTGTTCCGCGATGGTGGCGCTTTGGACTGTGCTCCTCGTGAGAGTAATTCCAATGCAGCTGTTACAATCACAACTGGTACTACTGCCGCAAAGAAAGCGTATGTGATAGCCAATACGGGCGCACTGGCTAACGGCCCTTTTAAAGATGTTAAAACGGAAAGCGACTTGTTGAAGGCAACAGCTGACCTGATGGATAATACTAATAATGTTTCAACTCAGACGAAAACCAACTTTTGGATGTCGGGAGCGGAAGATGTTACCTTTAACGGTACTACCGGTACTACTACAGTGACCTTAAGCTACGTAGCGGCAAAAATACAGCTTATCGTTAAGGATAACCGTAAGAATATGAGCGGTGGTACTATTCAGATTGAAGACAAAGAAGTTGTATTGCTGTTTGCAGGTCAGAAGGGAAAGTTCTTCGGAACCTCGGCAGAAAAGTCTGTACAAACTCACTTCTATACAGGAGATAAAAGTTATAATACTCCCTTTGATACGAATGTAACAATATCTACGGCTCTGTCCGATGCAGTAACCGTTCCTTTCGCACCTAATGCAGGTAACACTGTTTTCAACCACTTCTACACTTTCGGCAACGACGGTACGACTCAACCTACCATCCTTGCCATCAAGTCAACAAAGACTGTGAACAGTACTCCCTCTACTATTTACTACCCCGTTCACTTTACGACAGCCGATGCAGGCCACACCATCGAACCGGGCAAGTCCTATACAGTGACTGTTACCCTGAATGGCGATGTAGCAGCCGGTGGCGGCGGTGGTACTACCGATCCGGAAGAACCTGTTGTCTCTTCTTCCATAGACGTGACTGTGACTGCTGCTCAATGGGATCCCGTAACTGTCAGCAAAGAGTTTAACTAAAAATATCCGTAGAAGTTATTTTTATCTCTAACAAGAATGTGCAGAAAGGCGGGACGCCTCCCGCTCCCGCCTTTCATATTACAATATTTTCGTTTCACTATCAATACACCCACCCAATCATGCAGAAGAACAAATTCCGTAACTGCTTGCAAATACTGCCTGTACTGTTTCTTATGGCATTTGTATCTGCAAGCTGCATCAAGGACGACCTTTCGGGCTGTCCTTCTCCCCACGTCTCCGGACTTACTTTGCAGGTAAAGGCCTTCGACGCCGACGGCGGCACGCTTGGCAGCGAGACTATAAAGGACATCACGCTCTATGTTTTCGACAAAGACAAAAACTTGCTCGACACCCTCCACACCTCCCTTTCGGAACTTGTCACGCTGGACTATCCCGGACACGACGTCCTGAAACTGGTGGCATGGGGCAACGGCCGGCAAGGCAGCCAGACACTGCCCGCACTGCGGCAGGGCGACCACTTGGAGACGGCCTTCGTGTCGCTCATCCACCAACCCCAAACTCGGATAACCTACCCCGTAGCAGGCTCGCCCGACGACCTCTTCTACGGCACCATAGATATACAGACCTCCGCCGATGCGCTCTCCGCCACCGGCACCCTCTCCGCCAGGGAACTTCCCCTGCGGCGCAAGGTCTCCGGCGTAGCCGTTACGGCGCGCCACCTCAAGGAGTACGTGGGAAGCTCCGACGGCGATTTCCACTACATCCTGCGCAAGACGGGCAACATGCTCGACTTCTACGGCCTGCCCAACGGCACCGATGTGAGCTACCGCCCCGAAGCCTCGTTCAATGACCGGGGAGATTTCGTCTCCTCCGTTTTCAACATCCTGCCCACTGAGGAGGAGCTCCGCATAGACATCTACCACCGGGGCGTGCTCCAGACGACCGTCATTTCCGACAGCAACGGCAAACCCCTGCGCGTGTCAGAAGGCCGCCTGCTCAACGTGCTTGTCGACTTCGACGGTGCTATCAGCGTAGAAGTCAAAGTCACCGACTGGGGCAAACAGGAGATATGGAAAGAGTTCTAACCCTGAGGGCAGGACAAGAATGATAAGACAGAACAATAAGATACACTAAAAAAATACAGAGATATAAAATGAGAAAGATAAGAAATACGATGCCTTTCCTCCATGCGCTGCTTCTCTCCGCCTTGCTTCTGGCGGGATGCGTCCGCGAGGAGTTTCCCGGTGCAGGCTCTGTGGCAGAAGGAGAGCCTGCACGAATAGAGCTCAACCTGATTGTACCGACCATGAGCAGCGGTTCTTCCACCCGCGCCCTGACTCCCGAACAGGAGAATAAGATTGAGAATTTGCGGGTGATGGTGTTCCGGGCAGACGGCTCGGTGGTGAGCAACGGCAAGTATGTAAGTTCCGGTTCTAAATTTACAATAGACAGCTATTCAGGCAGCAACTACACGCTCTTTTTCATTGCCAACGTCAGCAATGCGGAGATAGAGGCCAAGTTGCAATCCGCCGCTTCTCTGCCGGAGGTGGAAGAGATTGTGACAACTGCCACCCAACTGGACTTCGGCATGAACACCACGCATCCCCTGATGATGACGGGAAAGCAGGAGAACGTGACCTTCGCTCCGGTCAACAGCACCTACGGCACTCCTATTCAGCTTCATTTCATTGCCGCCAAAGTGACGTTGATAGTGATAGACAAAACACCCCCCGACCATGGGGTAAGCATCATAGGCTGGGACGTGGAGAACGCCCCCGCCCGCAGCTACCTGTTTCCGCATACTGCGGATGTAAACGTAAACCTGCCCGGCACTTCTGCCGATAAGGATGATTACTGGCTGACAACGGATGTGGACTATCCGTTTGAGGCGGAGGACAAACTGAACAAAACAGTCTCCCAGACGCTCTATGTCTTTGAAAACCGCCGGAGAGGACGTGTATACAAATCGTTACCTACCTATTCGGCAGACCGCTATCCCGGAATGGATTTTAGGGACAAAGACCATCGCGGCAAAGGCTGGTACAAGCCTGCACGTGCCACTGCCATTGTCATTAAGGCCATGCACAAAACCACATTGGACACGAAGCAGGTAAAGGCTCATATCTACTTGGGAGCCGACAACCATAGCGACTACAACATAGAACGTGGCAAGCACTACACCTTTACCGTAACGGTGAACGGGCTGAATGACATCAAAGTGGACACGAATATAGATTATGCTGTGGGAGACTTTTTGGTAGATCATGGCGACAACCTCACGATGGATGCACACCCCGATTTCCGGCCCATGCGCATCCATGCTCCCAAAGGAGTAGCCACTATGGAGATTCTGGATAATGCGGGCAGGGCTTATAACGACCCGGATTTTGATGCCACATGGCTTAAGATTTCTCCTTTGGACTTGATGTGGCATCAGGTGAAGCAATCTCCGCCCAACGATGAATGGCAGCAGCAGGCAGAGCCTGAAAGCAGAATGGTGCGACCTAAATATATCCCGCATAAGAGTGTCAGGGCAAAGCTGCAAGCACAGGGCATAGCCGGATGGAACACTATTCCCGGTGGACAGGAAGATGACGACGCCATGACCTTTGCCAATGCCACCTATCGCATGTGCTACAAGATTACGGATATTCCGTTTACGGAAGTGACTGTAACCAATAAGACGCTTCATGTCTATGCCGATGAGTTCTTGGTGAGAGACGGTAAACGCAGTGCTCAAGTGCGCTTCACGTTTTATAAAGAGGGAGGAGACCCGACTCGGCCGGAAGTGAGAACGTTTTATATCAATCAAGAGGGGTATATTTCTCCTTTCTTGGATGATAACGATCCGGATGCGGGGTTGTGGATTGCCAATGAAGATGGAACACCAAGTAGCGTGCGGAATAAGTTTGTGGTGGAGAGAGAAGTAGAACTGCGTTTTGCTCTGTATCCGGGTCTCGATCCATCTCAACAAAGCTTGAAAGGAGTACTCTGGGCGTTTTATGGTAAGGTGCTGTATTATATGAAAGAAGATAGATTCATTAGTGGAAAGTTTATGACAGTAAATCTTGTATATAACGATGTACAGAGAGTTGATAATGAACCGGTCGGTTTTGGCAAAGTTCCTGATTCTTATAGACCTATGTATGATGGTAGATGGAGTGGTAGTTTACCGCTTGCTCCTTATTCGGGACAAACGTCCGGTTCTCCTTATTATCATCCCCCTATGGGATATAATATGTATCATCCTATCTATAGAACTTCGGCTGTGCGTTATTGCCATGAGAAGAATCGTGATGTTAATGGTGATGGAATTATTGATGATTCCGAAGCAGATTGGTATTTGCCATCTTTGTTTGAGGTGGATCTAATGTGGATTGCAGGGGTCAAAGAGATAAATAATTTGCCAGATGGTCAGTATGAAGGTCAGTATGCGCTCACAACAGAATATACTTTTGGTACTAACCACCATCAGAACGGTCAACATGTATATTCAAGAAACTTGCAGGTGGGTGAAACGTCGAGCTCGGGTAGAGAGAGAGAGTTCTTTATTCCTCGCTGTGTTAGAGCGTTGTAATATTAAGTATATGCGCTATTCAGTAGAGAATGTAAGATTTAAAAATAAACAAATATGATACAGCAACTTAAATTATTATTAATAGTATTTGCTTCTTGTATAGTAGTGGATAGTTACGCCCAGAAGGTAGTTGTTGATGGAGCGGGAAGAGTGATTATAGATGCTTCGGCCATTCCGAATACAACCATGCCCAAGGCGAGGACTACAGATGCTACATTATATGATGCTGGAACTAATACGCTCACAAATATTAGCTCTGAGTTAAGTAATGAGAAGGTTTTCAGAACATTTGAAGTATTAAAGAAGGATTTAAGAGAGCCATTAAGACCAGATAAACTTAGAGTCAATTGGTTGGCTGCTATAGAAGCTTGTTATAACTTATCTGACGATGGCGGTGGGTGGCGTTTACCTACGGAACGCGAGTTAAATCTAATAAAGATTTTACACTATAAATTGATTGCAATACAGGGTTTTGAAAAAGTTAACGATAACTTTTGGAGTGCTACTGATGGGTGGCAAAAGAAAACTGCTTATTATCTTAGTTATGACAGAGGAATGAGTTCGCTCAGTTCGAGTGGTGACAAAGTCAGGCTTATGTATGTTCGTTGCATCAGAGATATAACCCCATAACCCTATTATCAATCTATTTTTTAACAATAACCTTTATGCCCTCACACCGCCCCCTTTGCCATTACCGCCGCTACCCCCGCCGTTCCCGCACACCTCGTGCGCTACGCTGGTTTGCCGCCGTTGTGTTGTTGCTGCTGTCGCTCCTGCCGTTGCTTGCCGGATGCGCTCCGCACTCCGCAGAAACGGAGCGCGGTACGGCGCACTCCGAAGCGGTATTCACATTGCCCGACATTCCCCCGCTGCTCGTCACCTCCGAGGCGCGCGCTTCCTACTTGGCGGCGCACTACTGGCAGGGCTTCAACTTCCGCGATACTGCGCTCATTTCCCGTCCGGAAGTCACCGAACAGGCGTTGGCCGATTTTCTGGACATCCTCTTGCGTGTTCCGTTGGCAGAAGCGCAGAGCAGCCTTACGGCAATGATGGACTCCGCCGCTGTGGACAGTGCCATGTACGCCCACTTCATGAAGTTGTCGGGGAAATACCTCTACGAGCCCAACTCGCCTTTCCGCAACGAGGAGTACTACATCCCTGTGCTGCACCACGTCATTGCTTCGTCCCGTCTGGGCGAACCGGACAAGGCACGCGCTAAGTTCAGGCTGGACATGGCGTTGAAGAACCGTCCGGGCGATGTGGCGGCGGACTTCGCCTACACCCTTGCCGACGGCACTTCCGGCAGCCTCCGGCAGATAAAGTCAAGCTATACCCTGCTGTTCTTCAACTCGCCCGACTGCGAGGACTGCCGCCGCGTAAAGGATTACATGGCGGCTTCGGAGCACCTCGCCGGTATGACGGGAGAGGGTTCCGCCCGCCGTCCCCGGCTGGTTATCCTTGCCGTCTATCCCGATGAGGACGTGGAGCAGTGGCGTGCGGCGGCTTATCCGCCCTGCATGCTCAACGCCCGCGACGCCTCGCAGGTCATCAACCGCCACCGGCTCTACGACCTGAAAGCGGTTCCCTGTCTCTATCTGCTCGATGCCGACAAGCGGGTGCTGCTGAAAGACGTCACAGTGGAGCATGTGGAACTGTATTTGAGAGAGCATGCAAGAAATTGAATTTAGAAATGGAATTATATATAGGGATAGAATTGAAATAAGATTATATATAGAATTTAGAAATAGCAATAGAATTAGAAATAAAATCTGATATGATTACAACTAAAACCGAAAACATCCCCTTGTCAATGAAAGAAGGCAGTGCTTCTTATTTTTGTTTTGTTTGTTTATCCATCGGGGGATATGCTACGGGGCCGCTTACGGAAGCGTCTTGTTTTTAGCCGGCTTCGTAGCCGTTTTCGGTTTGCCCATATTGTTGATAGAGTTTTTTGAGAACCGTTTCAGGAAGCGTAACCGGGCGTCACTTGTCCGATAAATAGTAAATTTTTATGAAGAAACCCAAGAAAGAGACGCGTGACGTCATAGCCAAACATGTCCGTTGGACGGAAGCCTTGCGCGTAGTTCGCGCCTATCATCCCGAAGTCACCATTATTCTGCCGGAGGAGAAGATGCAGCTTCTTCCCGGTGACGACGTGCGTGCCGCTATCGCTCCTATGGTGGGCGTCATCCGTCGTGCGCTCGATGCGGGGGTGGGGCAGTGGCATGGCTACACCGAGACATGCCGCGTCAGGCAGGTGCGGCTGCTTCTCAGCCACTACTTCCATTATCACGAGGGCTGCATCGGTGCCGAGGAACTTGACCTGCTCATCGAAGACCTGCTCTATGTGCATAAGGCTTAGGGGGAGATATGTCAGGATGAGACTCCGTTATCATTCCGGTTCCCCCCCCCCC
>UMFN01014226.1_pt1 | contig 9349 bp, 8 predicted proteins | sample 1965021 | NCBI WGS metagenome assembly UMFN01 (sample SAMEA4836047, study PRJEB28245) | human gut metagenome | biome: gut microbiome; material: fecal sample | place: Denmark | collected 2008
TCATATCTAAACCAAGAAACCATCGGTAAGCAACATTTACCTCGATTTCTTTGCAGGTCTGCCGCATACTTTTGATTCCATAAAGATACTGGATAAAAGGAATCTTAATCAGCATTACGGGATCCATACTGGGACGACCATTATCCTGTGAATATTTTTCGACTACAAGGTCATAGATAAAGTTCCAGTCGATTGCTTTATCTATAATTCGTAGAAGGTGATCCTGTGGAACCATGTCATCCATGCAAAGAAACTGTACCTGTTCTCTTTTTTTATCTGCATTCTGAGTCATCATAAATAGAAGTACCTACCTTGATTTGATACTTCTATTATACCAGAAAGGTGCCGAAAAATCCGCATAAACACTGGACATTCTGGTACTTAGCAAAGAAAAATCCCGCACAGTAGTGCGAGACTTTGTCTACAGTCTGAAGCCGGTGCTGATGCACCGGCTTCTTTTAATGTTACATCTTCCAAATTAATTTCATAGGAATCTCATAGTATAAGCGTTTTTTATTTTGTCAAAAATGGAAAAAAAGAATGCAAAACATAAGAGTTCATGTTAAATTTTATTCAGAAGAATTTTATTAAAATCAGTTTGAATAAATTGTTTTTAATAAATATCGTGCAATGTGAGATTGATTCGTTGGCGATATGGCATATATAACATATACTAAAGGATAAATAATATTTGACATTATAGGAAGGATGGCAGAGAATGAAAACCTTAAATGAAATGCTTTCTGAGGAAATGAAGAATGACGAATTCCGAAAAGAGCATGAGGCAATTCAACCGGAACTTGATGTGATCAGAGCTATGGTGGATGCAAGGAATTCTCAGATATCTCAATTGTAAATAATATTATTGACAGTAGTTCGGCTGACCGATATATTAATAAATAGGAGGGAAGCAGATGATAATTAATGATTTACTTGAAAAAGAAAAAATGTCGAGGTATCGCTTGAGCAAGGAAAGCGGAGTTGCAATGACAACAATTACTGATATCTGTAATGGAAAAGCAGACCTTGATAAATGCACGGCCGGAACTCTGCATAAAATCGCCAGGGTGCTTAATGTAACGGTAGACTTAATATTGGAAAATAATAGTGCAGATAATGAAGATTATAGATGTTCGTTTGAAACTTTTAAGAGTAATACCTGTCATCACGTAAAGGATATGGGTGATATAGATTTTATTATCGAAACACTTGAGACGGATGAAGTAAGAAAGCTTTATGAGCGCAGATGGTGTAGAGAAGCTATGTATCTGCTGGCTATGATTGATTACTTGTCCAGAATGAACGATGTACCTCTTTGTACAAATTATAATGATATTCGCTCCCAGAAGCTTGAAAAATTATATTTTTCTGCAGGTGTTGAAGTGGCATATGCAGCGACGGGAGATGAACGTATAAAAGAAAAGGCACTTGCAAATGCGATACCGGAATTTATACGATTTAATATTGTAGAAAGTGAGGTGCGAAATATCTGCTGATAAAAGAGAAAAAGAGAAATAATTTTCCCTTGCATCTCCCCCATAAATAGTATAAAAAAGCCCCAGTGTTGCAAACAAAATATTACAATAAAACGCACAACGGGGTGCATGCCGGGAGGCATGCGCCTTTTTTTGAGTCAGCCCTGAATTTTATGCACGGTACCTGAGTCCCTTACGCCGCAGGATTGATATCCGCTGTCGGCATCTTCGTAGGTTAGAGAGCAGCAAGCAATGCTTTCTCCGACGAAGGTGTTTTGAGTGGAAAACGAAAGCTTTTGTTGAAACTGCTAAAAGGTAAGTGGTAGAATTATTTGGTGTTTTTCGTCTTATTGGGAGGGGCAAATTGATTTGTTACGATAAATTATGGTTAATGATGAAACAAATTAAGCCAATAATTGAAAGTAATGATTTTTCAGATTATGAATCCAATGTAACTGACCCGGAAATACTGAAAGTGCTTTCGGATTATCGGATTAAACGAGAGAATGCTGAGAAAGAGATGGGCAGTCCTAAATTATGAAAGTGGTGAAGTAAATGGAATTGGAGCTTAGCATAGAAGATTTATTAAATAAGCGAAGAGTGGAATCTGATAGGATCGAATTTAAAGCATCGTGGAATCCGGATGATATTTATCATAGCATTTGTGCATTTGCCAATGATTTTGACAATGTTGGTGGCGGATATGTTTTGATTGGTGTCGAGGAGAAAAACGGTGTTGCAGTTCGCCCGGTAAAGGGTTTGGAAGAATATGAGTTGGATACCATACAAAAGGAACTTTTGGGTTATAATAATACAATGATTCCGGCATATTTTCCACGTGTGATCATTGAACAAGTTGATGGGAAAAATGTTGTTGTATTGTGGGTGACACCTGGAGTGCAAAGACCGTATAAGGCACCTGAGCATGTTACTGCTAAGAAGGATAAAAAGTATTATTACTATATACGGTATGCGACAAGCTCGGTTCGTGCAAATGCGGAGCAGGAACGAGAATTAATTAATATGACAAACTACGCACCGTTTGACACGAGGCCTAATTTTGAGGCTACAGAGTCAGACATATCGGTTGCGTTGTTAACGGACCATCTCAATACAACCAAAAGCAAGCTGGCAAAGCAGATTGGAAAACGTGGTGTTATGGAAGTGCTTGGAGACATGCAGCTTCTTGTAGGACCACCGGAGCAGCTATGTATATCTAATGCGGCACTGATGATGTTTTGTGAGCATTTGGACAAATTCTTTCCATATACGCAGGTTGAAATTACAAAATTTCCGGAAGGTAGCATTAAAAATCCAAATAATTTTATTGAAGTGCCGGTTATCAAAGGCTCTGTGCCGACAATGATTAAAAGAACTATGGAAAAGCTACAGGACATGGTGATTGAGGAAAAGGTCACGAAAGTAGATTATCAGATGGAAGCCATTCGCCGGTACAGCTATCCGTATCAGGCGTTAGAGGAAGCTGTGGTCAATGCTTTTTATCATCGTGATTATCAATCCTATCAGGCAATAATCATAGAGATTGAACCAGATTGTGTTCGAATTATTAGTTATCCAGGTATTGACCGTTCAATCTCGCAAAAGACAATTGCTGAGGGAGAACGATTCAAATCTCGATATTATAGAAACAAACGATTGGGAGAATTTTTGAAGGAGTTAGATTTGACAGAAGGAAAATCTACAGGAATTCCTACTATACAAGAGGAACTTAGAGATAATGGTTCTCCTAAAGCGACATTTGAAACGGATGATGAAAGAAGAGCAGTTACTGTTGAGATACCTATTCATCCGGATTTCTTAATGGAACAAGGTGAACCCCAAAATGAACCCCAAAATGAACCCCAAAATGCGACATCAGTGGAGGATGCTATTTTGCAGTTGATACGAATGAATAAGTATGTAACACGAGAGGAAATGGCGAGTCAGATAGAGGTTTCACTCAGTACGGTTAAACGTTCAATAAATAAATTGAAGACTAGTGGAATAATCGAATATGAAGGCCCGAGTAAAGGCGGATATTGGAGTATAAAGTGAGCAGGAAAATAAAGATACTTTAGTGGGATTTCAGGAAAATTATCCGGGAGTGCTTAATGGCGATAATCTTGCTGATGTTTTGAAAGCAGCAAGAGCAAAGAAGCAAGAGAAAAAAGAGAAGTAATTTTCCCTTGCATCTCCACCGCAAATAGTATAAAATAAACCCAGTGTTGCAAACAAAATATTACAATAAAACGCACAAAAGGGTGCATGCCGGGAGGCATGCACCCTTTTTTACGTCAGCACTGAATTTTATGCACGGCACCTGAGTCCCTTATGCCGCAGGATTGATATCCGCTTTCGGTACATTCGGAGAGGCTGCCGGTGCATTCGTTGCATTCGGCGCGCCCGTGGCTTCCGGTGTAGCCTTAGGCTTTGCTTTTTCCAGCGATGCCTTCACCGCTTCCAGCAGCACCAGCGAAGTATATCTGGTCTCTGCGGAATAGGTGACCTGCTCCGGATCCTGCATCTCACAGAGCTGGTCATTCAGGGATTCCATGGTGGACTCGAGCAGTGGATACATGGTAGTAAGTGTTTCGCTTGGATCGGCGAGGCTGACGGATGTGATGGCGTGGTCGCTCACGATGACTTCCACATTGACGGTCTCATTGCCGAGGATCAGCTCCGTGGTATAGATTCCGGGGATATATGTATTGCCGGTATCGGCAACGGCCCCGGTGGAGACATCCGCCACATTGTCCGGCATTTCGGCAGCAGCAGTATCGTCAGGGGAATCCGGTGTCCCATAGGAGGCATCCGTATCCTTGCGCGGCAGCAACAGCATTAATAGTAATATGATGAACAACACCCCCAGCGCGGCGAAGATTCCGGTATAGAGCAGTTCTTTTCTGCGAAGTACGACGATCTTTGTATTTGCACTCATTCTTAAGTCTCCTTGGAATGATGGGATGATCTTTATAAATAGTATGCGCAGGACCTCCCACGTAGTACCGTAAATGAGGAGAACTTCGCATTGACAAGACAAAACAGGCATTGCTATAGTTAGTGTAAGTATTTTTCACGGATGCGTCCGCCCCGTGGAAAAGGAGCAGACAGGCGGCGCAGAAACGAGGGTAACGATGAACAATTATACCAAGGAAGATATCATCCGTCTTGTGGAAGAAGAGGATGTGGAATTCATCCGTCTGCAGTTCACGGATCTGTTTGGCAATCTGAAAAATATTGCAGTGACAGCCAGTCAGCTGGATCGTGTACTGAACAATAAATGCATGTTCGACGGCTCCGCCATCGACGGCTTCGCCCGGATCGAGGAATCCGATATGTATCTGTATCCGGATCTGTCTACGCTGGAGATCTTCCCCTGGAGACCCCAGCAGGGCAAGGTGGCGCGTATGATCTGTGATGTCTATCGCCCCAACGGCCAGCCTTTTGAAGGCGATCCCCGCTATGTGCTGAAGCGTGCGGTGCAGCAGGCTGAGGATATGGGATATACGTTCGAGGTAGGTCCCGAATGTGAATTTTTCCTGTTTAATACTGATGAAAATACCATGCCCACGACCAACACCCACGAACAGGCCGGATATTTTGACATCGGACCGTTAGATTTCGGTGAGAATGCCCGTCGTGACATCGTCATGAACCTGGAGGATATGGGATTCGTCATCGAGGCATCCCATCATGAGATGGCTCCGGCGCAGCATGAGATCGATTTCAAATACGATGAAGCGTTACATACTGCGGACAATATCATGACGTTCAAGATGGCGGTGCGTACCATCGCAAGACGCCACGGTCTGCATGCAACATTTATGCCGAAGCCGAAGTTCGGCGTCAACGGTTCCGGCATGCACATCAATATGTCCCTGCAAAAGGATGGGAAAAATATATTCCAGGATGCATCCGATCCTAACGGTCTGAGTAAGGAAGCTTATTATTTCATCGGTGGTATCATGAAGCATATCAAGGGAATGGCAGCGATCACGAATCCGCTGGTGAATTCCTATAAGCGTCTGGTACCCGGCTTCGAGGCACCGGTCTATATCGCATGGAGCACAACGAACCGCAGCCCCCTGATCCGTATTCCGGCTACCGCAGACGGAGAGGGTACCCGTATCGAGCTGCGTAGCCCCGATTCCGCAGCAAACCCTTATCTGACGCTGGCAGTCTGCTTAAGCGCCGGCTTACAGGGCATCCGGGAGAAGATCCTGCCCCCCGAGAGCATCAATGCGAACATTTTTGCACTGACCGCCAAAGAGCGGAAAGAGCTGAACATCGACCAGCTGCCGGGCACTTTGCTGGAGGCAGTGGAAGAACTGGAGAAGGATACCTTTATCCAGGATGTCTTAGGCGACCATATTGCCGGGAAATACATCGATGCCAAACGTAAGGAATGGCATGAGTACCGCTCCCAGGTATCCGAATGGGAGATTCAGGAGTATCTGTATAAGTATTGATAAAATCCTTTCTTTTGTAATGAAAGAGTAAAAACACAGAAGAAAGGAGGTGGGCCGATGACGAACATTATTGTCGTGCTGCCGAAGCTGGAGGAAGCCAAGGGCATCAAGAATATTCTGGTACGCAGTGGCTTTCAGGTAACGGGTATCTGTACCACAGGTACCCAGGCCATCAGTCAGGCGGACGGTCTGAACGACGGTATCGTGATCTGCAGTTACAAGCTGGCAGACATGATATATACAGAACTGCAGGAAGATCTGCCGGAGGGCTTCGAGATGCTTTTGATGGCATCTCAGAATCTGATCAGCGAATGCTACGGCAACGGCATCGTATGTCTCTCCATGCCGTTAAAGGTTCAGGACCTGATCAATACGGTGAATCTGATGGTGGAAGGCGTGGAGCGCCGCAGAAGAAAACGGCGCATGCAGCCGAAGACACGAAATGCAGCGGATGAAAAAGCAATCAAAGATGCCAAGGAGCTTTTGATGGCAAGAAATCATATGACGGAAGAAGAAGCCCACCGGTATCTTCAGAAGACCAGTATGGACAGTGGGACGAATCTGGTGGAGACGGCACAGATGGTGCTGTCGATGATGACAGAGTAACAACAGGAGGAGCAGCAATACATGAAATTTACAAAAATGCAGGGCTGTGGCAATGATTATGTATATGTCAACGGCTTTACGGAGAAACTTTCACCGCAGGAGAAGCCTGAGATCGTAAGAAAGTTAAGTGACAGGCATTTCGGCATCGGCGGAGACGGTGTGATCTTCATTAATCCGGCAGAGGAAGCGGATTTCGAGATGGAGATGTACAATGCGGACGGCAGCCGCTCGGAGATGTGTGGCAACGGTATCCGCTGCGTGGCAAAATACGTCTATGATAAGGGCCTGACGGACCGGGAAGACATCACCATCGTCAGTGCCGGAAAAATAAAATACCTGAAACTTACCGTGGAGGGCAGGACCGCCACGGACAGAGGGTGTGTAACACTGGTACAGGTGAACATGGGACAGCCGGTCCTGGCACCTATGGAGGTACCGGTGATAGCGGAAGCTACTCGGGAGACCCTGGTGGGACCTGCTGTAGTGGATGCGCCGATCACGGTGGACGGCGAGGAATACCGTATGACCTGTGTCTCCATGGGCAATCCCCATGCCATTGTATTTATGAACGGGGTAAAGGATCTCGACATTGAGAAGATCGGACCGAAGTTCGAGAACCATTCCTGCTTCCCGAACCGGACGAACACGGAATTCGTAGAGATCCTGGACCGGAAAAATGTATTCATGCGCGTCTGGGAGAGAGGCACCGGGGAGACGCTTGCCTGCGGCACCGGATGCTGCGCTACGGCGGTGGCGTGCGTGCTGAATGGTCTGACGGACGATGAAATCACGGTTAAATTATTAGGCGGTGAATTGCACATCAGATGGGATCGGAAGGCGAACCTGGTCTACATGACAGGACCTGCGAAGATCGTATTTGAAGGTGAAGTCGACCCGGACTCCATCGACTGATATAGAAAAGGACAATAGAGAGGAGAATGTACTATGTTTAAAGTAAACGACAACTATTTAAAACTTCCCGGAAGTTATTTATTTTCCACCATCGGTAAAAAGGTAAATGCGTATTCTGCAGCACACCCGGATAAGAAGATCATCCGTCTGGGAATCGGAGATGTGACGCAGCCTCTGGCACCTGCCATCATTGATGCACTGCACGGTGCGGTGGATGAGATGGGAAAAGCGGAGACTTTTCATGGTTACGCTCCCGACCTTGGCTATGAGTTCCTGCGCAATGCGATCGCCGAAAATGATTATAAGGCAAGAGGCTGCGATATTGCACCGGACGAGATTTTTGTATCCGACGGAGCAAAATGTGACTGTGGCAATATTCAGGAGATCTTCAGCCTGGACAATAAGATCGCGGTATGTGATCCGGTATACCCGGTATACGTGGATTCCAATGTCATGGCAGGCAGAACCGGCACTTACGATCCGAAGTCCGAGACCTGGAGTGATGTGATCTATATGCCCTGTCTGGCAGAGAACGGATTCGCACCGGAGCTGCCGAAGGAGACCCCGGATCTGATCTATTTATGCTTCCCCAACAACCCTACCGGTGCCACCATTACCAAAGCGCAGCTGCAGGAGTGGGTGGACTATGCGAATAAGGTAGGTGCTGTCATTCTGTATGATGCGGCTTATGAAGCATATATTTCCGAGCCGGATGTGCCTCACAGTATCTATGAATGTGAAGGAGCCAGAACCTGTGCCATCGAGTTCCGTTCCTTCTCCAAAAATGCCGGCTTTACCGGAGTGCGTCTGGGCTTCACCGTGATCCCCAAGGATTTAAAGAGCGGGGATGTCAGTCTCCATGCACTGTGGGCGAGAAGACACGGCACCAAATACAACGGAGCACCCTACATCGTACAGCGTGCCGGTGAAGCCGTATATTCTGCGGCAGGTAAGGCACAGCTGAAGGAGCAGGTTGCTTATTACATGAACAACGCACATTATATCCTGAACGGCTTAAAAGAAGCGGGATTTACCGTATCCGGCGGTGTGAACGCTCCCTATATCTGGCTGAAGGCGCCGAACGGCATGACCAGCTGGGAGTTCTTCGATTATCTGTTAGAGAATGTCAACGTGGTAGGTACCCCCGGTTCCGGATTCGGACCAAGCGGTGAGCATTACTTCCGCCTGACGGCTTTCGGAAGCTACGAGAATACCGTAGAGGCAGTGGACCGTCTGAAGAAGATCCGACTGTAGGAGAAAAAATTTTATTTCCGGGCATACCGGCTCCGGTACTGGCGCGGTGTCATGCCGGTCTTTTTATGGAAGATCTGTGAGAAATAAGACTGCGAAGAAAAACCGACACTGGTGGCTACCTGCGCTACCGACAGATTGGAGGATACCAGAAGCTCTTTACAGGCTTCCAGCCTCCGGTCTGTCAGGTAATTGATCGGAGACTGTCCGACACATTCGGTAAAGGAGTGTGCCAGATAGAATTTGTTGATATGCGTGATCTCCGCCAGGGAATCCAAAGTAATGTTCTGGGAATAATTGGAGTCGATATAGCGTTTCGCCAGAGCACATTCCTTGGATAATTGGAAGGAGGAGTCGGAGATGACAGACAGGTTCTGCTTCCGGGAAATATATACCAGGAGCACCTGAAGCAGTCCGTGACATACCTGTTCAAAACCGGGAAGCTTGTCGCGGAATTCCTGCATCATCAGCTGGGCAAAGTTGATGAATTGTTTTTTATCAGATCCGTAGCTGTAGAAGCTGTAGCCCTTCGGGTTGTCCTGCCCTGCACCGGAAAAGGAAAATGCGAGCCCTTCCACACCGAATACGATATATTCCATGGGATCGTTGGGAAGGGTTTTCTCCGTGTGCTCTACA
>UMFN01018934.1_pt1 | contig 8985 bp, 9 predicted proteins | sample 1965021 | NCBI WGS metagenome assembly UMFN01 (sample SAMEA4836047, study PRJEB28245) | human gut metagenome | biome: gut microbiome; material: fecal sample | place: Denmark | collected 2008
CGATGCGAAGATCACAGAGATCTATGAGGGTACCAGCGAAGTTCAGAGAATGGTAATCTCCAGCGCTCTGTTAAAATAAGATCTGACAGCACGAAAAAAACCGGAAAATAAACGAATAATTAAGGAGTGAAATACAGTGAAAGTAGTTGTTTGTATTAAACAGGTGCCGGATACTAAGGGCGGCGTAAAGTTTAAACCAGATGGAACTCTTGACAGAGCAGCAATGCTCACAATCATGAACCCGGATGATAAGGCAGGTCTGGAGGCAGCTCTCCGCTTAAAGGACCAGTATGGTGCAGAGGTTACAGTTGTTACCATGGGTCTTCCGAAGGCTGAGGAGGTTCTTCGTGAGGCTATGGCTATGGGCGCTGATAACGGTATCCTCGTTACAGACCGTGTGCTCGGCGGTGCAGACACATGGGCCACATCCCAGACTCTGGCAGGCGCTTTAAGAAACCTGGATTACGATCTGATCATCACGGGCCGTCAGGCGATCGATGGAGATACCGCACAGGTTGGACCGCAGATCTCCGAGCATCTTGGGATCCCGGTAATCAGCTATGCACAGGAGATCCAGATCGACGGCGATTCTGTGATCGTAAAACGTCAGTATGATGACAGATATCATATGTTAAAAGCAAAGATGCCGTGTCTGATCACAGCACTTTCTGAATTAAATGAGCCGCGTTACATGACTCCGGGCGGAATCTTTGACGCATATAAGAAGGACATCACTGTATGGGGCAGAAACGACTTAAAGGACGTTCTGGACTCCAACCTGGGTCTGAAGGGATCCCCGACTCAGATCGCAAAGGCATCTGACAAGGTAAGAAAGGGCGCCGGTGAAAAGGTTGTTCTGGATCCGACAGCTTCTGTAAATTATATTGTGGACAAACTTACAGAGAAGCATGTGCTGTAAGATACAGCTACGTCAAAAAGCGAATTCATAGAATAAAGAAAGTGGTGAACAGTAATGAACTTGGAAGAATATAAGGGTGTATATGTCTTTGCGCAGCAGGTTGATAACGAAGTGAGCAGCATCGCTTTGGAGCTGATCGGCAAAGGTAAAGACTTAGCAAAAGATTTAAATACTACTGTAACAGCAGTTTTAGTAGGTTCCAACGTAATGGGACTGACTGAGATCCTTGGCGAGTACGGCGCTGACAGAGTCATCGTTGTAGATGATCCGGAATTAAAAGAGTACAGAACTGAGCCCTATACCCATGCTCTGGCATCTGTGATCGAGAAGTACAAACCGGACGTATTCCTGATCGGCGCAACAGCCATCGGCCGTGACCTTGGTCCCCGTGTCTGCGCACGCATCCATACAGGTCTGACCGCTGACTGTACACAGCTGGATATCGGCGATTTCCCGCTGGTTCCCACACCGGGCAAGGAGCAGAAGCACAACCAGCTTCTTATGACCCGTCCGGCATTCGGCGGAAACACCATCGCAACCATCGCCTGCCCGGAATTCCGTCCGCAGATGGCAACCGTTCGTCCCGGCGTTATGCAGAAGCTTCCGCGTGAGGCTGGAAGAAAGGCCGAGATCGAAGAGTTCAATCCCGGATTTGTTCCCAACGAGAAATACGTTGAGATCATGGAAGTCGTTAAGGCTGTTTCCAACGTTGCCGATATCATGGATGCAAAGATCCTTGTTTCCGGCGGCCGTGGCGTAGGAAGCCCGGAGAACTTCAAGATCCTCGATGAGCTGGCTGAGGCCATCGGCGGCACCGTAAGCTGCTCCCGTGCAGTTGTAGATGCTGGCTGGAAGCCGAAGGATCTTCAGGTTGGACAGACTGGTAAGACTGTTCGTCCCCATGTTTACTTTGCCATCGGTATCTCCGGAGCCATCCAGCACGTGGCTGGTATGGAAGAGTCCGACATCATCATTGCCATCAACAAAGATGAGTCTGCTCCGATCTTCGACGTTGCCGATTACGGCGTAGTAGGCGACCTGAACAAGATCGTTCCGGTTCTTACCCAGAAGATCAAAGAAGCAAAAGCAGCAGCTGGCAAATAAGAGCGAAGCTGAAACATAAAATCTGATCAGAATAAACAACCACATGTGGAACGGAAGTACAATCATTAGAACGGGAATACATAAAATAGGACGGAAAGACATTTAGCAGAACGGAAGAACAGAAGAGAGGACGGAAGGACACTTAGCAGAACGGAAAAACACAGAAGAGAACGGAAGAACAACCTTTAGAACGGTATGACCATAAGAAGCCTGACCGTGTCCAGTGAACTGGCCGGGAGGGCTTCTTTTTTGTGCAGATTTTTTAGGAATTGAGCTTTCAGATAAAGTGGATGGATCTCCATATACCGGGCAGGTGAGGGATATCCCAAAGGATTGTTTGTAAAAAACTGGGGTTCTGGCGGGCATGAAGAAGGCGAGGAGACGGGGAAAAGAAAGGGGGAAAATAATTGAAACTATTTTTCAGATGGAATATACTATAATATAGATAACGAGCAGCGGATCTCAATATATAGAACCTCATTTGCAGCGGCCAGATACTAAAAATGGGGAAGTTTACAAAGGTGAATTTCAATCTTGTGTATAGAGGGGTAAAAGCCAGAGGTGGAGTTGATGGGGTATTGACTGTTTTCGACAGTTGATGCACAAAAGATAAGAAAGGCAGGAGAAAATGGGCATTCATGTAGCACCGCCAATTATCAAGAACATAAAAGACAGCCGGGATGCTTTGGATTTCTTTGAAATGGTGTCCTTGCCTGCCGAAGATGAGAGAACGCAGGAAATCATCAGGAGCTTTCCAACGGTGTATATTCATAACTGGGAAGAAGATGGCGAATATGAAGTTTATGTCGGTGAATCAAATGATATTTTTAAAAGAACGCGCCAACACTATGACCTGTCATTTGACAGATCAAGATGGCAGAGCAGGCTGGCGGAAAAAAACGCCAGTTTGTTTATCATTGGACACGAACATTTTAATAAATCATTAACGCTTGATATAGAAAACCGTTTAATGCATTATATGATGAGCGTTGAATGTGTAAAACATTTACATAATCTGCGTGATAATCCACAGGCAAGCTATTATCCAATGGAAGAACTGGATGAAATCTTTGGTAAGATATGGAAAGGGCTGCGCAAGGAAAACGGAATCCTGTTTCCAGCAGAAAGTGCAATAAAAGATTCCGCAATATATAAGGCTTCGCCGCTCCATAAGCTTACAAAAGACCAGGAAAGAGCGAAAGACCTGATTATCGAGAAGGTTGCAAAAGCACGAAAGAGTGGAGAAGCAAAGCAGCTTATTTTTATTGACGGAGAGGCTGGTACTGGAAAGACGGTTCTCAACAGCAGTACCTTTTATGAATTGTATTGTATGGCAGAAGAAAATAATAAGGATCTGAACTGCCAGCTTCTGGTTAACCACGATGAGCAGATTACGGTGTACGAGCAGATAGCAGAAAAATTGGGTTTGACTGGAAAGTATGGAAAGGTCGTGAGTAAACCTACTGCATTTATTAACAGTCATTCTGAGGACGAGCCTGTGGATGTAGCATTTGTAGATGAAGCGCATTTGCTGCTTACACAAGGAAAGCAATCATATAGAGGTAAAAATCAGCTAAAAGATATTATCGACAGAGCACGGGTGACGATCGTAATGTTTGATGAAAACCAAATCCTTACAGCAGAGCAGTTTTGGGAAGCGCAGATCCTTGAAGGGTTTCGAAATCAGGCAAAACGATCGGGCAATCACATCGTGCTGGATAAGCAGCTTCGTATGCAGGTCGATGAAGAAACCATGGACTGGATCGATGCTTTTACAAAGAGAAGAGAATTGAAGAAGATCCCAAGGATAATAGGCGGATATAGCATCAAAATTTTTGATGAACCAGAATTGCTCGATCTGGAGATCCAGAAAAGGGCTAAAGAGAGTGATTCTATGCTGTCAAGGATCATAGCAACGTATGATTGGGAATATAGTTCCGGCCGTAAGCCAGAAGACCGGCTAATGAAATATTGGGAGGTGTTCATAGGAAACTGGCATAAACCATGGAACAGGGAATTAGAGGCGGATCTTTCGAGACAGGAAAAAGAAGATTAAAAGGACTGTCATGGACTGAACAGCCGCAGACCATCAATGAGGTAGGTTCTACATTTACGATCCAGGGATTTGATTTAAACTATGCGGGCGTGATCCTGGGGCCTTCTGTGAAATACAGGGATGGGAAAATAATATTCGATCCGTCTGCCAGCCGCAATGAAAAAGCGGTCCGGAACAGAACTTTATCGGACGGGACGAAACAGAAATTTGGCGAAATATTGATCCAGCATGAAGTGAGGGTGCTCATGACACGGGGAGTAAATGGGCTGTACATATATGCGTGTGCCCCAGAGCTTCGGGCGGCACTGCTCAGAGCAGAGAGGGAAAGGGAGTAATTATGAAACAGGAAACCATAGACAGAATCAGAAAGTTTACAGAGGACCGCGACTGGGATCAGTTTCATTCACCAGCGAACCTTGCAAAATCGATCGTTATCGAGGCGGCGGAATTGCTGGAGTGCTTTCAATGGTCGGATGGAGAATATGATCTTCAGCATGTCAAGGAAGAGCTTGCAGACGTTATGGTATACAGTCAGAATTTACTGGATAAATTGGGATTAGATGCAGACGAAATCGTGAATATGAAAATGACGATGAATGAGGCTAAATACCCGGTTGAGAAGGCAAAGGGGAAGGCAGATAAGTATGACCGGTTGTAGGGATAGAAGGTGATATTTATTTGTAATGGCATGATATCAGCCGATCCTAGAAAATATCTTTAAAATCAAAGATTTTCTGCACTCAACCACCCTTAGGTACGCCATTTTGTATGCCAAATTTTTTGAAACTCCGATATGAAAAATGCACATCTTGAACCGATTTCCGCTGTGAAAATATAAAAATCACGGAGGAAACTATGATGAAGAAGCAGAAAGACTGTATGCCTGTGAGATACTGTTTCATCCCGGTAATCGAATTCCAGTCAGTGGAAGATAAATTTTTGAATAAGTACGGCAGAATGCGCAGAGAATTTCTGGAGGAACAGAATCCAATGTTTTTTGATGATCGGGTGCTGACGGAGCAGCTGTTTCCACATTTGTATGAAGTGCGGGAAATTGCGGAGAAGAGAGTAGAAGTCATCATGGCAGGACTGTTGGAAAAGAATCCGGCACCGGATAGGGGAATGGATGCTATGGATTGGATAAGACACATGAATGTGCTGAGAGAAATGGAGGAAGATCTGGTGGTTAGGGAAGTGATTTATAGCGGATAAATCTGATGCTGAGCCGGCTGAATAAGCTGGCTCTGTGCAGTAAAAATGGGAAAACAGATTTTGACAGATAAAATCAGCGATAAAACAAAGAAAAACCTGTAAATAAAACAAAAATATGGTTTGCAAACGATATTTTGGGATATAATATAGGTGAATAAGCAAATTACGAGGTGCTGTATGCTGATATATTATCGTTTTAATAATTTCTGTTCATTTAATTGTGAAAGCGAATTTTCCATGAGCGCACCAGCCGGAAAAGTGAAAAAACGTTTTCCGGACAACTATGTGGAAACTGCAGAAGGATTTGATTTGCTGAAATCTGCGGTAATCGTTGGGGAGAATGCTGGTGGTAAATCCAACTTTATCAATAGCATAAAATATTTGAAATCGTTGTTTATAACCAACAGTCAGGTAAAATCTGTTCGCCCGTATGTAAATGCGGCAAGTTTAAAGGAGGAACAGAATCCTGTCCAGAAGTTTGAACTGTGTTTTAGAGCCGAGAATGGGAAGATCTATGTGTATCATCTTCATCTGAATGAATCTGGTATTGTATATGAAGAATTACAGACCTTGAAGAAAAGAAATGCGGTAGCATCCAGCTTGTTCAAAACGGAGAAGCAGGAAGGTGGTTCTTGGATTGCCAGCGCAAAAGAAGCAAGCGGATTGAGTAAGCGAATGGATAAATTCCTTACGGGAAACAGCATTGGTCTTTTAGTATCTAAGTTTGCACTGCTTGGTGATGAGGATGCAAGGGCAGTTGTAGAATGGATGACAGAAAGGTTGTATCCAGAGTCATTGACACCTGATATGGCAGATGATGTAATCAAGCAAGATGCCGATATGCGTATTCTTGAAGATGAGAGATATTTGGAAATCTTCCGGATGGTAGACTATAGTATCTGTGGTATCGAGCTTGATAAGGAAAAACCATACAGTAAGACAATCATTATCCGCAAGGACGAAAATAGCAATCTTTTCAGAAGAGAGCTGCAGATGGACTCCACAGGTGTGCGAGAGTTCTTTGCATGGGCGGTACACATTTTCCGTGTGGTATATGAGAATAAGATTGTATTTGCAGATGAAATGGATCGAGTGCTGAATCCGATTCTCTCTGACCGAGTGATTGCATTTGTGAACGGAGCAGAGCATAATGGCCAGTTTATCTTCTCTACCCACAATGTACTGCATCTGGATTTAAAGACTTACATGAAAGAGCAGATTTATTTTGTTACAAAAAACAGAGAGCAGCTGACTTCGGAAATGTATTCTTTGTCTGATTTTCCAGAAGTTCGTTATGAAACGACTAAGATTTACGAGTTTTATATGAAAGGTATTCTGGGAGGTACAGCATCCCCGTAGACCGGAACGTAAATTACAGAAACGATTTGTTGTATTCTGTGAAGGCGATACAGAGTACAACTATATCGATAAAATGAGAAAACGCCAGGATGTGCAGATTGCGTTGAAGCCAATCAATATGCATGGTGGCGGTTACAGTAACTTCTTAAAAAAATAAAGACAGAATCTCAGACAAACTGTTTGGCAAAATTCATCATCGTGGATGCCGATCGTCTGATGAAGCATCCAGGCGAAAAGGACAGTTTTTTGCAGCTGGCAGAGTATTGCAGGTTACAGAATAAAAAAGGAACAAATCCTCATTTCCTAATTGTGAATAATCCGGATTTTGAGTATGTAGCTTGTTTGCATGTGCCAGAGTACAAGGGACAGGAAGTAACGAGATTCCTGCAGACCGTTCTGGGATTTCAGTCTTTGGAACAGTTTAAGAAGAACACAGAGGTATATGAGTGCCTGAATAATGGCGAACGTTCTTATCAAGTCTTGATTGCAACGGTGTACAAAGGGAACATAATAAAAAACTTAATAATGGACTGCCAATCTTACACAAAGTACCGCCCAAACGAGACTACGGGCGGTATTTTTGTATCATGGCGGAGAAAGGAGGAACTTCCCACGGGGGCTTGACTGAAAAGTTGAGCCCCTTTTTTTACGCCCAAAAACAGGAGGTAAATGCTTATGGCAGATGATAAAACCACGAAAATGCCGGAGCAGCCGGTAACGGATACCGGGCCGGGCAAGGAAACTCCGCCCGAGCCGGAGAAAACGTCTACTCCCCCGGGAGCCAAAAAAAAGACGGAACAGCAGGCAGCGAGCCCGCAGGTGTCCGTCTATGACTTCGCTGAAATTATGAAAGAAAAGAAAGCCCAGGAACGGGCGGCAGCTTCCGGCGGAGAAAAGCCTGCCCCGGCAAAAACGGAGAAACCGGAAAAGCAGCCGGAGGCTCCGAAAAAGGCCGAGGGAAAACAGGAAAAGCCCAAAGAGCCCGAGCAGCCGAAGCGCCGGGGCCGTCCCCCGAAGGAGGATAAGGACAAGGCCGCCGCTCCGAAGCCCAAAGCCCCCGCACAGAAAAAGCCAGAAAAAGCACCCAAAGAGAAACCGGAGAAAAAAGCGGCTCCCACGGTGCAGGCCGCTCCCGCTCCGAAGGAACCCGAGGGGCCGAAGGAGGCTCCCCGCCGTGGCGAGGAACAGATCGTATATATCAAGCTGAATGAGCTCCACGCCTTCAAGAACCATCCCTTTGAGGTCCGGGACGATGAAGAAATGCGGGCTATGGTGTCCAGCGTCAAGGACAAGGGCGTTACCCAGCCTGCTATCGTCCGTCCCCGTGAGGATGGCGGCTATGAGATCGTGTCCGGCCACCGCCGCCAGAAGGCCAGCGAGCTTGCCGGATATGCGGATATGCCCTGTATCGTCCGCAACCTGACGGACGATGAAGCCATCACGCAGATGGTGGAGGACAATCTGAACCAGCGTGAAGAAATCCTCCCCAGCGAGCGGGCCAAAGCTCTGAAAATGCAGCTTGAGGCCATCAAGCACCAGGGCTCCCGAACTTTGGGCCAGATTGACCCGAAGGACGCAGGCAAACGCTCCAACGAGATCGTGGCCGAGCGGAACAAGATGGCCGTCAAGCAGGTGCAGCGGTATATCCGGCTGAATGAGCTGGTCCCCGACCTGATGAAGCTGATGGACGAGAAAAAGCTGGGCTTCACTACGGCGGTGGAGCTTTCCTACATCGGCAAGAAGAACCAGAACTATATCGCCGTCGCCATCGACAGTCAGCAGTCCTCGCCTTCGCAGGCGCAGGCAAAGCGTATGCGGGAGCTGGACGAAAAGAAGCTGCTCAACGGGGATGTGATCGACAGCATTATGATGGAGGACAAAAAGGAGGTAGACAAAGTGATTCTGACGGGTGCGGAACTGAGCAAATACTTCGGCAAGGAAACCACGCCGAGGGAAATGAAGGACCAGATCATCAAGCTGCTGGACGACTGGAAGGGTCAGCAGAAGGAACACGAAAAGCCGGAGAAGAAAACCGAGCCGGAAAAGTAAGCCGAAACTTCGGGTCAAGATGGCCCAAGGATTGCGGGGCGCTGCCCCGCGCCCCGAAGCTCTGGAGATATAAATTCTCCAGAGCCGTTCCCCTTCCCGGGGGAAGGGGCGGAGGGATTGGGCGAAACCTTGCTTTCCGCAAATCAGAAAGAAATGGAGGTTGAACCAATGAAACGACCTTTGGCCTATCTGACCGCCGCATGGAGCGGTGAGCCGGATATTGATATGGAGCTGGCGGCCCACTACTGCCGCCTTGCCTATGAGGTGGGCTTTTCCCCCATCTGCC
>UMFN01037939.1_pt1 | contig 8660 bp, 7 predicted proteins | sample 1965021 | NCBI WGS metagenome assembly UMFN01 (sample SAMEA4836047, study PRJEB28245) | human gut metagenome | biome: gut microbiome; material: fecal sample | place: Denmark | collected 2008
GACTCCTCCCATACTTATGAGCGTTACCCTTGTTTTGCAGTAGCCGTACAGTCAGGCAAATAAATCTTCACCGTTTTCACACCTGGATAGTCCGAAGTAGCTGCACCATCTTCAACAAATGTGGATGCACCCTTCTTTAAAGAAGCAATGTTCAACTCAGTAGTATCAGCCTCAATATCTGTAGAAACCAGTTGAACACTCCAGTCATTTCCGAAATCAGTATTTGCATTTAAATAGGTAACAGCATTCTGTTTACCCTGCAAACAAGAATCCCCTGCAAGGACTTGTTTACCAAATTGAAGATTGATCCGCGCTTGCGCTTCAGCCGCAACGGCTTCCGCTGCCTTGGATTCTGCGTCTTTCTGCAAATCATAGTACTTCGGAACGGCCACAGCGGCGAGAATGCCGAGGATGACCAAGACGGAAATGATTTCAATGAGCGTGAAGCCCTGCTGTCCCCTGTCCTTTCGCATCGTATACCTCCATCCACAAATGTTGAAAAACGTCTTAAGCCTGAACGGAAAAATCACATGTATGAGGCTCGTGATAGAATCTTTTTCATCTATAGAGTACCTCGTGATTCAAGTAAAGGCCTTCGATATCCGCGTACAGCGCTATTCGCAAAATATCCTAGCTGTTTCTTAATGAAGGTTTCACAAAGAAACGGCGCTGCACTGAATAAAACGGCATACAAAAAACAATACCACTTTATTCAACAATATATAGTTGCATAAAGCAAACTGTCCGGTGACGTAAAAAGAGTACCTTCCCGAAAAAAAGAAGAACATACCTTCGGCGAAGGTCTATACCCTCGCAACAATGATGTAAACCCAATACGCTCTTTTTACAAAATAAGGGAGCATTTCTACGAATGCTCCCTTATCCGTTTTCTTGAGAGATCAGCTTCCCCACTCTGAGGATTTTCATTTTTGAACCCGCAAAACAAAAACAACCAATAAAGAGGCTCTTATATCAACACACGGAGATGTATCGTGAAAAAAGGGAAAGAGTTTCGGGTGTACCTCTCTTTTTCGAAAAAATCTCCCCTCTCTCTTTATTTCACCTATAGAAACAACATCGTCACATGCCGCACGGCAACGGCGGCCCCGAACGCGATCAGCGTGTTGAATACCATACTGAACACAGGCCAGCCCCACGAACCCGTCTCCTGCCGGATAGCGGCGACAGTCACCAGACAGGGCGCGTACAGCAGCACAAACACCAGCAGAGCCAAGGCGGTGGCGGGCGTCCAGCGCCCGTCGTTGCGGATCTGCTGCGCCAGCGGCGTGGGATCTTCGGGATCGATGTCGCCGAGGGAATAGGCCGTGCCGAGCGTGGCGACGATGACTTCCTTCGCCGCGAAACCGCCCACCAACGCGATGTCCGTACGCCAGTCAAACCCGGCGGGACGGGTCAACGGTTCCAGCGCCATGCCGAGGCGGCCTGCAAACGAGTGTTGAAGTGCCCGCTCCGCGCGCTCGCCGTGCAAGGCCGTAAGCTGCTCTTCAAGAGCGGCCACATCGCCGCCCGAAGCCTTCGCCGCCTCAAGGTTCGCTTCGATGGTCTGCTGCTCGCCCGCGAAATGCGCCCGCGTGTCCAGCGGCAGCTGCGGATACGCCATAGCCGCCCACAGGATGATGGAAATGGCGAGGATGACCGTACCGGCCTTCTTCAGATACTCGAACGTGCGCTCTCCCGTATGAATCGCCAGCCCGAGCATTGTGGGCAGGCGATAGGGCGGAAGCTCCATGACGAACGGCGTGGACGGCCCACGGATAATCGTCGAGCGCAGCAGCCGCGCCGTGAGCAGGGCCACCACCCAGCCGGTGAGGGTCAGGCCGAACATGACCGCCGCCTCATGACCGGGGAAGAAGACGCCGGAAAAAAGGATGAAAACCGGAAGCTTGGCCCCACAGGCCATAAAGGGCACGGTCAACAGCGTCGCTATCTTTTCGCGGGGGCTCCGCAGGGTGCGGGCCGCCAGCACGCCGGGCACGGCACAGCCGCCAGCAATGCCTCCGCCCACGATGAACGGCATCACCGAACAGCCGTGCAGCCCGAAAATACGGAAAATACGGTCGAGCATGTAGGCCATGCGCGCCATGTACCCGGTATCTTCAAGAAAGGCGATTTGAAGGAATATCAGCATGATGAGCGGGACAAAGCTCATGACGCCGCCCACGCCGTCGATGATGCCCGAAAGCACCAGCGACTTGAGCTGGCCGTCGGGGAGCACGGCGTCCGCGCCTTCGCGCAGCAGGGCAAACCCTTGTTCCACCCAGCCCATCGGGATCTCCCCAATGGTGAAGGTAACGGTATAAAGCAGATAGAGCACGCCGAGCATGATCGCCGGGCCCATGAACGGATGCGTCAGCACCTTGTCCATGCGGTCCGAGAACTGGATGCGCGCGTGCATATCCTGAAGCCGGACCAGCACGCCGTCCCGCAGCAGCGAAGAAATGAACCCATAGCGGTAATCCGCGATGACGGCCTCGGGCCACGTATTCAACGTATCCCGCAAATGCCGCGCCACCTCATCCACCTGCCGCTCCAGATCGGCGGCAAGCTCCGGGGCTTCGGCGCGGCTGCGGGTGAGGATTTCCTCATCCTGCTCCAGCAGCTTGAGCGCGACCCACCGCGCCGGATATTCCGAAGCCAGCAGCCCGGCCTCGGCAATGGCGGCTTCCATATCCCGCAGCACGGGATCAAGATCGGGCCCATACGAGATATGCAGCGGCTCCCACGGCTCGCCGCGCTTGGTTTCGATATAGGCTTCCGTCGCCTTCAAGAGTTCGGGCAGCCCTTCGCCCGTGCGGGCCACGGTCGCCATGACCGGGAAGCCCAGACGCTGCGACAGGCGCTCGATATCGATGGTCATGCCCTGCTTGGCGGCCTCATCCATCATGTTCAGGGCCAGCACCACGGGAACGCCGAGTTCCAGAAGCTGGATGGTTAGGTAGAGGTTGCGCTCCAGCGCGCCCGCATTGAGCACGTCGATGACCACGTCGGGCCGTTCCTGCGCCAGCACATGCCGGGCGACCGTCTCCTCCTGCGTGTAGGCGGTCAGGGAATACGTCCCCGGCAGGTCGATGAAGCGCACACACCGGCCGGAAGGCATCTTGATGAAGCCTTCCTTCTTCTCCACGGTAATGCCGGGATAGTTGCCCACATGCTGGTGCGAACCGGTCAGCGCGTTGAAGGCCGTCGTCTTGCCCGAATTCGGATTGCCCGCGAGGGCTATGGTAAGCTGCGGATCCATGACGCCTCAGCCCGCCTGTTCCAGCGGTTCGACGACGATGTAGTCGGCTTCGTTGTTCCTGAGGCTGAGCGTGAACCCCGGCAGGCGCAGGGCCACCGGATCGCGCAGCGGGGCGCGCCCCACCACTTCCACTTCCGCGCCGGGGATGAGCCCCATGTCCCGGATGCGCCGCCCCAGCTCGCCGCTGGCCTGCACATGGGCGATGCGGGCTTTCTGCCCCTCCTTCATCCTGCGCAGGGAAATGAGCCCGGCTTCCAGCATCTCCTTGGAGATGGGACAGCCTTCGCCGCCGCACGAACGGGCTTCGGCGCAATCATGCCCTCCGCGCTTTCTATGGCAAAATCCAAACATATTGTCCCCCAGCTTCAACTTTATCGTCACATCCGGCGTCGCCGCCCCTCTGGGAAAGCACATCCCCGGCCCTGACGGGCCCCGTGGCAACCGGCGCAGCCGCCGTTGCATACCGGACGTTTCATGACATTGATCCTGCGGCATACAAACCACGCCGCAACGATGATCGACACGGCGAGCAGGGATTCCCACGAAAAAACGCTTCCAGTGATGAAAACAGGTTCCGCGTCCATACCCACTCCCTTATGATACTAATTGGATCTGCCCTTTCTATAGATTTTTGAAAATAAATGTCAATTGCGGCATGAGAACATTTTGCCCGGCATCCCCGGTTTCTTGCCCTTAACCCGCATCTCGTCTATACTTTTTTTATTCGCAACTTTCTTCGGAGCGCCCCATGTCCCTTTCCGCAAACGCATCTTCCCCAATCCCGGCCTCCTCCGCCCCGCTGTTGCAGGCGGAAGGCGTCACCGTGCGGTTCGACGCCTGCGAACGCCCGTTCGACGTGGTGCGCGACGTGTCGTTCACGCTGCATCCGGGGCGCACGCTCTGCCTTGTGGGGGAATCCGGCTGCGGCAAGAGCATGACGGCGCTGTCCCTGCTCCGCCTCATCCCCGAACCGGGGCGCCTCGCCGCCGGACGCATCCTCTTTGAAGGCCGCGATCTTGCCGAATTGTCCGAATCCGCGATGGAACGCGTGCGGGGGCGCGACATCGGCATGATCTTTCAGGAACCCATGACCTCGCTCAATCCGGTTATCCGGGTGGGAGAGCAGGTCGCGGAGCCGCTGATGCGTCACCTGCGCCTGTCAAAGAAGGCCGCGCTCGCCGAAGCCGTGGAACTGTTCCGGCTGGTCGGCATACCCGCGCCGGACATGCGCGTCCGCGACTACCCGCACCAGCTTTCCGGCGGTATGCGCCAGCGCGTCATGATCGCCATGGCGCTGGCCTGCAAACCCCGCCTCCTGCTCGCCGACGAGCCGACCACGGCCCTCGACGTGACCATACAGGGCCAGATACTCGCCCTGCTCGGCGATCTTTCCCGCGAGCGCGGCATGGGGCTTCTGCTCATCACCCACGATCTCGGCGTGGTGGCGGAAATGGCCGACGAAGTGGGCGTCATGTATGCCGGGCGCATCGTGGAGCGCGCGCCCGTGCGGGCTCTGTTCGCCGAACCGCGCCATCCCTATACTTGGGGCCTTATCCGCTCCGCGCCCACGCTTGACACGCCCCCTTCGGCGAAGCTGGACGCCATCCCCGGCACAGTCCCCTCGCCCGGCGATCTCCCGCAGGGGTGCCCCTTCCGGCCGCGCTGCCCGGAAGCGCATGAACGCTGTTTCAAGACTCCGCCCGTCATCGAATCCGCCGGGGCCGACGGCGCCCGGGAGGTCTGCTGCTGGCTTGCCGAAGCAAGGTAAGTGTTGCCGAATACGGGTTCAGTCCTATATAGAGTGTTGGCAGATGCGTCACGGAGACGGCGCGTCGCCGAATATGATCATTAAGGAGCTAGCATGACCGATACACGTGATCCCCAGACCGAAAAGGGACAGAACGGCGCCACCGAAGAGAACCTCGCGGAAACCGCGCAGGCCCCTGAAAAAACGCTTGAGGAGCAGTTCCGCGAAGAGATTTGCCCCACTTGCACGGTCAAGGCCGAAGCGGACGAGACCCGGCTGCGCGCCCTCGCGGAGATGGAAAATTTCAAGAAACGCATCCAGCGTGACCATGACGAATACATGCGCTACGCCAGCGAGCCGGTGCTCAAGGATCTCCTGCCCGCGCTGGACAGCCTTGATCTCGCCATTCAATACGGCGGCAGCGACGAAACCTGTAAAAGCCTGCTCACCGGCGTGATCATGACCCGGAAGCTGCTCCTCGACGCGCTCAAGAACCACGGCTTCGACGTTGCCGGGGAAGTGGGCGAGCCCTTCAACCCCGATGTCCATGATGCCGTTTCCTATGAAGAGCGGGATGACATGGAACCCGGCCTGGTCAGCACCCTGCACCAGCGCGGCTACCGCCTGAAAGACCGCCTGTTGCGCCCCGCCAAAGTATCCGTCAGCCGCAAGCCCGCCTGACGATGGCAGCCGAACCGATGACAAAAAGCAGGGCGTCCGCCTCGCTCGGAGGCGCGTTACGCGCCGAGAGCTCGGAGGGCGTCCTGCGCGTCATTTTCAGCGGCGAGTGGAAACGGGACCTGCTTGGGCCGAACTTTTTTACGGAACGTGACGAAGCGCTGCGTGAAACGGAGAGGCTCCTCAAAGAGGCCCGCAGCGTCGAACTCCTCGGCGAGGCTCTCGGCGAATGGGACAGCGGCGTGCTCGTCGTCACCACCCGGCTCGTCACCCTCGCCAAGGAACACAACATCCCGCTCGATGACGCCCGCCTCCCCGAGGGCATCCGCAACCTGACCAAGCTGGCCCTTGCGGTCCCCCCGAACACCGCCGCGCAGCGTAAGGCCCAAAAGACGACCTTCCTCGAACGGGTCGGCGGCTTTACATTGGCGGTGCCCCGCATGGCACGCGACATTTTCGATTTTATCGGCGAACTTGTCCTCAGCGCCGGCAGGCTGTTCAGGGGCCGCTCTTCCTGCACGTCGGGAAACGTCTGGCTCGCCGTTCAGGAAAGCGGCGTGGACGCCCTGCCCATCGTCTCTTTGATCAGCCTGCTCGTGGGCCTGATCCTCGCCTTCGTCGGCGTGATCCAGCTCAAGATGTTCGGCGCGGAAATCTACGTTTCCAGCCTCGTGGCCGTGAGCATGACCCGCATCATGGGCGCGATCATGACCGGCATCATCCTCGCGGGCCGCACCGGCGCCTCCTATGCCGCCGTCATCGGGACCATGCAGGTCAATGAGGAAATCGACGCTCTCACCACGCTCGGCGTGGCCCCTTCCGACTACCTCATCATGCCCCGCGTCCTCGCCCTTACCGCCATGACCCCGCTGCTCGTGCTCTATTCCGACTTCATGGGCATCATGGGCGGCTTCATCGTCGGCGTCGGGATACTCGGCCTTGATCCCATGGAATACTATACATTTACCCAGAAAGGGTTCAACATCAACAACCTCTGGGTGGGCATGGTGCACGGCGCGGTCTACGGTATGCTCATCGCCATAACCGGCTGTTACCAGGGCCTGCGCTGCGGCCGCAATGCCGAAGCAGTCGGCAAGGCGACCACCTCGGCCGTGGTCTATTCCATCGTGGGCATCGTGCTGTCCACGGCTGTCCTCACCATCCTCTGCAATATTTTGAATATATGAATACCTCCACACCCATCATCGAAGCGCGGGACCTTACGGTCGGCTACGGCAGCTACGTCGTGCAGAAGGATCTCAACTTCACAATAAACCGTCAGGACGTATTCATCATCATGGGGCCGAGCGGATGTGGCAAAAGCACGCTCCTGCGCGTCCTCGTGGGCCTGCTCCAGCCTACAAAGGGGCAAGTGCTCTACAGGGGACAGGACTTTTGGGCCGGGACCGAAAGCGAGCGCCAAAAACTTCTCAGCGGCGTGGGCCTGCTCTTCCAGAGCGGCGCTCTGTGGAGCTCCATGACCCTCGCCGAGAATGTGGCCCTGCCCTTGCAGCGCTATACGAAGCTTTCCTCCGCCGAGATCAGGGAACAGACCTCCCTCAAACTCGCGCTCGTCGGCCTTGCCGGATTCGAGGATTATTACCCGTCCGAAATCAGCGGCGGTATGCGCAAACGCGCCGGGCTCGCCCGCGCGCTGGCGATGGACCCCGAAATCGTTTTCTTTGACGAGCCTTCGGCCGGGCTCGACCCGGTCAGCGCCGCCCTGCTGGACGAGCTCATCCTCGAACTCAAGGAGAACATGGGCATGACCGTCGTGGTCGTCACCCACGATCTCGACAGCATCTTTACCATCGGCAACAACAGCGTATTCCTTGATGCGGCGACCCACACCATGATCACGGGCGGCGATCCCCATGTCCTTCGCTGCGATCAGGCGCACCCCGACATCGTCCGTTTCCTGAACCGCGGCAAAACCGACTCCTGCCCCACCTCCTCCAAAGGATACCGCTCATGAGCAAGCCAGCCAACAAAACCCTCATCGGAGCCTTCGTCGTCGGGGCCACAGCCCTCCTGCTGCTCGCTATCGCCGTTTTCGGCTCAGGCAAGCTGTTCCAGACGACAAGCCGTTACGTGCTCTTTTTCGACGGTTCCATCAGCGGGCTTTCCGTAGGCTCTCCGGTCCTGTTCCGCGGCGTCCCGGTGGGGCGCGTCGTCGAAATCCGGCTCACGGGCGACCTTGATAATTTAGTGTTCCAGACGCCGGTGTTCATCGAACTGAACAAAAAGGACGAAGGGCGGTTTTCCGTTTCCGACGGCGACATATCCAAAAAAGAATATCTCGATCGCCTGGTCAGCCACGGCCTGCGGGCAACGCTGGCGACCCAGAGCCTACTCACCGGCCAGCTCATGATCGAGATGGATTTCTACCCCAGAAGCCAGATCCCTTATCCCATCAGGGAAGTCAAAGAATACGACGACGTGCCCGAGATTCCCACCATCCCGTCGCAATTCGACAACATCCTGCAAACGCTCACGACGCTGCCGTATGACGACATCGCCTCGAATGTCCTGGACATTACGGAAGGCGTCAAAAAAATCCTGAGCAATTCTGGGACGGAACAGCTGATCGGCCACATCGACAAGCTGGTGGTCCAGCTTCAGGATATCGGGACCAACCTCGACAAGACGCTGACGAGCATCCGCGGGCTTGCAGAACCGTATACAAAGCTGGCGCAGGATACGGACAAGCGGCTGTCCGCAGCGCTGGAACAGGCGGCGCATGTCCTGAGCCGCATCGACAACGTAGCCAAAGAGACGGAGATGACTGTCGTTTCCGCCCGTGGCGTGGTCAGCAAAAACAGTACGACCGTCATCGAACTGAATCAGGCCATCCGCGAAATCACCGAAGCGGCCCGGGCCGTTCGCGTGTTCGCCAACACGCTTGAACGCAATCCCGAAGCAGTGCTGCGCGGGAAGGTACGGTAAAGGAACATATTGGGGAGGGGAGGAGCCCCC
>UMFN01032487.1_pt1 | contig 8571 bp, 9 predicted proteins | sample 1965021 | NCBI WGS metagenome assembly UMFN01 (sample SAMEA4836047, study PRJEB28245) | human gut metagenome | biome: gut microbiome; material: fecal sample | place: Denmark | collected 2008
ATCGCCTTGCAAGTTCGGCCATGCTTATATTCGAACGAACGCACAGGACTTTGATTTGCTCCGAAATGGTCATAATACTCAGCCCTTCCATATAATCAATAGTATTATAAATGAATTTGTTTACAATGTCAATCTGTGGTTGTATGCAAATGAAGTTCGATGCCCAAGATAGAGAACACCACCATCACTATAAAATTACCTGGCTACTCCAACTCATTCACTTGCTTTTGTACCTGCTCCTTCGGAACGGTCAGCAGCGCATCCACATTTTGCTTGACGGTCTCGTATTCCTGGGCTTCGGCTCTTGCGGCTTTATATTCAGCAAGGAGCCGTTCCTTTTCTGCGTTGAGATTGGCAAGCTCCGTTTTCATGCTTTCCGTTGTCGGCAGCGGCACAGTCCCCAGCCGTTTTAATTCTCTGGCGGCCGCTTCAAAAAGGATGATCTCGCTCTCATGCCCCCGCAGGAACTTTTCTTTATCATTCGATTTACGGTATCTGTCATAAAGAGGCTTTAGCTGACGGTAAGTTCCGGCGTGCTTCATCACAAGGGTAAGTTCGGCACTTCTGCTTTCTATCCGCTTGATCTCTGCATGAGAGGTATCTCTCCGTGCGGATAATGCGGTCAGTTTGCTTTCCAGTTCTCCATAGTTGCTTATCCCGTGCTCGGTCAGGAAATTCATGGTCTTGGCGGCCTGTTTCAGATTGTTCAGCTTCGCCCAATGGGTGAAGCCTGCGCTCTGCTGTGCCTTGATGTTATTCTGGATATCAATGAGCAGGCTGATCTTTCCGTCCTGCCGTTTCGGTTGGCGGGAAGGTCTGGATCGTCCGGCGATCCGGGCAGCAAGGGCTTCTTCGGTGTAGTCCACACCCAGGGTTTTCAGACGGGTGAATCGTTCCTGATCCAGCGCTCTGGCGGAGATATATTTGCCCCGCTTGATCTCATAGCCTTCTCTCTGCAGGCGACGAAGCAGTTCTTCTAAATCGGAACAGGCTGGCAGGAGTCGGTCGATGGCCGCTTTCAGCTTCGCCTTATAGCTGGTGCCATTCTGCGCGGCCTGATGTTCAATATAGCTCTTGCCTTTGTCCTGTCCGGGGATGATGACGGACAGACCGTGTTCTTTGCATAGCCAATCCGAAGTGCGGCGTATATCGTGATAGCTTCGCTTGTTGGAATGATAGTGCTTATGATCCGCAAAGCTGACCGCATTGAAAATCAGGTGGTTATGAACATGATCTTTGTCTATATGGGTGGTAAGTACAAACTCATACTTTCCGCCCAGGATTTCTTTTGCAAGCTCTATGCCGATTTCATGGGCCTGCTCCGGCGTGACCTCCCCAGGTTGAAAGGCTTGGATCAGGTGGCGACCCAGGTTCGTTCCCTTGTCAATAGCATGGCGGCGGGTCCAGGCAAATTCGATATCCGCAGTTTCGGCGGCGCAGCCATAGGAGGATACAAGCAGCTTTCCGTCCGTCTTTTCCGGGTTGCAGATATAGTCAATGGCCGCTTTCAGCGTTGACTTGATAGGATGTGTCTTTGTAACTGCCATATCTCGTCCAGCCTTTCCCGTATCTCGTCCATGTCAGCCTGATACGCAGGGCCTCCGGCGTTAATTCGCTTGGCGATCTGGTTAATATTCCGACCGATGGCGGAGAGCTCTTTGGTGAACGCCTTGATATCTGCGGTGTCCGTATAGATGATATATCCGTCAATCGCCATCTTGCGGAGGTAGGCACCATATCTGCGTGTGGGGAGCTGGCTCATTTTCTCGTCTATGAGCTGTTTTTCGTCCTCCGTAACATAGAATTTCATTTGGATATTCCGCTTTCGGTTTGCCATGCGCCGCCTCCGTTCTTTATAAGGGTTTGGGACTATCCCAACAAGCAATTTTGAATTTTCGGGCAAGGGACCTGAAAATCTCAAAATTCGCAAGCGGGTACTCGCTTGCTGTGCTTGCTACCGTATCTTATCCCTACTTATAAAGCGTTGCAGAAGTCCAAAAATGCCCGCAAAATAAGAAAAACAGAGGATGTTCAGACACCCTCCGTTTCTTCATTCGGCTTTTCAATTTTTAAGGCCCCGTCAATGGCACCCTCCACGATAGGCAAATACTGTTCCGGGCAGAGCTTTAACTTCTGTCCGACCCGCTGGCGCAGCTCGCTTTCCTCTCGCATGACCTCTGGATTGAAATATCTCTCCATCGGCAGGCCGCAGATTTTTACAAGCTGTATGATGACCGGCAGGCTGGGGATCGTGCCCTCGTTTTCAATGTTGGCAAGATACCTGGTATCAATATTCACCTTTTCAGCTAAATCTTTTCGTGCAAGGTTCTTCGCCTTCCGTGCTTCTTTTACATCTGCACCGAAGGTTTCAAAGCCAGGGCAGTCTTTAACTTTTGCCATTCAACATCACCCACATACATTCTATATTTCATAGTTTGCGCATGGAATGATATGATATCCATTCTGCCTGCATTTTATAATTCACATTTATATCCTTGTATTCTTCGTACAGACGAAATATAATATTTGGGGAGGTGCAAAATGGATTACATGACATTAAAAGAGGCTGGCCTGAAGTGGAATGTTACGCCTCGCCAGGTAAACTATTTGTGTTCCGGAGGGTGTATCCCTGGTGCTGTGAAGATGGCTGGGGTTTGGCTGATCCCTAAAGCGGCGGAAAAGCCGATTGATGGTCGAACAAAACAAGGAAAGGCAGAAAAGTATGAGTAATATATTACTTCTTGAAGATGATCTAAGCCTGATTAACGGGCTTTCTTTTGCTTTCAAAAAGCAGGGATTTGAATTAAATATCGCCAGAACGCTCAAAGAAGCGGAGGAATTGTGGACAGACGGAAAATATGATTTGTTGGTGTTGGACGTATCTCTGCCAGATGGGTCTGGCTTTGAATTTTGCAAAAGAGTTCGACTTACATCAAAGGTGCCAATTATTTTTCTGACGGCTTCGGATGAGGAAACAAGTATTATTATGGGGCTGGATATTGGAGGTGATGACTATATCACAAAACCGTTCAAACTGGGGGTTCTCGTTTCAAGGATTAACGCCTTACTTCGACGTGCAAATTCTTTTCAAGCAGCAGACACAGAATTGCAGTCGAATGGCATCAAAGTTCTTTTGCTGCAAGGACAGGTTTTCAAAAATGGGGAGCTGTTGGATTTGACTGCCGCGGAATACAAGCTACTGTGCTTGTTTATGAGAAACCCAAGCATGGTGCTGACAAAGGGACAAATTTTAGATAAGCTATGGGATTGCGACGGGAATTATATCGACAGTAGTACCCTTACGGTCTATATGCGTCGGCTTCGTATGAAGATCGAGGATAATCCAAGTGAACCACAAATGCTCCTGACTGTTCGAGGTATGGGATATAAATGGAATATTATCGGGTGAGGTGCAGAATGAAGATACTGGCAAATAAAGAAATCAAAAATCTATTTCTTTCGCTTTCACTGGTTTTGGGGGTTACATTTCTCTTAGCCGAGGTTTTTCTATGGCTGTCATATCGCCGGCTTTCTCTGTTATTGCTAATCCTTTTTCTATTGGCTGGCGGTGCTGTATGGGCAGTCTGCTTTGTATATTTTAATCGGCAAAATCAGATCATGGAGCAGGCGATATTACAAATCAATGCGTATCTTGATGGTGATCGCAATGCCCGTATTGAATGTGACAATGAGGGCGAATTGTACCGACTGTTTCATTCCATCAATTCTTTAGCGGCAGTGTTAAATGCCCATGCAGATAACGAGTTACGAGAGAAAGAGTTTTTGAAAAATACAATCTCCGACATTTCACACCAACTGAAAACACCGCTGGCAGCACTCAATATTTATAACGGACTCCTTCAAGACGAGGATATAGAAGTGTCCTCCGTGAAAGAATTTGCGGGTTTGTCTGAGCAGGAACTTGACCGTATCGAAACACTGGTGCAAAGTCTGCTCAAGATTACAAGATTGGATGCCGGAGCCATTGTCTTGGAAAAGAACGCAGAAAATGTTGCAGATATGATGCGGGATATTGAACTGCATTTTGCATATAGAGCCAGACAGGAAAAGAAAGAAATCATTCTGTCTGGCTCGGATCATCTTTCTCTTTTTTGTGATCGTGATTGGTTGAATGAGGCAATCGACAATATTGTGAAAAATGCGTTTGACCATACAGAAAGTGGTGCAACAATTCGTGTTGCGTGGAAGGAGTTGCCGTCTGGTGTCCAAATTGTGATAACGGATAATGGATGCGGCATCCACCCAGAGGATATACATCACATCTTCAAGCGGTTTTATCGCAGTCGTTTTTCTAAGGACAAGCAAGGGATTGGACTGGGATTACCTTTGGCAAAGGCAATCGTTGAAGCACATAACGGCACCATTGAGGTTGACAGCGAATTAGGTATCGGGACAACTTTCACAATGAATTTTCTGATTCCTACAAAATTGTAGGCTGGCTGTAGGCTTACAGTAAGATTCAGGTGCTATTCTCTCACACATAGGCAGGACAAACAAAGACAGCCTGCCTGTATCGCAAAATCATTCAGAAAGAGGTGTTTACACTATGAACTTATTAGAAGTCAAAAATATCAGTAAGACCTATGGCAACGGAGAAACCGCTGTCAAGGCATTAAAGGATGTCAGCTTTTCTGTTCCAAAGGGCGAGTATGTGGCAATCGTCGGGGAATCCGGTTCTGGTAAAAGTACACTGCTGAATATGATCGGTGCTTTGGACACGCCAACATCTGGCAAGGTTCTGATTGACGGCAAGGACATTTTTGCCATGAACGATCGAAAGCTGACCGTTTTCCGCCGGAGGAATATCGGCTTTATCTTTCAGGCGTTTAACCTTATCCCGGAGTTGACGGTGGAACAAAATATGATTTTTCCGCTGTTGCTGGATTATCAAAAGCCGGACAAGAGATATTTGGAGGAACTGCTGACGGTTTTGAATTTGAAAGATCGTCGTAATCATTTACCCAGTCAGCTTTCCGGTGGTCAACAACAGAGAGTGGCGATTGGCCGCGCATTGATTACCCGCCCTTCTCTGATTCTGGCAGACGAGCCAACAGGAAATTTGGACTCACAAAACAGCAGTGAAGTCATAGCATTACTCAAAGAAACATCGAAAAAATACGAGCAGACCATCATTATGATTACCCACAACCGCAGTATTGCGCAAACGGCAGACCGGGTATTACAGGTATCGGATGGCACTTTGACTGATTTTGGGAGGTGCCGTGAATGAAAAGCTATCTTAGTCTTATTCCGATTTCCGCAAAGGTGCGCAAGCGGCAAAATCGTATGACTGTCTTGTGTATTATCATTTCGGTGTTTCTTGTCACAGCTATTTTCAGTGTTGCTGACATGATGATACGAACAGAAAGCGATTTTATGATAAGCAACCACGGAAACTGGCACATTGCAATAAAAAATATTTCACAGAACAATGCGGATGAAATCAGTAATCGTTCAGATGTTACAGCAGTTGGTGTAGCTTCTCAATTTAATTTTGAAGGAGAACAACCGTACCGAGTCAACGAAAAACGAACTGTTTTGTATGGCACCGATGAAGTCTATATTACTCAGATTTCAAATGGAATTGTAGAAGGAACATTTCCGGCAAATGATGAGGAAGTTATGCTTACACCTAATTCTGTAACTGCTTTAGGAGTACAGCTTGGGGATAGTGTAACCTTACATACCCCTGCTGGAGATCGGACATTTACAATCTCTGGCTTTGGCACAGATGATGAAAGCTATTATAACAATCAGACTTATTTGATAGGCTCTTATCTGACACAAAGTGCATTTACTTCTGTTATGGCACAAAACGGAGTAACAAACAATGAGTTGACTTATTATGTGCAGTTTGAAAGTGCAGCGAAAGCGGCAAATGCAATAACAGAACTACAGACACAGTACCAATTATCCGATGGGAGTATTTCTGAAAATACCGGCGTTATGGGCATGGCTGGACAAAGCAACAATACAGCGATGCAGAGTATGTACGGATTGGCAACAATTCTATTTGTTTTAGTGTTGCTGGCAGGAATATTGATGATTTCTGGCAGTATGAATAGCATCATTGCGCAACGAACTCAATTTTTTGGAATGTTGCGTTGCATTGGTGCAAGTCGTCAACAAATTATCCGCTTTGTCCGTTTGGAGGCATTGAACTGGTGTAAAACCGCGGTACCTATTGGAGTGGTTTTTGGAACAATAATTAGTTGGATTATTTGTGCCACACTTCATTATGGAATTGGTGGAGAATTTTCTACAACGCCAGTCTTTCAGATCAGCCCTGTTGGACTTATCAGTGGCGTAGTTGTTGGAGTGGTAACAGTATTTTTAGCAGCACAATCCCCAGCAAAGCGGGCTGCTAAAGTTTCACCCATATCTGCGGTTTCTGGCAATGTAGATAATAAATCTTCTGTTAAACACGCTATCAAGTTTAGCTTAGGAAAAATTGATAATTCACTTGGCATACATCATGCGGTTGAAAAAAAGAAAAACTGGTTTCTGATGACAGCTTCCTTTGCACTGACTATTATGCTGGTTTTTTCTTTTTCTGTAATTTTAGATTTTGCAAAGCAACTTGTTCCATCGTTGAGTGTCACATCAGCCGATATAGCATTATCCAGTTATGCAAATAAAATGGATATTGAGCGCAGCCTGGTCGATGAAATCAAAAAAATAGATGGGGTTGCAAATGCTTATGGAAGTAGCTATGTAGAAAACATTCCTGCAACATCTTCAAGAGCAGGAATAGACCATATCAATATTGTTTCTTATGATGATACACTTCTGGATTACTCAAAAGGTAGTATTGCTCAGGGATCATTAGATACAGTTTACGGGAACAGTAACAAAGTGGCAACCGTATTTAATAGAAACAATTCCTTGCACATCGGTGATACCATCCAGTTTGCAGGCGAAGAAGTTGAGATTACTTGCGCTCTATCACAAGGGTTATTCGGAGATGATTTGATTATTATTTGCTCACAGGAAACATTTGACCGTATCATGGACGGTACAAAGTATGGGCTTATTGGAATTCAGTTAGATTCAAACGCTACTGAAGAAACAATGGAAGAAATTAGAAGCCTTGAAAACGATGATATTATCATTACAGATCAGCGTGAAGGCAATAAACAAAATAATGCTACATATTGGGCTACACGAAGTGTTTGTTATGGCTTCTTAGCTATTATCGGAGTTATTTCGCTGTTTAATATCGTCAATAGTATTTCTATGAGTGTATCTGCACGAATTAAGCAGTATGGTGCAATGCGAGCTGTTGGTATGGATAATAGGCAGCTTAAACGAATGATTTCTGCGGAAGCATACACCTATGCAATTTCTGGTTTAATAGTTGGATGTGGCATTGGACTCCCGCTTAGTCGATTTTTATATAATCGTCTAATTTCACATTATTTTGGAATTGAGTGGAGATTTCCTATCCTGTGGTTTGGAATTGTCGTTGCCTTTATCTTCATATCTGCTATTGTGTCCGTTTATGCTCCTGCAAAGAGAATTCGCAATATGCCAATTACTGCAACCATCAACGAATTATAGTTTCATATGTTAATCTGCCGGACGACGGCAAAAGAAAAAAGCCGTCGTACAGCAGACACATTTCCACGCGCCTATGAAACGGCGGCTTTGATTTTCAGAGCCGCCGTTTCTTTGCGTTTACACAAACCTATGACGACTTGCAGGGACACGGTAGCCGATTGGAGGTTAATTTACCGTGTCCTTCTTTTTATTCCGCAGTATCCATGATCTGCACCAGTTAAAAAAAGCATAGCCCCTCCATCGGAGCAGTCCGGCTTTGGATATGAACTATACCATGTAAGCAATCTTCTTCATAAAACATTTCTGCGCCCTGCAGGTCCGTTGCGACTTGCTGGGCGCTTTTTGCTGTTTTCCGAGGACAAGCCCGCCTCGAAAAAAATTTTTGAGAAATTTTCAAAAAGGAGGCTTTTAGCGGGTAGCGAGCGGCTTTGCGTTCGCCTTGTTAGCGGAAAGGGAGAAACCCACCTCATTCCCCCAGGAAAGGGGGTGAAAAGATGGATATGATCCCCCGCAATGACTATGGCGAGCGGTGCCAGTTCGATGCTTACTGCAAGCTGGTACTGTACCATGAGGCAATCGACTACCTCCGGGAAATGCAGAGGCGCCGTGACAGGGAACTGTCATTCAGCGACCTTCCGCAAATGGAGATGGACAAGTTCTGCGTTGTAGATCATTACCCCAGTGACAGATTTACATTCTCGTCCCACGGGTATGACCTGCATATCGAAAACGAGCTTGTGGCTGACGCCTTCGCTGGTTTGTCTGTTCAGGAGCAAAGTATTTTGATCCTGCATTTTGTTCTGGACCTGCCGGATCAGGAGGTTGGCCGCCTTGTTGGAATGTCTCGCAGTGCCGTTCAGCGGCGAAGGGCAAAATCATTGACCGAGCTGCGGATCAAGTTGGCCGCACTCATGCCGAAGGGAGGTTGAAGGTATGAAGAAACCCATTTACAAGGGCAAGGAGCTTCTTCCTCTTTCGGTGATTGACGCC
>UMFN01036108.1_pt1 | contig 8546 bp, 1 predicted proteins | sample 1965021 | NCBI WGS metagenome assembly UMFN01 (sample SAMEA4836047, study PRJEB28245) | human gut metagenome | biome: gut microbiome; material: fecal sample | place: Denmark | collected 2008
TAGACGGACAGGCCGGAGCCGGCGGGGATCAGCTTGCCGATGATGACGTTCTCCTTCAGGCCCAGCAGGTGGTCCACCTTGCCCTGAATAGCGGCCTCGGTGAGCACCTTGGTGGTCTCCTGGAAGGAGGCGGCGGACAGGAAGGAGTCGGTGGCCAGAGAGGCCTTGGTGATGCCCATCAGCAGGCGGGTGCAGGTGGGCAGCTTGAGCTCGAGGCCGTCGTTGGTCTCGCCGGCGTCGATGCGCTTCTGCACGGCCTCCTTGGCATCCTCAAAGCGGATGAGATCGACGGTGGAACCGCTGAGCAGATCGGAATCGCCCGCGTCCTCCACCCGCACCTTGCGCATCATCTGGCGGCAGATGACCTCGATGTGCTTGTCGTTGATGTCAACGCCCTGCTGACGGTAGGGCTTCTGAACCTCCTGGATGAGGTAGTCGTACACGGCGTGGACGCCGCGCACCCGCAGGACGTCCTGGGGGTAGAGGGCACCCTCGGTGAGGGCGAAGCCCTTCTCCACGGTGTCGCCGTCCTTCACCCGCAGGCCCGCGTAGGGCAGGGCGTAGGAGACCACCTCGCCGTCGTTGGCGGTGATGGTGACGTTGCAGATGGCGTTGCGCTTGGCCTCCTCCAGAGTGACCCGGCCGCTGATCTCGGCCAACTGGGCCATCTTCTTGGGCTTGCGGGACTCGAACAGCTCCTCAACACGGGGAAGACCCTGGGTGATGTCGCCGCCGGCGACGCCGCCGGTGTGGAAGGTACGCATGGTGAGCTGGGTGCCCGGCTCGCCGATGGACTGGGCGGCGATGATGCCCACGGCCTCGCCCTCGCCCACGGGCTCGCCAATGGCCAGGTTGATGCCATAGCACTTGGAACAAACGCCACTGCGGGCGCGGCAGGTGAGCACGCTGCGGATCTTCACGGAGTGGATGCCGTGGTCCTCCAGCAGCTTGGCGTGGTCGGCGGTCATCATGGTGTGGTGGTCGATGAGCACCTCGCCGGTCTGGGGATCGCAGATATCCTCCACCGGATAACGGCCCTTGAGCCGCTCGCCGAAGGTCTCGATCACCTGGCCGTTCTCCACGATCTCGCTGACGGTGATGCCGTCGTCGGTGCCGCAGTCGTGCTCGCGGATGATGACCTCCTGGGACACATCCACCAGTCGGCGGGTCAGGTAACCCGAGTCGGCGGTACGCAGGGCCGTATCGGCCATGCCCTTTCGGGCGCCTCTGGAGGAGATGAAGTACTCCAGCACGGACAGGCCCTCACGGAAGTTGGACTTGATGGGGATCTCGATGGTGCGGCCGGAGGTGTCGGCCATCAGGCCGCGCATGCCGGCCAACTGGCGGATCTGGGCGGAGGAACCACGGGCGCCGGAGTCCGCCATCATCCAGATGGGGTTGTAGCGGTCCAGGCCGGCCATCAGGGCGTCGGTCACGTCCTTGGTGGTCTTTTCCCAGGCCTCGACCACCAGGCGGTAACGCTCCTCATTGGTGAGGAAGCCGCGCTTGTACTGCCGCTCGATCTTGACGATCTCCTTCTCGGTATCGGCGATCAGGCCATACTTCTTCTCGGGGACGGTCATGTCGTAGATGGAGACGGTGAGGGAGCCGCGGGTGGAGAACTTGTAGCCCCGGTTCTTGATGGTGTCCAGCACATGGGCAGACACGGTGAAGCCGTGCTTGACGATGCACTTGTCGATGATCTTGCCAAGCTGCTTCTTGCCCACGATGAAGTTGACCTCGGGGTCGAACATCTGCTCGGGGTCGCTGCGGTCCACGAAGCCCAGATCCTGGGGGATGCCCTCGTTGAAGAGCAGGCGTCCCACGGTGGTGCGCACCAGCTTGTGGCGGACAACGCCGTCCACCTCCGCCTCCCGGCGGACCAGGATGGGCACGTGGAGCTCCAGCTCGCCCTCGTCGTAGGCCAGGCGGGCCTCGATGTCGTTGGAGAAGACGTGGAGCACCTCGCGGGGCAGCGCGCCGTCCTCGGTCTCGGCGCAGATGCCGGCATAGGTGGGAATATCATCCAGGGAGCCGGGGTTCTTCACCCAGACATAGGAGTCGGGGGTGATGGCGCCCGCGGCCAGGGCGGCCTTCACCGCCGCCACGTCGTCGTAGGTCTCCTCGGCGGTGTGCTCGGGATACTTCTCATAGGTCAGGTAGTAGGAGCCGAGCACCATGTCCTGGGTGGGCACGGTGACGGGGCCGCCGTCCTGGGGCCGCAGCAGGTTGTTGGCCGAGAGCATGAGCACCCGGGCCTCGGTCTGGGCCTCGGCGGACAGGGGCACGTGGACAGCCATCTGGTCGCCGTCGAAGTCGGCGTTGAAGGCGGTACACACCAGGGGGTGCAGCTTGATGGCGCGGCCCTCCACGAGCACGGGCTCGAAGGCCTGAATGCCCAGGCGGTGCAGGGTGGGGGCGCGGTTGAGCATGACGGGGTGGTCCTTGATGACAAACTCCAGGGCGTCCCACACCTCGGCCTTGCCCTTGTCCACCATCTTCTTGGCGGACTTAATGTTGTTGGCCAGGCCGTCCTCCACCAGCTTTTTCATCACGAAGGGGCGGAAGAGCTCGATGGCCATCTCCTTGGGCAGGCCGCACTGGTAGATCTTCAGCTCGGGGCCGACCACGATGACGGAACGGCCGGAGTAGTCCACGCGCTTGCCCAGCAGGTTCTGGCGGAAGCGGCCCTGCTTGCCCTTGAGCATGTCGGACAGGCTCTTGAGGGCGCGGTTGTTGGCGCCGGTGACGGCGCGGCCCCGGCGGCCATTGTCGATGAGGGCGTCCACCGCCTCCTGGAGCATCCGCTTCTCGTTGCGCACGATGATGTCGGGGGCGTTGAGCTGGATCAAACGCTTCAGGCGGTTGTTGCGGTTGATCACCCTGCGGTACAGGTCGTTCAGATCGGAGGTGGCGAAGCGGCCGCCGTCCAGCTGCACCATGGGGCGCAGCTCGGGGGGGATCACCGGCAGCACGTCGATGATCATCCACTCGGGCTTGTTGCCGGAGATACGGAAGGCGTCCACCACCTCCAGGCGCTTGACAATGCGGGCCTTCTTCTGGCCGGAGGCGTCCTTCAGCTCGGCGCGGAGCTGGTTGGACAGCTCCTCCAGATCAATGTCCTGGAGCAGCTTCTTCACGGCCTCGGCGCCCATGCCGGCCTCGAAGTCGTCCTCGTACTTCTCCCGCATGTCGCGGTACTCCTTCTCGGAGAGGATCTGGTTCTTGGCCAGGGGGGAGAAGCCGGGGTCAGTGACAATATAGCTGGCGAAGTAGAGCACCTTCTCCAGAATACGGGGGCTGATGTCCAGCAGCAGGCCCATGCGGGAGGGGATGCCCTTGAAATACCAGATGTGGCTCACCGGGGCGGCCAGCTCGATGTGGCCCATGCGCTCACGGCGTACCTTGGCCCGGGTGACCTCCACGCCGCAGCGGTCGCAGATCTTGCCCTTGTAGCGGATCTTTTTGTACTTGCCGCAGTGGCACTCCCAGTCCTTGGTGGGGCCAAAGATCCGCTCGCAGAACAGACCGTCCCGCTCCGGCTTGAGGGTGCGGTAGTTGATGGTCTCCGGCTTCTTGACCTCGCCGTAGGACCACTCGCGGATCTGCTCCGGGGAGGCGATGCCGATCTGGATGGCGTCGAATTCAGCGTAACTCATATCTTTGCTCGTCCTCCCTTAATTAGTCCATATCCTCATCGGAATAGTCATCCGAGAAGTCGTCGCTGTCGTCCAGCTCCTCTGCGTCCGCGGCGGCCAGGTCGTCGTCGTCGCTGCCCTCCTTGAGGGTGTAGCCCGCGGCAGCGAAGTCGGACTCCCCGCCGGCGTCGTAGCCGTAGTAGTCGTCGTCCTCGTCGCGGAACTTACCGGGCTGGTAGTTGTCCTCGTCGTCGTCCTTCAGCTCGATCTCCGCGCCCTGGTCGTCCAGCACCTTGATGTCCAGGCACAGGGACTGCAGCTCCTTGACCAGGACCTTGAAGGACTCGGGCACGCCGGGCTTGGGCACGTTGTGGCCCTTGACGATGGACTCGTAGGTGCGCACGCGGCCGGTGACATCGTCGGACTTGACGGTGAGGATCTCCTGCAGGGTGTAGGCCGCGCCGTAAGCCTCCAGGGCCCACACCTCCATCTCGCCGAAGCGCTGGCCGCCAAACTGGGCCTTGCCGCCCAGGGGCTGCTGGGTGACCAGGGAGTAGGGGCCGGTGGAGCGGGCGTGGATCTTGTCGTCCACCAGGTGGTGGAGCTTGAGGAAGTAGACGTAGCCCACGGTGACGGGGTTGTCGAACCGCTCGCCGGTGCGGCCGTCGTACAGCCAGCTCTTGCCGTCGGGGCGCAGGCCGGCCATCTTCAGGGTCTCGGCGATGTCCTTCTCGTCGGCGCCGTTAAAGACGGGGGTGGCCACCTTCCAGCCCAGGGTCTTGGCCGCGTAGCCCAGGTGGACCTCCAGCACCTGGCCGATGTTCATACGGGAGGGCACGCCCAGGGGGTTCAGCACGATGTCCAGGGGGGTGCCGTCGGGCAGGAAGGGCATATCCTCCTGGGGCAGGATGCGGGACACGACGCCCTTGTTGCCGTGGCGGCCGGCCATCTTGTCGCCCACGGAGATCTTGCGCTTCTGGGCGATGTAGACGCGCACCACCATGTTCACGCCGGGGGAGAGCTCGTCGCCCGCCTCGCGGGTGAACACCTTCACATCCACGATGATGCCGCTCTCGCCGTGGGGCACCTTCAGGGAGGTGTCGCGCACCTCGCGGGCCTTCTCGCCGAAGATGGCGCGGAGCAGCCGCTCCTCGGCGGTGAGGTCGGTCTCGCCCTTGGGGGTGACCTTGCCAACCAGAATGTCGCCGGCGCGCACCTCGGCGCCCACGCGAATGATGCCCCGCTCGTCCAGATCCTTCAGGGCATCCTCGCCCACGTTGGGGATGTCGCGGGTGATCTCCTCGGGGCCCAGCTTGGTGTCGCGGCTCTCGGTCTCGTACTCCTCGATGTGGATGGAGGTGAACACATCCTCCTTCACCATGCGCTCGTTGAGCAGGATGGCGTCCTCGTAGTTGTAGCCCTCCCAGGTCATGAAGCCCATGAGGATGTTCTTGCCCAGGGCGATCTCGCCGTTGTTGGTGGAGGGGCCGTCCACAATGACCTCGCCCTTCTCCACCCGCTGGCCGGCGTCCACGATGGGGCGCTGGTTGATGCAGGTGCCGTGGTTGGAGCGCAGGTACTTGGTGAGCCGGTAGTCCTCCACGCGGCCGTCGTCGTAGCGGACGGAGACGGAGTCGGCGGCCACCCTGGTGACCACGCCGTCGTCCTCGGCCAGGATGGCCACCTCGGAGTCGATGCAGTTCTTGTGCTCCTGGCCGGTGGCCACGATGGGAGCCTGGGTGGTCAGCAGGGGCACGGCCTGACGCTGCATGTTGGCGCCCATCAGGGCGCGGTTGGCGTCGTCGTTCTCCAGGAAGGGGATCTGGGCGGTGGCGATGGAGAACATCATCTTGGGGGAGATGTCCATATAGTCCACCTGATCCCGGTCCACGTCGATGATCTCGTTGCGGTGGCGGCAGGTGATACGGTCGTGCACCAGGCAGCCGTTCTCGTCCAGCGGCTCGGTGGCCTGGGCAATGGTGTACTGGTCCTCCACGTCGGCGGTCATATAGTCCACCTGGTCGGTGACGTGGCCGGTGGCTTTATCCACCTTGCGGTAGGGGGCCTCGATGAAGCCGTAGCGGTTGATGCGGGCATAGGAGGCCAGATAGGAGATCAGGCCGATGTTGGGACCTTCGGGAGTCTCGATGGGGCAGAGGCGGCCGTAGTGGGAGTAGTGGACGTCGCGCACGTCGAAGGAGGCACGGTCACGGGACAGGCCGCCGAGGCCCAGGGCGGACATACGGCGCTTGTGGGTCAGATCGGCCAGGGGGTTGGTCTGGTCCATGAACTGGCTCAGGGGGGAGGAGCCGAAGAACTCCTTGATGGCGGCGGTGACGGGGCGGATGTTGATGAGGCTCTGGGGAGTGACGATGTCCAGATCCTGGATGGTCATGCGCTCCCGGATCACCCGCTCCATGCGGGAGAAGCCGATGCGGAACTGGTTCTGGAGCAGCTCGCCCACGCAGCGCAGGCGGCGGTTGCCCAGGTGGTCGATGTCGTCGGCGGAGCCCACCCCGTGGGCCAGGCAGTTGAGGTAGTTGATGGACGCCATGATGTCGTCCACGATGATGTGCTTGGGAATGAGGTCGTCGATGCGCTCCTTCACGGCCTCCTTGAGCTCCTCGCCGGTGTAATTCTGGAGCAGCTCCTGGAGCACGGTGAAGCGTACCTTCTCACTGACGCCGCACTCCTCCGGATCAAAGTCCACGAACTTGGACATATCCACCATGTGATTGGAGAATACTTTGATCTGCACGCCGTCGAGCTCCAGTACAACCTCGTTGACGCCCTTGTCGTCCAGCTCGTGGGCCCGCTCACGGGTGAGCACCTCGCCGGGCTCGGCGATGATCTCGCCGGTCATGGGGTCGGCCACGGGGGCGGCCAGGGTCTGATTCACCAGGCGGGTCCAGATCGACAGCTTCTTGTTGAACTTGTAGCGGCCCACGGCGGACAGGTCGTAGCGCCGGGGGTCGAAGAACAGGGCGTTGAGCAGGCTCTCGGCCGAGTCCACCGTGGGGGGCTCGCCGGGGCGCAGCTTGCGGTAGATCTCCAGCAGCGCGTCCTCATAGGTTTTGCAGGCGTCCTTCTCCAGGGTGGCAACGATGCGGGGATCCTCACCGAACAGCTCGAGGATCTCGGGGTCGGTCTTGGGGCCCACCGCACGGATCAGGCAGGTGATGGGCAGCTTGCGGTTCTTGTCGATGCGCACGTAGAAGGCGTCGTTCAGGTCGGTCTCATACTCCAGCCAGGCGCCCCGGTAGGGGATGACGGTGGTGGCGTAGGTGATGCCGCCGGCCTTGTCCTCGGTGTGGGAGTAATAGATGCCGGGGGAGCGGACGATCTGGGAGACGATGACGCGCTCGGCGCCGTTGATGACGAAGGTGCCGGCCTTGGTCATCAGGGGGAAGTCGCCCATGAAGATCTCCTGCTCCTTGATCTCCTCGGTCTCCTTGTTGCGCAGGCGCACCCGCACCTTGATGGGCGCGGCGTACGTGGCGTCCCGGGCCTTGCACTCCTCCACGCTGTACTTGGGGGGCTCATCCATGGAGTAGTCGATGAAGGAGAGCTCCAGGTTGCCCGCGTAGTCGGTGATCGAGGCCACATCCTTGAAGACCTCCCGCAGTCCCGTGTCCAGGAACCACTGATAGGAGTTCTTCTGCACCTCCAGGAGGTTGGGCATGTCCAGGATTTCTTCATGGCGGGCAAAGCTCTTGCGGAGGGTCTTGCCGTAGTAGACGTCCTTGACCATCGTAGAAAAAACACCTCGTTTTCTTTGTTTGGGGAGCGTTGGGCGGCAGCGCTCTCCGGTTTCCATCGGCTGTCTTCCGTCAAACCCGACAAAGCGCGGCGGGGAAGAAGGAAGTACACGCTCGGCTGTGTGGACAAAAAAGAAACAAATCCTCTTGCGCTTTCCCGCCCCGCATGCTAAACTGTGTCCAAGCTGGGAAAAAATCGGGAAAACTGGATTGGAAGATAAGAGCATTTCAGTATACCATGAAAAGGGAACAAAAGTCAATTGTTTTATCCGTCGAATCTGGAGAAATCCAGATTTTTTTTATATTCTCATGAACAGAAGGGGAGAGCAGGCATGCTGGAGCGGTTTCTGGATCAGATTGGCGAGGTACTCCGCCTCTGCGAGGATACGGACGGAATTCTGGTGGTCAACCGGGAGGGGATCATCGAATACCACCGGATTCCGCTGAACAGCTACTGGTGCTCCCAGGACACGGTGGGGCGGCACATTCTGGAGCTCTATCCGGAGCTTGACGGGGAGAGCAGCACCATCCTTACCGCCCTGCGGACGGGCCGGGCCAGCTACAACGTTCTCCAGGACATCAACAACCACCGGGGGGAGCGGGTGCTGCTGGAGTCCACCACCATCCCCATCGTGGTGGACGGCCGGGTGGAGTGTGTGGTGGACTCGTCCAAGTACCACACCATTGACCAGCGGGTGATCCGTGGCGGGGAGGGCGGCGGCCTGTCCACCCTGGACCGGATGCTCACGGAAGACCCGGCCATGTTGGCCCTCAAGAGCCGCATCCGGGACGTGGCCGGGCTGGACTCGTCGGTGCTCATCTATGGTGAGACGGGAACGGGCAAGGAGCTGGTGGCCGAGTCGCTCCACAGCGAGGGCGGCCGGGCGGGACCTTTTGTCTCTCAAAACTGTGCGGCCATCCCGGCCACCCTGCTGGAGAGCCTGTTTTTTGGCACGGAAAAGGGAAGCTACACCGGCGCCCTCACCCGCAAGGGGCTGCTGGAGGAGGCGGACGGCGGCACCCTGTTCCTGGACGAGATCAACTCCATGGACCCGGCCCTCCAGGCCGAGCTGCTCAAGGTGCTGGAGGAGAAGAAAGTGCGCCGTCTGGGGGGCAGCCGGGACATCCCCTTCGACGTGCGGATCGTGGC
>UMFN01030838.1_pt1 | contig 8501 bp, 8 predicted proteins | sample 1965021 | NCBI WGS metagenome assembly UMFN01 (sample SAMEA4836047, study PRJEB28245) | human gut metagenome | biome: gut microbiome; material: fecal sample | place: Denmark | collected 2008
ACTGCTTACACAGAACAAATGGATGATTGCGGCCGGGCAACGGCCCGCCATTGCCCGGCCGCAATCATCCATGACAGAGAGGTGTGTGTTATGGTCTTCCTCAACTACCTGATCAACGGGATCAGCCTGGGCAGCATCTACGCCATCATCGCCCTGGGGTACACCATGGTCTACGGCATCGCCAAGATGCTCAACTTCGCCCACGGCGATGTCATCATGGTGGGCGCGTACATCTGCTTTTTCAGCATGAACGGGCTGTCCTCCCTCTTCGCCCCGGGCAGCCTGGCCGCGCTGGTGGTTCCCGCCCTGGCTGGTACGGTGCTGGCCATGGTGGTGTGCACCGTGCTGGGCATCACCATCGAGCGGCTGGCCTACAAGCCCCTGCGGCAGGCCACCTCCCTGGCGGTGCTCATCACCGCCATCGGCGTGAGCTACTTCCTCCAGAATGCGGCCCAGCTCCTGTGGAGCTCCAGCCCCAAGGTATTTACCCCCGTGGTGAGCCCGTCCGCCAAGCTGACCCTGTTTGACGGCCAGCTCTCCATCTCCTGGCTGACCATCGTGACCGTCCTGGTGTGCGTGGCCATCATGCTGGCCCTCACCGCCTTTACCGGCCGCACCAAGATGGGCAAGGCCATGCGGGCCTGCTCGGAGGACAAGGCGGCGGCCCAGCTTATGGGCATCGACGTCAACCGCACCATCTCCATGACCTTTGCCATCGGCTCCGCCCTGGCGGCCATCGCAGGCGTCCTGTTCCTGTCCACCTACACCAGCCTGACCCCCACCACCGGCTCCATGCCCGGCATCAAGGCCTTTACCGCCGCCGTGTTCGGCGGCATCGGCTCCATCCCCGGCGCCCTGCTGGGCGGCCTGCTGCTGGGCGTCATTGAGACCTTTGCCCGCGCCTACATCTCCACCGAGCTGTCCACCGCCATCGTGTTCGGTGTGCTGATCATCGTCCTGCTGGTGAAGCCCGCCGGCCTGCTGGGCAAGACCGTCCGTGAGAAAGTGTGAGGTGGACGCGATGAGACAACTTGGACAGATGAAAAAATCCACCAAAAACAGCCTGTTTACCTACACGCTGGTCATTGCGGCCTTTGTGGTGGTGCAGGCCCTGCGGATGGGCCCTGGCGTGGGCGCCATGCTGGAGGGGCAGCTCATCCCCATCTGCGCCTACATCGTCATGGCGCTGGCCCTGAACCTGGTGGTGGGCGTCTCCGGCGAGCTGAGCCTGGGCCACGCCGGTTTCATGAGCATTGGAGCCTTTGCCGGCTCTGCCCTGGCCCTGGCTCTCCAGAGCACCGTCACCCTTTCCCCCCTGCGCCTGGCCCTGGCCATGGTATTCGGCGCGGTCATCGCCGCCGCGCTGGGCTTTCTCATCGGCATCCCCGTGCTGCGCCTCAATGGCGACTACCTGGCCATTGTAACTCTGGCTTTTGGCGAGATCATCAAGAGCATCATCACCAATGTCTACCTGGGGGTGGATGAAAACGGCCTCCAGTTCAGCTTCCTCTCCAACAAAAACGAGCTGGCCGACGGCGGGGTGGAGCTCATCCGCGGCCCCATGGGCGTGATGAACACCCAGCGCATCTCCACCTTTATTGCCGGCTTTGTACTGGTGCTGATAGCCCTGGTGGTCATCTTCAACCTGGTCAACAGCCGCACCGGCCGGGCCGTCATGGCCGCCCGGGACAACCGCATCGCCGCCGAGAGCGTGGGCATCAGCGTCACCAAGTACAAGATGATCGCCTTTGTGGTCTCCGCCGCTCTGGCGGGCGCGGCGGGCACCCTGTACGGGTGCAGCCAGACCACCTTCGCCGCCACCAAGTTCGACTTCAATACCTCCATTCTGATTCTGGTGTTCGTGGTGCTGGGCGGCCTGGGCAACATGTGGGGCTCCGTCATTGCCGCCGCCGCCCTCACCATTCTGCCCGAGGCCCTGCGCCAGTTCTCCAACTACCGCATGCTGGTGTACGCCATTGTGCTGATCCTGGTCATGCTGGCCACCAACAATCCCACCCTGAAGGGCTTCTTCTCCCGGCTGTTCCACCGGGAGCGGGCGGACGCGCCCCATGCGGCGGCGGTGAAAGGAGGCGGCAGGCAGTGAGCAGCATAAAACGACAGGAGACTAAGCTGGTCCCGGTGCCCAGCGTCAACAAGATTCCAGAGCGGGACGTGGACAAGAGCCCCATCCTGGAGGCCCAGCACCTGGGCATCGACTTCGGCGGCCTCACCGCCGTCAACGAGTTCAACATGGCCATCGGCCGCACTGAGATCGCCGGCCTGATCGGCCCCAACGGCGCGGGCAAGACCACGGTGTTCAACCTGCTGACCAAGGTGTACCAGCCCACCCGGGGCACCGTTCTGCTGGACGGAGTGGACACCCACAACATGAACACAGTGCAGGTCAACAAGGCGGGTATTGCCCGCACCTTCCAGAACATCCGCCTGTTTAACAACCTGAGCGTGGAGGACAATGTCAAAATCGGCATGCACAATTCCATCCACTGCGGCCTGTTCAGCGGCATTCTCCGCCTGCCCCGGTACTGGAAGGAGGAGAAGACCGCCCATGAGCGGGCGCTGGAGCTGCTCTCCATCTTTCACATGCAGGATCTGGCGGGGGCCAAGGCGGGCTCCCTGCCCTACGGCGCCCAGCGGAGGCTGGAGATCATCCGCGCCCTGGGCACCAACCCGTCCCTGCTGCTGCTGGACGAGCCGGCGGCGGGCATGAACCCTTCGGAGACCGCGGAGCTGATGGAGAACATCGTCAAAATCCGCGACACCTTCCAGATTGCCATTCTCCTCATCGAGCACGACATGAACCTGGTTATGGGTATCTGCGAGGGCATCTGCGTGCTCAACTTCGGCCAGATCATCGCCAAGGGCACCCCCACGGAAATTCAGAACAACCCGGAGGTCATCAAGGCCTACCTGGGCGGCGGAAAGGAGGGCTGAGAGATGGCTGTGATGCTGGATGTCAAGAACATCAACGTCTATTACGGCGCCATTCACGCCGTCAAGGACATCTCCTTTCAGGTCAATGAGGGGGAGATTGTCACCCTCATCGGCGCCAACGGCGCGGGCAAGACCACCACACTGCAAACCGTGTCCGGTCTGCTCCACACCCGCACCGGCTCCATTGAGTTCCTGGGGCAGCCCATCCAGAACGTCCCCGCCTCCAAGCTGGTGGGCCGCGGACTGGCCCAGGTGCCGGAGGGCCGCCGGGTCTTTCAGCAGATGACAGTGGAGGAGAACCTGGAGATGGGCGGCTTCACCCAGCCCGCCTCCACCATCGCCCCCGGCCTGGAGCGGGTGTACGAGCAGTTCCCCCGGCTGAAGGAGCGCCGCCGTCAGGTGGCGGGCACCCTGTCCGGCGGCGAGCAGCAGATGCTGGCCATGGGGCGGGCCCTCATGTCCAACCCCAAGCTGCTCATGCTGGACGAGCCCTCCATGGGCCTGGCCCCCCTGCTGGTGGAGCAGATCTTCGACATCATCAAGGAGCTCCACCGGGCGGGCACCACGATTCTCCTGGTGGAGCAGAACGCCCAGATGGCCCTGAGCGTGGCCGACCGGGGCTACGTGCTGGAGACCGGGCGGGTCACCCTCACCGGCCCCGGCCGGGAGCTGCTGGCCGACGTGGCCGTCAAAAAGGCATACCTGGGCGGTTAAACGGCAGCCCGACGGAGCGCGCTCCGCCGGGCTGTTTTCCATTTCCTCCCCTTGACTGGCGTGCTATAATATGGTCAGCAAGGCAATATCGCCGCGTTGTGCAAGGAGGCGCTGATCCATACCATGCCCAATTACTACGCGCACCTGACGTTTGGCCAACGGGTGCTGGCGGACCTGCCCGCCGGCCTGTCCGAGCTCATTGAGCAGGAGCGGGAGGCCTTTGACCTGGGCTGTCTGGGCCCCGACCCGCTGTTCTTCTACCAGCCCATCCGCCCCAACGCCGTCCGGCGGGAGGGGATCAAGATGCACCGCCGCTCCGCCCTGCCCGCGGTGGAGCGTCTGCGCCAGGCTATCGAGGACGGCGTACCCATGTCCACCGGCTACGGAGCTGGCTTCCTCTGCCATTTGGCCCTGGACAGCGCCTGCCACGGCTACGTGGACGACCGGGCCGCCGACGGCCCCATCTCCCACATGGCCATTGAGGGGGAGTATGACCGGATGCTGATGGAGCGGGACGGCCTCAATGCCGCCGAGCAGTCCCCACTGCCCAGCGCCCCGGCCAACCGCGCCGTCTGGGAGGCGGCGTCCCAGGCCTTTGTCCACGCCTCCCCCGACCAGATGCGGCGGGCCTACCGCTCCATGGCCTTCTTCTCCGGCTTCCTGGCCCGCTCCAACGGCCGCATGACCGGCAAGGTCATCGGTGCGGTGAGCCACATGCTCCCCATTCCCTCCGCCAAGGGCATCGCCCTGAAGGAGACGCCCCACCCCTCGGCGCAGGAGAGCAACGCCGATCTCAACCGTCTGCTGGAGGCGGCCATCCCTGAGACAGCGGAGCAGATCACCGCCTTTTTCCAGGCCATTTCGGCGGAAACTCCCGTGCCCCGCTGGTTCGACCGGGACTTCAAGGGCAATCCGCCCCCCATCCCCCAGCGCATCCGCTGGCAGGACATCCCAGAGCACTCCGTTACATGACAAGCGCCGCCCCCGCATTGTGGGGGCGGCGCTTTCTCATTGGGCCTCCAACAGGAAGGTCACCGGGCGCAGCCCGTCGGTACAGCACACCACATTGACCCCCTCCCGCCGCTGCCAGGGGGTATAGGAGGCACCGCAGGACAGGGCGGACACCGAGCGGTAGAGATCGATCCACGCCCAGGGGCAGAAGCCGGCTGGCATTTCCGCGCCCCCGGTATAGAGGAACTGATCCCCCTCCCGGAAGAAGTCGCAGACGCACTCCTCCGGAGGCTCGGTGAGGTGCTCCCGGATCAGATCGGGGTAAAATCCCTTGCGCAGCACAGTGATTTTCACGTTCTTCATGGTGCAAGCTCCTTTCGCTCCTCCGGTTCGTTTTGAAACTCTGTCATGGTGCCCCAGAACTGCTTGGGCATCTGGGTCATGCGGCACCGGGGGTTCTCCCGCCCCTCGATGGCGATGGTGTCGTAGAACCGCCGCCACAGGCGGCGGAAGTCCCGCTCCTCCCGGCCGGGGGCGGCGGCGCGGAACGCCTCCAGGGGCACGATGGTCCACCGCCGGGGCCGGTAAAACAGCGCCTCCCGGTGGGTGCGGTCGTAGAGGACGAAGGACTCCTCCGGATAGCGGGCGCAGAAGTGGGGCCGGAGGAGGGGGAGCACCCGGTTTTTGGGGGCGATCTCCCCCACCAGCACCCCCTCCTGCTCGGAGAAGCGGGTGAAGCCCTTGAGCAGATGGGCCTCCCCGGTCAGGTGGCCCACCGCGCGGGTCAGCACCGCCACCCGGTCGTCGGTGAGATCCCGCACCACCCCCGGCCCCCGGTCGTACCCCAGGCGGAGAAACCGCCACAGGTGGAGCTCCCGCTCCTCCAGGCAGGTGAGAAAGCCGTACACCGCCAGCCGCCGCCCCTCCTGCCCCAGCCTGGGGGCCAGGGAGCGGTACACCCGCTGGGCGCGGGCCTCGTCGGTGTCCACCGTCCGCTCCGGCCAGAGAGAAATCCGCCCGTCCTCCGGGGTGGAAAAGCTCATGGGCTCCTCCCGGTGGGCGTAGCTAGCAAATACACAGGTCAAAAAGCCGGCAAAGCTGCCGTCATAGGCATAGGAAACCGGTGTCCAGTCCATGGCCGCCTCCTAACCCGTCTGCTCGAAGAGGGAGAGCTGCTCCGGCGCGCCCTGGGCCAGCATGGGCCGCTCCTGGGCCACCAGGTGGCGGAGCACCCCGTCGGGGGAGACCCGCAGGCCCTCCAGGTACTTGCCGCCGCAGGTGAGGAAATACTGGGCCCGCTTGAGCACCACCCCCAGCTTTTTCAGCCCCGCAAAGGTGAGGGGCGCGCACCGGCGGGCAACCAGGATGCGCCGGGCGGAGGTCACCCCGATACCCGGCACCCGCAGCAGGGCCTCGTAGTCCGCCCGGTTGACCTCCACCGGGAAGAACTCCGGGTGGTTCAGCGCCCAGGAGCACTTGGGGTCTACCAGGGGATTGAAGTTGGGATTGGCTTCGTCCAGCAGCTCCTCGGCCCGGAAGTGGTAGAACCGCAGCAGCCAGTCCGCCTGGTAGAGCCGGTGCTCCCGCAGCAGGGGCGGGCGGAAGGACTGGGGGGCGGGGAGGAGCCTGTGGTTGGACACCGGCATATAGGCGGAGTAGAACACCCGCTTGAGCTTGTACTTGTCGTAGAGAGCCTGGGTGAGGGTGAGGATGTGCCTGTCGCTCTCCGGCGTGGCGCCGATGATCATCTGGGTGGACTGCCCCGCCGGGGCGAAGCGGGGGGCGTGGCGGAACCGGGCCAGCTCCCCCCGGCTGGCCTGAATGCCATCCCGGATCTGGGCCATGGGGGCCAGGATGGCGGCCTTGGCCTTGTCGGGTGCCAGGCGGCCCAGGCTCTCCTCGCTGGGCAGCTCGATGTTGACGGACAGGCGGTCGGCCAGCAGGCCCAGCCGCCGGGTGAGGAGGGGGTCGGCCCCCGGGATGGCCTTGGCGTGGATATACCCACGGAAGCCGTACTCCTCCCGCAGCAGGCGCAGGGCCTCAATCATGGCCTCGGTGGTGCGGTCGGGGCCGCCCCACACGGCGGAGGAGAGGAAGAGCCCCTCAATGTAGTTGCGCCGGTAAAAGCCGATGGTGAGCTCCGCCAGCTCCCGTGGGGTGAAGGCGGCCCGGCGCACATCGCTGGAGCGGCGGTTGACGCAGTAGGCGCAGTCGTAGACGCACCGGTTGGTAAGCAGCACCTTGAGCAGGGAGATGCACCGGCCGTCGGCGGAGAAGGAGTGGCAGCATCCGGCGGCCAGGGTGCTCCCCAGGCCGCCGGGCCGGCCCGCCCGATCCAGCCCGCTGGAGGTGCACGCCGCGTCGTACTTGGCCGCGTCGGCCAGAATGGTCAGCTTGTCCAGCAGCTCCACACTGCCGCCCCCTCTTCTTTTTCTTTAGCTTTATTATATATCGAACATTTGTTTCAGTCAAGAGGGGGATAATGGAAACCCACCCCGGAGCCGAGGCCCGGGGTGGGTTGCTTGGTCACTCTCCCATGTAGGAGAAGTGCATATAGTCGTGGTAGCCCTCGGAATCGTCGCTGCTGTAAGCCCAGGCGTCGCCGCCCCAGCTCCAGCCGTGCTCGGCAAAGATGCGCACCACGGAGGAGTCGGGGGAGATGGAATAGGCATTGCTCCCCGGCTCCCAGCAGCTCCCGGCCAGCACCTGACCGTCGCGGATCTGGTAGTTCTCGTTGGCGTTGATGTCGATGGCGGTGCCGCAGTTGTGCTCGCCGGTGGCGGAGTCGCCCCGCCAGGTGTAGCCGCCCACGTCGTGGATGGGGAAGCGCTCGGGATCGTTGTAGATCCCGGTAAAGATCTCCTTCACGTCCTCCGCCAGGGCGGCGTGGACGGAGAGGGTGAGGGTGGAGGACACCTTCTCCCCGCCGGAGAGCTGCCATACCGGCACGGTGACGGTGGTCATAGCGGCGGCGGCCTCCTCCTGGCTGGCAAAGCGGCTCTTGCTCTCGTCGCCGAAGAGGAGGATGTGCTTGCGGGCGTTGTCCCCCTGAAAGCTGAGCCAGAAGTCCTGCTTATAGTAGTCCTCATAGGCGGCCTCGCCCCGCTCCACCTTCTCCCAGAACTGCTCCTCCTGAATCTCGGCCTCGGTCATGGGCCGAAAATACAGGGTATAGCCGTCGCAGGCAGTGCTGGTATACGATGCCGTCTCCCGGTCGTAGTCGTAGACGTAGTAGCCCACATCCAGCCCGTTCGCCAGGCTGGACAGGTAGGTACTCACCTCCGTCTCCACCTGCTGGTCGGGCAGGAGGGCCTCGCCGGTGTCGGCGTTCAGAATGTGAAGGGTGACGGTCTGGCTCTCACCGCGGCAGCTGTCGTCCACCTGCTCCAGCACCCGCATCAGCAGCACCGCGCCGTCGCAGCGCTGAAGGGGATCGGCATAGCCGAAGGAGCCGTCGGCCTTGCCCTGGATGACGCAGCGGCGGGCCAGCTCGGCCACCGCCTCCTGGCGGAGGCTGTCCATCCGCCCCCAGTCCGACAGGGCTGTGGGATCAATCGGCTGATCCCAGAAGGAGGGGGTATATTCCTCCGGCAGGGCGTTGCAGAGCACCACGGCCGCGTCCTGGCGGGTGACCGCCCCGGTCAGCGCGGCCGCGTCCTGGCCCTCCAGCAGGCCGGCGCTCCGGGCGGCATCCAGCCCCGCCTGATCCCAGGCCGCGCCGGAAGCGGCGCTGCGGGCATATTCCTCCGGGGCAAAGGCCCGGGCGGCCATGGCCAGGAACTGGGGCCAGGTCAGGGGTGCGGAGGGGCTCATGGTGTTGGCTCCGGTGCCCTGGAGGATGCCGTAGCCCGCGGCCTCGGTCATGGCGATATAGGCCCAGTGAC